>JGI11643J12802_10036047_pt1 | contig 21132 bp, 21 predicted proteins | sample IowConreferecore_FD_12802 | JGI IMG/M metagenome (IMG submission 12802)
CCCGCCAGCGTTAATCCAACGACCGCGACAACAATAGCGGCTACGACAGCGATCGCTCCAATTTTTATGAGCCGCGACGTGCGAGCAGGGGCTGGGGCTGACTGTTCCGTATCCACAAGAAGCCGGGAGCCAGGATTTACGCAGTAAGAGACGTCGTGGGCGAGAAAAAAGCAGCCCAAGGGCCGCTTCATACCGCCAGCACTTCCTTCAGCTCGTCCGCCGTAAGATGCGTCGGCTTCATGCCACTTTCCAGCTTTGCCCACCGCACGAAACGGTATGGCGAAAGCTTTTCGAGAAGCACACGTGCCAACTTTTCGCCAAGGCGGTCGCCATTTGGCAAAAGCCATGCACGCCCGCTTTGCGAGACTTTGCGGACGATGAGTTCAGCCTGTTCGTCAGAACAGTCTGTCATCATCGTTGAGACCACGTCGGGAAAGCCACACTGTGTGAGCCACCACACTGCCGAAAAGCCCGAGACGACGACAAGTCCATCGCATTGTTTCGTCAGCCGGTGGCCGTTGTAGAGGAAGAGCGGAGTTTTCAATTCGTAGACATTTCCACCCATCTCCCGGCGGGACGGGAATTGATACTTCGGATTTTCATCCGATACCAACTTCTCGTCGACGGCGCGGCCGGCATACCCAACGAGCTTCCCATCATCACCCTGAAGCGGCACGGCAACGCGTCCCTTCAAAAGACCGCGCGAACAGAATCCGACGCCGAAGTGAGACATCGTATCCCGCTTGAACTTTCGTGCGGCAAGATACGGGTGCCCAGCGTCGAGATCTTTGAGGTGAAAGTCCAAAGGGGCGTTCACCTTGACCTTCGCATCCATCGCTGGCTGCACATCATCTCGCTTTTCATTCGCGCGCGAATCCGAAGGGAACTTCTGGTGAAGCTCCACCGCGACCGCGCGCAGTGCGTCTCCGTCCTTCGGGTCGCTTCCTACCATGCGGCATGCGAATTCCAGAACATTTCCGGAGCTCCCGCAGCCGAAGCATTGATAGATGCCCTTGTCCAAATTCGCCGAGAAACAAGGCGCTCCCGGTTTTCCCTGGTGCATTGGCAGAGGACAAGGCCCCTGATGCTGCTGTCCCTTCCTATTGACCGTTAAACCGTAGTGCCTAAGTACGTCTTCGAAACGGAGCTTAGCCCGCAGTTCCTTGAAGTTTATCCAGACTCGAGCGCACACAATATAGCCTTTCGTTGAGGATTTGATTAACCAAGTTCACCCTCCATTAAACCACGGAATGGCTCCGCAGGGCTATCGGTGACTATATTGACATAAAATAGGTGGATATGTTATTATTGTATAAGAGATATGCGGAGGTTGGCGGCTAAAAGGAATCGACAGCACGACGCTGCCGATTGCCAGAGCCTCTAACCTGAACCTCATGCAGCAAGCAATTACTCCGGTTTCCAACATCGAGAAGGAAAACGACGAAAAGTTTCTGCGCTTCGTCGCAAAGGGATTCGTACTTGTTTTCCTAACGGAAGCGGCATTCCTGATCTTCATCTACTGTTACCCACATCATTCCTGACTCTCAACGGCTCTCCTAGGAGGGCCGTTTTTGTTTGCCTCAAAGGCCTAGCAGTGCTGTAAAGACTATTTTTATGAAACCAGGCCTCTATATTTCGTGTATTGTTGCGACGATTGTTTTCTTCATTTGCAGCGTAGTAGGTTTCGCTGTAATGAGCCGCAGCGGGAGCCTGCTCAATATTTTGATGGGCGCGGTATTCTCCCTAATTATAAGTTCATTACTGCTGCATACGAAAGAAATATCGCAGCGGAGTGACGCCATGCATAGGATATTGCGCATGTTCACAATGGCCGCATTTGTCTGCGCAACAATTGCACTCGGCTACTTCTTTTTATATTTTTTCATTATTCGTACGCAGGTAAAAAACGAGTTAGCGGTCGACTGGGAGATAGTGTTCGATGCAAATATTTCCCAAAAGCTTTTAGCTCTCGTCCCAATACCTTTTCTGATAGCCGCACCGATAGCGCTATCCTACATGTCATGGACATCGATTCACTTATATTTTTCGCGGGGCGATGATGAGGTGGGATTGACGGCTCCCCCGGCATCGGGCGTCCCAACACAATCGCCCAACAAACAAACTTCGGCTACTAATTCGGCATCATGAGGCCTTCCTCGGCCGCAAGTTCGTTGAGAACAAGATCCATCCGCTCTTTGAACTCAGCGTCTTTGAGGGCCTCAGCGTATTCACTCGCAAGTTGTTTCTTGAGCATATCGAACGCCAGATGCTTATCTAGTTTTTTATCGAATCGTTCGCGCAGCTTTTCTTGATGGGTCCGCTCTTTCTGAAATTCGAATGATGCCTCGATTTGTGTCAGTTTCCGCTTCAGCAACCCGATCTCAATCTTCCGAAGCATCTCGGTTTTTTCATCCTCGTGATTTTGACTCCGTATCTCACGAGGATCAGGAGGGGCAACTTCCGGCTCTTTTGCGCCAGGTTGAACATATTGTTTCGCGGCGTAATCACCGCCCCGTGCTCCATCAAGGAAATTGACTCTGTCGCAGTGCGGGCAGCAATACGCGCGCGGAACACGCTTGCAACGACTGCACCTGTTAAGGAACGAAAAGATGTTCGTAAATGCGTTCACATAGTCGCAATGGGCACATTCCCACACCATATCGCTCGGAACGTATTTATCGCAGTGATCGCAGAAAAGGCGAAGGGGCCGAAACAGCGTGCCGCCTAAAACCATTCTGACGCGGAAACGGGCGCGTGCCTCTATGTTTGGAAATCGCCGAGCCATCTCTTAATCCTCGCCTCTACTTTTTCGCGAGACACCGCATACTGCTCTCGCGCCCTATCGATAATCTTCCGGCTTCTTTTGTGAGCCTGTCCTTGCGGACGAAATGTCCGCGCAGGAAATGGCTCCATATCCTGTCCGTTCGTGAGGATTTTCGCATAAACTTCTCCGTTGCTGAGACTGGAAAACTCGCTGGCAGCGAAACTTCTGCCGAAGGATTGTTCAAGCGTTAACGCGTCCTCGTGGCCAACGCGGAAGGCCACCATCGATCCGACATTACCGAACACAGCCTGTCGAATGGTCTCCTTGAGTTGGCCGAGATACTGATTGGCGAGCGTAAGGCACAGCCGGTATTTGCGGCTTTCTGCCAGCGCGGAAACGAAGCTTTCCGAGACGAAGGACTGCCACTCGTCGATGTAGCAGAAGAAATCCTTGCGTTCAGATTCTGGCGTGTCCGCCCTCGACATGGCCGCGAGATGAAACTGCGTCACCCAAAGTGAGCCCAAGAGATTCGCTTTGTCCGGCCCAATGCGACCCTTGCTGAGATTCGCGAGAAACACCTTCCCCTCATCCATTATCTCGCGGGCATCGATTCGGCTCCTTACCTGACCGAGGATGTTTCGCACCTGAGGCGAAAGCAGAAGGGCGCCGACCTTGTTGAGGATTGGCGCGACGAACTCTGCGCGCGTTTTCTCGCCGAAGGCCTCAAATTCGCGTTCCCAAAACGCTCTCACCAGAGGGTCTTTGACCTGCCTTACCGCCCAGCGCCGATACCCGTCATCCGTGAGCATTCTCTGCAGACCAAGGAGGCTCACGTTTTGACACTCCAAAAGCGTAGCGACTGCGTGGGAAAGAATGTTCTCCATGCGTGGCCCAAAAAATTCGGGCCAGATTGCCTTGAACACGGCAACCACGCCTGAGACCACCAGATGGCGGCGCGCCGGCGGCACACCGTAAAGCAGATTAAGTCCCAATGGATACTCGGTGTCGGAAGGGTCGAAGAGAACAACATCCTCGGTGCGGCCTCGCGGCAGGTGCGCCAGAATCTCGGTCACAAGGTCACCGTGCGGGTCAATCACGGCGACGCCCCGACCCGCTCTTATGTCCTGCATGACGAGGTTAAAAATCAGGGTCGATTTTCCCGTCCCGGATTTTCCCAGAATAAAAAGATGCTGCCGACGATCTTTGCCGGAAATAGAAAAAACTTCATCACGGCCCCACGCATTGCGTGCGCCTATTACAACATTATTCGTATCCACACCCGCACCGACGCTCCCGCGGAAAGCAAGGCCTCCCCAGGCTAGCCGGATCGAAAACGGGTCGCCTGTTCCTCAGCAAACGCTTTTAACGAGCATGAGGGATAACGGCGATGCGGCTGGGGATACCAAGTTTCCGCCTGCATTTGTAGAGTAACAGGCAGCCACTACCTAAGTGTAGTGGACATGTATTTCACTGTTATTGTGTAATAACAGGCAAATCATATAAAGTATACATAACACTCGCCCGTCCCAACCCGTCCCGTTAACCCGTAGCCGGCGCGTCAGCGCCGGAGAGCGAGGTTCCGTCCGTAGCGTAGCTCCGCGAAGCGGAGGACGGAACCGAGCGATTTCGGGGATCGAAGAATCGGGTCAAAGTTGATGCAACTTGTTGGTCTAAGAGGCTCAATACCGAACGTGTTTCTTCCCCGCAGTGGGGAAGCCTCCGGGGAAGGCTTACGCCTCCGGATTTTGGGCAAAATAAGTTCGAACTTTGTCCAATAGGCCCCGCCAGGAGTTTTAGGGCTTAGACAACGGAGTTCTAAGATGTGTTTATAGAACTTTGAACTCTATACGAAACATCGTATCAAGAAGAAAAATAGTGCAAAAGCTTACGCAATGAGATCAAAAGTTGTGAGTAAAAATCTTGATACCGTCTTAGCGATTTTGAAAAACGAGGTCGACGGCAATGTGTCATGTGCACTCGAGAAAATGGCGAGTGATTATTCAATGACCTGGATGTATCGAGGTAAGGATCTTTTGTTTCCTACATCTCGGCCAAATGTAAAGGAAAATCTCGAAGAGATTTATCCGATACGCGGAAGGAAATACCGAATTAAGAATACGGCCGAAGGTGAGAATGTGGTAATGGTTGAATTGATCGAAAGCTACTCTGATCCAAAAACAGGACAATTTCATCAAACACCACTCGTTCTCGTTCTTGAAATGGAAGACGGGAAGATTAAAAAAGGACGGCACTACTGTGATCCTAAACTTTCTTATGAAGACTTGAACGAACAACAATTACAGGAAGGATATAGGAATACGCCTGATAAGTTTGTTATTGAGTAATTTAGTCTCTATAATAGTTTCACTTCAATTATGGCAATCTCTCCTTCATGTGATAAATGTGGCAAAGAGCTTCTTGAATTCGGAGCGATTTTGTTGAGCCCTCCAAGCCCTGATAACAAAGTGGATAAATTCCACATCTGCAAATCCTGTTATGATGAGTTCTTGAAAGAATTGAAGCCTCGTTAATCGTAATACATATATGAGAACAAAATACATCATTGAAATCATAGCGATAGCGATTCTCATTATTATCGGTGTGGCATATTTCTCGAGCAAGGGAATGAGAGAAGGCGCAGTTGATACAGACAACAACAGTAATACCTCATCTTCGATTGTGCACAATGACGAAGAAAGAGATATTGAAGCGACTGTTGTCGCTTTCGGTTCTCATCTGAAGAATGTCTCGATCCTTGCTATCGGATCTGATGCTGCGGCGGAAATGGAGCGAGAGTATGCTCCGTATGTCGCTCCAGAACTGCTTGCTTTGTGGAAGGCGGACCGATCAATTGCCTTGGGTCGCGAAACATCGAATCCGTATCCGGACAGTATGTATGTTGTGTCGATAACAAAGAATGCGAATGGGTCGTATACGGTCGAGACAAATGTGATCGAGACCACGACTACTAATCAGAAAGAAGTTGCCGGTGTCTATCCGGTAACACTCACGCTCGAACAGCGTCAGGCAGCGAATGGTACGTCGGCGTGGATGATTACGAAAGCTGTGAAGGGAGAGCGTGGAACCTTGCCTCAGCGTGTCACCATGACGGGTGTGTACACCTGTCTTCTTCACAGCAATACGACCGGACCGCAGACTATGGAATGTGCCGAAGGATTCCGTTCTGACGACGGTCCGACTTATGCTTTGGATGGAAGCCTTGCCGCATCCACACAAACGATCGACCTTGTCCGTTCGGGTGTTCAGGTGCGTGTAGAAGGACTGCTTACGCCAGTTGAAATGCTTTCAACAAATCAGTGGCAGAAGTACCAAATGAACGGTGTGCTGTCGGTGACTTCGGCTGAACGAATCTAGTTTAATAGGCAAGTGCAAGTAAGATGACCTGCGTCGCTCCTGCATCAAGCAGGAGCGACTTTGTTTCATGAAGGGTCGCGCCGGTGGTAACAATGTCGTCGAAGACGATGATCGTTTTGTCCCGCACTGCATCAGGCAGACGGATCGCAAACGATCCACGCAGGCGTTCCAGTCGTTCTGTGCGCGAGTGGCCGACCTGGTCTCCGGTTTCGCGAATCTTTGTCAGTGTGTCGGTACAGACGGGAATGGTTTGAAGCTGCGCGGTCATAAGTTCGCACTGATTCCATCCGCGCTCTCGTCGCTTTTTATTTGAAATGGGAATCGGGACAAGCAGATCTGCTTTTGTCTCTGTCAAAACTTCTGTAAGAAATCTGTCGAGAATGCTTCCAAGGAGCGTTGCGATTTTCATATTTCGTCGATCCTTTAATTCGACAAGGGCTTTTTTCACGATGGGGGAATGATAGGGTAAAAAGGCTGTGACGCCGTCGGGTACGCGCCGCACCTTGCCATATTCTTCGTGTTTATTATCACGAAAAGATAGGGCCTCTGCTGTGAATTCTTCGACAGACATGCCTTCAATACGCCGTATTTCCGGATCTGGTGGAGCAATTGTATCAAGCGCATATTGCCATGCTGCGGCAAAGAGCTTTTTCATATGGATGAAGCATATTATACTGTCTGTATGTCTCTCTTTGGCGACCTGTTTACAAAGAAGGGCGAAAGCGTTCTGGGCATCGATATCGGCTCATCGTCGATCAAGGTCGTGCAGCTGCGTAGAAAAGCTGGCAAAGCGGTGTTGGAAACATATGGCGAACTTTCTCTGGGTCCTTATGCGGGTGTCGAGATTGGTCGCGCTACGCAACTGCCCGTCGAGAAAATTGTCGCAGCTCTGAGAGACCTTCTTAAAGAAGCGAACACGACCACAAAATCCTGTGGCATTTCTATCGGTGCATCATCGTCGCTTCTTTCATTCATTCGAATGCCGACCATGGATCAGAAACAGCTTGCAACTATGATCCCGATCGAGGCGCGCAAATATATTCCGGTACCGATCACCGAAGTGGCGCTCGACTGGTGGATTGTTCCGCGTGAAGAAAACAGTATTTCTGAATTCGAGAAAGCGCCAACGGCGACGCAAGTGAAAGAAGCACAGACGGCGGCCCAAAAAGGGGTCGATGTACTTTTGGTCGTAATCCACAATGACGTTCTGTCGCGTTTGAACCAGATCGCTCAGGGAACACAGATTACGCCATCATTTTTCGAAATTGAAATTTGGAGTTCGATGCGCTCGGCGGTCGATCAGTCGCTTGAACCGGTTATGGTCTTTGATATGGGCGCCGCATCCACAAAGCTGTATGTGATCGAACGCGGGATCTTGCGTTCGTCTCATACGATTAACCGTGGCTCGCAAGATCTTACGCTTGCCCTGTCACAGTCGATGGGTCTTTCGATCGGCGATGCCGAACACATGAAGCGCACAGTCGGGATTTCCCAAGATGACGAACACAAAGCCCAGCGCGAGGTGTTTGAACTCAATCTTGATTATGTGTTCTCGGAAACCAACCGGGTTATCAGCGGTTACGAACACAAATATGGCAAGCCGATTTCCAAAGTGATTCTAACGGGCGGCGGATCGCTTCTGAAGGGATTTTTAGACCTTGCACGCAAGAAATTCCAGACCGAAATTGTTCTGGGAGACCCTTTCAGTAAATGCGAGGCTCCGGCATTCCTTGAACCGGTTCTGCGCACTGCTGGACCCGAGTTCGCTGTGGCGATCGGCATCGCGTTACGTAAGTTACAAGAGAATGAATAGCATGTGGGGATAGCGGACGTCTACGATCGAAGAGACAGGTAGTATAATAAAAGACAAGTTCTTCTATGAATCCCGAGAATCACGCCTCGTTCATACCGAAAAAGCCGATCATGGCCGCGCCGGGTCGCACTACGGCTTCGATCGCGCTCTTTCCGCTCCTTGCTTGGACGCTTTTTATCGTGGCCGTTGCTTTGTCCGGCGCGGCATATCTGTATAAAGGTCTTGTTGACAAGCAAATCGCTGACGATAAAGCATCGCTTGAACGCGCCAAAGATGCTTTTGATCCGGGACTCATTGATCAGTTGATCCGTTTGGATTCGCGTCTAACTACAGGCAAGACACTGTTGGGAAGCCACTTGGCTGTCACACCGCTGTTTGATTTCATTTCTTCAATTACCTTGCGATCGGTGAGGTTTAAAGATTTCGATTTCGCCTATCTGGCACCAGACAAAATCAAACTGTCGATGAAAGGGGAGGCGCTTTCATATGCAGCGGTCGCCTTACAGTCTGACGTTTTTTCGGCTCAGAAAGGCCTTTCAGACACATTGCTTTCCGACATGGCGCTTGATCCGTCTGGCATGGTGACGTTCAGCGTTACGACGCTTGTATCGCCGTCGATTGTCACCTATAACGCTTCGTCTACCGAACCATAAATGAGCACTATTATTTCCATTCTTATAATGATTGCGTCGATCGGCCTTTTCTTCGGCTTTATTGATCCGACGTACGGCAAGATTCGTGAAGCTCGCGTTGACAAGCTTAACTATGATCGTGCTTTGGATAATTCCGAGCAGCTTCGTGCCGAGCGTGACAAATTGCTTTCGAAATTTAATGCCATAAAGCCGGCGGATCTTGAAGATCTTGAAAAGTTTCTGCCGGATAATATCGATAACGTCCGCCTGATTATCGATATCGACGAGATGGCGAAACAGTATGGTATGCGCATCAGAAATTTCAAGGCGGATGCGAACGAAACATCGACGGCGATCGGCAAGGATGCATCGAACTATGGCACACTTACGTTATCGTTCTCGACCTCGGCGCAATACCAGACTTTCCTTGCATTCATGCACACTCTGGAAAAAAGCTTGCGCCTTATTGATGTAACGGCGATCGATTTCGCTGCTCCAGCAAATGGGGGAAGCTTGTATGATTATTCCGTGACGATCAAGACGTATTGGCTTAAATAGACCATTGCCATGCAAAACACTTCTCACAGCGCGCGAAATCTTATCATCATACTGGTTGTGTTGATCATTATCGGTGCGGCAGGCTATTTCTATGCCGGTCGTGATCAGGCACCGGATGATTTGCTTACTTCTGCACCAGTCGATGGTATGGCAGCGGGTGCGGTCGAGGGTGATCTTCTTCCTGCGCTTTTGCAGCTTAAAAAACTGCGTCTTGATGACACAATCTTTAGCGACGCTTCATTTACATCGCTTGTTGATTCTGGACAGACTTTGGCGCCTCAGCCCCAAGGTCGTCCGAATCCGTTTGCGCCTATTGATGCATCATCACTTTCCTCTGAATCATCAAGTGTCTCGTCTGGGTCCACCGGTTCGACTCTTTAACTTTAATTCATGAATCTGCTCGACATACTCGTTGCAAAGAAAGCGATCGAGAAGAAGGACGCCGTGTCCATCTCGGAAGAAGCGCGTCAGACTGGCGCGCCGCTGGAAGCGATCCTTAAAAAGAAGGGTATAAAAGAGCCAGACATACTGGCTGCCAAAGGTGAAATAGCTGGAGTTCCTGTGCGATCGCTTAAAGATCAGACGATTCCGTTCGATATTCTTAAATACATTCCAGAAGAATCGGCTCAGCATTATCGATTCATTCCGCTTTCGGTCAAACAGAATGTGCTTGAAGTGGGCGTTGTCGATCCGGATGATATTGAAGCGCGCGATGCGTTGAACTTTATCGCCTCAAAGGCGAACATGCCGTTCAAAGTCTTTCTTATTTCTGAAGAAGATTTTAATCAGGCGCTTGATTTCTATAAGGGTCTTTCTGGCGAAGTGACCAAGGCTCTCGACGAGCTTGAGACTGACATCGCAGATGTTGGATCAGAAGGCGAAGCTCCGACACATGTAACGAAGCAAGGCGAGACCACCATCATGGAAGACGCTCCGGTGACCAAGATCGTGGCGACTGTTCTGCGCTATGCCGTCGAAGGTGGCGCTTCCGACGTACACATCGAGCGCATGTCCGACAAAGTTCGCGTTCGTTTTCGTGTCGATGGTGATCTTCACACTTCGCTTGTTCTGCCGATCAAAGTTCATGATGCTGTGGTTGCACGTATTAAGATTTTGTCGAATATGAAACTCGACGAAAAGCGTAAGCCGCAAGACGGTCGCTTTTCAGCGCGCATCGAAGGTCGCAAGATCGACTTCCGTGTTTCTACATTCCCGGCATACTACGGCGAAAAGGTGGTGATGCGTATTCTTGACCAGGAAAAGGGCGTCAAAAAGCTCGAAGACATCGGTTTTTCTCAGTCGAACCTTGAAGCGATTCGCCGTGCTATGGCCAAGCCATACGGATTGATTCTTATTTCCGGTCCGACCGGTTCCGGTAAGTCGACGACGCTGTATTCGATGCTGAACGAGATCAATGACGAAACCAAAAACGTCTTGTCGCTGGAAGACCCGGTTGAATATAACATGGAAGGCGTGTCGCAATCGCAGGTCCGTCCCGAAATCGGATACACCTTCGCATCAGGTCTTCGTACGACCTTGCGTCAGGACCCGGACATCATCATGGTGGGCGAGATCCGTGACAAGGAAACTGCACAGCTTGCGATTCAAGCTGCACTCACCGGTCACTTGGTGCTTTCGACCATCCACACCAACACAGCTATCGGTGTTATCCCACGTCTTATCGACATGGGTGTTGACCCGTACCTCATTGCGCCGACACTGGTCTTGGCTATGGCCCAGCGTCTGGTGTCCAAGATCTGTGAAGGTGGGGAAGAATTGCCTTTTGACGGTGCAATCAAGATGATGACCGAAAAGCAGTTCTCGGATTTGTCGCCTGAATACAAAAAAGATATTCAATTCCCGAAAACTGTCCTTGAAGCACGTCCATCAACGACCTGTCCGAACGGTACCCGCGGGCGTATGGCTGTTTCTGAAGTAGTGGAAAAGGATAAGGAGCTGGAGCGTCTCATTCTCGCAAATACCGGCGAAAACGAACTATTCAAATATTGTCGTGGCAAAGGCATGCTTACTATGCGTGAAGACGCCATACTTAAAGCATTCAAGGGCGAAATTCCGTGGAGCGAAGTAAATAAATTGTAATGAGAATCATAAAGACATTTTTTGCATTGCTTGCGATTGCAATGGTAGCTTGTGCGCCACTTGGTGCTTCTGCGCATGAAGCATATGTGCTTGATCAAAATTTCTTTTGGAGCGAGCTTGCAAAACCTGCCTCGTTCGAAAGTATAAGTGCGTTGAATGATCCAGCTAATGTTCAAGTCTTCCTTATCATTACTGTCTGTATTGTTGCGGCGCTCGCTCTAACTTTCTTGCTCAGAAGGTTCTCTGTCGGACGCCGTATCTCGCGAAGTTTTGAAAAACTTTCGGCGTATGGACCGGTTGTTTTGCGATTGACCATTGCTACGGCCTTTTTCTTTTCCGCAGCAAGTCAGTCATTTTTGGGTCCAGAATTGCCACTTACGGTATTGCCGTTTGCACCACTTTTGCGCATCGCGTTGTTTATCTCGGCGGTCTGTATAACGTTAGGACTTTTCACTCGAATTGCTGCGCTGCTTGCGCTCATCGTTTACTCCATAGGCTTTTTTCATTTTGGATTCTATGTGACGACATACCTTAACTATCTTGGCGAGATTCTGGTTCTCTTGCTGTTCGGATCGGGGAAGTGGTCTCTTGATGTAGTTCTCTTTAAACGCCGCGAACTCTTTTCTCATTTCAAAAAATACGAGACGACCATTGTGCGCGTATGCTATGGTGCGGCACTTATTTTTGCGGCGATCACAGTTAAATTTTTTCATCCCGCTCTTACAATCGAAGTGGTGCAGCATTGGGATCTCACTCGTTTCCATTGGCTTTTTCCGCATGACCCGCTTTTAGTCACTTTGGGTGCCGGACTTTCTGAATTCGCCATCGGTCTTTTCATTATTTTCGGTTTCGAGATGAGGCTAACTGTTCTTGTCAGTCTCTTCTATATCACCTTGTCGCTCTTGTTCTTCCGCGAATTGGTGTGGCCGCATCTTATGCTATACGGTGTGTCGATAAATTTGCTTGTTCAACCTGAAATCTTTACTCTCGATCATGTCTTTTTTGACCGAAAAGGAATAAAACTTTGGAAGCGACCATTCCAGCCTCATATACATAGAGCGAAATAAAGTAGGACACTGAATCTTTCGCCGCTCCACTTTCGTATAGAGAGTAACCCGACATTGCCATACATGTCCGTACGGGCCCTTTCTTTCTAACGTTATACAGATATATGAACTATAACCGCACATTTCTTGCGGGACTCCTTTTTATGTGGACGATCGCCCCGGTTGTTTCATATGCGGCAGATCTGGACAAGGTTGCACAGGATGCGACTTCTGCGGTCGTGTCTGTGGACGGGTATATGGATTTTCCAGTCTATACTCTGGATCTTGTGGAAAGCGGACCCAACTTCATTACATATGAGGCTCATGAAACGGGATCCGAATCACGTCGTGTCACCGCGGGTTCTGGCTTCTTTGTCACACCTGACGGTTATGTCATGACTAATCGTCATGTGGTCGATGATCCGGATCTTACATATGAAGTGAATACTGGCTCTGAACGACTAGTTGCTACGGTGGTGTACATGGATCCGGACTACGACTTGGCGATCCTTAAGGTACCCGGTGATGATTTTTCAGCAATCACAATTGCTGATTATGGGGTTACTATTGGTGATGAAGTGGCTGCGGTTGGCAATGCATTCGGCCGCTCTCATGACACTCTTTATTCAGGCAAGGTAACTGCTTTGGGTGAAACCGTCGTGGCTTCCGACAGAACGGGAGTCGAAAGGCTTGAAGGACTTATTGCAACCGATGCCTCACTGCATCCGGGAGATTCTGGTGGACCGCTTCTTGATAAAGATGGCCAGGCAGTGGGCGTGAATGTTGCCATCAATATAGATGGGAGTGAAAGTTTTTCGATCCCAGGTTCTGTCGTGCGACTGGTTCTTAAACGGTCTGACGTTCTGTAGGTAAAAATAAAAAAGCCGCTCCAAGGAGGGCGGCTTGTGTGCGTCTCGTGGCGAGCAACAACTATCCTGCGGCGGGACAGAATACTCCGATATTCCAAACGCTCTGGTCCTTTTGGATCATGCGTTCTTCTTTTCGGAGTCCTGCGTATTGCTCGTCCACATTGCTCCATATGCCCATGTTTCGGTCAAAGACCGAGACCACGAACACTCCATTGGGGAGTAGAAGGCTTTCGGCCTTCTTCATGAATTCCAGATAATCCGGAAAGTAGTACAGCACTTCGCAGAGGATGATGCACTGGAACTTTTCGCCTTTGGCGGCGGCCCTGTTAAGGAACTCCCAGGCATCAGCAGTAACGAATTGGTGCCGGGGATTAGGATCGTTTTCTTGCGCCATGACAATGGCACTTGTGCAGGTGTCGAAGCCTACCACGTCGTGATCCATGAGTCGTTTCGTGAGCCAGCCCGGGCCACATGCAACGTCGAGGACGCGGCCGTGCGGGGTATGTGCTTTGACGAGCTGGGCGAGCATATCGAGTTTTTCATGCTCATTCTCGAGATTGTCCCAGACACCTTCATCGTACTGGCGATCCCACTCGGAACTGTGTGTGATTTGGACGCCACGAATTCTCCAATACTTGCGATAGAGTTTCGAAGGTATTGAAGAGATGAATGAGACAAAGGACGAGAACAATCCTTGACGGACGTTCGGGGTTTGGGGGGCGAGGCTTTCGCCTGCTGTGACTGAGTTCATGAGGAAAAATCCTGGGTATGTTGTTGTGCTGAGAAAATGTCAGTGAACGGTCTATTTTCATAATAACATTAATTTAAAGAATGTCTAGTTCTCTGTTTATGAACAAAGAAGTGTCCTTAAAAGCACCTAAAATCCGCGGATATTTGGGTTATCCCCAATACAAGAATAGAGCGTCCTCGCAAAAGATGTAGGGCGTGTGATAATGGCGCCAATATGAAACCGATCGCAACGACGGTCTTGACATTTGTCGTAATTGCAGGTTTGAGTCTGCCGCTTTTCAAAGCTAAGGCAGACATCACATCGGGACTTGTTGGGTATTGGACGTTCGATGAAGGGACGGGTTCGGTTGCCGGAGATTCAGGTTCAGGAAATCATGATGGAACCATTAACGACAGTCCTTTGTGGGTTGCCGGAAAAGTAGGGTCGGGCGCTCTCGACTTCAGCCTCGGTGGTACCGTATCTTTGGGAGTAATTCAAGACACATATCCGTTGTCTGAATGTGCATGGATCAAAACGTCTTCGGAGGGTACTTCAGGATATATCATTAGCTCGCTTCATTTCTCAATCCCATATACAGGCAATGGAGCGGATCAAATAGGGGCGTATAACAATATGGGAATTGTGGTGTCAGACTCGAATGTTATTGATGTCGGCACATGGCATCACGTATGTATCACAGCAGATGACACCGGTAATGCAACAATTTATATCGACGGAGATGCAAATGCGAGCGGCAATATCGGCGTACAGACAGCAACATCTGCATTCACGGTCGCCGCAACGTCGTTTCCGGGCATCATTGATGATGTGAGGATTTATAGTAGGGAACTTTCATCTTTGGACGTGTCAGAGCTCTATGACACAACATCTGGTGCGGCTCCGGACACGACGGCGCCAGTGGTATCGTCTGTGGCATCATCAACAACCGCGACGACCGCATCGGTAACTTGGGACACGGATGAAGCCGCCGATTCACAAGTGTTCTATGGCCTTGATACTTCATATGGGAACTCGACGACACTTGATACAGCCACGACAACGTCGCATGACGTACCTATAACAGGTCTTTCGCCGTCGACACTTTATCACTTCAAGGTTGTTTCGGCTGATGATTCAAGTAATGTCGGATCATCGACTGATCATACTTTTCTTACGCAGGCATCCGATGTTGATCCACCAGTTATATCGAATATAAGTGCGTCTGGTATAACAACTTCAGCGGCAACCATAGCATGGACCACGGACGAGGTTGCGGACTCGCAGGTCTATTATGGTTTGACGAGTTCGTACGGTAGTTCAAGTAACTTGGATTCGTCGCTGGTCACTTCTCATTCGGTAGGACTTACGAATCTTCAAGCCGGTACGACATATCATTATTTGGTTGTGTCACGTGATTCTTCGGACAATACTGCGTCATCAACAGATCAAACATTCGATACGACTGGATCAGACGTTACCGCACCGATCGTGTCTTTGGGTTCGCCGTCTGGAATTCTTGCGGCCGGAACGACAGATGTGACGATATCTGTGGCAACCGACGAAGCGGCAACCTGTAAATATGGAACAAACGCTGGAACGGCCTATGGGTCGATCGCGAGCACCTTCTTAACTACCGGTGGTACGACGCACTCTCAAAGCATCACTGGACTTTCGAGTGGGTCCCATTCTTACTATGTTCGCTGTATAGACGGATCGTCGAACAGTAATGCGTCGGATTTCACAATATCTTTCACTATTGATCAGGCATCTTCAGGCAGTGGGGGCAGTAGGGCAAGGAGTAGTAGTGGAGGCTCTACGGGCGGCAGGTTTGCCGTTACAACGAATAGTCCTGTGTCGGCTAATGGTACGAATTTGGTTTCATCGTATTCGCAACCATCACTTTCACAATTCATTGAACTCCTGATTGCTATCGGCGCGATTTCTCCAGATAAAGCTGCTTCTGCGCGCGCCTTGTATCCGACAACTTCAGTCGCTGCTCCTCCTTCTCTTACGTTCACACGTAATCTGGCGATTTCTTATAGCGGAGCTGATGTACGATCGCTGCAACAATACCTCAACTCGAAGGGCTTTATGGTAGCGCACACGGGTGTAGGATCGCCTGGTAACGAGACGGATCAGTTCGGTAAGGCAACACAGGCTGCTCTGAAGGCGTACCAGACGGCGGTAGGGTTGCCGGCCACAGGCCTCTTTGGTCCTCTTACCAGAGAGGCAGTGTTACGAGGGGCGCCATAAGTAGCATGCTGAACCTGTCCTTGCGGACAGGTTCAGTTTTTCTCGTGCTATACTTTTATCGACTATTCCCATGGAGAAGAAGAACATCAAAGTTTTCATTGTTGACGACGACAAGTTCCTCTTGGGCATGTACTCGCTCAAATTCTCGAACAATGGCTATGACGTCGAGACGACGGTTGGTTCGCTTCCTGCGCTTGAAAAACTTCGCGCAGGCGCAAAGCCAGACATCGTCCTTCTCGACATCATCATGCCGTACATGACAGGTCTTGAACTTTTGAAGACCATTCGCGATGAAAAGCTCGCTCCAGGCGCGATCATGGTCATGCTTACAAACCAAAGCCAGTCTTCTGATATTGAAGAGGCAAAAGCGCTCGGTGTTGATGGTTACATTATTAAGGCGGCGACCATCCCGTCAGAAGTCTTGCGGGAAGTCGAAAAGATTTACGCGGCGAAAAAAGGTAAAAAAGAAGAATAATGGCCACTGACTATAAAAAAGAATTCGAGGATTTGGTCGAGATATTGATCAAGGAATCCGCTTCAGACCTTCATCTTTCCGAGGGACGTTACCCGACCATTCGTGTCGCAGGCTTTTTGGTTCCTTTGATGAATAAGAATGTGCTAACGGCGGAAGACACGGTTGGTTTCGCTGGCGTAGTGCTTACTCCCGAAGACAGACTTTTGTTCGAGAAAGAAAAAGAGATTGACTTCTCGTATACCTACAAAGAGAAAGCTCGCTTCCGCGGTAATGGTTATTTTCAGAAGGGAACAGTGTCGTTCGCTTTCAGGCTTATTCCGAAAAGGATCCGTTCATTCGAAGAATTACGCCTGCCGAAAGTATTAGAGCAATTCTGTGAAAAGCAACAAGGATTCTTTTTGGTGGTCGGTCCGGTGGGACACGGCAAGACCACCACTTTGGCGGCAATGGTCGAGTGCATAAATGAACGACGTGCTGAACATATCATTACCATTGAAGATCCGATTGAATACATTTATGAGCAAAAGAAATCGGTTATTGATCAGCGCGAGGTTCGTTTGGATACCGTAGATTTTGCAACGGCTCTGCGCAGTGTCTTCCGTCAGGACGTTGACGTTATTCTTATCGGTGAAATGCGCGGCATTGAAACCATGGCGACCGCGGTGACTGCTGCAGAGACGGGTCATTTGGTTTTGGCTACACTTCACACCAACAATGCGGCTCAAACGATCAACCGTATTATCGACTCGTTCCCAGCAGCCCAGCAGGATCAGATTCGCATTCAATTGTCATCGACGCTGACCGGTATCTTTTCCCAGCGTTTGGTCCCTGCGGTTTCGGGTGGCCTTGTTCCGGCGTATGAGTTACTTATTTCGAACGCGGCGGTGGCGAATCTTATTCGCGAAAAGCGCGTACACGAGATTCAGACTGTGATCGAAACGGGGCTCGAGCAGGGCATGATCGATATGAATCGTTCGCTTGCCGAATTGGTGCGTCGCGGCGAAATCACAGTCGAGAACGCGCGGCTCTATTCGCCAAATCCAAAGATTCTCGATCGTCTCATCTAGTCTTTAAAATATATGCTTTTCAATTACAGCGCCGTAGACGACAAGGGAAGTGAAGCCAAGGGATCGATTGATGCCATTTCGCTTGAGGTTGCAATTGTATCGCTTCAGCGCCGCGGACTTGTCATCAAGAACATCGATCCTGCAGGCAAGTCTGGTTCACTGTTCTCGCGTGATCTGACATTCCTTTCACGCGTTTCAACCAAGGAAGTGGTGGTTTTGTCGCGTCAGCTTGCGACCCTGTTCGAAGCACAAGTTTCGGCTCTGCGTGTTTTCAGGCTTTTGGCCTCTGAAGCCGAAAATCCTGCCTTGGCAAGTGCTCTTACCGAGATCGCTGACGATTTGCAGGCGGGAAGTGCAATATCAAAGGCTCTCTCAAAACACACGAAAATATTTTCGGACTTTTATGTAAACATGGTTCGCTCGGGTGAAGAATCGGGTAAGCTTGATGAGGTGTTCATCTTCCTTGCAGATCACTTGGACCGTTCATACGAAGTAAACTCGAAGGCGCGTAACGCTCTTATCTATCCGGCTTTTGTTATCTTTACCTTCGTAGTAGTTATGGCGCTCATGCTTACGGTAGTCATTCCGAAAATTTCGACGATCCTTACCGAGTCGGGGCAGGATATTCCGCTGTATACCAAAGTGGTGATTGGGTTGTCGAGTTTCCTTACGACCTACGGTATTTTCTTTCTCGTTGCACTTGTCATCGCAGGTTTCTTTTTGTGGAGATTTTTCAAGACGCCGTCGGGCAAATTGACTTTGGACGAGGCAAAGATTCGTACTCCCTTTATCAAGAGCCTCTATCAGAAACTCTACCTTTCACGTATTTCGGACAATATGAATACCATGCTGGTATCAGGTATTCCAATGGTGCGAGCTTTGGAGCTTACTTCTGGTGTCGTGGGAAATGAAGTCTACAAGCATGTACTTGATGAAGCTACCGAGGCGGTAAAGGGCGGTAGGGCCGTTTCTGACGCACTCGAAGGCAAGAATGTTATTCCAGGCATTATGATCCAAATGATCAGGGTGGGTGAGGAGTCTGGAGAATTGGGCAAGATTCTACATACATTATCGGTTTTCTATAGCCGTGAAGTGGTGAACGCCGTTGATACCTTGGTTGATCTTATCGAACCGGCCATGATCGTGCTCTTGGGTCTTGGTGTGGGCTTCCTTCTGGCTTCAGTGCTCATTCCGATCTACAATATTTCGTCGAATATCTCGTAAATTTAGGCCGCGCCGAAGGCGCGGCTTTTTGTTATCCCCAGCAGACCTTGCGCAAGCAAAATAAAGCTTTTGTATAATGTCTGTAGTTCCCGGCCCGCCCAAGCGCTTGAAGATGACCCAGGCAATTGGTCGAGCATTTGAGCGGAGCGGGAACTCTTATCAGTCAGTTTTATCGGCAAAATATACAGTATATGAAGAATACGAAAGGCTTCACGCTCATCGAACTCCTCGTCGTGATCGCCATCATCGGTATCCTGTCCTCTGTCGTTCTCGCGTCTTTGAACACGGCGCGCGCAAAGGGCGGTGATGCAGCTATCAAGAGCCAGCTCGCGGCTATCAGGCCACAGGCTGAGATTATTTACGACAATCTCGGTAACTACGGTGTAAGCGCTTCGGCTTGCAGTACGTCAAACTCGCTTTTCGCGACGTCGACCGTTTCGAACATGATTGCTTCGCTCCAGAATGCTTCTGGAAACTCGGCAACCTGCAACACTGCGGGTAGCCCGGCTACTTCGTGGGCAGTTTCGATTCCTCTCAAGACTTCGGGCGCAGGCAACTGGTGCGTTGACTCGACCGGTGCATCGAAATCTGGTACGGCTACTTCGGGAGCTTGCAGCTAGTCTCGTGTAGCGATCGATTCTCTCGAATTGATTACAAAACCGCCCATGTGGGCGGTTTTGCTATGCTATAATCTGAATTATGAAAATTCGCACTCAAGGATTTACTCTGATTGAGCTTCTGGTCGTCATCTCAATCATCGCTCTTTTGTCGTCGGTCGTTTTGTCGTCACTTGGCACCGCGCGCAATAAAGGCTATGACAATACAGTTAAGGCGACAATGAAAGAAATGTTGCCGCAAGCCCAGGCGTATCTTGATTCGCATAGCTCTTTGGGAGCAAGCATTTCGTCATGTTCTTCAACGTCTGTCTTTACTGATTCACAATTCGCCCTTATGCGCGCCAATGTCGTGCAAAATATTACCCCAGGAGCGAGCATGACCTGTGCCACTGATTCGTCAGGTACGAAATGGGCGGTGTCTGTCTCTTCTTTGCGTGGCGGCGGTACTTGGTGTATCGATAATAGCCAGGGCTGGTTCAAAGCGGGAACGGCGAATACAGCGACTGGCGCGTGCCAATAATAAAAATACCTATGAAGAGAGGATTCACATTGGTTGAGCTTCTCATCGTCATCGCCATTATCGGCATTTTGACGATGGTTGTCGTTTCATCGACGGGACCGGCCCGAGCACGGTCGCGAGACGATAGGCGAATTGCTGACCTTAAAACAATACAGCTTGGTCTTGCGCTTTATTTCGATCATTATCGGTCATATCCAACGCCTGATGAGGGGCTTTCCAAGCTCACTGATGAAGACCAAGGTTTTTTGCCTTCTATTCCAACGGATCCGAAAACAGGAGCTCTGTACGAATACACCACTTCGGGAGGTGACAAGCACTATTGCTTGGGAGCAACTCTAGAAGGAACGGTACCATCCGATTCGTCATCGTGCACTATTTTGGGTTCAACAGCGAATTATAAAGTAAGTAGATAACATGGAAGCCTGGATTTATCTTCCCGTTTTTATTCTAGGGCTTCTTGTGGGAAGTTTTCTGAACGTCGTCATTCTGCGTTGGAATACCGGTATGGCTATAAGCAGAGGACGTTCAGCCTGTTTTTCTTGCGGCAAGACATTGTCGTGGCATGAACTTATTCCGGTTCTGAGTTTTGTAGCACAAAAGGGAAGGTGTCGTTCGTGCGGTACCAAGATTTCTTGGCAGTACCCTTTGGTTGAGTTGCTTACCGGTCTTATTTTTGTGCTCGGCTTCATAAGTGTGAAGCCGTTTCTTCTAATTGCCGCATTATTGTCGCTTTACGTTGTTATTGCCGTATATGATCTGCGGCACCAAATTATTCCTGATACATTTTCTTATGGTGCTGCATGCGTTGCCTTAGGACTTATAGGTTGGCAGTGGCATGTGACGGGCGTGATTGATTTGTATCAAGTGATTGCTGGACCCACTCTTTTCATATTTTTTTGGTTCTTTTGGGCCGTGTCGCGAGGCAGCTGGATGGGATTGGGAGATGCCAAATTAGCATTGTCGGTAGGGTGGGCATTGGGTCTTTCTGCGGGCATCGCAGCTCTCCTTTTATCGTTTTGGACCGGAGCGATTGTGTCACTTGTTATTATGGTGGCACAGCGCATAAAGCGCCATACCATTTGGTCCTTT
>JGI11643J12802_10055747_pt1 | contig 17831 bp, 14 predicted proteins | sample IowConreferecore_FD_12802 | JGI IMG/M metagenome (IMG submission 12802)
AAGCCGAGATTCGTAAACCCGGCGGCCGCGGCTGGACTGTGACCAACGAGGAAATCAGCCGTGCTCAAGCATTGCTGCGCGACAAGGCGAACGTCGAAGTAACCGGCAACGGCGCCCTGGCTTTGGCCGGCCTTTTACGCGCGCTTTCTCAAGGTGCGAAATTTAGCGGCGCGGTAGTATGTGTGATAACGGGCAGATAATATGAACTTAGATCATCCGCTTATCAAAAAGGCCCTCGCAGAAGATTCTTCTCTTTTCGAAAAGGAGCCTGTCATTGAAGACACCGATGAACTTGTTCGCTTCGGGATTTATATTCCAGGCAAGGAGACATTTCCTCTTGGTTTTCTTAAACTTTTCCCAGAAGAATTCATCGTCGAAGAAATAAGCCAAAGTGGAACAGTCATAACAATTGACCGTCCACAAGAACAATCTTCGAAATTCGAGCAAGGTTCGACCGGTATCTATCGAGCCACGCTTGTTAAATGTGGATTATCCACTTTGGAAGCAGTACGTGACATATCAACGCGTCTTAATATCGATATGCGTGACGTGGGCTATGCAGGCATCAAAGACAAGTACGCAATCACAGCTCAAGAAATAACGATACGTAATGCCTCGATAGAAGCTATCAAATCGCTCTCGTCCGGAAACTATTTTCTTAAAGATATCAGGCCTGATAAAGGCATGCTCATGGCAGGTGCGCTTACCGGCAATAGATTCTCGTTGTTCGTGCGTACAGAAAATGGCATCTCGCCAGAAACGTTTACCGGAAACAAAGAAGAGTTCTTCAACTATTTCTATCTACAGCGATTTGGTAGTCCACGCTATATTAATTTCGAATGGGGCTACGACATACTTTGTGGCAACTATGAAAAAACCATCGAAAGCTTGCTTTTCAAGCCTGCAGGACATGAGATCAACTATGTACGCAAGCTACGCGAAAAAGCTTCGCAAGAGCGTTCATGGTCAAAAATCCGCGAGATATTTGAACCTGTTCTCGATATCCTTCATTCTGAACGCCCGGTCATCGAACATCTTTCCAAACATCCAACCGACTTCCGCGGCGCACTCGGCACCATTCCCGATCAGGTACAACTCTGGCTTTACGCTTTGGCATCGCTTATGTGGAATGAAAAGATATCAGGTGCTTTGCGCAACGGCTTTCAATTGCCACCTGAACTCCCCTTCTTCCTCTCTAATAAAAAAGAAGACATTGATCTTTATGCCGAAGAACTCCGTGGACTTGGCATTTATCCGCCTCCCTTTCAAAACCTTCGACCATTTCCACACATCCGCCTTTCCCATCGAACTGCGCCGGTGATTGAACAAGCATCTAATATCGCTTTTACATCGCAAGAAAAAGGCTTCCGCCTTTCTTTTGAACTCTCAAAAGGATCCTATGCCACAACCTTCCTTTCTCACCACATAAACATCGTTTCCGAAGCACCGACAGTCACCATGTCACAGGATAGGCTAACCGCGCGCGAAGTAGCAGAAGATAAAGATCGAATACATACCATAGAATCATTCCAAGCATTATCGTTAGATAATCGCGAATAGAGTATAGAAAAAGAAAAGGGCGACCGTGAGGTCGCCCTTGTTTTATCAAGTTCCGAAATCAGTCTTCGGAATTCTCGAACGGAAGGGCCACGACGTGGCCGCCCCGAACCGCGAGCATGAAACGAGTGTTGTCCTGTTCGCCCCGCAGATGCATGAGATTCACCGTATAGGTGCCCTCGCCGCCGGTCGCAGCCGGAGAGTTCTTCCAGATGTGGCAGAACCCCCAACCAAATCTTGAGAGCTGGCGAAGGCCCTCGATCGTCTCGTCCGACAGCCGGGTAGGCTCGTAACGGTCGAGGTTGCCCCCGATCGCTACTTGGACCGCGACGACATACTTGCCTTTATTTTCGTCGTAATACCAGTGGGCATAGACGAAGCCACAGCCCGCGTTGCGAAGGCTCGCGCGGAGCATCCGAACCTGGACCGGGCCTAGGTTCCGAACGACGGGATCGCCCGTGTCGACGCGGCCCTGACGGAACCGACCGACCCGACCCAAGGATGTATCAGCGGCACTTTGCGCGTGCTGCCGGTCCATCGCCTGGTCACTCTTGCGTTCCTGCTGGGGGATGCCGACGGGGATGTGATTTACATTGGTGAAGTAGAACTTCAGCAATATGGTCGACATACTGCGATCGTTCAGGTCGACGGAAGCTTTGAACGTAACAGCCTGACTAGAAGGAGCAGCATTCATGGTATAAGCTCCGCAGCGACGGTTTTTGCCTTCTCTTGTGTCAAGAGATCCGAATCACAAATATGATCCGGATGGGACTAGGCATGGTGTCGGTTGCAGAATCCAAGGCTTTTCAAAGCCCTCGATTCTGCAACCGCATGCTCGTTTCTCAATGATCTATCTTTCTTAATTATAGCATACTGAATGTAAAAGTCAAGTACTCAAAAACCGCCCTGTTTGGGCGGTTTTTGTGCCTTTCTATGGCTTAGATCGGCTCTACTCTGACGATTACGCCTTAGCGAGCTTTCCCTTCTTTGGCGCTGCAGGCTTTGTAGCCTTCAAAGCCGAAACCTTCACAATCGACGCCTTCATGCCCTTGCCTGCCTTTTCCAAGATCATGATCGAAGCCTTGGCATCAAAATGAGCCTTAACTTCATGTGCAAGATGCTTTGCATCAGCCTGACCAACAAGCATTGCTCGCATGCCGTACGCCAGACCAAGCTCGCGTACTTCACCTTCAACAGTCGAGCCGACGATAACGACCGCATTCGGGCGATATGCCGAAAGCGCGCGCAAGAAAGCGATATCCGCACCTGCAGTGACGATCGCGGCAACGCCTGCTTTGTTCGCCTTGGCGACGATCGCCTTGGCATCTTTCCAAACCTTACCAGACACCTTTGGCTCGGTCAGTTCACGACCAAGCTCTTCACGCTTGTTCTCCATGTATTTCATGACAGCACCCATGGTCTTGGTTGCATCGACCGGCCAATCGCCGTACGCCGTTTCGCCCGACATCGACATAGCACCGGTACCATCAAGAACTGCATTACCTACATCCGAAACTTCAGCGCGGGTCGGGCGCGGATTCTTGATCATCGATTCCAGAACCTGGGTCGCGACGATGCAGTACTTGCCCATCGAAAGTGACGCTTCAAGCATCTCTTTCTGCATGAACGGCAACTCGTACAAAGGAACTTCAGCACCCAAGTCGCCACGAGCAACCATAAGACCTTCGCAGTGCTTCAAGATTTCCTTAACATTTTCGAAACCTTCGCGGTTTTCAATCTTGGCGATCACCTTTGGCTTGTAGTTCGGATACTTGTCGGTGATCTTCTTGATCTCGAACAAATCTTCTTTCGAGCGAACGAACGAATGTGTGATGAAATCGATATCGTTTTTAGCGCAGAAATGGATGAAGCCCTTATCCTTCTCGGTCAAAGCCGGAAGCTCGATGCGGACATCCGGAACGTTCAAAGACTTCTTGTTCTTCATCACACCGCCGTTTTTGAGCACACACTTGATAGCCTTCGGCAATTGTTCGACGACGGTCGTTTCGATCGAAGCATCATCATAGAGAACAACCTTCCCTACGCCGACTTCCTTATGGAAATTCGGGTACGAGACCAAGATAACCTTGTCTCCCTCTTTGCCTTTGAACGACGCGTCGCCCGTAAAGAAGACATGGTCGCCTTTCTTTACTTCGATCGGTGCCGCAACATCTTTGGTGCGAACCTCTGGGCCCTTGGTGTCGATCATGATCGGCACAGTCGCCGAGACCGAACGGATATTCTTGATCACATCGACGGTTTCAGCTTCGCCCTGGTGAGCAGTGTTAAGCCAAAAAAGATCCGCGCCCGCATCCAGAAGTGATGTCAGATATTCCGGCGCGCAACGGTTGTCCGCAATTTTGGCCACGATCTTGGTCTTGCGTTCGTTCATGTAGTGCAAATTAAATTAAGCTGAAGGGAAAAATAAAAAGCCCTTTCGGACTGCTCTTATAACGCTCATATTATAACCTATGCAGACCCTCAAATCAATCGTACAATCAGAAGCCGCTTAGAGGCCTGCCATTGCGAAAAAGCCTTATTTCTGCTATATTTTTCGGCACGCGCGTATAGCTCAGTTGGTAGAGCACATCACTGATACTGATGGGGTCCTAGGTTCAAATCCTAGTACGCGCACCGCTCTACAACGAGAAAGCGCCCTGGACCGAAGTCCGGGGCGCTTTTTCCAGTTACTGGTTTATACGGAGACTACTGGAGGAGCCTCACCCACCACCAGTCCAGAAACGGAACTGGGATGGCCTTCGCCTCGAAGACGATCACCACGACCATACGGGCAAAGCCCAGGCCGAGATATGCGATCGCCGCGCCCGTGACAAACAGAGTGGCATTAATGCACCACTTCGGCATCACAGGCACCCTACTGCGGATTCTCTCCGCAACGGATTTTGGGGAACCGACCCCAAGATCCGCGATGGTTCGAACTTTCATGACAAATACAAACTAAGTCGAGTATATCATATACAAATATTTTGTCAAGCATATATACGCATGAAAAAACCGCCCTTTCGGACGATTTTTTCTTATCAATACCGTATTCTATTTTGTTCCGTTCTGTTTGAAGGTTCTTCCCCTTCATCCAGCGGGTTTCAGGTCCCCGCAGACCATCATGCAAAGCATGATATCGACACAGTGAGCTTCTTTCTAAAAGAAAGAAAGCGGTTTTTCACTTGAAATAATCCACGAGCAGCTTCCGCTACCCGTGCCTTGTTACGACTTACTCCCTGTCATTGAGCTCGCCTTAGGCCGTGCAAGCACGGACTTCGGGCGCTCCCAACTCCCTTGAGTTGACGGGCGGTGAGTACAAGACTTGAGAACGTATTCACCTCGGTATGGCTGACCCGAGATTACTAGCAAATCCAGCTTCATGAAGTCGAGTTGCAGACTTCAATCCGAACTAGGGTACGCTTTCTGACGATTGGCTCAGGCTCGTGCCGTCGCATCGCGTTGTACGTACCATTGTATCACGTGTGTAGCCCAGGGTATCAGAGGGCCATGCTGATCTGGCGTCATCCTCACCTTCCTCCCAGCTTCTTGCTAACAATCAGGACCTACACGATCCGGATTCCGAACAAAAAGCTGGGCAGTCTCGCCTGACACTTGTAACAGGCAACGAGGGTTGCGTTCGTTACCCCACTGAAGGGAACAATTCAAACCACGAACTGACGACGACCATGCAGCACCTGTCTAATTGCCTTGCGGCGACGGACGTTTCTGCCCGTCTTCAACTAGATTTCTAACCCTGGTAAGGTTCTTCGTTTACCATCGAATTAAACCACATGATCCTCTGCTTGTGCAAGTCCCCGTCTATTCCTTTGAGTTTTAGCCTTGCGGCCGTACTACCCAGGCGGTCAATTTAACGCGTTAGCTACGCCACTCCGAGGGTCGATACTCGAAATAGCCAATTGACATCGTTTAGGGCGTGGACTACTGGGGTATCTAATCCCATTCGCTACCCACGCTTTCGTGCCTCAGCGTCACGTGTGCCCCAGTCTCCTGCCTTCGCTTTTGGTGTTCCCCTAAATATCAACGCATTTCACCGCTACACTTAGAGTTCCAGAGACCCCTTGCACCGTCAAGTCATGCCGTTTCCCCCGCGGTCTTACGGTTAAGCCGCAAGATTTGACGAGAGACTAACATGACCGCCTACGCACCCTTTACGCCCAATGATTCCGGATAACGCTCGAGGCACTCGTATTACCGCTGCTGCTGGCACGAGTTTAGCAACCTCTTATTCCTCTGTTAACGTCAATAGACTTCCTCACAGAGAAAAGATGTTTACATCCCGAAGAACTTCATCCATCACGCGGCGTCGCTCCATCAGACTTTCGTCCATTGTGGAAGATTCTCGACTGCAGCCACCCGTAGGTGTATGGGCCGTGTCTCAGTCCCATCGGTGGGGGTCACCCTCTCAGGTCCCCTAGGCGTCATAGCCTTGGTAAGCCGTTACCTTACCAACTAGCTGATACCGAGCAGGCCGATCCAAAAGCGATAAATCTTTACCCCGGAGGGACTATCTCGTATTACCCTGCCTTTCGGCAGGCTATTCGAGACTTTTGGGTTCGTACCTACTTATTACTACCTCGTCTGCCGGTTGCCTTGCGGCCCCCTTGACTTGCATGCCTTATCCACGCCGCCAGCGTTCATCCTGAGCTAGGATCAAACTCTTGATATAAAGTTTTCCGACCGCCGAAGCGATCAGTAAACCGAACGGAACAAAACAGATCACAGTAATGACTTGTTTTGAACCTGGAAATTTTGTGCTACCAAAATTTCACGATCCTATGGTACATGTCGGGCGAATCCCCCGAACATGTATGTTTCCTTTTTCGGAATTTCATTGAACTTGCACATACAGTAAGAAATTGTGTTTCTTCTGCACGTTTCTCAATCTTATTTCATTGTCGAGGATCAAATCCTCCCTCGCCCACCGCCTGGTGGATGTAAAAAGGGGCTTTGAAAGCACCTTTTTACGTAAAGACCAGGCTGTAAACGAGGTAGCCATAAGTATACTCAGGACGAGAAAAGAGTCAAGCGAGCTTAGATACGCTAGAATAAAAACCATGCGTATCCTCAAAATCTGCCTCAAATGGTTCGGCATCGCTCTCTTAATACTTGTGATTGCTTACTGCTTACTTGTTCTGATAATACGACCCCGAACTGATCGTGACTGGTCCACAGACCAAGCGGTACAGCCAGAAATAGCAATCAACAGCGACCTGGTTTCTATTAAAAATGTCCGCGATTTTGAATACCGCACCGCTGATGACTACATGCCCCATTATTACGACCAGACCTACGATCTTTCAAAAATTTCGACGGTCGATTATATGGTCGAACCATTTTCAGAAAATCCAGGAGCAGCACACACGCTTCTTACTTTCGGTTTCGAGGATGGCAAACATGTAGCAATCTCTGTCGAGATCCGCAAAGAGAAAGGCGAACACTTCTCGCCCGTAAAAGGACTTCTGCGCCAGTACGAACTTATGTATGTCATAGCCGACGAACACGATGTGATCGGGCTTCGAACCAATTATCGGCACGATCAGGTCTTTCTCTACCCCATCAGGGCGGACAAGGCGCAGGTGCGCGCATTGTTTCTTGATATGCTTTCGCGTGCCGACAAACTTCAGCACAATCCCGAGTTTTACAACACTCTGACATCCACCTGCACAACCAACATTGTTCATCACGTGAACACACTTGTCCCTAACCGCGTACCTTTTGATCTTCGGATTCTTTTTCCCGGATATTCAGACCGTTTCGCGTACGAGCTTGGCCTCATAAACACAGACCTTTCGTTCGAAGAAGCGCGCACGAAATTCAATATAAACGAGCGCGCAGAACAGTACGCCGACAGCCTGAAGTTCTCGGAGATGATCCGCAGTTAAAAACTAGAATATCGCTGCGTTTTCGCCCGAGTACAAATCAAGCGTCCACTGCTTTTCCTTGGCCAGATAGTCGGCCATCTCTTCGACAACAACTCCTTCTTCAAGCAGATAATCATGAGTCGATTGCGATGGGTCAGCCAGGTACGCATCATATTCGTTCTTCTTTTTGGACCAGAGCGCCACCTGCTTTTGATATTCAGCGAGCTTCGCCTTGTTCAATGATTGAATCTTTGCGATGGTCGAGCGCTGGTAATTACCCAAGGTAAGAATGCTCGATTCTTCGTTGATAAAGAAAATATTAAGCGAATCTGCCTGGTTCTTCAAAAAGTCGAGTGCCGTACCAATGATCTCGGCCGAAGATTTGAGCTTTTGCAAATAAAGCTTGGTGACCTTGCCGTCCTGATCCTGACCAAGCTTCGCATTGAAATTGTCGAACGACGATTTTCCCGTCACCGATGAAATGGCATACCCAACAAGAGTCGATTCGTTGGTTGCTCGATACATGCCATCGAATTTGCCACGCACTAGTTCCTCGATCTTTGAATGCTCTTTTTTGTCTTTATACAGGCGCATACCGGCAATGATTTTTGTTGCGTTCACGCCGCGAATGGTCGAAGCATACTGAAGGCACGTCGACATCTCCTGAAGGATCTTGCAGGACGACTTTCCGGAAAGACCTACAACCGCTCCGTCGGCGTTTATCGCAATACCACCCTCGCGAGAAGGCTCTTTGGAGAATGTCGCTTCTGAGCCAGACGAAACCTTTTTCGAAACAACACCCTGAACCGCACTTCTATCAGCGGCAAATACGGCAACTGGAACATCGACGGTCGGCGTCGAAGCCGATGCAATTTTCACATACGAGTATGAACCCTTGGGCGTGATCTCATAGACCGCAGCATCAGAAGCTTCATCAAAGCCAACAAGTTTTCCTTGCTTTTCTGTACCGCCGACACGCACCGTGACCATATCTGGCATACCGACAACCCCCACCCCTTCTTTGGTCGCCCAAACTGAATGCGCAGCGACCAATACGGTACCCTGCGAATTTATGATGACGCCAGGACCGGTTGACGTTGCCGTTTCAACCGATACGATCGCCGCCTTTGCATGCGCGATGCCTTCATTAAGCGAAATAGTTTCGACAGGTGCTTTCTTCTCTGTTTTCTCCTCTATCTTTTTCTCTGCCTCCTGTTCATCGATCACTTTGCCCGCTTCAGCCAAGGCCTTGCGCGCCTTGTCTAATTTGTCTTCAAGTTCAGCGATACGTTTATAGAGGTCGGCAATAGTTGGTTCGGCGGATACCGAAGATACTGTAGTCGTAGAAATATCGGATAAAGCAAGTGTAGTCGTCGCCTTGTGCTTCCACCACGAAGACGGGTTCCACCAAGCCGCATGTGCTGCCGTAGGCAAGAGAGAAAGAGCGAATGCAGCTGCCACCGTCACTACCGTTGTCCTTTTCATAATAAAACTCTACTCCTACAGACTTAAAATGCAAATTGTGTCGGAGGGGGGACTTGAACCCCCAAGAGCTTACGCCCACTGCGCCCTGAACGCAGCGTGTCTGCCAATTCCACCACTCCGACTCATTTTTTCTATTCTTTCCAAAGAACTCTCAATCTTATTTCTCTTACGCTTCAAACACGGCAGTGCCTCGTGATAATACATCTTTTTGGCAATAATTCCAGCATCGCGTTTTGCATATTTAAGCTGAACATTTGTAGAACGAGGTGACCGATTAATATACCCCGTAACTCCCGCGTATTCAGCAAGTCTTTCCTGAAGCCAGAAAAAGTAGTTTTCACTTCCCGATGCAAATGAAATATAGAAACGATAACTCTTAGGAAATAATGGATCAAAGTAAGAGAAGCTACAGCCATCACCATCAAAGTATCCACGAAGATAATCGAAGAAATATCTTTTTGGAATTTTGATTTCCGATATAGTTTTCGATTTAGCTGGGGTTATACCGATCTTCAAAAGAAATTTATAGAAGAGCACATCACTAAACTGAATATAATATGCAAGGTTTCCTGCGCCAGAGAACTTTCTACCAATCTTCACCTCTATACCAAGACATTTATTAAATGTCTTTAATTGATCTTTATCTTTAGAAGTCATAATGATATGCCTACCGTCTTTCGAAAGACATCCATCAGCAACTATAAGACCAATTGCATAAGCAAGTTTAAAATTCCACTTCGTTTTAACTTTCCCAAGCGGCGATACTCCTGATTTCATTACATAATTTTACACTACCTGAAACCTGTAGCGTATACCTATTGCAATAGGTTATGTTTTAAGCTATTCCGCCGCCACGAAGACTTTTTTCAAGCGCAGTGTCCCTGCCTTGAGCTGTTCAAGCGCGTAAATATCGAACGATACGCAAGCAATTTGCCAGATCATGCGCAGTCGGCGTAGAAATCCCAGCACAAGTCCGTATTTTTTCTCCTTAATCGTATTTTTGATGCCCGGAACTAGTTCGAATCCCATCCCCTTAGTCGTGCTTTTGGCCGCGTGATTAAGAGCGATCTCGATCTCGAAGCCTTTCTTGCGGCGCTTAGGTACGGCTTCCCATAATGCACGGGTTATCGCCCGTTCGCCTCCCAATATGGGAAAAAGATGCAGGACACTGTTAAGCATGATGGTTTTGCGAGCGCGGATGCCGACATACATTTCTTTTTCGCCGCGTATGACCGGACCGGCAATTCGCGAAATCCTCTCCGCATCAAGCCCCGTCACATCGGCATCAAGAAACACGATCACATCGGATGTCGCGGCGCGCACGCCGGCATCCATGGCGCGGGCTTTGCCGCTATTTTGTTCCAGTCGGATGACCATCGCTCCGGATGCTCGCGCCGCATCGGCTGTTTTGTCCGTCGATCCATCATCAACCACAATTACCTGTTTCGCACCTCCATAAGAAAGTGCCGCACGGACCACGTCCGCAACAGTAGCTTCTTCGTTAAATGCTGGTATGACTATCGAAACCATTTTTTCTTAATATATGAACCGAAAGCAAGGTGCCCGCAGATGATCAGAACAACGAAGCCCAAAAACGAGAGCTGCGCATTATGAACGATGTTCTCGAGATCTCCCACAGTTGACTCTGTCAGGTATGCCAAAAGAAACAGCGCAAGCGTAAGAGAGAATACTCCCAACGTGTTCACCGTCAAGTACCTGCGCAAAGGCATGCCTTGGACGCCCGAAAGTACTTGGGCAGCAATGCGCGTGCCGTACACAAATTTCGACAAAAACAGCACGAGCGACCCATTGCGTACGAACGGCCCCGACAACTTTTCGATGGCAGCCTCGGTCTTGGTACCCAAAAGACCCCGCGCAAGACGGGATTTCAGATGGGCCCCAATGTAGTACCAAATGAGATCCGAAATCACCGTTGCCGAAAGAGCTGCCGCGAATACGAACTCGGGCGATAGCACGCCGGTTACTGAATAATAAACGGCTGGCAACAATACTGATTCCCCCGCGAACAAAAGCGCAACAAAGATAATCGCATAGGGATGCGCGAGAAATGCATCAAGAAGAATCTGGGGAATGTGCAATATCACGCTGTTAACATAGCACGGACCTAAGGCTTCACATACACCGAGATGATGGCTGGAACGGAAAGATATCGTCCGCCTTGACGTCGCACAAATACACCCACATCGATGCGGCCTTCGCGTGACGGATGGAAGGTAATATTCGCCTTCGCGCCGTCTTGTGCGATGTCGGCACCGCTTGCGTCGCCAATGACTACATAATGATACTCCAAGCCGTCTGAGCCTGAAAGATCCGCACTTTCTGCCGCTGAAACCTCAATTGTTTTGTCCTCTGTTTCCTTCGAAACCGAGCGTGCAATTGCCCCAGGCGTATCAAAGACCTTTTCCCCTGCCGCAAAGGACTCCGAGACAACGGAAAGTTTGGCCACCGGCGGGACATCCGAAAGCGAAAGTCCATTTACCATATCTACAAGCTTTCCCGCATTATAGGCAGGCGTTCGCACGCCGCCCGAAAGTACATGGGCAGTATCGGCAGCACCCTGCGCAACGCTGTGCATATACGAATCATCAGAACCATCAACGGATGTATGCGCATACCGGATCATGGCCTCAAGTGTCGGCATAAGCATACCTTTTTGTGTAAGTGTTCCTTTCACGTCTGGCTTGAATGCCGCAAGCCCCGCCATGGCAAGCTCGACAAAGGGCAATTCACTTCCTGATGCAGCGTGAAGTCGCAAGCTGCCCGCTCCGCAGTCACAGTACTGACGCGTAGCAATCGTATACGGTGTGTTAGCAATCAAAGCAGCATTCGACGCTCCTGTTTCGTCATCAAGCGATGGGTACATGTACAAATTGTTTGCGACATATTGTTCATACAACGTGTTTGCACCAGATTGGCTCTGATACAGATCTTCGACAATGCTGTGTTTAAGTGAACCGTCGCTTGCACCGCTGTATGACGCCTGGCCGATAGTCGGCTGTCCGGTCGAAGACAACGCCCTGCCCGACGAAGACGACCTCCAATCATGCTGCGGGAACAGACGATGTTCGGGCGGACAAGATGGATTCGGAGACCACTGGTCGCAGAAGTTCACATGATAGCCATCGCGATTGTCATACAGATCGCCCGCATTACCCGCCGCCGATCCTGCTGCAAAAAGCGCATTAAGCTTTTCACAGGTCGCCAAGTCGATCATGCCAAAAGGTGACAATCCATCAGATTTGATCAAAGCCCTATTACAAACCGCTCCGGTTCCGCGAGGCGCACTATTCGAGGAGACAACGGGCGTCGAAGTAGGCGCAGCCACAGTTGTCGACGTAGATGTCACGGTTGGCGTCGTGGTCGGTTGTAAAGTCGATGTATCATTCGTTGATACCACGGGCGAACTTTCATGTGATCCGTCAGACGTTCCGCCGGACGATCCACCGGATCCGCCCGAAGAACCAGATCGATGCGGCGGCGCACTAACACGTGATGAAGAAATATATGCCGTTGAAGTTGCAACGGTATTTTGAATACCGCTTTGAGCGTCATTTTGAATGACGCTTGGAATCACAGGTTCGGTCACGGCTTTCGACAAAAACGAAGAGCCTGAAAAAGCCTTATTCCATGGAATAAGCGGTAATTTTTCATAGGCATTTGTTCCCACCGCAACTCCCAAGAGAAGACCGACGATAACCGACACGATCATTGTTTTCTTCGTCATATTGATGCGCATTATCTATGTACTACGCACGAGAGGGCCGTTAGAGGTGTAGGTAGCAAAAAGCCCGGTCCCAAAAGGAATACCGGGCTTTTATACTACTTATTACCGCCCTGCCACTTGAACGCCGAAACCAGAAGTGGCGAACAAAGGAAGATCGATGAATACGTACCAGCGGCGATACCGATCGCAAGCGCCAGCGAGAAATGCTTGGTCGCTTCCGGACCAACAAGATACAAGACGACAATTGCAAGCAAGGTTGTAAGCGACGTATTAACCGAGCGCACGAAGGTAGCGCGGACCGACTCGCCCACCAATTCGTCAAATGCCTTGCGGCCTTTGCTATCGTCGCGCAAGTTTTCACGTACGCGGTCAAAGACCACAATAGTGTCATGGATCGAGAAGCCCAGAATCACCAGAAGCGCCGTGACGAAAAGCGTGTCAATCTCGAAACCGAACAAGTGACCGAAGAGAGCGAACGCACCAGCGGCAATCAGGATATTGTGCGCCAAACCGACAATGGCGATAAGTCCATATTTCCACGACGAGACCGGACGCGAGACGCGACGGAAGACGAAGGTGATGAAGAGAACAATAGCCAAGAGAACCAAACCGATCGACATCCACGATTTCTGCAGTGCTTCCTTGCCCAAGATCGGACCAACTGAATCAAAGCGCTTTTCGACTGGATTGCCGAGCTCTGCCAAAAGGGTGTTATGCTCTTCCGGTGTTAATTCTTTGGCACGAATAATGAATCCGTTGGATCCCGTCTCGCGGATCGATGCACCTTCCAAACCAAGCGACTCTGCCGTAACAACCGGTCGGGTCGACGACGCATTATCATAAGCAACTTCGACAATCGAACCACCAGTAAAATCAATGCCCGGCTTAAGTCCCCAAGCGAAGAGCGCGACAAGCGCCGCAACACAGAGAATGCCCGAGATCGAATAGAAGACTGCCCTGTTTCGTACGATGAACATATTAATTTAAGATAGGGTTAGCGAGAGGACTTCTTCGGGATAAATCCGGAACCGAATAGAAAACGGGATAGTGCTCTCTCGCCTCTTGGAGCAACTGCAATAAGCAAGGTTCGAGACGCGGTGATCGCTGTAAACATCGAAACAACTACGCCCAGACCGAAGACCAGTGCAAAGCCCTTTACGATCGGCGTGGAAGCGAAATAATACAGAATGATAGCTGTGATGATGGACGAAAGGTTCGAGTCGCGGATGGAAAGCCATGCGCGATGGAAACCTTCTTTGATCGCCTCTGGAAGTTTCTTGCCGCGTGCAATTTCTTCTTTCATACGTTCGAAGATAAGAATGTTCGCATCCACAGCCATACCCAAGGTAAGAACGAAGCCTGCAATACCAGCAGCCGTAAGTGTCACCGGCACCAGTTTGAAGAGTGCCAAGTTAAGCGCTACATAGATGGCCAAAGCGATGGTTGCAACCAATCCCGGCACGCGATACCAGATGATAAGGAAGATCGCCACTGCAATGAAAGCGATGAGTCCGGCATGAACCGATGCGTTAAGCGCACCTTGGCCCAGGGTAGCACCCACCGTCTGGGTGGAAGCCAGCGAAACCGGCACCGGCAGCGCGCCGTAATTAAGATCGCGGACCAACGCCTTTGCCTCTTCTACTTTGAACGTGCCATTGATGACAGCCTCGCCCGATGTGATTTCAGTCTGGATGCGCGGGATCGAGATTGGCGCACCGTCAAGAAAGATTGCCAACGGTTTGCCTACATTGTCGCGGGTAATCTGGGCGAACAATTTTGCACCTTCGTCGTTCCACTGTAAACCAACTTCTGGCGCATAGGTTGTCGGATTGAACTGCAAGGTTGCGCGCTTCAAATATCGACCAGTCAGTCCCGTCGTAACGAAGACGTCGTCAAAGGTCGCCTTCTCTTGCTCTTCAGGCGTCAAATTCTCCGAGCCCGGCTTCATGAGGCGAAAGTCTAATGTTGGCGTCTTGCCGATCGCATCGACTGCCTGCTTTACATCGGTGATACCTGGAAGTTCAACGATCAAGCGATGCTCGGTTGTACCCACCGTACCTCCTTCTTCAACCTGAACCAATGGTTCAGAGACGCCCAAAACATTAACGCGGCGCTCGACGGCTTGTGCCAGAGACTGCATTGCTTCGGACACTTCGCTCTCGGGAAGCGAAGCCGTGTCAGCACGGAAAACCAAGTGCGTACCGCCAGAAAGATCCAGACCCAAGCGGTATGGGAAGCGAGAGGGTGTAACGCTATCTGATGCGTTTGTGCCCGCCTTATCGTACGCAAAATATCCGATACCGAAAGCAATAACAAGAAGCAGAAGAGCCGAAATACGTTGTTTCCACATAGAAATTAACAGGATAAATGTAGGGCCATACTAGCCTGTACGGGCCTTATTTGCAAAGTTCTTTGATCCCCTCCTCCAACGTTACCTTCGGTTCCCAACCCAAAATCTTTTTGGCCAAAGTAATATCGGCCTTGGTGTCATGCGGCTCGACGCGTGGGGAAATGTGTTCGATGTTTACAGCACCCGCACCGGTGCCGGCAATAAGTTTGGCAATTTCAAGAATAGAGATATTGCGCCCCGATCCGATGTTGATGGTTTCGCCCTTGCCTGCGTTCTTCGATTCGCACGCCAAGATATTTGCGCGTGCAACGTCGGACGCATGGACACAGTCGCGGGTCTGCATTCCGTCCCCGGTGACCGTCAGCGGCTTTCCCGCCTTCTTTGCAGTCACAAATTTACCGATGGCCATAGCGTACGGACCGTTGGGATCAAAGTTCGGACCAAAGATATTGAAATAGCGTAAAGCGACCGTCTCGATACCATAATGCATGTGGTACTGCCTGCAGAGAAGCTCTCCGTAAAACTTCTGCGCGGCATAGGGACTTTTTGGGTTCGGAGTCATTGTCTCGACCAAGGGCAATGTAGGCTGGTCACCATAAGCTGAGCTCGATGCTGAATAGACGATACGGCGCGCCTTCGCCCGGCGAGCGGCTTCGAACACGTTTAAAAGACCATCAACATTGGTCTTATGTGATTCCGTGGGATGGTCGATCGAAAATTGTACGCGCGGCAAGGCGGCCAAATGGAAGACACAATGTATTGGCGCGGTGGCCGAAAGTTTTTTGAACAAATCTTCAAGAGCTTCGCCATCGCAAATATCGATGACATGCAATGTTGCAGTCTTGGGCACTCGCTCCTTTTTGCCTGAAATCAAATTATCGACAACATGTACGTCGTACCCTTCTGCAACCAGGACGGGCACCAATGTCGAGCCAAGAAATCCCGCTCCGCCCGTCACCACGACCGTTTTCTTTGTGCTGTTGTTCATAAGTAATTACAACCTTATTAGATACCTTTTCGTGACAAAATTTCTTTGACCGTCTTCAGCGCAATGGCAAGATCCAAAAGAAACGAGCGGTTTTTTAAATAGTATAGGTCGTAAGAAAGCTTTTCGGCTGTGTTCTGGGTTTCCGCTCCCCACTTAGGCGGCGTCGTGTGATAGATCTGAGCCCAACCGGACAGCCCCGGCTTGATCACATGACGGATGCCATAAAACGGAATCTGGGCTTCATATACCTTGGCCAACGCCGGCACTTCTGGTCGCGGACCAATAAGCGAGAGATCGCCCTTGAGCACGTTCCATAACTGCGGCAATTCATCGATACGTGTCTTGCGCAGAAACGATCCAACCTTTGTGACACGTGCTTCTTTGGCCAGACCATCTTCTTCGCGGTGGACGCCCATGCTACGGAATTTAACGATTCGCACCGTCTTGCCATTTTTGCCGACACGGTCCTGGATGAAAAAGATCGAGCCATGGTCTTCTGCTTTGATGGCAACAATGACAAACGGATACAGAACCAGCGATAGAACACCTCCTATAAAAGAAAGAATGACGTCCATAAGTCGCTTCAAGGCGTCATAGACAGCTTTCGGTGCAGCTGAGACATTGGAAAGAAACCAGTCATAGCGGACCAAAGACAACGGAACACGATCGAAGACCTCTTCATAGAGGCTGTTTAAATCGATAAAGCGTACGCCACGAAACATAAGATCGTAGAGATGCGGCAAGGTTGCGGCCGCCTCGTTCTGCATCATGTCGACAGCGATGACAGATGCGTGGGTGCGTTCAACAGCTCCTTCAATTTCACCAGCGCGATCAGGCGAAAGCACTTCAGCGATTCTGATGCCCCAGCGACCAGCATTCACTTCGCGTACAAGCGCTTCTACTTCCTCACCCGATCCAATAGCCACAGCCGATTCGCTTTGACGCGGCACGAATATCCTGAAACCGAACGTCCTCCAGATCAAAACCAAAGCAAGCGAGATGATCAGATACAGAAAAAGAATGGTCTTGGGTGCGATACCGAACCACGGCACCAAATAAAAGTATGCAACAGCAATCAACGTGTTGGTGACCTGCGCCTGTGAAAGCAGCGTCGGCAAACGCGAACGGAAAAGATACGCCTGTTTTTCGTACAAACCAAGAATGAAAAAGACCAAAATCCAGGCGACAAAAAGCAGTGAAAATGGAGCAAGGTGATCAAGAAATGTTGCCTTGCTTGCCACCGCAGCCGAACGCGCAGAAAGCGCAGCCCACAGCGATATAGTGAACGCGGCCAGATCTCCGACAAGCAGAATCCAGGGCGCTTTTTTGCTGAATGCGGTCATAGTAGCCTTATAGTATAGTGTAACATTACACGAACCCGTCCAGGTTACAATGCATATAAGCGTATTCGCATGAGGCAGAAAGTCCTGTATTTCATCACCAAATCCAATTCCGGCGGCGCACAACGGTATGTTTTCGACCTTGCCACCTCTCTTCCCAAGGCTAATTTCGAGGCCTTGGTAGCGGCTGGAGGCGCCCCTGAAAGCCCTCTTTTGCGCAGACTTTCCGAAGCTGGCGTTCGCGTTATTCCTATAATATCGCTTCAGCGCGATGTCTCTGTGTGGGCCGACACGAAAAGCTTCTTCGAGATGTTCCGAATCTGTCGTATGGAACGTCCGCAGGTCGTACACGTAAACAGTTCGAAAGCCGGAGGGCTGGGAGCTTTATGTGCACGGCTTGCTGGCGTGCCTCGCATTGTTTTTACCTGCCATGGCTGGGCCTTCAATGAAGAACGGCCGTGGCTATCACGCACAGCGATCC
>JGI11643J12802_10105809_pt1 | contig 17434 bp, 15 predicted proteins | sample IowConreferecore_FD_12802 | JGI IMG/M metagenome (IMG submission 12802)
CCTTCATACTCAGCAGATCGATCTCCGATCTTCTGACCTTCAGGCATTATCTGGTTCTGTTGAACTCCCTGAGGACGAATACTGTCCGGGGTGTCTATGGCCCGACTATTAGCTCCGTAGGTCGGGTCATTAGTAGGACGGATTTCTGGATTAAACGGAGCCATTATTCAGCTGCTTTCTTTTCTTTAAGTTCTTGTTGACGTTTCATCGTATCCCAACCGGATGTCTTCCGACTGTCAGGAACTTTCTTGACGTAGTAGTCCATAGTGACCTTATCGAGGATGGATTGATTATCACGCATTACTCTATCGACGAGTTCAGTACGACGCATCTCAGGATAACCTAGGACGTCTAGGATGCGCATCGCACGGGTGAAGTAACGGTGAGCTTGTTCTTTATCGTTCTTGCTTGCAAGGAACCCACGCTTCATCTCCTGAGCAAACATCTTCTCAGTGTTATTATCGTAGTCCTTCAACGAACGTAGTTCATTAGTCATCGTCTGGATGTCGTTGATCTTAGTATCTTTCAGACCAGTTATGGCTGAGAAGATACCTTGAGCAGCTCCACTGTCTGCCAACCAAGCTTCGTTCTTACTAATCCATCTCCCTGTATTGATGGTAGCCAACGTCCGGAAGACAGCATTAACAGAAGATACTTCTTTGAAGACATCTGCTGCGTCTTCCATAGTCGGTGGGAAGACTTCAGGATCACCTTGGATCATACTTCCAAGCATAAACCGCAGTCCGTCAGACTGTTGATATGTGCTTTTCGCTACACTCCAAGCAGCCCCTCCAGCGATATCGAGATAGCCTTTATCAGACCTACCGAGACCGTTGAGGAACTCCAAACCCTTCGTACCGAAACGATTACCGACGTCTTGGAAAGTACCTTTCTGGAAGTCACCTCCACCACTGGCGATAGCGCCAATCATACTAGGAACACCTTCCATCAACAGTGATGTGATGAAGTTATCTCCTACTATATAATCTTGCTCTAGTGCCTTATTCCGGAGATAATCCACAACAGGAGCACCTGTAAGACCAGCAGACATAGGTATGCCATACAAAGCTGCGTTTGTTGCGAGCAGCCTTGCTCGTTCAATACCTGTAAGACGTGTTCCATAGAACAATTCCATCAACCGTATTTGATAAGTATAGAATTGGGTAGGAATGCTCCAAATGCCTTGATGTATAGCTGAGGAAGAAGCTCTAGACATATTGACGTTAAGAAGATCAGCCCGCTGGAGTATAGTAGCACGATCATCGTCAGTAAGACGACCAACGGGGTTCTTGTCACGGAATTCTTTATAAGCCGTATACCATGCACCGTACTTCGCATTACGTTCACCAGCCTTGAAGGGAGCTTGACCCCATTCGAGGAAGGTGTTGACACCGTCTCCGACGACCTTCTCAGACATCGGGTTATCGAGGATGGCGTATTCACTTCCGACGTTACCAAATCCTGTCTTTCGCAATTCTTCAAATGCTTCTTTGAATTCACCGGGACGCCATTGAGATGTACCGGGTATATGAAGCTTAGTAGCTAAATTATCGAAATGGTTGATAATCTCTGGACGACTGTTAATCGTACTCCAGAAATGAAGTTGAGCGGCATACGTACCGGGAGTAGCATACCTACTTCCAGCGATGCCGTAGATGTTAGCGTAGTTACCAGCTTGAACAATGAATTGAGGGATGTTGAACAAACCTAGTTTCATGTTGAAGACTATACTACGGACGAAGCCGAAGGGGTCCTTTAGCTTAGGAAGCATCCAAGCAGGATCGATAACCAGTCCCTTCGGACCGAAGTTTTCGTATAGCCTGTCGTATGTCTTCTGGGCTAACGAATGAAGTAGAGCATCTGTAGTAGAAGGAGTTCCTGTAAGTTGTTGGGTGTGATATCGCGAGGCTTCCAGAGCAGCTTTAATATCAGCTGGAGCGTCCTTTCGGAAATCCGCTTCATTGAATGCATGAAACGGGGCGTGCCAAATCTCACTCTTCGAAGGCCTAAGATACTTTTCAGCCTGTCTCAGCCAGTGTTCAACTGACATAGTTTTGTAGTCGTCTAAGAAATTGCTTTTAGCAATCCTAGCCAAACCACGGTTCATAGTGGTGATAGGATCGACTAGCTTCGCTTGAGCTACCGAGTAAAGTGGCTTACCGCGAGTGCCAACATCGTCGATAGTAAATACGTCATAAGCATCACGCTCAGTAGTAAATTCGACTTGTGATTGTCTTGCAAGTGATCCTTCCCTTGTTCCGTCTTTGAAGTTGATATACCGACGTTCCATGTCGGAATCTATAGAACCAATCGACTCACCCTTACGGACAACTCGGATAGGCTCATTAAGAGAGAGGCGAGCATCATGATACTTCCCATTAGCATCAGGGCCAGCTGTAAACCAACCCTCAACTGTATTCCAGTCGATATGAAGGTTCTTATTGCTGTATTCACGAGCTGCATCTACGTTATCTGCCTTAAGTAGTTCACGGACTTTGTTTAGATGTTCAGCAACCTTCTCACCCATAGCCCGGACTTGAATAGGCATAACTGTGACATCGCCTTCGTACCATGCACGACTGGCTTTGTTACCAGCGTCATCGAAGGCGATCTTAGCTTGCTTTACATAATGGTCGTAGTCATACTCGACGTGACCGCCACCTCTACGAGGTACTTGGTTCCAGTCGAGTTCTCTTGTCTCTACAGTCTTAGCGAGGACGTATCGAATACGAGCATCCTTAACAACACCGAAGCCGTTGAGAGGCCTAGCTTCAGGACGGTACAGTTCGATTAACTTATATTCACCCTTGTCAATAAGATCTTGATATTCTTTCTTCTCAGCAACAGACATGCGTTGAAGATCCCGGAAACTCTCATCTCCGAGATTGTCTTTCATTATAAGGATGTTGTCATCGACAGAAGACAACTTCGTCCGAGTTACTCCGGAGAACTCCGGGCTGTATGCAATCTCACCGTCGGGTCCCATTGTGCTGATACGATGCGTCTCAGCTCCGACCCGTTGTTGATTGCGATGTTCTGCAAGATTACGGAAGATGCGGTCAATTTCCATACCTCGCTTGAATTCAAAGTATGCAACGATTTCGTCTTCGTCAGGAAGACGATTAAACCATTGAAGATACTTCTCCTCCAGCTCACCGGGAGATTTGAAGAAGTAACCACCGACATCGTCAGTCGAGTTAGGATCTTTAATCTGCTGTCCGTTTTCCAGAACTCTCTGGAATTCATCCCACTTCTTCCTCTTAGCACCGAAGCGGTTCTTCGTGCTGATTTTGCTAATAGTCTTAGCATTATCTTTCATGATATCGAAAAGAACAGACGGAGTGTAAGTCGCAGTCAGTCGGTTCTGACGCTCTGAAAGCGAAAGAACTTCTTCTGGTGTTCTTACTTTGCCGACCCATGCGTTAAGGAAAGTCTTAACCGGACCTTCAGGAACCTTCGTATTAGAAGTCTGAGCGATGAAGTCACGGATGACAGCGTCAGTCTCATTAATTGGTTTAGTGACCTTGACGTAGAAACCGAGGCCTTGTTGTTCGACAGTAACTTGTTGACGGACAGCATTCCTCTCCATCGCTTGATCAACGATGTGCTCTTCCCAAAGCCTTACCTGCTCAGCAAAGTGTGCACGCTTAGCTTCAGTTAAGTTAGGATCGTTAGCCCTAGCCTGATCGCGTTCGATAAGCTTCTTAGCTTTCTCGATGTTCTGAGTATACTTCGCTTCCTTAACTGCCTTAGCAGTACGTCCAGCATCAGTGCCGGGGAGAACTTCAGCATCCATCAAACCATGGAACTTAGCATAGTTCTCGGCTACTTCTTTGCTCTTGAAGTAACTGCCGTCGTTATTGCCAATCTTCATATCTACGAGATATGTATTGGCTACAGGTTCTTTATACGGCTTACCAACGTCCAATACAGCGTTCTTAAGAGACTTGTAAGTGTCTTTAATACTCTCTTGGATAGCACGGACAGCAGTCTCGTTTGTCATAATATCAGGAAGACGTTCAATCTTCTGAATATTACGGACAGCATCCATTATACGACTTGTGATCGTATTGCTACTCTCTTCGATACGATTTACAAGGTCCTGTCCAAGCCTGCCGGGGTTGTTGCGAATATCAGACAGATCTGTCCGCATAGTCTCCGGAAGTGCCTCTATAGCCTTCGTAGTGGCTTGGGGACCACCTTCAGCAGCAGTCGCTAGTGTTGCTCGTCCTGCTGTTGGTCCTTCTCCAATTGTTTGCCACGTAAGGTTACTAGTAGCACGAGTGACAGCGGACTCCTTAAGATCGCCCGCTGCAGCCTCAATAGTTGACTTGGAGGCGTTGGGGTTAGCAGCTTCCCTAGAAACATCTTTTATTGCCTTCTCAGCTCTCTCCATAATCTTAGAGGCAGGACGGACAGCTTCCAATCCTTTGACCGTAGCTTTACCAATACCTATGCCAGTTACGTCGAGAGGTAGTATTGACGAATTAATGAAGACGTCATTTGCAGACATCTCCACGACAGACTGAGCAAACTGCTCAGCTAATTGAGGATTACCACCGAGGACACCAGTCTTAAGACCAGCGACGACGGCATTCATCTTTGCTTTATATTCTTCGAAAGGAAGACCGAGGAGGGTCTTTCTTGCAGCTTCCATATTAGGACCGAGACCTAGTCCAGTCCAGAAACCTTGTCCAGCTGTGTTACGAAGATTGTAATCGGTATATCCGGGGATGCCCTGTTTAGCAACATCAAAAAGATAACCTCCCCAGCCTTGCTGTTTCAACTCGGCGTTGATATCTTCTGCAACCTTCCTTGCGTACTCACGCTTAGTAATCAGCGAAGAATGCTGCTCTTGCATCTCTGCGACACGAGCAGGGTCTTCACGCTTAGCTGCGTTAAGGACGCTATCAGGATTTCCCTGCGACAGCCTGTCGAGGGTTCCAATGAATTGTTTACCGTATGCCTCCTCAAAGACAGAATCAGGATCTGTCTGAGCAGACATGTTCTGTATTATTTGAGAGATCCCGGAGGACTCTTCGAAAGTGAGAGGTCCTCCTTTTTGTCCGATGACGTGCTGGATAACTGCTTCAGTTTGAGTTCGCTTTCGCTGGTCAATTTCAGAAGCCGCTTGCAGGCGGAGTTCACCTTCTTTTCCTTGCTGGAGATCGGAGAAAATCTCTTCTTTAGACTTCTTAAGAACTTCATTGAGTCCGTACTTTATTTTACTAGCTCGCTGTTCAGCAACCTCAGCCGATATCGGAGCGGGACTATCTGACTGAGCAACGTCAACGGCTACCGGCTGTTCGTCGATAGCTTCAGGTAAACCGATGTTGATAGGAATGTCTACGGACTGCGTAGGGTCGAAGATACCCATTAAGCGAGCCACTTCATCAGCGGACTAGGATTGTAGCCACCAAAGGAACTCGACTGACCGAAGCCACCGAGTTGATTGAAATTCTGTCCCATGTTGAAGATAGAAGGACCTGCGTTAAACAATTGACTGCCGAGTGACATCTGTGATTGTCCAAGCTGCATCTGGCTTTGACCGATGGCAACTTGACCTGCTCCTTGTGACGAAAGTGTTTGGACGTCTGCTTGACGTGTCTGGAAGCCTGCGTTGCTCTCTGCATAACCGTATGCGAGATTGCTACGAGCTGTTTGATTAGCTGCCTGCTGGACTGCGTAGTTATACGTCAAGTCTGCCATACTACTGTTGTAATCAGTAATAGCAGCATTACTATCGAATATGTTACGCCCAGCTTGAAGGTTCTGTTGAATACCGAGGAGGTTGACTCCAGACGCCCCGCTAATCTGTCCGTACGCTCCTTGAAGGCCTGAGCCCTTGCCTGCGCCTTGAGCAGTTGCAGTTGTGAGTCCGAGAGCCCTTCCACGCTGTTGGTTCCTTATTACTTCTAATTGCTGTCGTTTAGCATCTATTTCCATCGCTTGTCGCTTAGTGGCTTCTATTTCTTTCTGCTCACCGACAATGCCTTGGTTGATGTCTCTGCTGGCTCCAGCGGCTGCTACAGACTGTTGAGCTGCTGTGTTGTTTATATCACGCTCTTGTCCGGCAAAGACTACTGAAGCAGCAGCTTGCTCTTTGCTAATCTGAGCAGCTTGCCTTGCAGCTTCCGCTTGAATTCTTGACCCCTGTGCAGCTTGTGCAGCACCTTCTTCAGCCTTCTGACTGCCTTGAAATGAAGTAAAGGCACCGACAGCCATACTGCCAAGACCTAAAGCTAGTGAAGTTAAAGCCGCCATTAATTGATGCTCCGCATCTTAAAGTTCTTTCATATAAGCTCTCTCGTAAAGCTTATACCCTTTCTTTTCGTAGATCTTTCCAACCCTAGGGTCGAGGGAGGTCAGTGTTATCATTGTGCAACCAGCGACATTCTTAGCCCAGTATTCGAAAGCTTCTAATAGCTCTGCCCCTTCACCAGACTTACGTTTGTCTTCATTGATCCACCAAGCTATTTCACTAGCGAGTAAATGAGGTCCGAAGACGAAGGGAGATACTTGACCTGCAAGGAAACCTACACCGGGTTGAAGCAGAATAATCATTTGGTTCTGCGCGCCAGTAACTATAGTTTCGATGAGATTTCTAATCTGTCCTTCATCTGCGTATTCATTGTAACCAGTCTTTTTGATGAACTTCATGCTCATCTCAAGTACTTCTGGGAGATCTTCTATGGTTGCTATTTTCATTAGACGTTAATTATTTCGAGGATTTCGACGTTCCGTCCGAGGAAGTACTTTCTTGTGAAGTCTTCGAGTTCTCCGAAGGTAGCGAACTTCTGCTGGAGAGCGCCGGGCAATGCTCCGGTTTCATACCGCAAGTTCCACAGACCTGTCCGTTCGTCGTAAACCCCGTGGAGTTTGTTTTCTCCAGTGAACAATCTTGAGTCGACAACTCCTGCACTATTTTTAGCAGATTTGCCGTCAATTGCTTTGAGGACCAAGACTCTGTCATTTGTTTGCATCTTCTCCCTTCGTCGGGACTCAATTACGCTTGCCGTATAACTCATGCTTTAATAATTCTCGTGACGTTTACTGCACCCTCATACAGGAAATAAAACCCTACAACTGCCGTGATAATAGCCCACTGATTAGTATCGAGAGGATCTGTCCTGAAGGTAGCACACTCAAGAGCACTCCCCATAGGCCCTGCACACCCTGATGCTGAACCTACAACTTTATCCCAGATGTATAGCTTACTAAGAACCACGACAACTGGGGCTGCTAAGGCAGCTCTTAGGAAGGCATTAACCTTACTAGAGCCGCTCTCAGCAATTAGGACATCACGTTTAGCTTGTAGACTTTTGATGCGTTCATCAGCAGCTATTCGCTCCTGATCTGTTGTCGCATCTATCTTTCTTATGCGTTCATTCGATATAGCTGTAGTGATGCCATTGATCGTATTGAACGCCCCCGGTATCAAACCAAGGAGGAAAGAGATCATTTCTTCAACGGAAGCTTTGCTTTCTCAGCGATGTTAGTCGCAACGATCTGATCGGTAGAGGTAGTAACCGTACCAGCACGACGGCCGATCTCGGAGACAATACCCTTGATGATCAACAAAGTTGCGACGATGATTGTACCAGTGCTCTTAATGCCCTGAGACCAATCAAGCTGCGTCAAGGCAGTCCAATCAATACCTCCGAAGATACCGACGAGAATACCACTCAGGACTTCCATTCGGGCGATGAAGACGCTCCAGCTGTAGTTAAACCACGCCTTTAGGTCCGTCCAATATTTAGTTAACACTTAGTTCTTCCTTATGATTGTGTGCATAAACTGCAAGCGCTATGAAAGCAACGAGGCCGAAGCCTGCGAGGCCAAAGGCAAGCAGATGATTGTTTACGTAGTCCCAGACAGTCTGGCTCTGAAGTATCGCTGCAGTACCGCCGACAGCGATTGCAGCACCTGTAGTCGCGGCAACTGCAGGAGCGACCTTCGTCGATGAACCGTAGTTCATAAACTTCAAGAGACCTGCTACTCCGAGCTGTTGATCGACAACATCAGGATCATACTTGCCATCAGCAACATACTTACCTTTACTGTACTGATTAGTTCCTGCCCAAAGATAAGGGGACGGTTTATCCATTCGAGCATAACCGAGACCATTATATTCCTCAAGCTTCGTCAATGTACCGCCGATGCTCCAGTCTGTATTCTTCGCTGCGTACGGTGGAGCATATAGGAGAGCATCAATAGCTCCCTCTTCCCAAGTAGCGAAAGGTCCACGTCCTTTCGGGACGATAGTCGTCTTCTTCTTAAGACTTTGACCATTGCCCAAGTAAGTCTGGAAGTCTCCGCCGCTTTCACGGTTGTGAGCGACTGCGATAAATTCCCATGGGATTGTATATCCCTTTTCTTTAAGAGCGTTGCTGACTGCTTCATAGCGAGGCTTATTAGCGATAAGACGATCGGCTACTGCTTTGAAGAGAGGACCCTTCGCAGCAGAGATCTTCATCTCATCCCAGCGTTTCTTATTATTTTCTGCTAGATTCATTTTAATCCTTAAGGTGCAGAGTTGATTGTTTGTAGTGAAGACCAGCCGATGATATCGAATGGCTGATCAAGGACTGATGATACTTTAAATTGCAAAGCCTTCCCATGTCCACGGACTTTCAGACGTCTTGAAGTATTACTGTAGTTCGTATCTGTATGCGTTATTTGCTGAGAAGAACTCCATCTTCCGGTGTTTCCTGTTGTGGCGAAATCCCACAGACCTTGAAAGTTATAAGTAACCGGAGTTTCTAACCTAGAGTATATGTTAACCCAGTTAGTCTGAAATTTACTAATGGCTGTGCCTGATAGTTTAAATCCAGTAATGAGATAACTGTTATACATTATACCAAAGTTATCGTAGCTTTCCCAGTCTTTATATGTATCATCTGTACGATTTGCGAAAGTAAATTTATAATTACTACCATCCCAATAAGATACAAGGTACTTATCAAACTGTTGATCGTTGTTGCCGCTAGCAGAATATGTAATAACTTGATTACCTAAGCTGTCAACAACAAGATCAGTTAAGTTGTTCTTAGCGACGATATCGACGTTAATAGGACGCGTCACAAGTTCCGATGATAGGATGGAATGTACCTTGACATCGCTTGGAGAAATAGTCCAAGGATAGAATGCATTAGTCCTGATGTTGTAATTCAACACCCTGTCGTATTCGTAAATAGCTTCTATGTCAGACTTCGGTTCACTCTTATACAACCAACGGATATGCCCGTCTGTCTTATCGAAGAACCCACGAGCGTATCGCTTACTGACAACAGGAATGCTGTCGTAGAACGTCTTGACAGTATCGTACGTCATGCTTTTAACAGTAGGCATTGTCTGCCCACCTTGCATGATGTAGATGCCTTCACTGTTCCACCAAGCAGGGAAACCACCGACGTTAACGAAAGAAGAGTCAGAGATTGTGCTGATGTCAGCGATCTTCAGAACAGCGTAATCATTCGCGGTAAATCCAAGCCCGGTACTCCCGGTGATAAACCACACTCCGTTGGCCGCGAATACACAAAGACCTCCCGGAACTGTGAACATCTTGATGATTGTTCCTGCCTCTGGGATGGTGATGACACCACCGTCGGAAGGAAGGAGATCGAAGAGATCTTCTGCGGTAGGATCGTTGACTTGGTAGGCATTCCCATAACCAGCAGTGCTCTCAAGGATTTGAGTGAAGTAAATATTACTGTTGAAACCTACGTAGTTAATCCCTGAGTAAAAGACACGTCCAGAGAAAAAAGCACACGCAGAAGGTCTTTGAAAACCTGTCGTAGTGCTTAGAACTCCAGTCAGACCGGATGCAGTATTTCGATCTTGGTTTGAAAGGGTGAGAACGAAATGTCCCTTAGGAGCAGGAGTATTTCCAGAGGTAATACGATTAATGCTAGGTGTCGTAGCATCAAAATTATCTGAAGAGTCTTTAAACCTCCACATAACATCAGCGTTACTCGGCAGTGTAGTTTGTGCAGTATCCCATGCAGCTAAGTTAGTTGCATTCCAACCTTGATTGTAAAGGTTATAATAATGAGAAGTATTGAGACTGCCTAGAGTTGTATTAGGACGATCTGCAACAGTATAAGGGTCTGCAGCAGCTCCTTCGAAATCCCTTATCTTAATTGTGATGTTTGTCTTAGTAGCTGTATGAGCGTCTATGTCGTAAGAAATACGCATAGGTTCGCAATACGGATGGGTTACGATTAAATAACCATTGCCGTCGCAAAACTGTGCCTCAACAGTATCTGGAACAGGTGCACCAGCAACAGGAACTAAAGTAACAGTAGTAGCCTGTTCTCCTGACGAGAAGATGCCTGTACCATTCGTTTCATAGAAATGAAGAGTATCACCGACTTGAACGACAGCTAGTGTGACGTTACCGTTACCGGCTACGTTTTGCCACAAGTAAGTCTTAATAGCAGAGGAAGATCTATCGATAGTTTTAGTATCAAAGTCTTTTTCTAAGTCTATTGCAGTCCGACGATAAACTGACCCATCTATATCAAACTCACAATCATACGTCTCAGTAACAGCCTTATCAGGGAAATTCATCCCTGTCGCTTCTGTTACCAGTCCGTTGATAAAACTATTCTCAACGAGGGTCGCGGCTTTCTGAGCCATCAGAAACCTCGACGTCTAGAGAAATTAGGGAGTTTAGAGAAGTTATGGGCGTTGTCGTTAATTCTTTCTGAATTAGGAATTTCAGTCCTAGTCTTCTGGAGATGTCTCCAGTTACGACGAGCAGACTGTTCCGCCTTCTCATGGCCTGTTTGTTTCAGTTCAGCCCACGCAAGACTTTTCGCTTCAGACAGAAGCAGAGCAAACTGCTGTGGCTGAAGTTCAGGAATGAAATCATCTGTTCTTTCGAAGTTTGCTATTTTCAAACCATAGCAAAGACTCTTACTACTCTGGAGAGTACTATCTACTTCAGAATCGTAAGAATCAAAGAAGATTTCATTGTCATCAAAAGAAGTATAATAATGAGGGGCAGTATCATTTCTATAAGTAAATGTAAGAACAAAACCAGCCATCGAGTGTTCGAAAGAACCTATTTCAGTTCCTTCTAAATTCCCGCTGTGCATATAGTCAATGAAATCAACAGGAGGTAGGTAAGTGAGATCAGTCCAATTAGGAGTCGTAGACCCGAGGGTTTTAGTATCATACTTAACCCATTCAATACGTTCGATGTTGTCCGGCTTCGTCATCAGAATAGGTTTATTCGGATCAGTACTTGCCGTGAGATTAAAGACAGTTTTGTTTGTAGTGAGATCACCGCGGGTGATGATGTCGTCATATACAGTCTTGATTATGTCAACGACTTGCTGACTTTCAACGCTATCTGTAATGGAGTTAATCTCATCACTGTCCATTGATGATAGGACTGTTTGAGTTAGTTCAAGTAATGTATATTTCATCGCATCCTTCGAGCCTGTATGTAAAAAGCATTGATTTCAGCATTGGATGTTGCAAAGATTGCAGAAGCATTTAAGAAGTATGTCGTTGATCCTGCTAGAGAAATTCTAGTACTTGGAAGGCTATGCATCACAACAAAATCCGCTGTAGATGCAATACGATTTTCAGAACCAAGACCTATAGCAGCTATCAAGTTATTATTAACGGTAGAGATTGCTGAATTAACTCGTGTAGTCGTTGTAGCTCCAGCGGTAGAGTATCGAATTTGATATGAAACATCCCAATCTCCTGCTGTAAGTGCAATAGAAGCTAAGTTAGCAACAACAGTAGACGTCAGAGATACACTGACACCGGAAGCCGAAATAACTTCTCCGATATACCCAGTAGGTGCTGAGTCGTTTGTATTAGTCCCTTGGATATCAATTCCACCGTTACCCGACCTAGACAGATCGCCCGTAGTATCTGCTATAAGAAGAGCTGAGTTTTGAACCAACTTACCAGTCGTTAAGTCAAATCTAGTTGCAGCGTTATCTGTCGCAGACGCCGGACCTGTGACGTCACCTGTTCCTGCCGGAGCAACCCACGTACCGTCTCCGCGCCAGAAGGTTGAAGACGAAGCGCCTGTACCGCTGTTGAGATTAGCAACAGGGAGATTGCCAGTGACGCCCGTACTCAACGGGAGACCTGTTGCGTTAGTAAGTGTAGCTGAAGCGGGAGTGCCTAAAGCACCTCCTACGAAATAAGCAGAGCCTGTACCAACTTCGTCAGTAAGAGCACTTCTTAAGTTAGCAGAAGAAGGAGTAGCAAGGAAAGTAGCGACACCAGTGCCAAGGCCAGAAACGCCAGTGCTAATGGGCAGTCCTGTCGCATTTGTTAGTGTTCCTGAGGCTGGGGTTCCGAGAGCACCACCTACGAAGTATGCACTACCAGTTCCTACTTCATCAGTAAGAGCTGTCCTTAGATTAGCGGAAGATGGAGTAGCTAAGAAAGCAGCTACACCTGTCCCTAACCCTGATACACCTGTGCTAATTGGAAGACCTGTAGTGTTAGTAAGGGTTCCGGAAGTAGGAGTACCTAACACAGGAGTTGTGAGTGTAGGTGCTGTTAACGTCTTATTTGTTAAAGTTTCTACGCCAGTTAGAGTGGCAAAGTCATCATCACTGAGAGCAGTATTAAACTGATCTCTAGTACCAGTAAGAGTATTAGAGGCAAGATCAACCGTCTTATTTGTCAGAGTAGCAGTATCAGCGTTAAGAGTAGTTTCATCGACATTAATCGTCAAAGTACTGCCCGGACCTGAATCACTTAAATTGATGTGGTTCCCTGCAGTAAGAACTCTTTCATTCTGAAGTTGTGGATCATTCGAAAGAGTTATGTACTCGGCATCAACAACAGCTCCTGCAACGACAGTGCCGATGTAGTCTTGAAGTTGAGAGAATGTAGCCGGTTCTTGTTCCGTCGTTGCGTCAGGAAGATTAATAATACGATTGCCGTTCATGTCGAAGTCGGCATTCATATGATTAGGCGTAGTGCCGTCACGACTAACTGTATTTTCTACAGCGACAGTCGTGAGAGCGTTGTTATTAGCCAACGTAGTTACAACAGAACTTTCATTCTGGAGGTTGACAATATTACTGAGGGTTAACTTTGTCATTAAGTTTTAATACAAGTCATCACGACGAGCGTAGACGGACGAGCTTCTGTTCCACCGTCAGATGAAGATGTTGCGGAGAAGCTATGGCTATGTGCCGTACCGGCAGTCGTAGTTCCGCTATATGCGTGGGTGTGGTTACTGCTTTCAGTGCTTGTAGAGCCTGAAAAACTGCTAATAACATTCAGACCGAATTGACCACCACCTGTCGAGGAGGTTGTTCCTACAACGAGGTTACCACTTCCACTACTATGCGTATGCGAACTGCTTTGATTTCCAGTGTTTCCACCGTACGTATGTGTATGGTTTCCTTCGGTACCAGTATTTCCTGAAACAGTGTGGGTATGGCTTTTATTCTGGTCAGTCTGAAGATCACCAACCTTAGTTGCTGAAGTCCTAGAACGACGATAACGACCAGCAGTAGTAAGATCAGGAAGAGTGACTGTTCCTGTATTCATAGCCCAAGGGGATACGAAGAAGGAAGAGGTTCCTGAAGATCCTGCTGAACTGGATAGAGTAATTTGTGTAGAAGAGTCTACAGAAAGAATTGTAGTACCTGCAGAGATGCCCGTGCCGAAGACGTAGTACCCTGCTTTAAAACTCGTAGTCGTCGGAATACTCGTAACTACAGCATTGCCGTTTGTACGTGTTCCTGAAGAAGTTATGCTCATGACAGCAAAGAGGCCGCTGTATGTAGAAGTAGAGATGACTGAGCCATCTAGCTCCAACCATCCGGTAGGAGCAACAGGAGCTGCGAAGTCTGCAATCATTCCTGTAAAAGCAGACGTACCAATGCTAGCCCAGCTTCCGCTGCCAGCGCCATCTGCGACGTAAACCGTTCCAAGGGACGCTGAATCAGCACCTTTCGGTTCGTGTAATTCTGAGCCTGTCAAAGAGGCGTGTGAGACGTTTGCCATAGAATTCCTTTGTTATGAAAAGGGGGACCGAAGTCCCCCGATCCAATATCCTTACGGACGCTCGTAACGGACGGTGATCTTCACAAGACCCGTAGTGAACGCCGTAGCGGTCGTACGAGAAGCGGTGAAGTAACCGACGTTGGTCGTGGCAACGCCACTACCCACCATTGCGCCAGCCTGCGTACCACCCTTGCGGAGGACGACCTTGTTTCCAACGGTCATCGTAGCGGTGACGAAAGCGGCGAGAATGCCGTCATAGTCGATTTCAGTAGAAGCATCGGTGCGGATGAGACCGACGTCAATCGCGGTGCCAGTTGCGGCAGCGGTTTCAACGAGAATCTCAACTTCCGTAATCTTCACCCCAGCAGGGAAGAAGATATTTTCATCGACGATATTCTCGGCTTCAGTCAGGGTGACGAGGTTCAAAGTGAACTCGATTTCCCGTTCTTTACCGTTAGTGCGATATTCGCCGCCAGCACCAGACACAGTCTGTTCGACGCCGAACTTCTGGCGGAGACCGCCAATATCAGTATAGGGAGCCATGTGTTAGACCCTTTCTTTAAGCAACTTGGTCGGTGTCACTGAGGACAACGCACAGGTTTTCAGGACGGAACACTTGGACGCCATACTCACAAATGGTCAGGAACTCAGTCTGCTGGAGGTCTTTATTGAACTCCGACTGAACCGTAGGCATCTGACGGAACGCAGCAATCCACGGAAGGGTATTGCCGGGCTCAGCCGAGAAGAACAGGTTTGCAACGCCAACCGTGACAGACGCGCCATTCACCGTCTCCGCGATGTCGCGGGGGAGGTAGTTCGACACATAGACGTCAAAGCCGTAGATGCTGAAGCGGAACTGGAAACCAGAAACCAAACCTTCATTGACCATGTTGCCCCACTTCGGCATCGGCGACAGCAGGTTAACTGCGTTCGTCGAATTCTCGATTGCAAAAGCACCCGAGGCGTCAATGATGGCGGTGAGATTACGCATCGGGACGTTCGCCTTACGGAGAGCATACTCCGCAAGCATGAAGTCTTTCAGCGAAAGCGTTTCGTTAGTACCCTTAGCAACCCAGCGATGCGCAGCACCGTTGATGTTGTTGAGGTTAGATGCGGTCTGCGAAGCGTTGGCGCGATTGAACACGCGGGCTTCGAAGCCTTTCATCAGAGCGCGGTGCTGCTCAGGGGCGAAAGCCGACTGAATTTCAGCGCTCCAGAACGAATCACGCTTAAACTTTTCCGAGATCGAATTGGCCGAGTACTTGTACTGGTCAATTGCGAAGGTGAAGTTACCAGTATCAAACTTCTGATACTTGATGGCCTGACCTTCCGCGAAGTCCTGCTGTTCAGCCTGACCCAATCGGGGAATATTTAGCGTAGTGCCGTCCGGGAAATCCGTGATCGTTCTGACAAACCGCATGGCGAACAGATCATCCTGAAACATCCTCGTGATTTCACGAGAGTAGAGGTTTGCGCGAATGAAATGTTCATTAGTTAGGGTTGAAAAACCACTAGCCATGAATGTAGTCTCCTTTAGTGACCGTATGCATTCCAGTCACCATCGTTGAACTCGTCTCCGAGTGCGATGGCATCTTTAAACATCTGGTCTTGGATTTTCGGTGTACGGTAGAGAGTTGGGTTTTCCTTCCTCAACTTTTGGTAATAAGCGTTAGTACGCTTCATCGTCGGTGCGAAGGGGTCTCTTCGCTGGGAGGATGTTGGAGGGCTCTGGAAGTTCTCATCACGCTTCTGACCTTCAATGCCGAGAGTTCTATAAAGAACTGACGGGTGCTTTCGGGCTAAGTCGTTGACGAAATCTTTGTCAAGGCCAAGTTCTGCTACCTGTTGTTTAAGAACACTTTGGTATTGTGGACCGTAGTGTTCGGCGAGTTTTTTCTCGACTGCTTTGTAGTTCTGTTCTTCAAGACGTTGCTGCTCACGAGCAGACAACTTCTGTTCCAACAGTTTCTCAATATCGTCGGGATTAAGGACGGGTCGCGTATCTTCCACCGGGGTGTGTTGTGTTTCGATCTGCTGCTTCTGGTTTACTAGTTGGTCTAGATATTCCTTCAGCTTTGGTCCCGCGTTGTATTCTTCTCTCAACTTAGTCCAGTCTTGACGGAGTTCGTCATGACGTGCCTTAAGATGATCGACGTATTTGTCCGCCTCGACTTTACCTCTTGCGATAGCTTTGTACATATCAGCTTCTGATTCGTACTTACTACGGTCGAACTTACCACCGGGTCCGGTCAGTTCAGCGAAATAGTCTTTGTTCGGATCGATCTGGATCTGGTCTTCCTGATTAGTATCGTTTAGTAAATCCATTAGTAGCTCCTGATTACTTCGATGAGTTCTTCTTTAGTCATAGTCGTCCTTGCGATGTTCTCGTCGGCGTAGATAACTACAACGTCAGGGCTGTTTTTATGGATGTTAATTAGGATATTCATTGCTCTCTCTGGTCTAGAGTTATAAGTTCTTTAATGGAAGCAATCATACTTGCACAACCGTTGTAGTGTGCCTGAAGATAAGCCCAATTCGGATTAGCGTAAGTTCCCTTACTACGTTCCGTCTTGCCGAGTTCTGCTTCCTTCTCGTTTAGGAGTTCATATAACCGTGATAGGACTGGCCTTGCGCCGTACAGTTGGTTATTGAAGTTCTGTCGTTCTTCTTCTGTCTTTAGGTTTTTGGTCCAAACCGTTAACATTTACGTTCCTTGTACAGCTCCGGCGAACTGTTCTTGATCGAAGTCATTTCCCATGCCGGTGGGAGTGCCCATCACTTGCATTGTTTGCTGTTGTAGAGCAGCAGATAGACGCTGTCCTTCAGCTTGTTCGGAGAGTGCGACGTACGGTACGACGATCTCACGGTCTTCAATATCGAAGGAAGTTTCAAACATCTTCGACAACTTCACACTTGAGAAGTGTGGCTGCACAGTAGCCCACAGAGCAGACTGCGACAGCGCTGTAAGGTTCTGAATAAGCTCAGCCTGCTCAGCAAAGTGGCGTGCTGCCAGCGGACGTATCCGACCTACTCCAGTAATGTCTTCGACGTTCAGAGTACGGAAGGTACTTGCCTTCAGTTCGTCGTCGAATACCTTGATTGTAGTCGATCCTGACAGCATACGCCGAGCAAGCTCAAGCATTGCATTCAAAATAGGTTCGAGAATTTGTTCTTCGAATTGTTTAATCTTGTTCTGGAACACTCGGGAGGCAGCGTTCTCAAGGCGTTGTACTTCATACTTCGTTTTCTCGCCCGGTGTGCGGAAGCCCATAGCTTCCTTGGGTGCTCCAGCCATCTCCTCCATGAGCGCTGCGATGTAAGCATTTTCGCTATTCGCTTGTAGAATCTGTACTTGGGGTTGTATGACTTCGACGTCACCTTCTTCAGACGCATAGATGATTTCTCCCGGTTGGAGAGTAAACGCTTCAACGAA
>JGI11643J12802_10001009_pt1 | contig 16742 bp, 18 predicted proteins | sample IowConreferecore_FD_12802 | JGI IMG/M metagenome (IMG submission 12802)
CCCGAGCACGCGCCGCAGCACTTTCTTTATCGAAAATCGGCTCGGACTGCGCACCGGTCACCCGCCAGAATTCTTTTCCGCGCACTAAAGAGAAAGTGCCGAACGAATAATCGTCCAAGTTGTAACGCAATTTCGAAGCAAGCGTCCGCACGCTCTGCGCTCGGGCACGTACTAGACCAAAATCTTCAGTGTAAATCGAATACGTCTTGGACGCTTCTCCCGATGGTGCGCTTCCTAACACAAACCCGCGCGTTGAATAAACCGAATACGACATGATGACATTGTAGCAAGCGTCATGCCTTGCCGAACTGTCAGAAATGGGTTAGAAATGGAATAGAACTACACTTCAACATGAACATCAAAACAAAAGGCATCTTGTGATCATTGCATTCACCGGCCCTGCCGGCGGCGGCAAAACCAGTGTCCAAAACGGCATCATCACGAAACAGGATATAGGCGAAATTCCCAAGCGCTTTGGCAAGGTCGTCACTACTACGACCCGAGAAATGCGCCCGGATGAAATCAATGGAATGCACTATCACTTCTGGAGCCATCAATTCGATCGCTTCCGAAAAGCTGTGCAGGAAGGCGAATTCATCGAGCATGAAAAACACCCCGCAAACGATCATTTATACGGGATGCGCTTCGTAAGTTTGAAAGCGGTACAGGAACTTGGTCTTATACCGATCGTAACAGTGGAAACAAAGGGTGCAAAAAATCTCAAACAAAATGGTCGCAGACTCATCGATGATGACGTTATAGTCATTTCAATCGATGTTCCCGAGCCGAAACATGAGAATACTCTGATCCGCCTGCGCGGTCGTGGTGACAAACCGGAAGACATCGCCCATCGCATGATCGTTGCCGAAACTGAACGGAAACGTATCGCCGAAGAGGGTTTTTGCGATCACCATATCGTAAACGACAACCTCGAGCGTGCCATCCAAGAATTTTTAGGACTCTGCCAGATCTGTCCCGTTCTTCTGTAATGCAAAGCCGGACGTTCGTCCGGCTTTTTTCTGCTTACATCTTATTATCTCAGTCCAATTTTGAACGAAAAGCCTTCTATCGCAAGCGCCTCTGCCTCCGATATATGCCCATATTCAACACCAGTAACAAGTGTCACTTTCTTGATGTCTGCCAGAAATTCATGCACCAGTTCCTTGCCCTTTTCGTCCGAATCAAGAAGAAGCATTACCTTGTCGCCCACGGTAAGTCCCTTTTCCTTGCGCGCTTCCTGGATAGCGCGGATTAGATCACGTGCGACGCCTTCGCGACGCAATTCATCAGTAACAACAGTATCAAGGACAACATCCGAAGAGATCGTCGAATCGACAATAACTTCCTTCACATTCATTTCATCTTTCACGATCGTAAGGAACCCGGACGGAAGCGCGGCGGTTTTGATCAAAAACTTTGCAAGCGGCTGACGCACCTTGATATTGGCTGACGCGCGCTGCTCGAGACCAAGCGTCACAATACGGCGAGCCTGAACCATATCGGCAATAACCTTTTCATCCGTCTTCACGAGAGTTGGCCAATCGCACAAATGGACACTTTCTGGTTCATTATGCGCACGGACACGTCCAAAAAGATAATCAGCATAGAACGGAGCGATCGGGGCTAAAAGTTTTGCGAATTCTCGCAACACAAACCGGGTCGTTTGGAGCGCCGCGGTCTTGTCAGCGACGTCGTCAGATTTGAATCGCTCACGCGAGCGGCGCAAGTACCATGTCGACAGATCGTCGACGAACGACATCAAAGGGCGTGAAGCTCGATCAAGTTCATACGCATCAAGAGCGTCTGTCTCGGCAGCGTGTGTTTCAGAAAGGCGCGAGACGATCCAGCGATCAAGTACGTTTGTGCTTGTAGCATCCGCCTCTTCCCCCTTTGCGTACATTTCATAGAATGACAGCACATTATCAAGACGCTGAAAAAGTTTCTTCGACACCTCATCGACTCCCTTTTCCGAAAAGCGCACATCCTCTGCTTTGACCGCCGGCGATGATGCCAAGAAGAAGCGCAATGAATCCGCGCCATACTTGTTCACTGTTTCAAGGAGCGGCGGATAATTTCCCTTGGACTTAGACATTTTTTGTCCATCTTCAGCCAAAATGAGACCGTTTACGATCACATTCTTGAACGGAACCTGTCCAAAAAGAGCCGTACCCAAAACAGAAAGCGTATAGAACCATCCGCGCGTCTGATCCAAACCTTCGGCAATAAAATCCGCCGGGTACCCGGTCTTTCCACCAAGAGCACCCCCAAAAAGTCCACCGAGCCTTCCCTTCGGATTGAAGTGAGGCAATGCCGTACCGCGATAGCATGCTTCAGCAAAAGGCATGGAACCAGACTCGAACCAGCAGTCAAAGACTTCCGGCACACGCAGAAGTTCTTCACCATCCGGCGCAACATACTCAGGCTGATCGATATACGGACGATGCAAGTCGAGATCGAAAGTATCGTTGACCGGCAAACGAACAAAATCAAGCAGGCGCAATTCTGCTGTCTTTTGGAAATAGCGGCGCTCGTCATGCATGATTTTATCCATGCCCGGTGTCGACTCGACGCCATGGGCCAAAACGTTCAAAGGCGATCCATGACTTACGATAAGGATTCGTTTGCCCGAATGTCTCTTGTCGATATCATAGATCGTGGCAAAGACGCGGCGCTTTAAATGCGACGGCTCTTCCATTCCTTCGACAAGTCCATGTAGACGAACACGGTCTTCGGTTTCTTTCCAAAGTCTGCCTTCGCGATTCGGACCGACATTATATTCGCGCAAACGTTCGTCGTGCTCGATCTGTGCATGCGGAATGCCGCAAGCGTCTGCCACTATGCGTGCCGTTTCTTTGGCACGCGCAAAATCAGATGCCACAATGATATCAATACCCTGCTTGGCAATCTCTTTGGCACGCTCCATCACTTCCAACCTGCCCTTTTTGGTCAAAGGGTAATGAACGCTCTTGTGAATATCAGAATTCGAAACACCCTTTTCATTGGAAAGCGATTCACCGTGACGCAAAAGAAGGTATGAATTGCCCGAGCGTTTTACAAACTTCGAAAGCTCTTCAACCGATCCAATGGTATACATTTTTTTGGAGCGAACGCCACGCCAAACCGGGATCGGAGCGCCCCAAAAACGCGATCGCGAAACCGCCCAATCACGCGCACCAAGAAGCCATTTACCGAAGCGACCATCGCGGATCTCTGAAGGAGTCCACGACGTCTTTTTATTCGCCGCGACCAGTTGGTCTTTGATCTCGGTCACTTCGACAAACCATGACGACGTCGCGTAATTCAAGAGCGGTGTCTCGCACCTCCAGCAATGCGGGTATGAGTGAACGATTTTCTTTTTGTCGAACAGATGGCCGTGATGAGCAAGCCATTTAATGACTTCAATATCGGTTTTCTGGTGGCCATCCTTTTCAATAGCTTTTGGCTTTACTTCCTGTCCAGCAAAATCGATCACTTCTGGCTTAAAGTGGCCCGAGGCGTCAACGTGCTGGATAAAGGGCATATCATTCGCCTCTCCCAGTTTCAGGTCGTCTTCACCAAAAGCCGGAGCAATATGAACTATACCCGTACCGTCTTCAGTTGTGACGAAATCGGCACTCCAGATCTTCCATGCATTATCACGATGGCCCAAGGCGTCAGTGTCATAGTATGAAAAGATCGGTTCGTATCCACGGCCGACAAGTTCACTTCCCTTGAACACACGATCAAGCGAATGTTCTTTGCCTGCAAAAACATCCGCGACACGATCACGTGCCACTATGTATGTGGCCCCATTATGCGAAACACGTGCATAATCAATCTCTGCGCCAATAGCCAGCGCCACGTTACCTGGCAAAGTCCACGGCGTGGTCGTCCAGGCGACCATGTACGTCCCCTCTTCGTCCTTCAGTTTGAACTTTACGAAGGCAGACAGGTCTGTAATGTCTTTGTACCCCTGATTGACCTCGAAGTTTGAAAGAGTCGTGCCACAGCGTGGACAATACTGCATGGCTTTGAAGCCTTCATAGACAAGACCTTTTTTATCAAGTTCTTTAAATGCCCACCAGACAGACTGGGTATAACCCGCATCAAGCGTTTGATAGTCATTGTCCATGTCTACCCAACGACCGATGCGCGGAATGATTTCGCGCCATTCTTTGGCGTAACGCAAGACACATGCCTTTGCAGCACTATTGAAACGGTCAATACCGTATTCGACAATATCGTTGCGAGTTTTCAGCCCCAATTCTTTTTCGATCAGGTTTTCAACAGGCAATCCATGACAATCCCAACCCCAGCGACGCGCGACGTGATACCCGCGCATGGTTTTATAACGAGGAATCGCGTCCTTAATAGTTGTCGGCAACAGGTGTCCGAAGTGAGGCAAACCCGTAGCAAAAGGCGGTCCATCATAAAAGACGAACTCTTTCCCCTTTTTTTCCAGGGATTTTTTAAAGATTTGGTTCTTGTCCCAGAAGGCCATCACCTGCTCTTCAATCTGGACGAGCTTTGGTTTCATGCTTGTACAGTATCAATTTTCTCGCTTTTTTGAAAGATTTCCCAAGAAAAAGCCGCCCACCCATCAATTGACGGACAAGCGGCACGGATAACGCATAAGCACAAGGTCCTTGGGACCATATGTTTCATCGATTTTCGACTGAATCCTATCCAACACCCTTGCCGAGTGATATACGATGTATGGAACTGAGTCTCCAGAAACATCGAAGTCATCGACTCCCAACGCAATAATCCGGCAGTGATAACGTTGAAGTTTTTTGTTAACAATTGCCCGATTCTCGATCTGAAATGCCAGAAGCTCGCGCAAGGTTGCCTGATATGAAGAACCCAACGGGAGCATGCGTATCATTTCCTTGTACGAGATCTGCGCAATAACGAGCAAAGGAAACAGAAAGTATTGATCAAACTCGTCGTAACCCCGGTCTCGTGGACCGAAGTTTCGCCGAGTCCATCGGTCCAAATGCCCTGCCCGGTCAACGTTTCCAGTCGCCTTCAAAAGCATTGGGAAATCATCAACTTTTCTGTTGCTAGCGCGAAAGATTATATCTTGAATCGCCTCTTTCTTTCGAAAGGCTTCGGAAAGCGCTATGTCAAAACCATTAAGTGTATTACTAGATTTCAATGTCGTCGTCATGATTCTTTCTTTATATTTGCTTTCAGCCGGCAAAAAGTCAATGAAAAAGCCCACGAATTATTTCCGTGGGCCCGAAATCACTCAAAAAAATGAATCTCGCGATTTTCTAACAAGCGGCCGCGCACGACAAGACCCTTGAGTGCGCACTCTCCGTGGAAACATCCGACAAGCATGCGCCTGCCCTGTTCTTTTCTCACGATAACTCCCGGTCGTAACTCGTCAACTTCTTTCTCGACCGGCATGAGACATATCACATCGCGTGGCATAATGAAATTGCCGCAATTGCCACAGATAACCGCGTTGCGATCTGTGAATTCCTGGGGTGATTCTGGCATCCTTTTCCAACGGCGACAGACAAGAACATTCTCCTTCCCTGCGTACAAAACACGATACTTTTTCTCAAAAAACCATTTAAATGCTTTCATGTGGAATACCTCCACCTGAAACCCTACGCGCAAAGAAAGATGAAGTCAAACGAGAAGATTACATCTTCTCTGGTACCTTCATACCCAAAAGATCGAGACCATTTACGAGGACCGTGCGAATAGCAGCTGTAAGCGCAACGCGATACGGTGATTCCGGATCGGTTTTCGAAACAATCGTCGTATTCGCGTACCACGCATTGAATGCTGATGAAAGCTCGACAAGATAGGTTGCAATATGATGCGGCGCCTTTTCGTGGGCTGAACGCGAGACTACTTCTGGAAAGCGCGAAATCATGCGTTCCAAAACACCCACTTCCTTCATTCCCTCGATCTTCCCTTTCACTTTTTCTTTCTTTGCCTTCTCTAATATGGATTGTGCACGCACAGCAGAATACAGCAGGTAGGGACCAGAATCACCTTCGAACGAAATAGATTTTTCGAAGTCATAGATGATATCTGATGCGGTCGCCTGCCTTAAAATCGAGTACTTGATAGCCGCAACCGCGATTGTCGTCGCCGTCTGTGCCTTCTGTTTTTCATCCATCTCGCGGCCAGAAAGCTTCTCCATGACTAATTCTTCAACATCATGAATGAGCGACTCACCGGTAATAGCATTACCCTTTCTTGACGACATTTTGCCCGAGGCAAGTCGGAGCATTCCATGCGAGACATGCTTAGTCGCACGAGCCATTTCCGGCACGATCTGTTCAAGCGCCTTCAAGACCACACGGAAATAATCATTCTGCTCGTTTGCAGTGATGATAATAGATTCGTCCGGACGAACTTTCTTCCATTTTTTGGTGTTAAGACCAAGTTCCTTGGCTTCGTACGTTGGAATACCCTGCGAGTTAATGAAAACGCGAGTATGAAGCTTGGGATCAAACTTTTCACCATGAAATACGATCGCCCCATCGGATTTCTCGAAGACGCCTTTTTTCAGATATTCCTCAACCAAGGCAACACCATCGTGGGCCATCTCACTTTCGAAGACATAGTAGTCGAACTTGGTTCCCAGCTTTTCATAGAGCGTCTCGAAATATTTCAGGCACCACTTGCGCCCCAATTTGTAGAGCTTGTTCAGTTTGCGATCCTTTTTTTCGAACATCACCTTATTCAAAGCATCAATATCGGCCTTTGCCTGCGGATCGTCTTCATATGCCTTGGTGCCCTTCACATAGCAGACACCCAGAAAGGCCACACGTTCTGACAACGGCGCGCTTTTTGCGGGCATCGATTCCATATCTTTTTGCCACGACCACAATGTCTTCGCAATATGAAGACCCATGTCGCTTGGATAACACATGCGGCGCAGTTTTGCTCCCTGACTTGCCATAAGGCGCGAGATCGACTCCCCGATCGCGTTCGACATCAGGTGACCAATATGAAACTCTTTGAAAATATTTGGATCGGTGTATTCGACCAATACTTTTCTGCCACGCCATTCGTTCGACATGCCAAAAAGCTTGCCGCGCTTCAAAGCCAATTCCAGCGAATTCGAAAAATATACAGGCGAGAGATAAAAATTGACGAAGCCCGGACCAGCAACCTCGATGCGGTCAACATGTTTAATCTTTGCAGCCCTCAGTGTCTCAGCAAGCCTTTCTCCCAATTCTCGCGGATTAGTCTTTGCCAATTTCGCTGATGCAAGCGCCACGTTGGTCGCAAAATCACCATTCTTAGGATCTGCCGGATGCTCCAACACTATTTCCACGGTCGAAAGGCCGAGCGATCGGAGCGCCACTTCTATTGCAGCCTTTATCTGGGTTTCGATATCCATATACTTTTATTTTCCGGTCGAGCCAAATCCACGTTCGCCGCGCGCCGACGTCGACAGCTCTCCATCCCTTACTTCTTTGAACTTCACTTCTTCATACGAATGAATGATCATTTGCGCGACCTTGTGACCCGGTTCAAACGTGTACGTTTCTTTGCCCAGATTCATCACGCCAACCCTCACTTCGCCGCGATAGCCGGAATCAACGACGTTGCCGTACGTAATGATGCCATGCTTGAACGAAAGACCGGACTTTTCATAAATGATGCCGACGCAGCCTTCCGGGATCTCCATTTTATAACCTGTGTTGATCGAGGCGCGCTCCATGGGCGCCAAAACGACTTTTTCGCCGACAAACAGATCGAAACCTGCGTCGCCTTCAAGGGCGTATTTAGGAACCGGCACATTTTCACGAGTTCGAACGATTTTGAGAGTCTTTCTCATACCCCAAATATACCAAACGCAAAGAAAAAAGCCCGCCTGCGCGGGCTTTATGCCGAGAAATGTTTGTCGAGCACGACTTCGATGTCCGACCAGACTTTTTCGACGGATTGTTGGGCATCAATGACAGCCACTTTGTCAGGATAGCGCTTGGCAAACTCCTGGTACCCTTCGCGCACGCGGGCATGGAATTCAGGACCGCGTGAATCGAAATGGTTCATCTCACCTTTTGCTTCATAGCGCTTTTTTACACGTGCCATACCCACTTCCGGACTCACATCCAGAATAATGTAGAGCGTCGGCAGGCAGTCAGTAGGACCCATAGCCTTACGACTCGACTCGAAATGATCAAGCAGATTCTTTCCTTCCATACCATAAAGCTGATACGCGAAAGAGCTGCCATCAAAACGATCCGTGAAAACTGGCTGATTTTTTGTCTGGGCCGGCATAACAAACGTACGGATATTGTGCGAGCGACCAGTGAAAAACAGGCCCATGCATTCGTACGGCGTCAGATCAGCAGAATAAGGCGAGGAGAGAAGCAGTCGCCGCATCTCTTTTTCAGCAAATTCGGTGCCGCCCGGCTCTCTGAAAAATACTCCGTTCGGAAACTTCGCTTTGATACGTTCGAACTGAGTGGTCTTTCCAGAGCCTTCACAGCCCTCGAGAACAACGAATCGAAATTTTTGTGACTGCATCATAAGATCAATATTTCGAATGTGAATGTATCACAATTATTTACCACGCAACACCTTATCGATCTTTTTCGCCAGTACGATCATGTCCCTTTCTTTCCTGCCGCGTGTCGTTTCAGCAGCGGTGCCCAGGCGGATACCGGACGGATCGACCGGCGGGCGCTCGTCAAACGGAATAGCGTTTTTATTTACAATAATGCCGGCCTTTTCCAATTTGTCTGACGCTTCTTTGCCGCCCAAATTAATTCCACTGCCCTGCGAGGTGACGTCGACCAGGATCAGATGTGAATCGGTGCCGCCGGAAATGATGCGCCAGCCAAGTCTTGAAAGCTCTGCGGCTAATGTCTGCGCGTTCTTAATAATCTGCTTGGCATATTTTTTGAAGGCAGGAGACGCAGCCTCTTTCAGAGCCACCGCGATCGCTGCCGTCTGGTTTTCGTGCGGACCACCTTGGAGTCCCGGGAAAACAGCACGGTCGATCAGGTCGGAAAAGCGCACTTCTTTTCCTTGGGCGTTCGTTTTTGTTTTGTCTGTGCGCGAGAAGATCAATGCACCACGCGGGCCGCGCAGCGTTTTGTGCGTGGTCGTGGTAACAACATCGGCATATTCAAACGGAGACGGATAGGCGCCACCCGCGACCAGTCCCGCAATGTGAGACATATCTACCATCAATATCGCTCCGCAGGCGTCCGCGATCTCGCGGAACTTCTTCCAATCGATCTTGCACGGATACGCTGTGAATCCGGCAATGATCATCTTCGGCTTTTCGCGCAAGGCGATCTCTTTCAAGTTCGTGTAATCCAATACTTCTGTGTCCTTTGAGACTCCGTACGGTACCTGAGTCCAGAATTTGCCCGTGGCCGACACCTTATGGCCATGCGTCAGATGGCCACCCTGATCAAGTGACATGCCCATGACTTTGTCCCCTTTTTCCAAGAGACCGACATACACCGATAGGTTCGCCGGCGATCCGGACAATGCTTGGGTGTTCACATGCCATTTCTCGGACGAAAGGCCGAATAATTTCAACGCACGTTCTGCCGCCAAATCTTCCACCTTGTCGATAATCGTATTGCCGCCATAATATCGCTTGCCCGAATAGCCTTCGGCGTATTTGTTGGTCAGTTCCGAACCCAAGGCGTCCAACACATCCTGCGAGACATAGTTTTCCGAGGCGATCAGGTTTACGACCTTCTTTTGGCGGGCGCGCTCGGCTTTGATCAGTTTCTCGACAGCTTTATCTTTCATGGCGGTGGGAAAAGTAATTAATCAGATGAAGTGTAGCAGAGTGTGGGAAAGAAAAAAGCAGGCTACAATATAGTCATGAGAGAAATCATCATCGTCGACGATCTATCCCCCGAGCCAGGCGCTATGGTACAAGCTTTGTATTCCCGCGATCCGCGATCCGTTAAACAGCACTTGATTCAGGTACGCGAGAAGGGTGCCGAAAAATTCATGTCTTCGTATTACGTCGGTTATGGCCACAAATCGATCGGAGACTGCGGTACTACATCGATTTTTGTCGAGAATGTTTCCATGCTGGTCGCCAAAGCTGTGCAGGACTGGCCTTTGTATAACGGGCAAGAAGCGTCAACGCGATATCTCGACATGGCAGCACAAGAAGTGATGGATCCCATCGGCACGCCCGCATCCAAAGAGATCCAAGACGAATGGATGAAGTTCTATCGACGCGCTCTGGAAGCATTAGTACCGGTTTTGAAAGAGCGCTTCCCCATCGAGCCGGGCCAAAAAGAAACAGTATACGAAAAAGCGATCAAAGCCCGCGCCTTTGACATCGCCCGCGGATTTCTGCCGGCCGGCGTCACAACGTACGCCGCCTGGCATACCAACCTGCGCCAAGCTTACGACCATCTGAAGGAAATGCGCCACCATCCCTTGAACGAAGTGCGCGAAGTCGCAGCCATGATCCTGGACGAGCTGAAGAAAAAATATTCCTCAAGCTTCTCGCATAAGGAGTACCCCACGGAAGAAGCATATCTCGACGAAAGCATAAAAGAGTTTGCATACTGGGACGATGCCGAAGCAGTGAAAAACTTCAGCTATGATGCAAGCCTTTTGGATGTGAAAGGTCTCGAAAAACACGCCAAACTGCTTGCTTCTCGTCCGGCCAAAGCAGAACTGCACCAGAGAATGCGCCAGTACGGACTGATCACCTTCCGCTTTCCTTTGGATTTTGGCTCGTACCGCGATCTGCAGCGCCACCGCTCGTGCATTCAGGAAATGCCCCTGTTGTCGACGCGTCATGGTTTTTACAGCTGGTATCTTGAACAGCTTCCAAATGGTCTGCGCAGCGAGGCAGAGGCTCTGATCGCCGCGCAGGCAAAGCGCATCGCAGGATTGCCTTGCAGCGACGAAATGCGCCAATACTATGTTGCCATGGGATTTACCGTAGCCGTGCAGATCTCGTGCCCTCTTCCTGCCGCTGTATACACGGCGGAACTGCGTTCATCCGACACCGTCCATCCCACCCTGCGCATCCAGGCCCAGCGCATGGGCGACGCTATCAAGGAAGCTATACCTGGCATCGCCATGCACCACGACATATCGCCCGGAACGTGGAACATCAAGCGTGGAAATCACGATATTGTCCGAAAAGAATAGACAACAAACCGCGCCGCGTGGCGCGGTTTTATATTGCATGCGCCGACAGTGATATAGTTGTACCCGGAAGAAAGTTTCCCTGCTCTCCCTATGAAAAAGACCGTATACCCGATGATCTCGCTCACCCATATCAAGGATGAGGAGACTCGAAATAAGATCCGCGGATTGATCCGCTTTCTCGAGTCGATGCCCGACATCGAACTTCTTCGCTGGGCGTTTGATCTGGATACATGGATGCCGAAACCCGTTGAAAATGTTTTTCGGTATGACAACGCATTCACCGTCGGCGCCGACCTGGGCATCGCCATCTATCTGACTGGCGATGGCTCAGACGGGCGTGGCGACGAGGTGGGTTCACGAGTCCGTTCCGGCCGGCCAATGATCGCGTTTCGTGCTGAAGGCGTTCGTCCCAACAAATATGTGGACGACATGCTGAAGCATTTCGAATATCCGCCAGTTCAATCCTTTACGACGTTTGTTGATTTGGAAAGCCAGATCCGCAAAGCGCTCAAGGAGGTTTCGAACAGCGAACAGCTCGTTCTTTTCGAACAGTCGGTTGCTGCCGCCTAAGAGCAAAGCCGCTCCCCCACGGAGCGGCTTTTTTTTATTTTACTATCTTCATTTTCACCTTACCTTCGTTCACTTTGACCGGAATGTTCTCGGAGAAAAGGCTAACGAGGCTAGACCTCCACGCCGCGCTTTCTTTATACAAATCAACAGTGACGCCTGCGTCTTTCAATAGCTCGAGCGCCTGCGGATTGCGATAGATCTGCCCCACGACCACACGCTTTACGCCCGCCGATATGATGTATTTCGTGCAGTGGATGCAAGGGCTATATTTCGTATACATAGTCGAGCCTTCCGTCGATGTTCCACCCTGGCGCGCGGCCTGCAAAAGCGAATTGTGCTCACCATGAACCGTACGGACACAATGCCCTTCTTCCAGTAGATGACCCACATCGTCACAGTGCGGCAGACCAGCAGGAGAGCCGTTGTATCCGGTAGCAATAATACGTTTATCCTTGACCAGAACTGAACCGGCATACAGGCGGTCACATGTGCCGCGAGTAGCAATGATTTTCACGATTGCCATGAAGTAGTCATCCCATGACGGGCGGAAATGCTTTGCTGCAGCGGCATTATTTATCTTTGGCATGCCGCAATCTTACTCTTCTTTTGACAAAGAAAAAAGCCCCACATAGAGGGCTTGAATCAATCAACATGCAGTTCGCGAGGGTCGTCTTCAGAGAATTGTTTGGTATATACCGTATCCTCGCGATGTAACATCGGATTCTTCTTCGTTTCGAACTCATTTTCATTGTCATAGATCATGAGTTCGCAACCGTGGCCGGTTACAACAGCCCTGCAGGATTGCAGAACGTGGCTTCTGAGCGCTTCTTTGACTAGCGGGTTGGCGCCCTCAGGCAGAATAACGATGAGTTTGTCCATAGAAAAGGAACGGCCTTTCCTCATACTACCGACCTCACACGATTGCGCAAGCAAAAGGCCGGACTCCGAAAGGAGGCCGGCCTTTTGCTTATCTTACTTAACTTCAACGCCCATATTGCGGGCCGTGCCTTCGACCATCTTCATCGCAGCATTTACATCTGCAGTGTTGAGGTCTGGAAGCTTCTTTTCAGCAATTGCTTTGACCTGGGCTTTGGTGAGCGTGCCAACCTTAGCCGAGTTCGGTTTACCCGAGCCCTTTTCGATCTTCAAAGTCTTGATGATCATCTGGCTCGCCGGCTCGGTCTTGTAAATCATCTTGTACGTACGGTCGTCATAGACCTCGATTACCGTCGGAACAGTCTCACCGACGCGAGTTTTGGTCTCGTCGTTAAAGCGCTTGACGAATTCACCAATGTTGATACCAGCCGAACCGAGCGCCGGACCCAAAGCCTGGCCAGGAACAGCCTTACCGCCTGGGATCTGAAGCTTGAGAATTTTAGTTACTTTCTTTGCCATAGTGTTGGGATAGACTACCTTAAATCTTCTTGACCTGCAAGAAATCGAGCTCTACCGGCGTCTCGCGACCGAACATTGATACCAGAACCTTGACCTTGCCGCGCGAGTCATCGACTTCCGAAACTTTGCCTTCCAAGTCCTTGAACGGACCGTCCGAAATCTTGACCGCGTCGCCTTCGGCGAGATTGATGTCGTGTTTGACCTCGGTCGAATCCATGCGGCCCAAAAGCTGATCGATTTCCTTCTGGGTAAGCGGCACCGGATGGATGCCCGAACCGACGAAGCCCGTCACGCGCGGAGTGTTGCGGACATGGAACCAGGACTCGTCATCTACGACCATATCGACCAATATGTATCCCGGGTACACCTTCTCCTCTTCCTCTACCCTTTTGCCACCCTTGACCTTGATCTTCATTTCCGTAGGAACAAGCACATTAAAGATCTTGTCCTGAAGATTAAGTGACTCGATGCGCTGGCGCAGGTTGCGCGCAACAGCGTTTTCGTAGCCGGCATAGGTGTGGATTGCGTACCAGTGGCGCCCTCCGCCTGTTTGCTGTTTAGACATAGCGTTTGTTAAAGCGATTACTGGTTAAGGATGAACTTTTCGAGACCAAGACCAAAGACATAGTCCGCAACCGAAAGAATCACTGCGACAACAACCGTAAGACCGACAACCAGAAGCGTGTAGTTGAGAGCCTGACTCTTGGTTGGCCAATTCACATGCTTCATCTCGCCGCGCGTCTCTTTGATGTAATTAACGAGTCCCATAATGCAGAGGAATGTGTTGTTAAATAAAACCGCCCGGGAGGGCTTGGTTAAAGATAATGATACTACGAGAGTTCGTATAAAGCAAGCCCAAGCAAAAGCCCGGTCTCCGAGAAGACGGAGCCGGGCTTTTTGCAAGAAGTCAGTTTGCGGCTTTATATTAGCGAATCTCGTACGTCACCGACACGTTCGAGGTCACCGTGTTCTCCCCTGTTGGAACCGACGCCTGATTACGGCTCTCAAGCGAGGCGCCACCGTACGCCATATCCTTGGCGTAATAGATCGGCATCGGGTAACCAACCGACGATTCCGAGAAGCTGACGATATCGCCAAGACGAACGCCGAGCGACTTTGCCAATGCAGCTGCCTGTTCGCGCGCATCTGCAATTGCCTTATCGCGAGCCTGCCTCTGAACCATATCTTCGTTGTCGATCGAGAACGAAAGACCCGAAACATCCGTAGCGCCGTATTCGCCGATGCCGGTCAAAAGCTTGCCCGCGTCTTCAAGCTTGCGAACCTTTATCTGGACCGTCTGCGATACGACGTATGCCGCCAAGATCTGTTTGCCCGGCTGGTAGTACGTCGCGTTCTGGTACTCGTAGCGCGGATAGATGTTGTAAGAAATGGTCTTCACGTCGTTTTCTGCAACACCCGACTGCGAAACGTAGTCCAGGATCTTCGCCATCTTTTCGTTCATCTTGTCCTGAGCGTCAGAGACGATCGGAGCCTCTTCGGAAACACTGAACGAGAAGGTTGCGATGTCCGGCTTTGCCTGGACTTCGCCTTTGCCGGAAACCGTGATGGTTTCGGTCGCCATGACTTCGCGATGACCAAGCGCCTTGACCTCGCCCGCGACTTTGATCGCAACGAACGCGACCAAAAGCACCGCAAGCGTGGTAAGAATGCCTTTCATCGGCCGATCCTGAAAGAATGATTTGTTATCCATGATATATATTGTTTTTGATCAGCGCGCTGCAACTCGTTCTTGCGCCGAGGATATAAGGTTATCAAAAAGCGAGAGGACTGTCATCGGCCCCACCCCACCCGGCACCGGCGTGTAAGCAGAAGAAAGTTTCCGCGCAGCTTCCGGGTCAACATCGCCACAAAGCCCTGCTTCAGTCCGTGAAAGTCCCACGTCGATAACAACGACGCCCTGCTTCAAATATTGCGCATCGACCAGATGCGGTTTGCCGATTGCCACAACCAAAATATCTGCCGTTTTTGCGATTTCGGGTGTATTCGGTGTTTTCGAATGACAGACCGAAACGGTTGCACCGCGCAGACGGAAAAGCTCTGCCAGAGGACTTCCCACCAAACGCGACCGGCCCATCACGGCAACCTTTTTGTCCTTGGGATCGATACCGTAGTAATCAAGCAAGGACAAAACTCCCTTTGCTGTAGCCGGAACAAAATGAGGATGACCTTCGGCAAGCAGACGCTGGTTTTCATCACAAAGCCCGTCAACGTCCTTTTTTGGATCGATCAGATTCAGCGCCAAAATTTTGTCGAGATGCGCCGGAAGCGGCAATTGGATGATAATACCGTCGACATCGAGACGGGCGTTCAATTCGGAAATTTTCGCACCAAGCGTTTCAAACGATGTGGTGGCAGGCATGTGAATATGTTCCACCGCAGCACCGACAAGCGCTCCGAATTTCTTTTTCTGTTCGATATAAACGACAGAAGACGGATCGTCTCCGATCTGAACGATTGCTAAACAAGGCACACGCGAAAGCTTCGCGACACGCTCTATAAGTTTTGCTTTGTAGAAGTCCCTCGCCTTTCGTCCATCAATTATCTGCATATCGCGTGAATATACCACACCTTGACCAAAAAACTCCTTCTGGCTATTCTCGTATACAGATTCTTCGCCCCTTTCCCCTATGTATATCCATACCTGTCATACGGCCCCGAGTCCGAAAGCTCCGCACGCAAGCGTCAGACGTTCCAAACGCTCTATCAATTCCGCGCGCAAGCGCATCACGAATCGGACGCTTCGGCACAACAATGAATTCGCCGGAATCGGCGGATTCGTAAGCTTCGATGCCATCAGGTCAATTTGCAAAAAGATTCCGCTCCCCAAACACGTCCATCGGGACAACGACGTACAAATCGTTGCCTCATAATTTCGAAGCCGCGCATACTGCGCGGCTTTTTCATTAAATATGTTTCAAAGGCTACAAAGCCCGTGCGATCAAGGCGATGGCGTAAATGCCTGCCGCATTAAAAATATACGAAACCGATACGAACCAACGCGTTTGTATGCCAGAAAGACCTAAGAGCGCCAAGCCTAATTCATCCGGTAACGGCGAAGCGACGACAAGCGCTCCCAAAAATCCAAGCGAGAGTCGCGCAAACGGACGCGCAAAGAGGTGCCGAACACGGCGCGTCTTCGCCTTTGAGAGCAAATATGAAATATCAGACGATACGCGCGTACGGACGAAATGGAAAATGATGAGATCGCCCAAAAGTGATCCCAAGGCACCTATCAGCGCCACAATTGCTGGCGTGTGTGCTACACCAAGCTTTGCCAAAACGGTAATAGCAGGCGCTGTCGTGAACACCGATGTAAAGAAAAGTCCGGCGCAGAAACTTTGCAAAATATAAAGCTTTCCAGAAAACGAAATGATTGTGTCCAAAAGCGGACTCTGTGACAATCCAAAGGCTGCAACGACGCTTACGCCCACGATAATCGCGTCGACCATGACCCGGTGTGCCCGCTTCCCTTTCATACCGTTATTCTATCAGAAAACCTTTTCCTTAGACGAAAAGCCCGGCCTCCGAGAGGAGGCCGGGCTTTTGAAAACCGAGATTTAGAGGTCGATCTGCTTTGCCGGATTGAAGACTCCATTCTCGACAACCAGGATCTTGGTGCGAGGAACGGTCGGAGCGGCCGAGAGCGGCTC
>JGI11643J12802_10118885_pt1 | contig 16730 bp, 26 predicted proteins | sample IowConreferecore_FD_12802 | JGI IMG/M metagenome (IMG submission 12802)
GCGCCATCGACTACAAGTTTTGCGGCAGCGGCAGCAAGCGGAGCACCTTCCGGTCCCATCTTGGCAACCTCAGAAACAAAAGCGGTCATTCCTGCGGCAGAGAGGGTCTTGAGGTCGTCGGCCCATTTACCCTGAGCCTTGATCTGCTTGTCAAGCTCAGCCATGAAGGCCCTGATGTTGACGCTGGATCCGTCGTAGAATTGCTGCCAGGAGTCGATGGAACCGTAGACTGCCTTGGATGTCTTTTCCGCAAAACCTCGCGTCTGGTCCTGCACGCGCTGAATCAGGTCGTTGAAGTTTACGAATCCGCCCGAGCCCTTGGCGATACCATCTTTCAGATCACCAAGCTCATCAGCCGTAATGCCGATAGCCGCGGAAAGCCTATCTGTCGATGCTTGCGCCAGGAGCTGCTGCTTGTCCAGATCGCTCATTGCATCAGCGGCACCAGTCCCCGCTACGGCAGCGTCCTTTAGGGCGCGGATGGTGTCCGGGAAAGCGGCGTTGAAGCCCTTTTGAGTGCCACCCGCCTTAAACCAGGCTTCACGGACTTCATCAAGCCTGTCCTTTGCTTCTTTAATATTCCCACTGTTGGCGAGCTGTGCAAACCCCTCGTCAAGTCTCTTGAGATCGCCCGCATCGCCGCTGAAGATATCACCGAGAGCCCTCGCGCGCCCAATGGTCTCGGGGTCCATGAGTGGACCCATGAACGCCTTGATGCCATCCCTGCCCAGGAATTGCCCAGGGTTGACCGGCTTAAGGAACGACTTCTGCACGTCGTCCAGGGCGTGTGAAACTCCACGCATACTGTCGAGTGTGTCACTGGCCCAGTTGCCAACATCGGGGAGGACGAGCGCCAGTCCGATGATACTCACGGCCTTAAGGGCTACACCAAGAGCCTTTGCGCCCAACGCAGCACGCCGAGCGGCAACGTCTACTGCTGTTAGCTGTACGACGGCCTTGGGTGCCACCAGGCCGAGACCCAGGAGCGCCTGACGCATTGCGATGGTGCTTGCTGCGGCCAATGCGAGTCCAGCGGCCAGGAGGGTGAGGACGCCGACTAGCGTGGAGACACCAACCGTCCATAGTGCAATCCTCTGCCCGAAATCAGTCTTGAGGAACGCCGTGATGTTTCTTACCGCATCAATAAGGAAGTCAACAAAATCGGAGAACGGGCCGGATGCACCCTGGCCGAGGACATTGAGAAGTTCGGTAATGTTATTGACAAGGATCTTGAGCCTAGCCGCCGTAGTATTGGCAATAATCCCATACTGGTTCTGTAGCTGGTTCTGTAGACGCCAGCCCTCTGCGGCATCTGAGAATGCCTTGGCAACAACGTCCCCGGCTCCTGCCATTCGGAGTAGAAGCGGAACATCTCGCACAGAGCTGATGCCTAGCTCATTCAGGGCGACAACGGCGTTACCACCACTCTTGTTGATCTTGTCCAGACCACCAAGGAATGACTGGAACACTCCAGCGAACTTAGACGTGCCGAAAGATGCTGCGAACTCATCAGAGGAAACTCCGGCAATATCCGCGAACCGTTGCAGGTTCTCTCCACCGGCAGCAACCGCCTTGGAGATGAGCGAGAAGGTCCTCGTAATCGTTCCACGGGAAAGCTCTGGAGCGGCACCGACCGAAGCGAGAGCACCTGCCAGACCGATAACCTGATCTGCGGTAAGCCCTGCGAAATCACCCATGGAGGAGATTTGAGTGGCGATGTTTACGATCTGCGATTCGGTCGCAACAGAATTGATACCAACGTTGAGGATAGAAGAAGCGAGGGCTTCAAACTGGTCACCCTTAACGTTGAGCAGAGCCTGGAACCTGCCCAACATCGTTCCAGCGGCTTCGGCAGAAAGATCAGTGGTAGCCGCAAGTCGTGCGACGACTGAGGTAAAGTCCGTCAGGTCGCCCGATGCGATGCCGAGCTGACCACCCAGTGCGGCAATTTGAGTAATGTCGGCAAAAGTGGTCGGTATGGTAGTAGAGAGGTCGATCAGCGATTGCTGTAGTTTGGTCGCAGCATCCCCGGACACCTGTGCTGTACGTCTAACGTTAGCAAAATCGCGCTCGAAGGCTACGGCCACCCCGATTGTGGCAACCGGGATTGCCAGGAGTGCGGCACTGATGATCCCGAGGGTACTTGACACGTCGTAGAGAGCGTATCGAGTGGTTGAAAGATTCTGTATGGAGCGGGCCGCGCGATCCGTAGCCTTGGCGCTATTGTTAGTTGCCGTCGTCGCTGCGGTTGTAGATTTAGTCGTACCGTTAGTAACGCCCTGCATCTTCTGCGCAGCGGTGCCAGCGCTATTGAGCGAACCGACAACATTGCCGAGAGACTGGGACAGTCTATTAGCGTTGGAAATGGCAGAACTAACGTCCAGTTCAAACCGGACGAGGAATTCCTCGCTATTGCCCGCCATCTGGCCCTTTACGTTCTAGAGAGATTGTGCTAGTATTCGCACCCCATAGATGCTACTAACCATTCTACTAGACGTTTTCCAAACCCTCACGGACTGCACGCAGTTGCTGAAGCTCTAGCAACGTGGGCGGGCGGGACCCCATAGCTTCCGGTGGGCGTAGGTCTGCCTTATTCTCTTCAACATCCCTGATCCACGTCTTAAGCGTAGGCTTATTATCCGGGTCGCGGAATGTCGGAACAGCATAAAGGGTTTCGCCAGGTTTGAGCTCCTTGCGAGATTCCCTGGCCTTCTCGATGGCCGCAGATGATCCGCTAAATTTAGACTGAACGTCCCAATCAACCTCACCGGACGAATCGTAGGGAATGTACTGCCCAGACTCCTTGTCCGTGAAATCGTCAATGATCTGGTACGTATCGGCCAGCACAAAATCCCATTGAGTCCACGCCGTGTCGGTGGGATCCGGCTTCCACTCTCTATCCCACCATCTACGGTTGAGCGCATATGGATCATGGAGGATCATGGCGGTGGGACGCTGTTTATAGTCCTTCGCCGCCCTCAGCGCGGAAAGATAAGGCTTCTGGCTATCGCGCCCAACCAGGGCCTCTACTAAAAATCTACAGACTGAGACTTTACAGTGAAGTCGTTAACCCTATCGGCAAGTTCCTTGATCTTCGCATCGATAGCATTCTGCGCCGAAACAGGCAGGCCAGTAGCAAAAGCCTGTGTCTCTTCGATGGACCAAGACTTTTTTGATTTGCCGCTGGGGTTCACCACGCTAGTAATCTGCGCATTCCACAGCAGGTTATTCTGATGCTTCATACGATCAAGGGCGTTGATTGGATCGTCGCGCCCCATAAAGTCCAACTTAAGCGGGAACTTGTGCAGGGCTTCGCTGACAAGATTCTCCGTCATTCGCGAGGGGATTCCGGTAAGGTGAACTGTGTATCGACTCGCCTCAAGATCCTTCTCGATTCCCTCCAACTGGCCCTCAATCTCCTTCAGCTCCTTGGAGTCCGTGGTAATCGAGTGGAGCTCGCGCAGTTTAGACTTGGCGTATGCGGCAACCTCGTTGAGGTACACCACAACCTCATCCTTTGGCTGCGGTCGCTCAGTGAGAACTTCACCCAGGTCCCATTCGCCATCATCCATACTGGGGTCAGATATAGTCACTTCTTTACAACCTCTCGTCTGTAGCACTTTAGATTTGCAATCTCGGTCCAGAGGAACCATGTCCCGGCAACATAAATACCCGAACCGTCTGCACCTTCCAGCACGCCGATCGTGCGCGATGTATCGTAATCGTCTAGATTCTCTGGGTCCGCATATACATCGAAGGTAACAATCCGCCCAATATGACGCGGCTGAATTGTCGCCAGTGTGGTGATGCGATCACCTACCCATTCAGACCTGGTAAGCGCACCGAGCACGCTGTCGAAGCTATCCATGATTCTCCATTCAAGAGCAACCATCTTGCTCTTGAATAAGTCTATCACGCAAAAAGAAAAGCCCCACCAGTTCGGGCGAGGCTTCTCCTAGGTAACCGGAATCAGGTAATGGTGACAGACAGAGCTGTCGAGGCAATCCCGGTGATCTTTTCGGTGGCGGTGATGGATGCCGTACCAGCCGCTACAGCGTGTACGACACCATTCGCGTCCACGGTGGCCTTGGTCGGGTCGGACGAGGACCAGGAGAATGCCCCTGGATAGCCATTCCACTCGTTGGCGACAGCGGCGAGCTGCCTACCGGAGCGGTACGTCCCCAGCGGGGTCTTTCCAAGCGGAGACACGTAGTTAGGTGTACCAATGGCAACTGGGGTAGTCGTGGTGAACGTCCCAACCTGCGCGTTCACCCAGAGGTCACCCTGCGGCTGGAACGTAATCGCGTACTTGAACCCGAGCTCGCCAACAACACTGTCCTGCCATCCGTCACTCATGACCTTGTAGATTGAAACAAAGTCTCCCGTGACGGCGACCTTGTTCTTGTCATCAGCGCCAGCAGTGGTCTTTTTGCCATCGGAGCGGATAATCAGGTACCCGAGAGTACGCGGCTTGTCAATCGCCAGGAAGGTAGTCAGATACTCATTTGAGGTATCGGTGTAGTTGCGTGGATAGAAGAACGACACCGTGCCGCCGAACTGGGCGAAACCTCGTGTCTGAGTATTGCCCACATCGCCAACACTCGGATCCGAGTTCTGGTTGGACGCCTGGGTGCCGAAAGAGTAGCCGTCCCATGCGGTCGAGTTGGTAACGTTGACGGTGGCGTTGATCTCCGCAGCAGTGGGGTTCTTCGGGTTCACCGCGTAGTTAGGCAGCGCCCACCACAGCGTTACGCCGAGACCATTAGCAGTTACTTTAGTGTTTGCCATATCCTATCCTTACGCCACCAGATAATTCCAGTTCACATCACCGGTAAAGGCGAGTGAATTGAGGCCCTTGATGGGCGTGTTGTTGTCGAGAACCCACTGCGGGTAGTCAGTGAGGAATTTGGCCATCTTGATGTACTGACCGGCAGCAAAAGCCTGGTCTTGCGAGAACTGGGGACCCGTGCGGGAGATAAACCAGTAAGGAACGTCGGGCGAGCCGAGCATTGCCGTGACCTTGTTGAACAGGCTAGTCAGATCAACGGTTGAACCGGATCCGCCAGTGTTGGCATCGCACAGCCACTGGATATTGCCAGTCGCGTTGTACTGGGTGAGGGAAACCTCATTGCCAATTGAACAGAACGTAATCGTAGAGTCGGTCTCCGAGTCACCCAGAGTCAGCTCCGTGCCGTCCTCAGTGAGGGCGCACGAGATGAAGTGGACAAATCTGCGATCGTTAAGCTCTGCAATCGTGGGGTGTGCCGGATCGACAAAAGCTGACTCAAGTGCCAGCGCCCAGGTCTGGGCTGGGCGAGTAAGCCGCGCTAGGCTCATTTCTTATTCTCCTTCGCGGTTGCGATTGATTCAGCAATCTTTTCCCCGTCCAGGGTAACGCTGACCGGGGAGTCGTCAATCGACTTGCGCTCCCCGTCATCATCAACCTCATAGGGCTGGGAGAGGACTTCATTCTTGGGAGACTCAACCTCGACCAAGAAGTGCTTGTAGAGTGGATGCTTAAGATACCGTTCGGCGGTCTCGTCATCGAACTCTGAGACAACGCCAGAATTGGTGTTTTTCAGGTAACGGTAAGGATTCGACATTATGTACTCAATTCTATCATGGATAAACTGTGGCGGATACATCAACGATGTTTGTTTCATAACGGAAACTTGATAGGGCAGAATACGCCAACGGTCTACTGTTCGCCTCACCGATGGTATAGCTACCCCCACCCCACTCCTTGGCGAGTGGGGTGGCATTATCTGGAGCCCACCCGAGAAGAACCTGTCCGGTGATTGACGCTGCCTGACGTGCCCTCTTAGGAGAACTTCCAATGGCAAGAGTCCGCACGAGGGAGTAGTACCCATCCAGCGTCACCCCGCCGAAAGAGTCACTACCGGATGCGTGCAGGAGATCTCCGAACTGGACGACGATAAAGGTCTGCGTCACACCGTTGATCTGGACCAACGTCAGCCCATCGGTTACATCACCCTCCATGACCTCATATGGCAGGTCTGATTCCATTTTTGCAAGGATCTCGTCTTGCACTGCACTGATATCTAGACCGGCCATTACTTCCTCTTTATCGCATCTCTTAGTTGCCGGACAAACTGCTCACGAGCCTCAATACCGGCGTCCATCAGTGCCAGCATGGCTGGCACCTCCCGGCCCGTAAGCCAGTTGGTAAAACCCTTTTCCTGGTATAGAAAATACATCTCCTGAGTATCAAGCCATCCGAACTCACCAACAAGATTTCCGCCATCAATAATGACCCGGTACTTCACGGACTTAATCATTAGGGTGGTATCAACGCGCCCCGGCCCGCTCGCTGTATTGTTGATCGTGCCGATGATGTACTGCATCCGCTCTGCGGCCTGCTTGACGATGGCATCCAGGTCTATAGACTTCTCAACCCTGGCAACGAGATTCCTGGGGCTGTCCACGAACGCACTGGGCGAACCTTTCACCCACACGATCCCCATTATGTCACCGGGGGCTGGGGCCAGCCACTCGTATCGTAGTCCGGACGGGATTCAAGGTTGACAGTTGTCTCAATGGTCCTCTGCCAAGCCATGCTTGAGTTCTGCGACCCTGTAACGAGGTATTTGTACTCGGTGAGGCTGGGGTCGTTCTTCCCGTCCATGACGACGATCTCAAAACCTGGCTTGATATCGGGCAGGACATTATCCTTGGGGAACTCCACCCAGAATTGCACCGTGCGAGTCGTGGTTGAGTCGGTTGCGCGCTTCTGATTCAGGGCGGTTCTCAGTGGCTGGATGCGAGAATATCCAGTATAAATTGGCGTTACCGTAGCGCTCTGGACGACGCCAGTGATCGGATCCTCAGTCACAATCCGATCCAGCGGGTTGACTATGGCGATCCAAGCCTGCTTGATCCACGGTGTAATCAATGGCCTCATAAACTCCGCGTAGGCATCCACGTCGGCATAAGGAAGTGAAACGAACGTGGGGAAATCTACCATAACCAGACCCGCGTAGCTGCCTCTGGCCAGGGCTCGGGCTCCTTGCCGGTGGAAACGATCTCGAAGTAATCTTCCCCAGACAGTGACGAATCGGCAATATCGAACCACGCCGTAGCAATCTCACGCAGTTCACTAGCGCGCCTAGCAAGATTCAGACGTAGATCATCACTTGCCCATTCGACTGACTCATTAGCAGCAAGCCCGGCGATTTTCAGGTAAGCGTACCCAACGGCCCTCGGTGTCGAATCCAGGGCCATTGCCAGAAGGGCTTCTAGTTCGGCGTCCGAGAACGCGGCGAAATCCCGATAGCCAGGCTCGGGTGGCGTGTATTCGACGGCGTTGTAATCACCGATCACATTGCGAATCTGGCCGACAGGAGTTGTGGGATCTACGGGCCAAACTCCGGGATGCCCATCTGGATAGGAAGTCATTGTACTCCCATTCTATCGTAAGGACAACAGCCCACCGGAACCATCAGCGTATCAGGTGGGAGGGTGTCAGGAGGTGTGACGCCTGTACGGGGTTCAACGATGGGCTGTTGTTGGTTCAATCATATCATGGCACAAAGAGGAAACCCCCAGCCGAAGCCGGGGGTTTCTCCTGTGTTCTATTTAGGAAGCGGCCATCAAGCCAGCGGCAATAAGCGCCGCCCGTACTGCAATCAGGTCTGTAGCTACAGCAGTGGCATCAGCCGGAGTTGCATCTACCGCCACGAAGGCAGCTACCGCCGTCTGGGGAATATCCCCGACCACAACCAGGGGCTGTGGGGCGTACTTAGACGGATTACTCGCCGCTTGGGTGAGCACTACCGGCTTAGCGGCTACCATCAGGAACCAGTCCCATTGGACCAGATCACCAGATCCGGGGTCCAGAGGATACCACGGTTGATGATACGCATCCGGAAGTCAGCCGTGTCGTTCTCGAAGTTACCCTCGAACGGCGACACTGCGCCACTGGATCCGACGTAGCTACCCGTGTTGCCCTGCACGCGGAGCTCGGGGAGCTCGTGGCCGGTCAGACGCAGGAGCTCCAGAACCGGACGACCGCCAGTCCCACCCTGCTTCGGCACAAGGTACCAAGCCGGTGCGGTGACGTACTCCGACTCAACGACGGTGATGCCCGCAAGCGGGTTGTAACCATTGACGTTGAACAGGAACGAGCCATCCTGGAGCTGGGCAAACGTCTGGTCGAGGATGAACTGAGCGAAAACGCCCTGTCCACTACCGACGATCAGGTTGTAGCCACCCGTGATGCGGACCTTGCGACCACTGATCTCACGTGAAGTAAGTTCAATGATTGCCTGGATGAGGGCATCCCTACCCAGCGGAGCGTTCGGGGGAACGACAACACCAGTCGGGGGGGTCCCGCCATCGAGCTGTTGACCAGCGCCGACACCGGAGATGAGGGCATTCCAGACCTCGAACTCCTCGGTGTCGAATCCGATCTGGCGCATCGCCTCGGGCAGAGACTGAAGAGCCCCAACCGAGTCGTTGATCCATGCCTCGAACGTGAAGCCGGTCTTGAATCCGCGCTTACGCACGCCACCCTGGATCGAGACCTCGCCCTCAAGGTATGCATACGGGTATGCAGCACCTTCGGGGATAACCGGAGCAACCCAGTTCGGGGTCCCGTCACCGAGAACACCAGGGTTCCATTCGGGGACGAGCGAGTAGAGCGTTGCATTCCGGAAGTCCGAAACCAGACGGGTCCCTGCAATCGTGCTCCAGTTGCGAGCTGGGAGGTCGAACTGCGGCAGGACATTCAGGTTGAACAGGTAGGCGAGGTTGAAGATCGCGTCGCTTGTGGCAACACTCTCCTCAAGAGCACCCTTGGCACTGCGGTCACCGGCCATAGTAGCTTCTGCAAGCTCCTTGACCCTCTTGACCTTGGCCCTAGTGACGCCCATAGGCGTCTTGATCTTTCCGTCCAGAGTGAACGGATTCTTGTACTCGTGTGCGTCAGCCACGGTTATGCTCCAATCCGGACCGGGGCGATACCGGCAGCCTTAACGTAGTCACGTGGATAGTCCGTGTAACCATACAGCGTGTTACCCGAGCTGGTCAGCGTGAGAACGCCGCCAGAGGTGATGTATACCGCAACGTCCTGCCCGGTCGAGGTCGTAACTCCAGTGATGCTGGAGAACTCCCAAGTACCGTCATACGCGACGGTCGCCTCAGCGGGGAGGTTGCCCACACCACCGTTGGCATACGTGATCGTGATGCCGTTCCGAGTCTCCGTGCGAGTTGCATCACCGCGAGCGGTAAGCGTCACGCAGGGGCGGGCGTTGACGAGAAGTGGGGTGCCAGACTGGGTACCCGAAGGGACCGCACGCTCGCGAGTCTTCTCTCCGTCGTAACGGTAAATCATGTTCTTAGCCATTAGCGCCACGCTCCAACCGAATAGTCCACTTCAGCTCCGGCACCAATCGAGCGGCCTGAGCCGTCCTCGACAAGAGCGGAACTTCTGGCCTCTTCGAGGACCTTCTTCGCACTCTCCACAAGCGGAGCGACATCATCGCCACGCTTAGCGGCCTCGCGCAGGGATGCGCGCTGCGACGGAAGAAGCTCGGCTGCGTCAATCACGGCGACGGCAGCGTCATAAGACTCAACCGACTCCTTGATCGCCTTGTCGATAGTTTCCTGATCGACCTTCGCCTGTGCTTCTCCATCGACCTTGGCCTTGGATTCAGCGATGAAGGACTCAAGGAGGGTGATAAGCTTTTCGAGCTTTTCGTCCATCTTCTTGTTATCCTTTTTCTCCTGCGCCGTGGGGACGCTAGGTTTTCCTGGCTGTTCAATTTCAGCCAAACTTTCCATGAGCGATTCAATTCGCCCACCAGCACCAGCGGCGCTGACAAAATCTACAGAGATGAGCGGACTGTCGTCAACGCTCTCAACGATGTAATCGCCATTCTCGTCATCTGACCCGTTGCTGGATGGCGTAAAGACGCTTACTCCGAACAGATCACCGAAACCCTCGATGAGGTCACGGTACTTATCGCGAGGCTTGGCATCCGTATAGAGACCGGCGACGCCATCAACTACCTTGTACTCCACGACCTTGCCCGTGCGAGCAGCAATGTTCTCGGGAATGCGCTTATGCGGCTTGGTAACATCCTCTGGGTGGCCCATATACATAGGGCGATCCGCGAAGATATCCTTGTTAGACTCAAGGAACTCTCTGGTATAAACAGCCGTCGTGCCCTTGCCCTCGGTGATAATCCTGATCGGGATAGTCTTTGAGCCAGCGACAGACTCAAGGATCGCACCATGCTCGATAAGTTGGCGTTTCGACATTATAGTTACAATCTTAGCACGACTCTTGACATAGCCGAAGATTTGTACTACGCTTTGGAGGCTTCGATCCTTTGTATTGCCTCAATCAGGATATTCAGCTTCTGATTCAGTTCGTCCTGGCCCATCCCTGCGAGTGAATTCGCGAGGACATCACGGCGGAGGTCATTGGTATTCGGCCCCGCGCCAGCGAATTGAGAGTTGGACCCCTGGGCGTTAGAGAATCCCGAACCATTCCCAGGCTTACCGCCCGGCTGGTCAGTGTCAATATCCTTGCGGGCCAGACTCTTCTCGTTGTTCGGGATGAGGATGCCATCCGGCGCATCGTCGTGCAGCGGTTCAATGTCAAGCTCGGACAGTACCTTGGGCCGCAGCTCATCGGCCCACAGGGCACCCATGCCCCACCCCAGCGCGACACGCTGGAGCTCGCGGTACGGATCCGGATCGTCAATCTCCGGGAAGGTGATCGTCAGGTTCTCACCAACAGCCCAGAACAGGATATCGGAGAAGAAGGACTTCCACGCTTCCTGGCGCGAGACCATAGCCCGCTTCGTGGGAAGATCAAGGTTCGACGCTGCGCCATAAGAGGATCCTGCCGCTCCGGGGTCGGAGAGGAGGTGCACGATGGAGACCTCGATACCGGTAGCAACCATTGCCGCCAGCGGTCGCCCAGAGTTGAAGTCGTAGCCACGTCCCGCGGAGTTGAGCGGAACGATATCCTGACCCTCAACCAGGCTGGCAGTTCTGCCGGATCCCGTGGAGCCTCCCACCTTAGCCGCAGCGTTGGCAGCGCCTGCCGAAGTCTTGCTGACGACCTTGAAGGCGAACTTAGCCAGGGCCTCGCTCATGACTTTTCCGTACTTCAGGAATTCAGAGTAGAGTTTCGCCCAGGCGATGACCGGCAGGGCGTCCGGAATACCCAGCGGCCAGCCGACCTGACCGTTGAACCGCTTGTCCACGACGATGGTGTCCGGGTCAACCTCTACGGCCTTGCCGTTAGTAGTGATCGTCTTTTGCTTCGTACCGCTGAACCGGTAGGTGTAATACCAGCGTGAAATGGTCTTGGGCGAACCGTTACTCAGAGTCCTGTTCCAGGAGCGCTGATAGGCCCAGATCTCATCGGGGAAGTCGGGATTTACCCTAATGTCGGTGATCTGAGAGATGGGAATGATACGGACGGTTTTCCTGCCCCCGATGTTAGAGCAGAACGCCAGAGCAACGCCATCGGAGTAGGCAACACCCTCCAGCTCCTCGTGCGCATTGGAGGAAAAGATGGAATCCTGATTGGTCGGATCCAGATAGAAGCGGCGCAGCAGTGGCTGGACACCACGCTGATTGGTTTTCTCCACGCCGGGGATGGAGATACCCTTGGACCACACATAGCTACGGCGCAGCAGGATGCCCCGCTTAATTAGCGGGCTACCAACCATGTATTCCCGGATGGTCTCGCTGATTTCCTGGATGTCGGTGAGCGAAAAGCCCTCAACATCATCCCCAAAGGAGCCCCACCACTTCTCCCAGCCGCGATCCTCAAATGCCAGCATGTTCTTTACGGAATCAAGAGACTCGGTAAGTTCGTGATTCTGAGCCAGCAGAGTGTCCAGGACTTCGGTCGCCGCATCGGCATAACTGCCGCCCTCATGCAGGGATCGGGTCAGCGCTTCCTCAAAATCGTCCATGGCTCTAGTTTACCAGTAGTATTGAGGTGGTTTATTGCACTAAATTGGCCAGCCCGCAGAGTTGATAGAAATCTCCAACATCTCCACGGGATCCATCATCACCATGTCTCCAGGCTTCGGGCCGTCATAGAGGAGCCAATCAACGTTCACCGCACAGTTGATGGTGGCATCCAGCCGGTCAGGAGAGCCATGCATTTCCGAACGCATGTCAGCCTTTTTGGTAATCGCCACTCGCCCGCGGTTGTCCAGGTCGTAGGTAGTGGAGAGGAGTTGGTCACGCAGAACCGTATCGTTGGGGTCAAGGTCGATACTGCCATCGCGCATCTGCCCCCGAAGGCTGTCATGAGCGAAAGATCGGTAGTTGTTCCACTGATTCTTATCCGGAGCGGAGTTCGCGCCCATGAAGCCGATGAGTATGTAGCACTTATCCGAGAACTCGTCCAGACGGTCCAGAGCGGAGAAGATGCCCTTTCCCATTCCAGAGGCGTCAACCCGGACTTCCTCGGCACCAAGATACATGGCGATGGCGTGGACCCGCCTCGCGGAGGTGATCTCGTCCTCCTTGGACCAGGTGCCAGATGTTACGCGATTCTCTGCCCCGTCAACGTAGGGAACCTCGCGATCAAAGACACGGATATTGCCGCCCTTGTTGACCATGACTACGGATTCGTCGTCACCCATACCAGCAAGGTCAACGCCAAGGATTGTGGGAGCTCCAGGCTCGTCAATCACGGTATCGAATGACAGGTCAATGATCTCCTGAGCGAAGAAGGCATTGTCGGTTTCGCCGGGGAACTCACCCAGGACCTTGGCAAGGAATCGGGCATCTGGCTTTCCGTTGACCCTCCAGACCCTCTCCTTATGCTCGATCCATTCCCTGCTGGTCAATCCCTTGAGCATAGCTGCTTGGCGCGCCGGATCGTCATAGACTACCTCGCCCGTCATGGTGGGAAGGTCGTAGGCGCTGATGGTGTGCAGGCTCCACTCTTCCTTCAGCCTGTCATCGGTGAAGATGCGGTGGAACTCAGTCGCACGCCTGTCAGGGTTCCCAATAGTGACAATGCGAACATCGCCACCCGTTGCCACGGCCTCAGCGGCTGTGAACAGTTCTGTTGGGATACCGCCGCCCTCATCCAGTGCGACCAGCGTTCGAGCACTACCACGAGTACCCTGGAAGGTGCTCACGATGTCGGTGTCAGTCGGGCGCTTACCGAATACCAGGTTCTGGTTACCCACCCCTGGCATGTTGAACTTCCACTCCAGGGATTCGTTGATCCACCCGACAAACGGGAACGCTACATTGTCCTGGAGGGATTTAGCCTTCACGTATCCGTAGTTCGCCTTGAGATACTTGAACACCACGTTCTCGATCTGATGCAGTGTCGGAGCAGACACGATGGCCAGTGTCTCCTGTGGCGGGTGGACACTGACGAACCATGTGGTGAAGTCCGACAGGATCAGCGACTTGCCACAACCGTTGGCGCTCTTTACCGCCGTGCGAGTTTTGCCGTCCCGATTAGTGGCCACGGCATCGCCAATGTCAGCCATCTTCTCGTAGTATCGCCTATCCAGAACGTCGTTGGCCCAAGCGATAAAATCGGTCTGGTAAAGACGCTTCTTGCTGCGACCGGCAATGTCCTGCATTGCAAGATCGAGGATGCCGTCAAGAGGCCCTGGCATTGATCTCCTTCTTAGCGATCTGCAAGCCCTCGCGGGCAAGATCATCAATAGTCTCGTCGGTGACCAGTGGATAGATCTCTTTTAACGTTGACCGGACGTGGGTCAGAGCGATATCGAATGCATCCCCGAAAGCCCTCGCCTGAGCCTGGGTGATCTTCGCGATATCATCGTCCAGCACCTTCTTGCGGGCGTCCATCCGCTGCGCGACCAATTGTAGACCTTTGAGCACTGCATTGGCGATCGAGGCGTAGTTCTCTAGATCGTACTCAGCGGATACCATCACCTTGCGAGCGTGTGCGACGACCTGGTACATCTCCTCCAGGAGTAGGCGCTCTTCCATCCGCTCAGTCAGCCATCCACGGTCCTCCAGGAGCCTACCCAGACGCTCCATAGCCTCCTCGGGGGAGAGCCCAGTTTCTTCCGCAATCTCCACCGGAGACTTCCTGGCGAGCTGGATCAACTGTTCGTTGAGCGGATTGCTCTTTACGATATCTGTAGACATATCATCAATCTTAGCGCAGAGAAAAGAAAATAGCCCCGAGTCCAGAGACGAGCGGGGCTATCGTGATATTACTATGCTACCAGAGCATAAGCGGTTGGGTCGCTAACCTGTACGAGTTTTAGTTGACCAGACTCGAAACTGTTTATAGTTGCTAGACAAGATTACCACATATTGGCTTGGTCTCTCGACACGTTACACAGATATTCATGATACGATCATTATCCTCCGTTGATAAAGCGCGGCTCCTCATACGGAACATCCCCGAAGCTCGCATCGCTCAAGGGGCGCTTGTCGGGCACCTTCGACCGGACCGATGGATTTAATCCCTCCGCGATCTTGCGAAGGACATCCAGGGATTCCTCATCGAACGTAATTACTATAGTTGCTGTACCCAGGTTAGCTGCCATTTAAATACTCCTCTAACTGCTCATCGGTGACTTCAGGAATCTCGTACAGCGTGAACGTGAAATCTCCACTGTCCCACCCCTCCTCGGCCTCTTCCTCTGGCATCTCCAGATTCTCGACCAGCCGCACGATATCAATGGACTTTTCCGCCGCGTCCACCTCGCCCAGGAACAGGGCTCGGTAGAGTCTCGCGATGGCCTCGTTGTCGTCGTCCGCCCCCATGACGAAGCTGACGCCGTAGATATTCACTTCCGGTTTCCCCTCCGTGAGGCTCGTGCGACTTTATTAGCGGCTCGACGCCTGTCCTTCTCTTCAAGGGTCACCGTTCCCTCATAGGAATGCTTTGGCCCATTCCATGGCGTTCCGAACGTGCTCCTGGTCGTCCACGACAGCAGGCGATCCTTCTGTTCCTGCGTGGGTCCTACATACTCTGTTGCATTATTCATAACACTGAGCCACCCTTCCAATCAAGTCCCAACCCGAGATATCTCTCTCGGTCTCTACATACCGCACGCGATCCTCGGGATCAGCCGCGGGGCTGAGTAGTTCCGCTCGCCATACTCTGGCATCAAGATCGGGGTCGTCATCGTGTATCGACAGCCTTGCCTCGAACACTTGTTCGCTGATGCTCGTCCAGATAATCCTCGTCGTCATGACTTCACTCTATCACCGTCTGGATCCAGCTTCTTGAGCACCGCATCCACCCATGCCTCATTGTCCGGAGTCATCGACCGGATCATCGTCAACTCCTTGATCGCGGCCTTCTGACGACGCTTATACTTGTTCATCGTGTCCAGCATCCCATTCATCTGGCGCTGTACTGTGGTCTCGTATATTCCGGTCATTTCAGTATCTCCCAGTATTCGCTCGCCGTGCCGTTGGACAACATTTCATTCTCCTCGCGGAGCCTGGCAATAGTATCCCTGGCCTCCTCGACCACCTGAAACATCGTGGGGATCAGGTTCAGAAGCCGCAGGATCTTCTCGTCAATGGTCCCATCATCCGAGTTGATCGCAAAGGCATTGCCCCTCAGGGCCTCGACCTCATGGCCCAGGCCCTCCAGCTCGTTCATTCCCTTACCCGCAGACTGATCTGGGAATCGGAGCGAGCATCAATCACCGGGGCATAGTTATGCGGCCCGTTATCAATGTCGTAGGTTCGCTTCTGCTCGGCGCTGAAGTACGCCGTAGCGCCCCGCTTGCCCTTCTCGGGGTCCTCTTCCTCCTCGGGCTCGGGTTCCGGCTGGGATTCCCGCCATGTCCGCACGAAGCTGTACGCCTCCTCACGTGTTGCACCGGTATCCACGTTATCCAGGACGATCTCCAGGGTTGCCCCGTTCACATGCTTCTCGTGGATCCTCATCCGTCCTCCTCCACAACGCCCTCTTCCTCGTCGTCCAGTGTCGGCTCGTTATCGCTGTCGTTATCGCTATTCGGGTCTGCCGTTCCGCGGAACTCGTACCGGGCCTGCCTCAGTACAAAACTCAGCAGGTTGATGTCGATGTCAGCCTTGCCATACTCGTCTACGTCGATCGCCAGCTCGGTTCCCTGGAGATGCGAGTAGTGACTCGTGCGTCTGTAAAGATAGGTCGCTGCCCGACCAGGAAGGGCCTTCATCTGCGTAGTCATGACTGGCTCAAGACTGTCCGCTGAATCGCCTCGATGACGAAATTCGTACTCGATCCTTCGCTGGCCAACTCTGTGGTCACCCTTACCGGCGCACTGGAGTCGATTCCCGCCTCCGCGCAATCCCGCACGAAGTCAATGACGTCTCCTACGGTTATGCCACCCTTTTTGGTTGCCGATCGCCTTGCCGTCTTGATTTCCACGATCGTCACCGAGCTAGTCATTGCCAACTCCCCCCTCTATGTCCTCATCGAACCGTTCTTCCGTGAGGAGCGAGGCGTATTCAGCCAGTTCCATGTCCCTTTCCAGGCGTTCGATCGCCCACCACAAGGAGTTGATCTGATGGTAATCCACCGATCGTCCCCGATAAAGTTCGGCTAGTTGCTGGTGGAGGCTTTCCACCTGATCCTCAATTGCGCTCATGTCCCTCAGTATGACACGAGGGCGCACGCCAGAGGGTGTAAAAACAGCCACTCTTGCTGGTTTGTTACCGAATCGTTATCGAGAGGGGGCCTTACGCGCGAGAAAAAATGCCAAAAATAAAATCTGGGAAAGAATTTA
>JGI11643J12802_10159931_pt1 | contig 16682 bp, 36 predicted proteins | sample IowConreferecore_FD_12802 | JGI IMG/M metagenome (IMG submission 12802)
AGAAGTAGCGGCAGCGGCGTTGTCAGTGCCGTTTTCGGGGGTGTCCTGCGGAGGAGTTGAGGTAGGGGTGGTGTCGGCCGCGAGGTCGAAAATCGCGTCGATGTTGTCGGTGGTGCTGTTCGTGGTCATGGTAGTAGCTCCGTTTCGGTGTGTCGTTGTGGGATGCTGTGCTGCTGTCCCGTATAACAGCCACCCTAGCACAGGTATTCCAGCTTTGCCAACTTCCTGGTTTTCGCTGTGTATGGCTGGTCTGAGTGAGGGATCTTAGTGATCTTGAAATTTGGAGCAGGTGGCAATTGCGGCTTATGTCCGATTTGCACTACTCATCGCTCTGCATCCGTCGAGTAATCTCGCGTTGTTTCACCGTAAGCGGATCGTAGCGCTCTAGATAGTCCTCAAAAAACTTGCGTCCTTGATTGGACAACAGAACGCCGATCGGATTCTTACCACGTCCCTGCTGTTGTGGTGACTTAGGCAGGTCGTGCAACTCAACTAGCCCCAGCTTTACCAAAAACTCAAAGTGTTTCCGTCGGTTGGGGAAGTTGCGCAATGCGGAAGTAGTCATGTATTCCTTGCCGTTGTACGAAGTGAATTCGAATTCAATTTCGTTCGGCATGGTTAGACCCATGTGCGTATAAACGCTCTTATCGGTGAACTGTCGAGAGTACAAGGCTCGCAGAAAAACGATGTGCTTCGTTTCGATCAGCCCTGCGAGTATGATTCGATCCATTTCGGTGACCTCATCCCAACTGGGAATGTCGGCAACCGAGCGAATCCCGAGAGATTCGTAGTGTGCGCGGATCTGTCCCATATAACTCTGCGCACGGGCAAGTACTTGCTTTCCGGCATCCGTGAACAATCCTAGCTCATTCATGAGCGGTTGCGGGTGACAAGACTTGCGCCGGGCAATTTTGAAGTTCCGTTTGTGGTAGTCATCGTTACCGACAACGCCACGCTCCCAGCCAGTAATCCATGTCGCAAACTCATATGACATGTAGTGCGTTTCTGGTGGGTAGTCGTTGGGATTACGTTCAAAGCCAGGATGCGTCATAAACCACGCATCTAGACCGAATTGCATTACAGACACAGTTTACCCTTTCACCATCTTTTTTAGACGTTTTGCTGGTGTGGGATCAGCCTAGCATAGGCTGAGTATGAGCGCAACTAAATGCGTCTACTGTGTCTAGTGTGACCAGCGTTTACAGCGTGCGTATCTAATTCTGACGCAGTATTGTCACTGGTCTTGCACATACGATCAGTACTACATGAGCCAGTATAACACGGCAACCTTCAATACAGACGTTACTGACCAGTCATAAGGCTTGACTGTCCAAAATGTCCGGTCGATATGTCTGCGAATGTCATAGTTTGTACCGGGTCATGTAGTCTCTGATAGTAGAAAATTGTATTGTTATTGGTATGTCAAAAAATTGTATAGATCGAATGTGTATTTGGGAGTGTTGTCCTATATGTAGGACCATCGATATCCCAAATGTCGTGCTTGCGGTAGTTTGGGGGGTCTTGGAGTGAATCCCTACCCCCAGGGTGGGGTGAATTAGAAACACATTCAACGGTTTATGAAAATGTACCGTTTTGTCCCGACTTTTTGCAAAAATGCAATAAAGTTTGTTTCCAATAAGGGGCCATTAATGTGCACAAATCAGGGTAGAGTTGTGCACAAAGATGGTCTGATATTGGGTTGGTTGTTGGATTTTGCGGGTTGTTGGTAGTGATGTGTATCAATGTGTGGTTTGGCCGTTTGTACCGTTCTTGAGGCGTTCCATGAGTGTCCGCGCAGGCTTTTTGGGGGGTGTGCGGATGGTTGGTTTGGGTTCCGAAGTGACCGCGTAGGCGGCTGGAATCGTCACGTTGTGCGTGTTGCGGGTGAGTTCCGCAATGTCTGCGGAAAGTGGGTTGAGGCAATCACATCCGGTTTGGGTGTGAATTTGGGTGAGGATTTCGACCTCTGAATTGGGGTTCAGAATCGAGTGATCCAAGGTGTCTAGCTCGGCTGTCACGTAGGCCAGGAAATGGTTGGTTTGGTGGTTTTTGCAAAGCCGTTTCGCTTTGGCGAGTAGTTCCGTTTCGTGACCCATGTTGGTGATCTTGCAGTAGTCACACTGCACGAACCAAGTCATGTCGGATGTAGGCGTTTTGATCAGTCTGTCAGCCATGATGGGATACCTTAGTATTCCTTGGAGTTGACGACGGTTTCATGGTACGGCTTATCATCGTCGCCAGGATCGGCGACTTCCTGATATGTCAGGACGGTTACTTTGGTGGATTCGTAGTGTTTGATGTTGTCGAGTACGTGTCGGGCACCTCGGGCGAAAGCGTCGGCTCTGTCCTCTTTGACGAATTCGTACGGAGCCTCCACATCACCAATGCGGACATGGTAAGAACGGTAAGCCATTTTTAGTAAACACCTCATCCCTTTCTGTATCCATGAATGTGTCCCTTTCGGGACACAAACAAAGTTACAGAACGCTACAGAACTTCGAACATCGGCGGAACATGGTTAGCGTCACGCATGTCTGCCTTGTGGATACTGAACAGATAGTACGTGTCATCCGAGGGCAGATAGGCCCGAATGACAGCCGAATCGGTTTCAGGAACGTAGCTGGTGACGATAGTCCCTAGTCTTTTCCGAAGAAAAGACAGTTGCGGAATCATCCAGTTTGGAATGGTACGGTAGTCGATTTCAGTTGGCGGTTGGTCCGGCAGATTCATGATGAGCGTGTGCATCTTTTCAACTCCCTTCATAATTCCATTCCGCTAGCACTTTCTAGGAAAGTGCTAGCGTGAAAGAACGGTGAGAGGGAAATATAGGGTTTTTCGTGGGGTTAGTAGTTCAGGGCGTAGTGGTTGGCGAGCCTGACGATTGACTGGTGATGCGTTGTGGTCACACTGTAGCGGTGATCGGGAATGTGGATCTCACGATCCCACGCATAGCCGATCGGAGTTGCGTAGGAGTAGATCACATACAGATCGCGATCTTTGAGAAGCTCTCGCATGGTGTTGACGGTTTCCTGCGGAAGCTGGCCATACCAGCCCTGCCCCTGCGAAATCCACTCACCTCTCATACTCGCGTGCTTGAAGGGTTCGCGATTGTGGATTGCCAGGGCGACCTTGATTCGGTTTTTCTGCGAGAAAGCCATTTTAGTTACACTCATCCCTTTGGTTAGTATCGGTTATTGGGAATCCTTTGGGAATCCTTTGGGAATCGTCTTGTCCCTTTCGGATTCTACCGTCTTTATGCAAGATTCGCATAAAGGCGATAGGAACGGAAAGGTTCTTTTTTTTTTTTTTCGGGGGTTAGTCCAGAATTTCGAAGTTGAAATTCAGTGTGGCCGGAAAACCACCCTTGTTGAGCCATTCCTGATAGTCTGACAGGTTGTCCGTGACTTCCTGCCATGCCTCGTTTGCGGTGGCGTTGTCGCCGTTCTGCGCAGCAACGGTCGCGTTGTACATGTGCAACAGCATGCGCTCAACGAACCGGTTCGGATCCATTACTGCTCCTTTTTGGGAGTGTTGGGCCGCCAGATTTCCACGGTATCGGTCGAATACCAGGAAGACGATTGCCAGGTGCGCAAACGGTAGGTGTCAGACTCGTGCAATGGCTTGTGGTAGAGCCGATACGTGGTACGCGAAACGTTTTTGTAAGCGTAGGGGTACGGGTTGTGGAATTCCGGATATGAGTCCGTGGCGGTCACGACGATCGGCATGAAACCGGAGTTCAGGAATCCCATGCCGTACTGTTCCAGCACGATCACGTCACCTGGCCGGACATTCCACGGTTTGCGCTCGATCTTACGGTGTGTCTGAGACAGTTCCTTTTCGAGCGTTTCTCTGGTGTAGTACACGATCTTTCCCCTTTGTGTGTTGTCGGTTATGGGGGATTTGTTAGCTGGTGAGGATTTGGATAGCTGCCAGGATGAATCCGAGGATAAGTGCCAGGAACGGAAGGATACGGTAGAACATTTTATTCCTCGTTCCATTCAATCAGGTATTGCGTGTTTTCGGACACGTAACCCATGTTGTATCCGTCATCCAACCATAGTCCGTCGATGTCGAAATACTTCTCCGCAACGGTGGCGTAGTAGGACCCGTCATCCTTCAACAGGATGTCACCCTCTTTGAGTTCGGATGCGGGCAGCATTCGGGTACCGGGTAGCGTTTTCATTGGTTGTTTCACCTCCGATTAGGATAGGAAAGCGGTTACCGAAAGGTAACCGCTAACCTACTTCAACCGAAGTAGTGCTGCGCGATGGTGGTCATCGCTTCGGTGTGCGCGGAACTGTGGTTGCCGAACATGAGATCGGCAATCGGCGTTTCCACAAACCGTGCCCATGCCGGGCGACCCAACTCGAAAGCAAGAATCGGCGCAAGTCCAATCCACATCACCTGGCCCGTGTGCAACACGTGCACGGCGGTACGGTGTGCCTTGTACGCGATCTTCTGCTGCGGAGACAGTTCCTTACGGTGCCGTCCCACGATCTTGCCCTCTTCCGCTTTCGCCTCGTTCGCGAGGTCGCGCAGGGTGCTGTTGAGCTTGTTCATTTTGTTCACTCCCTTTTGGTTTTGTCTTTTTTGTTGCATTGTTTTATATGGTTTAGCCATTCTTTGGGAATGGTGTTACCAATGTAGGCATTTGGGCATCCTGAGAGGGAAAAAGGGAATTGAAACCCTCTCGTATACCGGCGTGTCACCAGTCGGATTTGATCCGACACCGTCGCGGTAGGTTGGTGACCCCTTACTTTATGTGGTTATGCGGTAAGTGGGATTGTTGCGTGCTTTGGAGTGGGTTTGGTGGTTGTGCGAGCTTTGGTGACGGTTGCCTTTTTGGTGATGGTTGGTGCGGTTTTGGTGGGTTGTGGTGTTGGTGCGGGTTGACGCTGATTGATGATGATTGTTCCAGCGAACAGCATCGGAACGTCGATGATCACCGGCAGTAGGATGGAAATGTAGAGGTTCTGATGATGTGTGTAGGCCAGGGTGGAAATGTGCACCCAACTAAAGGCTAGAGAGACAAGAATCGTCAGCAACATTCCGATTTTGATCGGAAGGGTCGACCGCATCCGCTCATAGAGCGCGGAAGTGATGAACAGGGACACTGGCGGAATGCCAGCGACAACGCGAGACACGATGTCGTAATCCCATGCGGTCAGAACGTTTGCAGCCGTCGACAATGTCAGCATTGTGCCCATCGTCGTATATGCGATACGACGGGCCGACTTGTCCATTTTCGCCTGCTCCGCTTTTTTCTGCGCGATCGTGGGCATTTGAGTGCCTTCCTGCGTCTTTGAAGTTTAAAGGGTCAATCGGGCACAGTGGACTTCTAGAAGGGAGTCCACCCTTGTGTGCCTTATTCCGGTTTAGGGAATTTGGCAGGGCTTAGGCCGATTCCGGCCACTGTACCCTGTTGACCTTTTAAAGCTTTTGGTGCGTTTGTTGCCGACACGCCTAACCTATCCCACTTTTTGCCCTTTGTGAAACTTAGAGGGTTTCGGGTGAGTGGTGTCTACCGGACAGCGCAATTACCGCCAGTGTCGTAAAGCTTGTAAAGCAATGGAGTTGTCAAAAGAACCCTGGCCATGACGTAGGTCAAGCTTTGGAGCTTTTCCGTGCCGTCCTGCCAACACCCACTATAACCGGTGTAGGGGTCCTAGTGTTCCCCATATTCTCATGATCTTTTAACAGTTTTGGGATTTGGTACTTCTTAGCGTTTCTTTGACTTTTTGGTGCGAGTGTACGGGATTGCGATAAGCCGGGAGTTTTTGGATTTTTGGTGCGGATGTGGAGCAGTGGTGCGAATCGGACATTTTGCTTGGGTGGTCGATTGTGGCTGAGCATCGCGCAGCAGCACATATATAAGGAACAACTTTAGGGTTGTTCCTGTGCCTCTGTATCCCATGATCGTTGGGGTTGCTTACCCGAGGTACCGAACGGGGGTTACGGCGCTCAGTGTGGACTACAGCGGGCTAGAGGCATGGTTGTGTGAACCGTGCGGAAGGTGCAGCCCCTGTGGAACCGGTGCATAACGGACACCACTTGTGGTCCTATGGGCCTTGGTGATATGTCCGTTTTGTCGAGTTCTTGTCCACAGTAGACAGAGCTTATCGACGTGCATCGATAGTTTCATCGACGACTACGAATAAGCGCAGGCCAGACCCTATGTAGAGATCTGCCATAGCCACTGTGGGACCAGAATGTCGGTTCTGTCCGATTTGTTACGATTGTCCGATTTGTGCGACATTGACACATCTGCGCAGACTTGACCGATTTGTGACTACCTGAGCCGATAGTCAAGAATGTCCATGATCCGGTTGGTTGCTTGGTATTCGTCCCATTTGTTCAGAACGCCCCACTTGTCCAGATATGCACGGATTTTCTCGACTTCGTACGTTTCGTCCTGTAAGGTCATCATGAGCAAATCGTTCAACATTTCCGGATTGCTCACGTCTACACCCAATGCTCGGGCATTGTCCAGGAATCGACCGATTCGATCGATGTTCCGTTTATGCTGGGGTATGGTCATCTGTATCATGACTTGTCCTTTTTGTGTTTATTTGGCAAGTCTGCACAGAAATGTCAATGTCGCCGGATATGTTGAGGTATAGGCCACACTGTCCAGGTTGGGGCTGGAATGGGTGGTTAGTACTTCAATAGCCTGGTGTGTCCTCTTAGGGACCGTTCGATCATGTATCGGAGGTCTTTCGGCCATTCCGGGTGAAATGTCCACTCTTGCCGCTCGGTGTCCCAAATGCCCACGTTGAGCACATTTGCGTAGAACTCCCGACTTTCCCTGTTTGGCCACGAATCGGGACCGTCCGTGTCGTATTTGTGCGTAACGAACACTTTGCGTGGGTGTGTCACGCTTTGGAAGGTCCACGGGTCATTGCGACCATCGTACAGAATGTCGCCTTTTGTGGCGGTTGTACCATCTCTCTGCACTGCGATGAACATGACCTTTGCCCCTTTAGTACTCGATGTCCCATTCCGGATGGTTTGTGTACTTGATGAGGGTTGCGCCTGCACTTGGTCCAGCGAAATCGTACAATGGTGCCATAAGCACGTATTCGCCCGGATCTTCCGTCTTTAGGCCCTTTACGGCCAATCGTCCGGTGTAGTACAGAATGCCGTCATCGTCGTACATGCGGAATTCGTACGCTTTGCGGTAGATGTCCGACATGGGATCACCTAGCCCGTTGATCAACGTTGCGTCAGCGCCACGCGGTCCGCTTTTTCCTGCTTCGTCCGAAATGCTGTGTTCGGGGTGATAAAGGTTGTCCTCTGTGATGATCCACGCATACATGGCTTTTGTCCCTTTTGTTCAGAATGTGAACATTATGGGGACAGTGTAGCCTATATCCCAACATATCCGTTTTGTTGCTTCGGTACCGTTTTGTTTCTTTGGTACCATTTTGTTTCTTTTGGGGTGACTGGCCCCGATGGTGCGATATGCAACCTTAAATGCCTTTGTCCGGTTTGTCGTGCTTTGTTACATCTTGTCCAGTTCGATCACGTGCGTGAGGGTTTCGGGGTCGTATCCCACGATGTCCGAAAGGACCGATTCGATGTGCTCCCACGCCTTACGCTCGGTCATGTGCAGGGAAGTGGTCAAATAGGTGGACATGCCATCCTTTGACCCGAAAAGGAACTTTTTGGTGTAATCGTCCAGCGCTTCCGGAATGTCCGTGATGTGGTAGACTACCCACACCCATCCGCTTTGCTGGACAAAGAACCTTTCGACCCTCTTGTCCGATTCCTCCTGGAAGAGTTCCTTTCGCAGGGTTGCGGGGGATTTGCCCGCTTTGTTGTACTCTGCCAGGGTGAGCGGCTTTTCGGTCCACATGTCCGACTTTTCGCCTTCCAGCGATTCGAGCGCCTTGACCTCATCTGAGGTGAAAAACGGCACTACTGCGTTGAGGCGAACAATGAACAGATTCTGTAGATCTGTCCGAATTCCGGAGTAATCCGGCCCGGTGAGATCCCATTTGCGCATGATGCGCTCAATGAGCGTGTTGGCCGGAGTGTTCATGTCCGCCAACATATCCACCAAATCGTCGCTGATGTCGTGGTTGCCCACGTATCCCCAGTTGGACTGGAATGCCCGAATTGCCTCGAATTCCGGAGTCGTCAAGGTACGGTACGAGTTGTCCTCTTCGTCCGGGTTGTTGTGGTTCGGGTCGTTCTGCCAGGACTTTTCCCACTTGACCGTTTCGGGTGCATCGTCCACATAGGTGGTGAACGGGTGGGAAGTGTCCGACAGGATGACGGTGTGCTTGCTTTTCATGACCTTTGCCCCTTTTGTGACGATTTGTCCGATTTGTGAAGATTGTGGTACTTTGCCGGACAAAGGCACATAGGGCTGCATATCAGTCGTTTTGTTGGGTAAATCGAGGTATGAATCGCTTTGCGGCGGGATGTCCGCTTTTGCTACAGCTTGTCCAAGTACGCGTTGAATGCGTCGGATGCCTCGAATGACTGTTGAAGCAGCCTGTCTGCCTTACGCCCGAGACGTTCGGCTTTGTCCGTTTCGCCCGCTGCGTACGCCATGAGAGACTGTCCCCGAATTGTTGCGGATTCTACCCTTATGTGTAGGGTTTTCAGGGATAAAGCCCTTATTTCCGCTTTGGTCGCCTCATCCATGTTCATGCCTTTTCGTCGATCATGCTCCAGATGAACGCTTGTTTCCGGTTTGCGTACTCTGTCTCTTGCAGGGCCTTTTGCGCGTATCTGCGCGATTCGTCCACATAGCCCTGAACCTCACGAGTGTGTGCTATCTCCTGAAACAGGGTAGCTCGTGCGGTATGGGTGGCTAGAGACAGAATGTGGGCTTTCAGCTCATTTTTCCAGACAATGTCCACAACTACACCCTTTGCCCTTCAATGTCCGAAATGCGAGTTACTACCTTTTGGATGAGGTTTGTCAGGTTCATCCGATCTACCTCAGATGAGGCATACGGTAGCAATGACACATAATACCAATATGAGCTGATAAGGGCCTTTAGCAGAAGATTCTCCGCTTTGTACATTTTAGGCCGATACCAGCGTATCGGTGCGGCGCAGGGTGATTTGCGCGTTGATGTCCGTCATGAGCACTTTGGCCGACTCTCGGTACAATTCGGCGTTTTTGGCATAGTATGCCGCACCGTCGTAATCGCCCGAATTGCGTGCCGTTGTCTCGAATGCCTGCTGACGTCCCATTTCAGCCATTTGGTACCCGAAAGTCTCGATCCGTGCCATAAGCACTGAATCGGTCCAAAGAGCCGATCTGTCGTTGTTGTCGATTTTCATCGTCTTTGCCCCTTTTGGTGTAGATGGTGGAGCTAGGGTGCAAAGCGACTCATATCCCGATTTACCCAACTTGTCCGCATATGTGAACTTAAACCGCTTTGTCCGTTTTGAGCTAGTTGGGCATGTTGGTCCAGTTGTAGACCAATTCGCCCGTCTTGTCCCTTTCGACCACGTTGACCAGTTCGCCGACATTGTTCCGAACTTGCAGTTTGAGCAACTTGTCCAAATTGCCCGATTCGGCGTGTTCCATGATGATGTCGGAAACGTCCTTGAATGTCGGGAATGCGAGGGGTCGGTAGTACCCTTGACCCCCGAATGTCCAGATAATCACGTATTCCACGTCTTTGCCCCTTACCGCTGGTAATATCCGGGATACACGGTACGCCCGACTTGCCCCGGAATGGGGATTCTGGCGTGAGTTGACGCCTTTCCGGCGTCAATGACCGGTTCGCGCGGAATACGGGGGTCTGCCCAATTTGGGGTGTAATCCCACGCGTTTGCCCCTTCATTCACCAACATGCCCCATGTGCACATGAAGTCCCGAATGACCTGTGTGCGGCATTCGGCCGTCATGTCCGAGTTTGTGGCGATTTCGTTGAGCTTGTCCATTTGTTCCCAGCTGAGCATGGTTTGTCCCCTTTGTCCGATTTGTGTTGAACTGGACTTCCTGCGCCATTCGCCAGGTCCCGTACCTTTCGTGCGGTTTGTAGGATTTCGTCGGTATTGCACCATTCCTCCTGGAATGTCCGATTTCCCCTACAATGTGCACTATGGTGCGAGGCGTGAGAAAAGCGCCGGAAGTCCAGTTTTATGGACAAAGCGGCATAAGCTCACATATGCGGATTAAGTCACCCATACCCAGGTATAGCCACCTTTTGTGTCACTTGTGGTGGTTAGCGGTTGTTTGTCCGATTTGTTACGATTCCTGCCACTGTGCCCACAGTTACCCCGATAACGACGTAAAACGGCGTGTATGGGGAGTTTGCGGCGAATTCGAACACGTTGACCAGTGTGTCCCAGAATGCCATGGTATGTCCGTTTCAGCCGGATTTGCGGCTTGCGAGGATTTGGTCCAGCAATGCCAGACCTTGACGCGCGATGTCCGCTTTGGACGCGATTGCCGCATCCTTCCGCTTTTTGGCGCTTGTCACGCGGGTGAGGGTAATGTCCGAAAAGTACGGGCTGGCCGTCTTGAGCCAGTCTGCCCGATCTTCCCGAATTCGATTACCTTGGAGGGTAATCTCCCATTCCTGCCATTTGCCAGGGTTTGCACGGTCCTGCGCCTTTACGGCGTACTTGACCAGTCTTGACCGGATATGCCCCATTTTGCTACCTCTTGTCCGTTTTGCGAACATTGCGAACATTGCGAACATGATTCCGATTGGTGTAGATTGTCTGGAACGGGTCATAATCGACCAAAACAACGTCGATGCCCGTTCCGGCCCAATTCGGCTGAATGACCTGAATCGGCGAGTTGAGAGGAATGTCCCTTTTGAACAAATCCTCCAAAACGCGTGAGATGTCCGAATCGGTCTTTTTGGCCCAATAGGCACGGATGTGCCAATCGCCGTCAATGTACCTTTTGAACTTTGCGTACAGTTTGACGGTTTTTTCCAAACTGACCATCTCATCCCCTTTCGTACCACCTAGCACTACAGAACCCTATAAGTCCGATTTGCGTTGTTTTGGTGATTTGTTGCGGTTTTGCTACTTCCAGTCGGACCATTCCGACTTGTCCAGCTTGCGCACCATGTCCCAGTTGACCCAGATGTCCGATCCGGGCGAGTATCGCAGGATCTGGACGTCTTTGGGGGTTTCCATCTGCATTACGCTGATTCCGACCATAAAGTCCGTGTAGCCCATCTTGAGCGCTTTGCCGATGATGTCCAGCATTGCCCGATTTGTGAGCTTGGAGGCGATGTAGTCGAGATTGTCCTCATCGTCCATGATGTACAGAAGGTACGTCTTGTCCTCGACGCCCCGCTTGTGCAGACTGACCATTTTCGTCCCCTTTGTCCGATTTTGCGTAGTTTCGAGCCGGTGTGTCCGATTTGTCGGGTGCACACTGGAAAATACGTTTTTTCGGATTTACAGGGTTTTGTAGTGCTAGGTGCCACAAAAGGTGGCTATATCCGGGTACGGATGACTTGTCACGACATTACCGGGTATGAACGCCTATGCGCTGGTATGTCCGGTTTGGTGCTAGCTGACCTTGATTGTCCCGTTGGGCAGCTTTTCGACGGTTGCGTACCACTTGCGTGAAGTGTACGGGTTCGGACCGGTTACGGTGTACTTGTCCCCGATGACCAAAAGGTCCAGAAGGTAACGCTTTCCCCGATTTGGTCCGAATGCGTCGGTTGAGTAGAGTACGACGTTTGTCGGATCCGCCTTGATTGCCGCTTTCAGCGCGGTTTTGGTGGGAATGTCCGAATCGCCGTGAAGGACCTTTGCGCCGGTGTTGTGCCACTCTGACATGAGTTGCCCCTTTTTGCGAGGCATAGGCGCTCATATCCAGTAATGTCATGACTTAGGCGATGCGTCCAGGTATGTCCGGATTTGCGGGGGTTGTACGCTAGTGCACGATGTAGTCGTACATGTCCAGATTGACCGCAATGGGCTCCTTGCCCAAATCTTCGCCTTCGTCCGAAACGGGCAGTAGGAGCGAAAGGGTCGTGATGCCCGATTCGCTCACTTCTACGTTGTGTCGGATGATTTCGCAGGTCTCGCCCCGGAATGTGATAAACGTCCCGATGGAGAGGAATTTCACCGTCTGCTCCATGTGTACCCCTATGTCCGATTTGGTGGGCTACGGTGGGATTTATAGAGCCTTGTCCAGTAGCGTCCGCTACGGGCGGAAACCGGCCAGGTTGTACCACTCGATGCCGAATTCGTCCATTTCGACCACAGTGCCCTGTTCGTCCGTCTTGAGCTTGAACGAGCGGTACGAGGCGTTACGGAGGTCTTTGACCAGTTCGCCCAGCTCTGCCCTGTTGTGGACCTCAATGTCCCAATGGCGCGGCATGGACGTATTGCCGTGATTGCCGGTAAAGTGCAAGATGACTGCCATTGTCCGCCTCTGTCCCTAGTTGAAGAGGAATGTCCGAATTGCCGTCTTCGGGGTCATTGCGCCGATTCGCCACATGATCCAGGCGAATCGGACTTTCCGGTAAAGTGGCCATTTGACCGTTTTGCACCGTGCGTCGTCTGCGTACATGTTTGCTCCCTTTGTCCGATACGGGAGGGTTGGGCGGACAAGGCCCTATAGATCCCACCGTGTCCCAGTATGTCCGATTTGCCGCGCTTATGCGATAAGCCGTAGCAAATCCGGACATATCCGGACACATCACCTCGCTTGGGTTCTTTCCGCCCTTTTACCCCGGACCTGCCCGAATCGGACATTCCTGTCAAAGGGCGTGATTCAGCCCAAACGTGCATCCACTGTGCAATTGTCAACAAACCACTGCATATGGGTTAAAGGCCCCAAGCGCCTCAAAACGGACAATTCCTCCTTTCTCGTAAAAAGGGCGTGTTTGTCTCAAGAGGGACCTTCCCCCTTCCCGCCCCCCTCCTCCGGGGCTACCCCCAGTCTACAGTGGTCGGGAATGTCCTATTTGCCCTACTAAGGCATGATATAGTACGACATATACCCCGCACTTTAGGCAGGATATAGTACGACATAGGGTGATATGTCCGATATAGGGGGATGTTCTGGGCACCTGGGGGTTGGCACAAGATCGGGCTATTACTATCTTAAGTATACTAAGTAATACAAATCATTTCATAAGCGCACATACCAGGGCGTAATGTATAAATCGGACATGTAGGGCATAGGGGGTAAAGTACGACAAAGCAGGTGATGTCATGATATAACAACTATATTAATATAAAACGGACATAGTAGGACATGCGGGTGTCACTGAGTCTTTTTCGGGAGCAAATATTAATAGTTAACAAAGTTAACAGATAATATCGGGACAAAGAAGAAAGAAAGAATCATTATAAGAAAAGATAAGAAAAACAAGTAAAGTATTCCGGAGGCTTGGGTGAGGAGACTTTGGGGGATGACGGATGTCGACACCTCTTGCGCTCAGCACTGCCCATTGATAGGGTCGGGGGTTTTTGCTACCCTTGCGCCATCAAGGGGAGGAGGACAATATGGAGCACGAGGATTGGGTTCCGGCACGGGCCATCGAGCAGTTGACGCTCAAGCGTGCCCTGCAAGACATTGAGGACCCGGTGAAACTCGCAAATGACATCATCAAAGAAGCGCTGCCCGTAGCAACCATGCGCATGGCACATCTCGCACTGCACGAGCAAAACCCCGCAGTTGCCTACAACGCCGCCAAGTATTTGATGGATCGTTCGATGGGTTCGGTGCAAAGCCCGACAAAGCCAGAGTCGGAAGCTCCTGCGTGGCAGAAGATTTTCGACTCGATCGCGGTCGTTGCCGACACGAAGCGGGACTAATATGCTGAAAGTAACGTGTTCCGATGGTATAGATTTGAAGTTCCTGGACGAAGCAAATCTGGAGCTACTTGTCGAAGATGGTGCACTCACTGTAAAAAACATCCGAACCAAAGAGATTGTCATCCGCCTCGAAGAAGGCAAGTGGACGAACTACGTTCACGTTCCTACTGAAACCACAATTACCACCTAAACGAAGTCACCACTGTGGGACCACGTGATCGTTGATAACCGCATAGAGGAACGTCGATGGCTGCACAAGGAAGAACTGAAGAACAAGTAACAGCAGATGAGAATTTGACCAAAGCTATAGAAGAATGCCTTAGGGCGTACGGTTTTGAAGATGGCTCGATTCTGACTGATTATCTAGTTATTGCCGCGACCGTCAAACTTGACGAAGACGAGGACACTACGACGGCATATAGTTATTTGTATCGAGACTCAGACATGCCGTATTACAAGATTTTGGGACTTTTGGAAGTCGCTCGGGCAAGAGCGGCCTATCACATGATGCAGGGAGATGAGGGCTAATGCCAGTTCGTACTGCAAATCGCGGCGATACTGTTCAGTACCGTGCAGCAAGCGGTGAAACCCGGAATATGCCGGTGTTGTATGCCCAAGAGGCAGCGCCGACTGCGCCTTCGGTGTCTACCTCTGCGTCTGGGGGTACCCTTGCGGCTGCTACGTACTCGTACCGCCTTTCTAAGGTCGTCAACGGTATCGAGACCACCGCGTCGACCGCAGTAACCCAAGCAACGACTGGATCTACGTCAACTGTCACCGTTGACTGGACTTCTACGTTGGACGCTCGGGCGACATCGTACAAAGTGTATGGGCGTGTTGGTGGTTCTGAGCTTTTGATGGCCACTGTGCTGGTTGCCACCGCGACGTTGTTCATTGATACCGGATCTGTGACACCTTCAGGTGCGCTGCCTGCGGCTACCACAGCGGTGACGCTTTGGGACCCTTATGGTGCGCCACGCACTGCGGTGGCTAAGGCAACTACGGCGAAAAGCACGAACGCATACTTCCTCCGCTAAAAAGCTAGGAGAAGCAGTGCGCACCTTTATTCTGTATCGCATTACTGATGTGTCTGGGATTAGTGGAACTGGGGTAGTTGCGGAAGGAGTGGAATTTAGCGATGGAGTTTGCGTGTGTCGCTGGCTGACTTCCACCGCAACTACCACGGTTTACGATAATATTGATGATGTAGCAAGTATTCACGGGCACGATGGGGCCACTCGGATAATTTTCGAGAGTGACCTACTACCGGCTAAAAAGACAGCGGCTGACTTGTATGAAGAAAACGGATATTCCGACTGACTGCACTTGTGATTGGGAAAAGCGCATCGTTTACGTAAGAGTTAATAACGGTGGGCGCGTAGAAGAAGAAAAAGCGGAACACGTTTGGATTTCGCCAACCTGCTCAGTACATAAGAGGATTAGGTAATGGATTCAAAGGACCTGGTAAATCGGTTCATCTATCATGCACCTAAAGAAGGCCAGCCCGAAAAATACGAGTTAATGCGCAGTATTGCGTTGTCATTCTCAGCAGTTATTAACGACATGGTTCCAGATGGTCGCGAGAAGAGCCTGGCGATTACGCATCTGGAAGAAGTTGTGTTCTGGGCGAACGCAGGAATTGCGAGGAATAATGCCGCTGAAGAAGGGTAAGTCGGACAAAGATGTTAGCGACAACATCAAGAAGCTAAAGAAGGAAGGACGTCCACAGGCGCAAGCCGTCGCTATTGCGCTCCAAAAAGCGGGACGTTCAAAGAAAAAGTAGTGGGCCTCGGCGCGCGGGTGTTGGTTCAAGATCAACTAGGAGCTAAATAAAATGAACTTTATCTGTAAAGACTGTGCGAGTGGTACCCACACAACCTGTGATCCGCAACATTGTGAATGCCAACACCGCACAGATAAGAAGAATTTGGAGTAAATTCATGCACTACCTGTTCGTGGACTCGGCGATCATCTGCAAATGGTGCAAAGAGCCACTCATGCAGGTGGTCGAGGAAACTCCAGATAACGTCATTTTAAGGCTCTGCCCGGTGTGCGATCGTTGGCCACCGGGTCTTTTGCAAAGATCTGGAGAAGACGAAGTGGGAGGAGAATAATGGCTGTTTACCCACCGTCAGGTTCTGGCGGCGCGCATATGGATAAGGCAATTTCTGGCAAGAAGGCAGTGCAGCCGAAGAAGCAGGCTGTAAAGAAGGCAACACCGAAGGACAAGAGGAAGTAGCGATGGCTTGGGTCAGGAAGGTAAACAGGCATGTTCAAGTTCTTGTCCCAAAGACCGTTGGCGGTAATACTGCCTATGTAAAGATCGTGCCTGGTGTGATCACTGCGCTGGGTGCGGGCGAGTTGGTAACGGTACGAGTGGGACGATACGACACCGATAGTGGAACTATCGGAAGTCAGTACATTACGTACACCGATATTGACCGTCGAACCGACCCTAATGAAGATTTGCCTGCAACCGTAAAATATATAAGTTACTGAGGTTCTAAGGTATGGCGCACACGCCAGACGAAATTACCATTCGAGTCACAACCGACCACAGTCACTATTCCCGCGATGGTGGACACAATTACCTCGCTACTGCTTGCTTCCATGGATATCATAGCTATTGTCAAAGCACTATCGGAAAAGCCGGACTAAAAATGCCTGGCAAATGTAAATTCTGTGACGCGAAATGTGGGTGTGAGTGCCATGGCCTTGGATCCGAACGATCCGAGTAACTTTGTTAAGATGGACAAGTGGAACTACTTTGACTTGATTGGCTACAAGCCACATCCAAGGCAACGACTGTTCCACGAATCAACCGCGCGCTTTAAGGTGCCGATCTGCGGTCGGCGGTTCGGTAAGTCGGTGATGGCGGCTCGTGAGATCACGCCAAACCTATTCCTGCCGAACCGC
>JGI11643J12802_10060858_pt1 | contig 15938 bp, 26 predicted proteins | sample IowConreferecore_FD_12802 | JGI IMG/M metagenome (IMG submission 12802)
TGTGGATCTATGGCTCCCGCCGCAGATGAAGATGATGCTGGAGCTGCTGGCAGAGAAGGATAGTCGCAAGTTGTCTGAATATTGTCGTGTAGTGCTTGAGAGACATATTGAGGCAGTTGCCGACGAACGGCAAGAACGCGAATAGGGGCGACGCGTGGCCGGTGACTGGATCAAGTTAGAGAAGTGTTCCCCTAACAAGCCCGAGATCATGCGACTGGCGCGGCTGTGGGGCATGAGCCAGGACGCAGCATTCGGTGCCGTGGCCCGGTTCTGGATCTGGATAGACGACGCTTGTGTAGACGGTCTTGTAGACGGTGTGGCGTCTCACGAAGTAGACGCGATGATGCACTTCGCAGGGTTCGCACAGGGTCTGGTAGCGGTTGGTTGGCTCGAAATAGACGACACAAAACCGTCTCTAAGAATCCCCAACTTCGCCAAGCACAACACAGAAACCTCTAAAAAACGGGCACTTAAGAACGACCGACAGGCGCGGTGGCGGGCAAAACATGTAGACGCTCATGTAGACGCTACACCGTCTACCAGAGAAGAAAAGAAAAGAGAAGAAAAGATAACTACAAAAGAGAGAGAGCAGGGCACGGTCGCTAACGCTCCCTCCACCGCAGTCAGCGTTCACGGTACTCGGCTAGATCCGATATGGACGCTCCCTATCGACTGGTTGGAATGGACGAAGGGTGAGCGGCCCGACTTCAACACTGCCGACGTAGAGCGAATTGCCTTGGTGTTCCGCGACCATTGGCACAGCAAGCCTGGGAAGGATGGGCGGAAGCAGGATTGGTTCGCTACATGGCGGAACTGGATACGCAGGGAGCAGCGGCACTACAGCACTAGGCCGGAGAGCCTGACCGAAAAGCGGGCACGCAACATGGACATTCTGACCGGGAAGGTACGCGATGAGCGAGTCGTCCAAGGCACTACCCAGCGAGTGGATCGCGCGGTTGTTCTCTCGCTTCCAAGCGGTCTACGGGAACCGGATGGACACGATGTGGAAGGACGCGGACCCGAGCGAAGTGCGAGCGGTATGGGCTGATGAGCTAGGGCGGTACGAGGCATCCGACATTAAAGACGCTTTGGACGCTTTACGAACTTCCTACGTTGACTGGCCGCCGACGCTCTACCAGTTCTCAGACCTGTGCGCAGCGGGCAAGAAACGACGCCAGCAGAACGTAGTGCGGCTGGATGACCGTACCCACACGGAAATGCCTGCGGCCATCCGTGCGCAGTTTGCGGCGTTCAAGGCGAAGCACATCGTTGGAGACGACGCGGCGTGATCGACGTAACAAAAGACGGGCAGCACGTCCAGCTATTCCGCCAGCACGGACTCTCCGCGTATTCCTGGCTGCTGACGGTGAACGAGGCGCTGGACTTGGTAGCGAAGTTGCAAGCGGCGTTGGATACGCGGGAACCACTACCGGCGCTAGTGCCGGATGACTGACTGGGAGCGAGGAAATGCCTACTTCGTCCGTTCCGGGGAATTCTTTATCAGCAAGGCGAGTGTTGCGGGAGTACCGCGCTACTCACTCTGGCAGCGCCCCTTCGTCCTACACGCGACCTACGACACCGCTCGAGAAGCCAAAGCGCACGCAGAGAGACTTATGGGCGTGGGAGCTGATAGCAGCGGTGGCGGCTAGCTGGCTCGTACTCGGGGCCAGTGCTTACCTGATGACGCTATGAATCACAAGGACTGGAAAGAGCGCGAGGCACGGCGCTGGAACGGGCAGCCGCTCAAGTGAGCCCTACAGCTAGAACCTTGGAAGCATTACGCGCCGAAGGCTGGCACGCGGAGGTCGTGGAGAAATGGATTCCTGGCGCGAACATCAGGAAAGATCTATGGGGCTTTGCAGACATTCTCTGCCTGCGCGCTGGCTCAGTCCCGCTAGCGGTTCAATGTACTTCTGCATCCAATGTCGCCGCGAGAATCAAGAAGATAACCGAGTCACCCCTGTTAGCGCTGGTACGCGCTTCAAACATAGCGATTGAGGTCTGGGGATGGCGCAAAGGAAAAGATGGGAAATGGATAAAGACGGTAAAGGATCTGAGCTGATGGAACCACACTACCAGCGCTGTAGAGACGGCCATATGGACCTCTGGTACGCGTGCGAGCCGGGAGCGGTCTGTCCCTTGTGCGAGGTAAGGGCGAGGGGCTGGGCTAACCCTAGCAAGCCTGATCCGCTGGACAGGTGGGAGCGGGGCAAATGAGACACGAACACTGCAAGCCGAAGTGCGACGTATGCGGATTCGCGGTGGATGAGCCGTCTAGCGATCAGAAGGACGCCGCGCGGTATCGGTGGTTGCGCGAGCCGCAAAACGCTGACCAAGCGGCCTATGCGGCTAGCTTGTGGGGCCGTCATATGGATGAGGCGATAGACCTAGCAATGGACAACGAGAAGTGAGCGACTGGAGCGAGTTTCTACTACAAGCCCGCATTCACCTAAAGACTGCGGAGAACCAGCTATGCCTAGCCGGGAGTCTGAATGACGAGCTTAGCGACAAGATGCGAACCGAGGCCGAGCAAGGACTGTACGAAGCCATCGTTGGGATCAGGGCTGCGCTTGCAGCTGTGCGCTCTGGACGCTGAACACTTCATCACGAATTGGGCACGCTGGTGCTTAGACCAGTCCGGGATCTATCCCCACTGCCCCACGAATTGGGAACAGTTCGATTACGTGCCGTACAAGAACAGCTATGAGAGTACGGACGAGAAGCTGGACCGGCTGGAGCGGGAAAGCCCGATAGACGAACGCGGAGCGGAGAGGACAGAGCTTTGGATAAGCCAGTTCGAGCTGTTGCCACAGCAAGCCCTGCGGACACACTACGTCTACATGCCCGAGAGTCAGCGTCACGAATGGCGCGCAGATGCGGAGACATGGCTTGCACGGCGAGCGGCATGGACAGCCCGAAGGCTCCGCGAGCTAGGTGCTGCACAAAAGGTCACGGTAGAAGGCTACGAGGCAGCGGTGAACGAGGCTAAGCGCCGGGTCGCAGAGTGCATCCTGATATGGGCGAGGGGCGTATGAGCGACCACTACTGTTGCAAGACATGCGGGCAAAGATATGACTGCTGTACGTGCACTACTATTGCCGCGCCAGCCAAGCGTAAGGAGCCGAATAGGCCAGCTCCGAAACCTGAGACGGCAGACACGCTTCGTACTGCTGCGCTAATGCTGTACTTCGCTGGCCGTTGGCGTTGTGACCGTCCGTGCGATGAGGCTGCGCTGTGGTCAGCGTTGCGCGACGCACTCTCACTACCTCCCGGCACTTCGCCGCCTCCGCTATGACCTACGAACGCGAAATAGCCGCTCACAAGTTCCGCGCAGCCATCCTGTTAGCTGATCTAGCAGAGGACCGGGTACGGGATGGGGAAATAGACATGCCCGACTGGTTTCTAAAGGCAGGGCTGGACGCCTGGAGGCTGCTGGAGCGTATCAGCGCGGAGAGCAAGGTATGAGATGGGACGGATGGGGAAGAAGGCTTGAGCGCCAGAGAGACTGGCATCCCTGGTTCGCATGGCACCCCGTTACGCTTGGCAAGTGGCCCAATCCGATGGGAGAAGCGGCTTGGTTGGAAACGGTGGAACGCCGCATCGCATTTTGGCCCCCGGATGAAATCACTTGGTGGGAATACCGGAGCAAGGTATGACTACCTACAAGCAATCGCTCATCTACCGCTACCTACGGCGCAATGGGCCATGCAGCTCGCGCCATCTATCCGAGGCGCTGGGTCTGACTATCAAGCATGGTCAAGACCACCCCTGCAAGGCCGCGACCGAGATCCTGCAAAAGCTGCGGACCAAGGGATTGGCCCGTAGGGTGGGCAATACCTACGAGTGGGAGGTGATGCCCAACACATCGCCCCCGCGAGATAAGCGTGGCAAGTCCAAGGGGAGCAGGCTGGCGCTACAGGGGTACGGGAAGATCAACATTGCCAAGCTGCACGCCAAGCTAGGATATACGCCTAGGCCGATTGCTACGACAGCACTAGAGCAATGCTGGGGCTGGCTACCATTGCCATCTCGGGATTGCGAGGGGACGGGACAATGATTTATCCTGCTGTTAACCCGGTCCCAGCCGGGTTCGCTATTTATATAAGGGTACGAAATGCGCAGGACGGCCAAGAGCCGTCTTTTTTTATGCCAAAAGTTGACGCAAGACGTGCATTTACGCAGCAACGGAATAGCGCGAAGGCTCGCGGAATTAGTTGGGAGCTGACATTCGAGCAGTGGGTGGAGTGGTGGGGCGAAGATTTGCCTAGACGTGGGCGCGGCAGGCACAACCTCCAAATGCAGAGGCCATGCGACAGCGGACCGTACGCTCTGGGCAATATTCGCAAAGGCACTCCGCGCGAGAATCAGCGGACCAAGGCCGCGATGTACCCCAAACCGGGAGCGGTTACCAGGATCTATGACCGCGTACAGCAGCAGGAGGACGAGCCGGATCTAGGCTACGCGAGCGTCTGGAGGCTCTATGGCTAACGGCGCTTGGAATCGCTTCTTTTGCGCCTGCTGTGGTATTGAGCGACCGCTGGTAGATAAGGTGCTGCTGAAAGCGCACGCACGCTGCACCCACTGCGTAAAGAAACGCGGCAGGCCCACTATAAGCCAGCCTGTCAGCTATGACCACGACTACTACGAGCCGCCGACCATCCCTGCGGACGTAATGGACGCCTACCGGGAAGCGTATACGGAATGACAGAGATTAAGGTATACGAAGGTACCGGACTGAATCTCGATATCGGAATTCCGGCATCGGAACAGAATCAAGTAGTTAGTGCCGTTACGGGAATCCCCGTCGCGGGCCGCATGGAGATTGGGTACCAGCTTGATGCGGATGAGTTTGACAAGTACATAGCTTGGATTGCGGATAGTTTTTGTGGTTGCAATCTAGGGCTGATAGTTAAAACTGACGGCTAGGATGTAGAGCCCCGTAGCCGTGCGTGGCCAGTATATCCACTTCCGCTGCGACCGGCACAAGGTAGAGGGATACGAACACGAAGGACGTTACCCAGAGTACAAGTGCAGCCTGTGCGGCAACCCTGCTAAGGCTTATTGGTACAAGGGCGACAAGTGGCAGAAGCTGCCGAGCATGATGTCGCCAAACGATATTCTGGCGTATCCCTATTAGCGGTAAATCAAACATCTGACACTTGAAACAATGGGCGCTCCACTAGGCAACGACAACGCGACTAAGGGTAAGGAATGGCGCAATGCTATCCGCCGCGCGTTGGCCCATAAGTACGGTAGTGCGAGCGAGGGATTACTGGCTGTTGCTGCCAAGCTGATAGACAAGGCAGAGGAAGGCGACATCGCGGCGCTGAAAGAGATAGGCGACCGGGAGGATGGCAAGCCCGCGCAGAGCATAGGCGGCGATCCAGAGGGTAGCCCGGTGGCTATGTCCGTTACCTGGATACGCCCTAAAGACTAGTGCTGGTCACGATTCCGTATGAGCCCCGTCGACTCCAACTCGCCATTCACGAAGCGCTCGACGCTAATCGCTTCGGCGTTGTCGTCTGTCACAGGCGATTCGGCAAGACGGTACTTGCAATTAACCATCTCATCCGGGCTGCTCTCTGCTGTGTTCGTGAGCGCCCGCGATTTGCATATCTGGCTCCGACCTACCGACAAGCCAAGGCAATCGCGTGGGACTATTTGAAGCATTATGCTAGACCCATCCCTGGCTTTGCTGCTAACGAGTCTGAACTTCGTGTTGACCTCCCAAACGGTTCTCAGGTCCGACTCTACGGTGCTGACAACCCTGATGCACTACGCGGAATCTATCTCGACGGAGTAGTGCTAGACGAGTTTGGGTTGATGCAGGGCAAGGTGTGGAGCGAAGTCCTGCGTCCCGCCCTGTCCGACCGCCAAGGCTGGGCCGTGTTCATCGGCACGCCTAACGGCAAGAATGCGTTTTGGGAGATGCGGGACTACGCCGCCAAGACTCCCGGCTGGTATCTAGCCGAGTACAGGGCTACCGATACCAACATCCTGCCCGACGAAGAACTGGCCGCAGCCCGCGACACCATGTCCGGAGATGCCTACGCGCAGGAGTTCGAGTGCAGCTTTGAGGCCAGTGTGCGTGGCGCTATCTACGCCCGCGAGATGGCATTCCTGCGTGAGTACAAGCGGATCAAGGACATCCCCTGGGAGCCGAGCGTATCAGTGCACACCGCCTGGGACCTGGGTATGGGCGACAGCACGGCGATCTGGTGTATCCAGATGCACAACAACGAGGCGCGGGTAATTGACTACTACGAGGCAAGCGGAGAGGCGCTGGGTCATTACGTCAACTGGCTGCGTTCTAAGCCCTATACATGGGGAAAACACATCCTGCCGCACGATGCAGAGGTGCGCGAACTCGGTACAGGCCGTAGCCGTGTGGAGATCTTGGGGAGCCTGGGTGTGCGAGCAACCGTGTGTAAGCAATTCGGACTCGACGACGGAATAGAAGCAACCCGAATGTTCCTCAAGCGCTGCTGGTTCGACCAAGGGCGATGCAAGGACGGCATAGAAGCCTTGCAGAACTACCGCAGAGAAGAAAACACGCGGACGGGTGAGCTTAAGTCTGAGCCTGTCCACGATTGGTCCAGCCATGCCGCAGACGCCTTTAGATACGGGGCGCTGATGCTGAAAGACGCAGCGGCTGACCGAGACTTCACCAAGCCACTTAAATACTCTAACGCGGGGATCGTGTGACCGAGACATTAGATGATCTGTACTACCTAGACGCGCCCGAGTTGGATCTTATCTGGGCTTTTACGCCAAAACCAGTTGTCTAGCGTCACCTACAAGAACCAGCCCGCCATTGACAGGTCGGGCGGTTCGGTGCCGCTCGCTGGCAATTCGCATCTCTACACGGTCAAGAAGGTACTTTGGCCTGACTCAATCAGTGAGTTCCTGTCCACGCTGTTGCTGGGCCGATCGCTGCACGTTTGCTGTGGCAAGAGCCAGCTTGGCGATGTGCGGCTGGACATGAATGAGGAATCAGCGGACATCCGCTGCGATGCCGCCGACATGCGCGGGCATGTTGCAGACGGCGAGTTCGATACGGTCTTGTGCGATCCACCGTACAACGGGCAATTCCAGTGGAATCACGATTTGCTGGCTGAGTTGGCCCGCGTAGCGTCTAGTCGCATTGTGTTCCAGCACTGGTTTATCCCCGCCAACCCGAGCGGGACATACAAGAAGGCGCAGGACAAGTTCGCGCTATCGCAATCCTATGTGTGGCAACCCAAAACCTACTTTGGCCGCGCCCAAATCATCAGCGTATTTGACAGGATAACTAATGCCTAAAGCCGTCTCCGATACCGAACTGTTAGCCGCAATCTCTGCGGCAGAGCAGACGGCTCTTGGGACTGTTGACGGCAACATAGCCTCTGATCGCGCAGACGCCATCAAGCGCTACCTGGGCGATCCGTACGGGGATGAGCAGCCGGGACGTAGTTCCGTAGTCTCGCGGGACGTATCAGACGTAGTAGAGGGCGTGCTGGCGAACGTGCTCAAGCCCTTTGTCGGCGGGGATGAGGTTGTCCAGTTCAACCCCCACGGCCCGGAGGATGTGGAGCAGGCGCAGCAAGAGACGGACTACATCAACTACATCGCGCTAGACCGCAACAACGGCTTCCTGTGCCTGACCGCTGCGATCAAGGATGCCTTGCTCCTGCGCAACGGGTATGTAAAGGCAGCTTGGACTACGCGCAAGGATGTAATCAGCGAGACGTACCAGGGCATGAGCGACGAGGAAGTAGCGTTGCTGATGCAGGACAAGGACGTAGAGGTAGTCCAGCACTCGGAGTATCCCGACCCGAGCGCGCAGTTGGAGGGGGCGGGGCTGGATATGTACCACCAAGCCCCGCAAGGCGATCCAGCTACCCAAGGTAGCCCGGTTGCACAAGCGGGTGGAATGCCCGCGCCCATGCTCCACGACATCAAAGTCCGCCGCGTCAAGCCTACCGAGTATTGCGAGATATACCCGGTTCCGCCTGACGAGCTGATGGTGTCGGAACGTGTCCGCGGTCCCTCTCTGCAAGACGCAGACTTTGTGCAGCATCGCACACACGTAACCCTGTCCGAGCTGCGGCAGATGGGCTACGACGTGGATGATGACATTGGCGACGATGAGAACGGCACGAACACAGAGGAGTTTGCCCGCGAGCGATTCGGGGCGGCTACTAACAAGTTCGATGACCCGACGAGCGATGCCAGTCGCCGCCTCGTGCTGTTCAAGGAGTCCTACCTGCGGGTGGACTGCGACGGGGATGGCGTAGCGGAACTGCGCAAGGTCTGCCAAGTGGGCGAGAACCTGCTGGCGAACGATGAGTGCGACATCATCCCGATAGCCTGCGGTGTGGCAATCCAGATGCAGCACCAGCACATCGGGCTGAGCGTGTACGACTTGGTTGCCGACCTAGCGCGGATCAAGACGGCGCTGCTGCGGCAGTTCATCGACAACAAGAACCTAGCCAACAACGCTCGCCATGTAGTGGACGTTACCCGCGTCAACATGGATGACCTGTTGACCAGCCGTCAGGGCGGAATCATCCGCGTGAACGGCGGCGATCCGACTACGGCGGTGCTGCCCCTGCTGACGCCTGACACTGGCCCAAGTGCCTTGCAGGGCTTGGAATACCTCGACACCATCCGCGAGCAGCGCAGCGGCTACACGCGCAATACGGGTGGGCTGGAGTCGGACGCGCTGACCAACCAGACCGCGACCGGCATGGAGATGCAGTTGAGCCAATCCCAGCTTCGGCTGGAGATGATGGCGCGCACCCTTGCCGAAACACTGCTACGCGACCTGTTCCGCATCATCCACGCCATCACGCTCAAGCACAGCACCAAGAGCGAGAAGGTGAAGCTCAGCAACAAGTGGGTCGAGGTCAATCCCCGCGAGTGGGTTGCGCGTACAGACCTGAGTATCAGCGTCGGGCTTGGCGCATCTAGCCAGCAGATGATGGTGCAGCACCTGATGATGCTGAACCAGATGCAGATGACGGTTGCCATGCCCATGGGGCTGGTCAACCCGCTGAACGTCTACAACTCGCTCAAGAAGCTGACCAACTCTATCGGCTTCAAGGACCACGAGTCCTACTTCACGCCCCCGCAGATGGTGCCGAAGAAGGGGCCGGACGGACAGCCGGTGATGGGCGCTGACGGTAAGCCCGAGATGGAGCCCGCCCCGCCGCCGCAGAAGCCAGACCCTGCGGTACAGGTAGCGCAGACCAACGCCCAAGCGACGATGCAGAAGGCGCAGATGGACCAGCAGAGCAAGCAGCAGGAGTTGCAAGCCAAGGCTCAGCTAGATGGGCAGAAGATCAGCCGCGAGGCCGAGCTAAAGCAGGCAGAGATGCAGCAGAGCCTGCTCCTGCAACAGTCGAACGACCAGCGGCAGAACGCACTGGACCAGCAGAAGTTCGCGCACGAAGCACAACAGGCCGAGCGCGATCACCAGTTCAAGCTAATCCAGATGCAGGAAGAATACAAGTTCAAGTATTGGGAGGCGCAGCAGAAGCTGGAGCAGCAGGCCCAAGCGGCACAGTTAGCCCAGCAGACGGCGATAGAGGTAGCCAAGCACCGCCCCAAGGGTAAGAGTGGGTCTGCTGACTGACGTTTTGTCGCGTGTAGACGCGATGAAACGGCGGGGTAAGGGGCTACTTACCGATCCAGTTGCAACCTTAGAGCAGTGGATGGCTCCAGACCCTACGGACCCTAACCTGGGCGCGGTCGGGTCTGTGATGCCCGGAGTGAGCCAGCAGGCTATCAGCGGCTTGCTCCAGAAGAATGCGGGCATGGCTACGGACGTGGCGATGAATAGCCCTATGGGGCTGCTGGGCAAGATCGTGTACCACGGCAGCCCGCACTCGTTCGACCGATTCGACATGAGCAAGATCGGGACGGGTGAGGGCGCGCAGGCATACGGGCATGGGCTGTATTTTGCGGAGAATCGCAACGTAGCCCAGCAGTACCAGAACATGATTACTGCGAATGGGCGGGCGCTAAAGCCGGGGCCGTTCGATGCTGAGTTTGGTGCGATTGACGCCCTCAACAAGGCTAAGGGCGACTATGGGGCGGCTCGCAAGTTCCTGCTAGACCGGCAGTCGAGCGGCGGCGGTGACTTAGCGCCTGAGTTGAAGTCACTGGAGGACATGCAGCGCAAGGGCGTCAAGCCTGACTTGGGCAATCTCTACAAAGTAGACATCCCCGACGAAGCCATAGACAAGATGCTGCATTGGGATAAGCCGCTCAGTGAGCAGCCGCAGGCGGTGCGGGATGCACTAACCGCTGCGGGGCTTAAGAATGCTGACTCTAAGGTTATGAAAGGCAGCGGAGCCTACGGGATGCTGTCGTCCAAGCTGCGCCCAGCCGGTACGGACAACACGTCACGCGATTCGGTCGCGGCTGCACAACGGCTGCGAGAGTTGGGCATACCCGGTATCAAGTATCTGGATCAAGGCAGTAGGGCCGCGCAGGACGGAACGCATAACTACGTCTTGTTCGATGATGCTTTGGCGAACATTATCGGGCGCGAATGATGTGCTGGCACAGATGGACTTCCTATTTCCGCGTGGACATTGACCATCCTTGTCTGCGTGGCCCGGTGTGGGTTAGCCAATGCAGGAAATGTCTAAGGATTAGAGGGTGAGTCCTGAGCTAGAGATTACGCGCGGTAACAACGCGCAACGTGTGCTAAACGAGCCTATCTACCGCGAGGCTTACGACACGATAGAGAAGCGGCTGGTAGACATGATGGCCAGTGCCGAGTTGTCGGACGAGAAGGGCACGCACCTGCGCCATCTTCTTACGGCTCATCGCACGATTGCCCGCTACATGGAGCAGGTAATGCTCGGTGGAAGGCTTGCTGCGGAACAGTTGGAGCGGGATAGGACGCTGGCTGAGCGTATGCGCGATGCTAGCCGGGTGCTACGGAGAGCCTAATGGCAGCTAACGCAAACATCCAGATTACCGGCACGATCCTCGGGACACCGGCAGGCGGTCGGACTGTGGGGCCGCTGACCATCTCCTCTGCCGCTGCGAACGGTCAGGTACAGCAGATCGTGCTGCAATCGGGCGCGAACACGATTACCTGCCCGACCACACCAGCCCCGAGCGGCTGCATCATCGTCCTGCCGCCGACCAATACTGCCGTTACCACGCTCAAGGGCATCAGCGGCGATACAGGGATCGCGATAGGCAAGACGAGCCAGTTGGTGCTGAATTGGGATAGCACCGCTGTGCCGACTAGCTTCGTGCTGAACTCAGCCAGTACGCAAACGGGGCTGGTTACGGAGATCATATTCTTTTGATCCGGCGTCTGCCGTATCCCGCATGGCTGCTGTTCATCCTGCGGCCACTGAACAACCGATACACATGGCGACTCAGGCTGCGCATCCTCGTAGCCATGAATCCGCCGCACTTCAAGCAGAAATTCCCGGCTTAGACCGGGCCAAACAAGGAACGTCGTGAGACGTACCGCATCTCTTAGAGGTAAGCAATGCCCGAGACGACCCAGGCGGAAACGCCAGTCGCAACCCCTGACTTAGAGGCTGCACTAGAGTCTAGCTTTAACGATGTACCGGCCCCCAAACGGCCAGAGCCTAAGCAGGCAGCAGCACCCCAGGAATCGCCCGCCGATCCAGGCGACGAGGTAAGCGACGGTGAGCTTCTAGAGCTACCGGACGATGGGCCTGTCGCGCAATCCGCCAGCGATGATGAGTTCGAGATAGTTCACGACGGGGCACAGGTAAAGCTGTCCCGCGAGAAAACGATAGAACTCGCACGGCAAGGGTTTGACTACACGCAAAAGACCCAGAAGCTGGCTGAGGCTAACAAAGCCGTAGCCGAGCAGTGGAAGCGTGTGCAGCAAGTCGAGCAGATGCAGACCGCATTGGCTCCAGAGCTTGCGCAAGTCAAGGCCGTAGAGGCACAGCTACGCCAGTACCAGAACGTCGATTGGGTACAACTCGCAACGGATAACCCGTTGGAGTATCCCAAGTACCGCGCGCAGTACGACCAGCTCGTAAACGCCTACCAATCCACGGTGGGCCAATACCAGCAGAAGGCTCAGGTCGTCCAGCAGCAGAAGGCGCAAGTAACTGCACAGATAGTGCAGCAGCAGCGCGAGAAGCTACTGGAGAAGCTGCCGACGTGGCGCGACCAGACCAAGTATCAGCAAGGAGCGCAAGAGGTACGCGATTACCTGCTGAAGGAGGGCTTGGACGCAGCTACTGTTGACGGTCTTACGGACGCCGTGTCCGTGACCGTTGCGTGGAAGGCGGCTCAGTACGACAAGCTAGTGGCCCAACGGGCTGACAGGTCCAAACAACTCCGTGACGCTCCGGCGGTAGTCAAGCCCGGTGCGCGTCAGCAGGCGGTAGACGGTAAGCAGGAGTTCGGCAAGTTCCGCCAGAGCTTCAAGGCTCAAGGAACCAAGGGCAATACTCGGGCGCAGGAGGGCTTGTTACTCGAAAGGCTCAACCGCGCATTCAAAAAGTAGCGGACTGAGGTTCGCGCTAACGCCGTGATGGCGTAAGGGATTAATCATGACTGTTGTCGCCGGTACGACCGAGACTTATGACTCGGCAGTATTAAAGGAGTCGCTTGACTCCGTGATTTGGGACTTGTTCCCGATGGACACGTATTTCTCGTCCAACGTTGACAAGGAAAACGTCACCAACACGCAACACCAGTGGGTCTACGACTCGCTCGCAGCGGCTGCTAACAACAAGCAGATCGAAGCGGACGATGTGACCTACGTCACGCTCGTTACGGCTGTCCGCGTCTCGAACTACACGCAGATTGCCCGCAAGCCGATCATTCTGTCGGACACGTACACGGAAGGCGTGGACGTTGTTGGTCAGAATCCGATGGGTCGCGCCGTCATGAAGTCGATGAAGGAATACAAGCGCGACGTTGAGTTCGACCTGCTGGGCCGCCAAGGCTCTAGCGCGGGTGCCGGTGGTACGGCGCGTGCGTCGGGCGGTGTTCAAGCTTGGATCTTCGGTACGGGTGCGGATGCTCCTGGCAACACGGTCTACCCCTCGGCTGCGGGTACGGGCGGCAACACGACGGGCACCACGCCGTCCTACGCCTCGGCTGCGGTTGCGGGTCAGACGGACGGCACTACTTCGGCTTCGACGGTTACGCTGGTGGACATCACTGCCGCTGCGGAACTGGCGTGGACGGACGGTGGCGAGCCTGACACCATCATCTGCTCCTCGGCGCAGAAGAAGTACATCGACCTGCTGTCATCGCAAGCGACTCGTACCGCCGACATTGGCGCGGCCGACAAGCTGTCGATCCAAGGGTCGGCCAACCTCATCGTGACCAGCTTCGGTACGTTCAAGGTCGTGATGAGCCGCTACGTTCACCGCAACACCACGCTCATCATGCAGATGGATAAGTGGGCAATTGGTCAACTCCGTGCCCCGAAGGTCAAGGACATGGCTAAGACTGGTGACGCCACTAAGAAGCTGATTGTTGGGGAATACACGCTCATCGCGCGTAACCCGAACAGTTCGGCCAAGATTCAAGGCATGAAGGAGTAGTAGTAACTAACTAGGAGCCGGGGGTGAAAGCCCTCGGCTTTTTACATGGCACTCACTACGAATCTCGGCAAGGTAGCAACTGCGACCACGGCGGCTAGTGGCGCGACGAACAAGGTAACGGCTCTGGCGACGGGGATTGTCGATGCCCTCGCGCGGGAGTTGGGCAAGACGGGCGCGATGACGCCCAACATGCAGAACAAGCTGGCGGATGCGCGGGCGAACATCGTCGCCAACATCGCCACGTTGCAAACGGCTGTGGGTCTGTAATGGCCCGAGAGTTCTTCGACTTCGACCCGCTTACCGGGTTGCAGGAATACATCGAGGAAGTGGACGGCAAAGTCCATCTGACCTACGAGCAGGACGTGCAGGCGGTCCTAGACCATACCCGCGCGCTGGCTAACGAAGGACTGCCGGACAAGAACTTCCGCAAAGAGGGCTGGCTGTACGCGGTCATCCCTGCGGTCGTCGAGATGCAGCTACGCGCCAAAGGTATCAACCTCATGGACCCCAACCATATCGGTCGGGTGGTCCGCGAGATCAACGAGAACTATCCCGCCCTCAAGACTACCCATAGGCACCACGCTATTAAATGACCGATAGCAAGTCGCTGGTCAAGCAAGCAGGGGAGTTGGCGGATAACGGACAGCCGGACGCGGCGATGGAGATATGCAACCGCGTGTTGCTGGACGAGCCTGACAACGTAAGCGCCATTTACGTCGCCGCCTGCGTGATGCTGGACGCGGCTAGGCACACTCAGGCTATCCAGATGGCCAAGCGGTGCGCAGAACTCAAGCCACGCGATCCTAGAGGCTGGGGGCTGCTCTCCCTGTGCTACGGGGAGCTGAGCCGGTACGACGAGTCCATCCAGTACGCAGAGAAGGCGCTGGCCCTGCGCAGGGATTGCAAGACGCTCGCGGACATTGCCTACGCGCACACGAATGCCGGGAACTGGGAGCAGGCTGACCGGCTGAGTCTGGACGCGATCAAGCTGGCTACTGGAGACGAATCAGCCCTCGGCAAGGATGCGATGCGGCAGGCTCTGGTAAGCCAAGCGTACATTCGGCTCGCGTACAAGGATTGGCAGGCAGGGTTTGAGGGCTTCCGCAGAACCATGCGCACCAAGTGGCGCAAGGAACGCGAGTACACAGGCCCGGACGGACAGGTTACGAAGGAATGGACCGGAGAAGCAGACGCTACGCTCATCGTGACCGGGGAACAAGGGCTGGGCGACGAGATCATGGCCGCAAGCATGGTGCCGGATGCCTGCGATGCGGTTAAGACGTTCGTGCTGGACTGCGACGCTAGGCTGGCTCCGCTGTTCAAACGGTCTTTCCCCAAGGCCATCATCGCTCCTAATCGGCGAGATGATGCGGTGCGTATTCCGGTCATGCCGACGCACCATAAGACGCTGTTCGGGCTGGGCGAAGTCCTGCGCAAAGCAGACTGGGACTTTCCGCGAGAAGCGTATCTAAAGCCGCGCGAAGATTACATCGCAATGTTCAAGGCGCTGCTGGATGCCCCGACCATCGGCATTGCCTATTCCGGTGGGTTGCCGCGTACAGGGATGGAGCAGCGCAAGGCGGGGCTAAACGCCATGCTGCCGCTCATCCGCAGCCATCCAGAGTGTAAGTTTGTGAGTCTGGAATACAAGGATGACGCAGAGGAAGTCGCGGCGTTCCACAAGAACTGGGGCCACAAGATACTCCGGTTTCCTTGGGTTACGCAGTCTCCCGATATGGATCTTCTTGCGGGTCTGCTCGCGGCTTGCGACAGCGTTGTCGGCGTACATACGTCAGCACTCCACGTGGCGGCTGCGTGTGGCGTCCCGACGACGTTTATCTGCCATCGTGGGAGCGGCTGGCGCTATGCGCCGGATGAATTGCTCTGGTATCCGCCGAGTACGAAACTTCACCGCAAGCGACCGGGCGAGTCCTGGCGCGAAGCTGTAGGCAGGTTGTGAGGGTCGGCTACTGCGTGCCAGTGTTGCCGCAGCTAGCCAGTTTCCGACTCCGCGTAGCCATCCCCGCGGCGCATCTCGGTTGTCCCTACCGCATAGGCGCTCCGGGCGACGTGTCCTTCTTCTTCAAGGACGGCGATCCCGATACAGCAGCCGCACTGCAAAACGTGGTGTACGACGTGGTTAACGACCACTTCGACACCAAGCCCAGCTACCGCGAGATGTGCGACTTGGCGGCGACGGTTACGTGTGCCTCGGTGGCGATGCAGGAAACGATCTACGCCAAGACAAGGCGCTCTGCGGCGGTGATAGATGATCCTTACGAGAACACGGAACAAAAGGCTGCGGTCACTGGCGACGATGTTCTGTGGTTCGGCCACTCCGCGAACCTCTCTAGCCTCTTTGTCCATGACATCCCCTACCGGCTA
>JGI11643J12802_10063666_pt1 | contig 15923 bp, 19 predicted proteins | sample IowConreferecore_FD_12802 | JGI IMG/M metagenome (IMG submission 12802)
GCTTGCTCCGACAGCCGCAGTTTGGCTTGCCACCGCAGTTACCGCGGTCTTTTTTGGTACCTGGACCGGACTTTGCACGGCCGGAAATTGACGAATAACCACCGGAGGACGGTCCGTTTCAATACGCGATATCCGACCTATGAAAAAGGCAGAAAGAGCGGTCAAAATGACAACCAAGGCAACGAAAATATCCCTCTTCTCAGCCAAACCCACCCAAAGCTTGATTTTTTCCTTGATATGGCTTATGATTTGAAACCTAGTCATACCCATTAAGTATAGCGAGGCGAGATAAAGAAAAGATAAAAATTCGCCTCAGTAATCCACATGGCAACAAAGAAATCCGGAGGTACAGTCAAAAACGGCCGCGATTCGAACCCTCGATACCTGGGCGTGAAGCTCTATGCTGGCGAAAAAGCCAAGGTTGGATCGATCATCATCCGCCAGGAGGGCCTTAACACCCTTGCAGGCACCAATACCGCGCTCGGCAAAGACTACACCATTTACGCAACCGCCGAAGGCACCGTTTCGTTTGGCTCCAAGAGGAAGGTTGGCTTCAACGGCAAGACCAAGACGAAAAGCGTCGTCAACGTTAAGTAAGAGACATGAAAAAATCCCCGCGAATGCGGGGATTTTGCTATCTACGACGATAACGCGGATACTGTAAAAAACGAATCGGCTTCTTTTTTACTTTCATCCGATAGATACGGCCCTTGCCTTTTCTAATCGTGACGGATGGGATAGCCATGACAGATCAAATTCCAAAGGAATGGTATCAAACAAAAGGCCACCGCGCATGCGCGGTGGCCAGTTTTCCGAAGAAACCGCTCTCTTAGTGCACGTTATTGCCGAGGTGGGGCTTGGAGGGCGATGCCTTCCGAGCCTTGCTCTGCTTGCGTGCCGTGCGGGGCGATTTCTTGGCGGATTTTGTGCTTTTATTGCGGGCCATAGGAAAAGGGGCTCCCTGGCCCCTATTTTCCACATCTCTTTGTATAACGCAAGCAACTATTTCGCTTTGACATTCAAGGTGAATGTCGCTGACTGGCCCTGAACCTTCACATCAATCTTGTGTGCACCGACTTCTTTGATCGGTTTCTCCAAAACAATGAATTCCGGCAAGACATCGATTCGGGTCTGCTCTTTGACTAGAGGAGCGATTTCGGCAGCATGAAGGCCTGCAAAAAGATGACCTTTCTCGTTTGCTTCCATCGTAACAACAACTTGAGCGTCATGAAGCGACTTCAAATTCTTTGCCAAAAGGTCTGCGCGGACTTTCTTGTCTGCTTCTTCCTGTTTCCTGATCGCTTCCACACGAGAAAGCACTTTAGCTGTTGCGACTTCTGCAATACCCTGCGGAATCAAATTATTAAGTGCGAAGCCGTCCGCAACGACTTTGACGTCGTGCTTCTTGCCAATGTTCTTTGCGTCTTTGAGCAATACGATTTTCATAGTGAGCACAGATTAGCCGATTTATTCCGATTTTTCAAGAGACAACCGTGATTACTTCTCCTTCGACAACAACTCCACTGCCTTATTCATCTGTGCGTCCTTCTTGGCTACAATATCTGCTTCAGTAACCGGTACCACGTAATCTGGCGTGATTCCTTGCTTCGAAATGGAAATGCCCTTGGGTGTGAGCCACTTAGCAATGGTGACCTTAAGCGACGTATCCGATGTGATGGGAACCAATTCCTGGACCGAACCCTTGCCAAAGGTTTTGGTACCGACAAGCGTCGCCACACCGTTTTCGGAAAGCGCGCCCGCCAAGATCTCTGACGCTGATGCCGAGCCGCCGTCAACCAAGACAACCATCTTCAGGTCGTCACCAAAGACATTATAGCCCTTGGAGCGGTATACATTCTCCTCTTCCCCTTTACCGAAGTCTTCGCGAACAACAGTTGCGCCACGAGGCAAAAACCACGATGCCATGTCGACCGCAGCCTCCAAATATCCGCCCGGGTTACCACGAAGATCCACGATCAATTTATGAGAGCCAGAATCGATGAATTCTTTCAGGGCATTTCGGAACAGATTGGCTGAATTAGCGCTGAAACTGTAGAGCGATATGACGAAGATGCCATCTTTGCGCAAGCCAGTACCGCCCGAATTATCTGCTGATGCGATCTCATCCTTGGTATCTGTTTCGACCGTAGGCAGATCGATGGTGGCGCGCGTCACGTTAAATACGAGCGGGCTTTTGGCGCCTTCGCGCGCCACCGTAAGCTTTACCACCGTGCCTGCCTTGCCGCGGATCAATTGTACTGCTTCATCCGTAGCCAAAGAGATCGATTCCGTATCGTTGATCTGCAAGATAACGTCACCTGGCTTCAACCCAGCCTTATCTGACGGCGAACCTTTGATCGGCGCAACTACTACAAGCTTATTGTCTTTGACACCAATTTCCATACCCACACCTTCGAACGAGCCGGCGATCTGGCTTTGGAAAATTTTTGCTTCCTTTGGTGGGAAAAAGACTGTGTACGGGTCGCCCAGGGACGCTGCCATGCCTTCGATAGCACCATAGACTTTTGCCTGGTCATCCGTGGTCGTGCCAGCAAACTTATCATCGATGACATTCCAAGCCTTCCAGAACGGGCCGAAATCAACTTGTGACGGTTTGCCGCTTTCGATATTCGCCACGCCCGCGACCGACCTCGCTGAACTTACACCCGCCGATCCCGAGTGATACCCGATGGAATACGCTCCAATAAGGCAGAAGAGCGCTCCTAAACCGATTAGCGTCCGCTTCGTTTGATTCATGCGCGACATTATATCATGCTATTATTACAACATCTTTTTTCGAGAGTCATGATACGAACATATACGTATAAGAAGGCCACCTGGGTTGACGTCGAGGACCCGACAATCGAAGACGTCCGCGAGATAGTTCAAAGCTACAGCATTCATCCCTTGGCCGCTGAAGAGCTTCTGGTGCCCTCGGCACGCTCTAAAGCCGAACGCTTTGACGACTATGTCTATCTGGCTTTGAAACTTCCAACGGGCGAGGTCGATTTCATAGTCGGGCGAGATTTCATCGTCACTGCGCATCAAGGGCCAGTCGACTCCCTGCACCATTTTTCAAAAATGTTCGAGGTCAATTCTGTTTTGGAGCGCAATCGCGAATTAGGCGAACATGCCGGCTTTATGTTCTATTACATTATCCGCGCCCTGTATTATGGTCTGTCGAATGAATTGGAAAGCGTCCGCGAAGCTCTGACTGAAATTGAAGCTGAGACATTCTCTGGCCGCGAGCGCGATATGGTTTTCGAGATCTCGAAAGTCTCGCGCGAATTGCTTGCCTTCAAGCATGCCACTGCTCTGCACGAGGAAGTGCTTTCCTCGTTCTCATTGGCGGCCCGCGGCTTCTTCCCTGCCGATTTTTCACACTATCTTGATGACGCAAAAAGCGAATGTTTAAAGGTGCACAAGGAAGTCCACAGCCTCTCTGAATCTTTACACGAACTGCGCGAGACGAATGGAGCCTTGCTTGAAACCAAGCAGAACAAGATCATGCAAACATTCACGGCCATCACCGTCGTTTCGGCCGTCGTAACCATTGTTTTCAACTGGTTTCTGATAGAGGCAGACGATACGCCGTTCGCACATTCACCGCATGAATTCGCGCTGGTGGGTGCCATGGCTTTGGCCGCGGCACTTCTGGTCGTCTTTATTATGATGAGGAAGAAATGGCTATAAAGCTTCACAACACCCTCTCGGGCCAAAAAGAAACCTTTACGCCGTCAAAGCGAGGTCTTTTCGGCCTGGGACGGCCACAGGTCGGCATGTATCACTGCGGACCGACGGTTTACAACTACATTCATATCGGTAATCTGCGTGCGTTTTTTTTAGCGGACATTTTACGTCGCACATTCGAAGCAAACGGCTACAAAGTGAAGCAAGTCATGAACGTGACCGACGTTGGTCTTCTTGAAAGCGACAATGCGGAAGACAAAATGACAGTTGCGCTTAAGCGTGAAGGAAAACCACTTACCCTTGAAGCCATGCGCGAGCTAGCTGATTTTTATACTGAGGCATTCAAAAAAGATCTGACCGATTTGAACATTCTTATGCCGCACAAGCTTCCCAAAGCAAGCGAACATATCACAGAAGACATCTTGGTTGTACAAAAGCTCGAGAAAAAAGGCTTTGCATACCGCATTGCTGACGGTATCTATTTCGATACATCGAAAGCTGACGATTACGGCAAACTTGGCCAGGTTCCTGATCTTGATAACGAAAAAAGCCGCATCGGTTTGAATCAAGAAAAGAAAAACCCACGGGATTTCGCGTTGTGGAAATTCAACGAATCACTTGGATGGCCGTCGCCGTGGGGCAAAGGCTTTCCTGGTTGGCACATCGAATGCTCGGCCATGTCCATGAAGTACCTTGGAGAGACTTTCGATATCCACACCGGCGGTATCGATCTGATTCCAATCCACCACAATAACGAGATTGCCCAGTCAGAACACGCGACCGGTAAAGTATTCGCTCGTTACTGGCTTCATAATGCTTTTGTGAATGTTGGCGAAGCGAAAATGGCAAAGTCAGCTGGAAATTACATCGCGCTACGGGATCTGGTCGCCAAAGGCTATTCGCCGATGGATTATCGATACTTCCTTTTAGGCGCGCGCTATTCATCGCCGCTGAATTTTTCGTTCGAAGCTTTGGATGCTGCAAAAAATGCGCGCGAACGTTTGGTCGCGGTCATGTGCGAGCTTCCCTGGAAAGAAAATGGAAAAAGCGGAAAGGTGAATACAGAATACTGGAACAAAGCGTTGGCATTTGCCTCGGACGATTTGGATACTCCAAAAATTCTTGCTCTTGTTCACGAGATTTTGCGCGACAGTGCGCTTGCCCCTGCTGACAAAAAGGCGACCATATTAAAGATCGATTCTTTGCTGGGTCTTGCAAAGCCAGAGGAGCCAAAGAAAGCAGAGCCGATCCCAGCGGAAGTCCAAAAGCTTTTGGATGGACGAGCTGCAGCCCGCACCACAAAGGACTGGAAGAAGTCGGATGAATTGCGCGACCAGATCGCCGCGCTCGGATGGAGCGTCAAAGATACAGCAGAGGGACAGAAAATCGAAAAGAGATAATCGATAAGGCTCTTTTCCACAGAATAGACACAGTTTTATCCGCTTCGACCACTTCCCCTTCCCGCCAACGCTTTGCGATAATGTCGGCATGAGAAACGATCGCATTCGCGTTCCCCCGCAGTCACTTGATGCGGAACAGGCACTGCTTGGCTCGATCATGCTGCGCCCGGAAGCCATCCACGAGGTTACCGACGTCGTGCGTGAAGACGATTTCTATTCGGAAAAACATCGCGTTATTTGGAATGCCTGTATGGAATTGATGGCCAAGGGCAATCCGATCGATCTACTTTCGCTTTCTTCGAAATTAAAGGATATGGGTCAGCTTGATCGCATCGGCGGCGCATCGTATCTGACCGAGCTTGTAAACACTGTGCCGTCGGCATCGAACGTACGTCACTATGCGTCGATCGTCCAGAAAAAATCGATGATGCGAAAGCTTATCGAAGCCGGCGAACATATCACCGGACTTTCCTTTGAAGAACGCGGTGAATTGGAAGAGATTATCGATCAGGCTGAAAAGCGTTTGTTCGAAGTGACCAATTCCGTCGGGTCGCATAAATTCGTCCACTTGAAGGACACTCTGGCCGAGGCTTGGGATCAGATCGAACGCCTTCAGTCTTCTTCTGACGAACTGCGCGGCGTGCCGACCGGATTCAAAGCTTTGGATAACAAACTTTCAGGCTTTCAAAAATCTGACCTGATTATTTTGGCCGCTCGCCCTTCGATGGGTAAAACATCATTAGCACTGGACTTTGCGCGCAAGGCAGCCGTTGAACACAATATTCCAGTCGGCATCTTCTCACTTGAAATGAGCGCCGCCCAGTTGGTCCAACGCATGCTTTCAGCAGAATCCCGTATTGATGCATGGAAATTGCGTACCGGTAAGGGTTTGTCAGTCGATGAAATGTCGGTGAATCTGCGTGATGCCATGGACAAGCTTTCAAAAGCACCGATCTATATCGACGACCAGCCAGGCAACAATATTTTGAAAATGCGTGCTATCGCCCGCCGTCTGAAAGCCGAGAAGAATCTGGGTCTTGTCATTGTTGACTATCTCCAGCTTATGACGCCAGTGCAGTCAGCTCGCTCTGACAACGTTGTTCAACAAGTGACTGAAATTTCGCGCTCGCTTAAAAATCTTGCCCGTGATTTGGACGTGCCCGTGATCGCTTTGTCGCAGCTTTCGCGTGCCGTTGAATCACGCGGTGGCAAGCCTCGTCTTTCAGACCTCCGCGATTCCGGTTCCATCGAACAGGATGCCGATGTGGTTATGTTCATTCATCGTGAGAAAGATGAATCTGGTGAACAGGCTCGATCGCGCGAAGCCACCATTCTTATAGAAAAGCATCGTAACGGCCCGACCGGCGAAATTCAACTTGTCTTCGATTCCGACAAGGCTACCTATCTTTCAGTCGAAAAGGCCGATTTCGGCGACTTCCAGCCGGCTGGAGGAGCCTTCTAGGTTTGATACAATAGCTCCGATATGGACCACCTTAATCGTCTTCACGAGCTCTTCCGCCAATTTCCAGGCATCGGGCCGCGTCAGGCCAAGCGGTTCGTCTATTTCCTTCTAGCAACATCCGAAGGTTATCGCCAATCGCTTTCCAAAGAAATCACCGAACTTGCTTCACGCGTCTCGGTCTGTACGTCGTGCTTCCGTTTTTTCGATCACCGCAATTCGAATGCGAGTCTTTGTTCTGTCTGTGCAGATTCATCCCGGGACACTTCTGCATTGATGATCGTGGCCAAGGATGTTGACTTGGACGCCATCGAAAAAAGCAAAGTGTACGGCGGATACTATTTCGTCCTTGGCAATACGCTTTCTCTTATTGATAAAGACCCGGACTCAAAGCTCCGCTCGCAAGAATTGATCGAGACCGTGACCCGTCGTATTCAAAGTGGTTTGAAGGAAATCATTTTGGCCCTGTCGCTAAACAGCGAAGGCGAACATACCCGCGAATATGTCGAAGGTTTGATTGCTTCATTGGTCAAAGATCACCGCCTGAAGGTGACCATCCTTGGTCGCGGACTTTCTACCGGTACCGAACTTGAATATTCTGATACCGAAACAATCCGCAACGCCCTGGAAAGCCGCAGACAAGAAATCATTGTTTAGCCTCGCAAGAAAACCTTATCGCTTCATGCGAATGGCCTTTTTTGCTGCTTCTTTTATGTGTGAGACACCCATGCCGTAATGCTCTACCAATTCGGCTGGTGTGCCAGATTGACCAAAGAGGTCATGAACGCCGACGCGCACAACAGGCACCGGATGATGTTCGGACAGAAATTCAGAGACCGCCGAGCCCATACCGCCCGCAATCTGGTGCTCTTCAACGGTCACAACGGCACCGGAAGCTTTGGTTGCTCGCAGTATGGTCTCACCATCAAGCGGCTTGATTGTAGCCACGTGAATGACGGTCACGCCCACTTTTTCTTTTTCAAGCTCGCGTGCAGCGACCAAAGCATTATGGACAAGCGATCCCGTAGCAATGATGGTGACGTCAGGATTGCCGGCGATCGGCTCGAAAAAAACTCGAGCCTTGCCGATCTCGAAGGGCGTATCCTTGGTAGTTACAACCGGCGTCTTATCACGAGCCAAGCGTAAGTATGCCGGCTTCCTCAAAGCAGCCAGAGCAAGCGTCGCTTTCTTCGCTTCAATCGAATCGCATGGTGATACAACGATCATATTGGGCATGACGCGCATCAAAGCGATATCCTCGATAGCCTGGTGCGTGCCACCATCGGGGCCAACAGAGACTCCCGCATGTGATCCAACAACAATGACCGGTCGATCATTATAAGCAACGGTCGTACGGATCTGTTCCCAAGAACGACCCGGTGAAAACATGGCGTACGAAGAAATGAACGGCAACTTGCCCATCGCAGCCATACCAGAAGCCACTGTCGCCAAATTTTGTTCCGCAACACCGATTTCAATGAATCGTTCGGGAAATTTCTCTTTGAACAAATGCATTTGTGTCGATTCGGTCAGGTCTGCGCATAGTCCGACTACATTTTTGTCTTTCTCTCCTGCTGCAAGCAAGCCCTCGCCAAATCCTTTACGGATCGGAACCTGTTCGACATCCTTGTCGAAGATTTTTGGATTGAGTTTTTGAGAAGGAATGATCATCTGAGGAAAAAATATGCCGCAGCCGCGACGACGGCGATGATAATAGCGAATTTCAGCACACCTTTAAGTAGCTTCCAAGCGATAACAATGATAACCAGACCAACAATCGCAGCAAAGATCTGATTCATAGAAGTATTTTAGCAAATCTCAGAGTTACTCATGCTCGCTTTTGATCTTTCTGCCAAGCGTTCGTAATTCTTTTAAGGCCACCTCGCCTTGTTTTGCTTTCGGAATCTTGTCCTCAGGTCCAGCGCCTGGCGGATTACCATGCCAGCGGTAATCATATTCGAATTCAGGCACACCTTTGCCTGGAATCGTGTGAGCCATGATGCAGACCGGCTTGTTTTCAATACCACGAGCAGCTTCAAATGCATCGGCGACTTCGCGAATATTGTGCCCATCCACTTCGATCACATGCCAGCCAAACGAAATGTATTTATTTACGAACGGCTCCAAAGGCATCACGTCTTCAGTATCGCCGTCGATCTGAATATTGTTGCGATCGATAACGGCGACCAGATTGCGCAAGCGCTCTTTGCCTGCCAGCATGATCGCTTCCCAGGTATTGCCTTCATCGTGTTCGCCGTCGGACATCAAACAATAGATGCGGCGCTGGCTTCCCTTGCCGTTATCAATGCGGTCAGCAATGGCCATACCCACGGCCTGCGACAGTCCGCAGCCCAAAGGACCCGACGAGGTCTCGAGCATCGGCAGATATTCGCGATGCGGATGACCCTGAAGACGCGAACCAAATTTACGCAACGTCTTCAATTCTTCGATCGGAAAATATCCGGCATGGGCCATCGTGGAATACAAGACCGGCGCAATATGACCGTTCGACAAGACCAGTCGATCGCGGCCGGGCCAGCTTGGTTTTTTGGGATCATGCTTAAGGGTGTGGAAATAAAGCGTGGCAAAGACATCAGCCATGCCCAAGGGCCCGGCCGTATGACCCGACTTTGCTTCAATGAGCATTTCAATGAGCGACTGACGAATGTCGTTCGCTTTGATCTCGATCTCTTTTATTTTTTGTGCGGAGAGGGCCATGCTAGAGAGCTTTCAATTCCTCTAGTGTAGCAAGGAAATCGGAAGCGTTAAACAGGGCACTGCCCACAACCAAGCGATCTGCTCCTGCGTCAACTAATTCCGATGCTGTTTCAAGCGAGACACCACCATCAACCGAAACCGGCAGGTGCGGATAGGTGGCTTTAAGAGAACGGACAAGCTCGATTGCACGGCTGTCGAAAGGCTGTCCTTGAAAGCCAACTTTTGCAATACCCATCACCTGTACGAAATGAATGTCTGAAGCAATCGAAGCAATATCCGCAGCATTGTCACCGGGTGCAAGCGCTATGCCCAGTTCAACATCGAACATGCCAACTTCGCCAGACGTGCGACCATAATCGCGAACAATAGCCGAAAGTTCTTCAGCATCGAGAGAAGCCCTGTGCACCACCACGCGCGACGCACCCGCGGCGATGAAATCAGGAATCTTCTCGTATGCTCCTCGAATCATAAGGTCGAACTCGAAATCAATCTCTTCCCAGTGCGGCAAAGCGCTTTCCTGCTCGACGATCGAAGAAAAAATCTGATCGCTTTCGGACTGCGTTCCCTTCAAATACGGCCAGGTGCGGTTAGGTACGAAAAAACCGTCACACACATCAATCTGTACTGTCGGGGAGTGTCCAGCAACAATGTCGAGCTTCTCCGTAAGCTCGTCATAGGATTTCGGCAATATCGCAGGGATAATCTCTTTGTTCATGTTATTTACAGGTAAAACTGCTATCGGCCCAATTACCACTGTTCGGGATGCTCTTCATAACATAGGATCCGGTACGTTCGGACCAATAGCCCAAATGAAGGCCGCTGTATGATCCCCCGCTGGGATAACAATAATAGCGATAGGCAAATGTGCCTGACGGTGTAGCGTCACCCGTCATATTGTTTGTCGGATCAACTGATACTTTGCTCATAAGTCCCGCTGTCTCAAGCCACGGAAGAAAGCCTCCTCCCTGTGAACTGTAATCCCATCCGCCAGCCTCTGATGCAGCAGTGGTGCCATTGCATGCCGAAGAACCCGGCGTTGGAAGACAGCCATAGCGATCATAATAGAACTGAAGTGCAGTAAATATTTCGTGCATGTCCCTTTGCCGTTTCGCGTCGCGCGCACGCACGCGAGCTGTATTGATGGTCGCCATAACAATCGACGATAGCAGCGCAATGATCGAGATGACCACCAGAAGTTCTATGAGCGTGAAGCCGCGACGCGCAGACGAATACATGATCATCAAATTGTAGAATAATAAGCGCGGACCGAATCGACGTCGCCAACAAACCACTCGCCACTAGTCCACGAGCTACCAATTCCAGTCTGGTTTCCTCCCATATTCGCTACTCTAATAAGTGGCTCCGACACCGATTTGTCGAGCTTGCCGTCAATATAAAATTTGTAACCTACGCCACCTTCAAGGAGGAACGCCACATGGGTCCATTTGTTAAGCGGAATCGTGCCGCTTGATGCAGGCCAATAATTACCGTTACCCTGCCCTGGCGCATTTACCATAAGCTGAAGTTGCCTTGATGGATTCACACAGAAATATAAGAAGCCCGGAAAGCCATTTGCAAAACAACTGTAAGCGCCAGAAGTATACGCGGTCGGCTGTATCCATGCCATAAATAAGATTTTACCGCTATCAAAGCCTCCCACCAAGTCCGTTCTCGAACGGATATCAGGCATCACCGCCGAGTTTGAACCATTAAATCGAAGAGCTGTACCATCCATGCCCGGCACCCAGGTAGGACTGCCGCTCAAAGAACCATTGAATGAATTACCTGAAGTATCCGCAGCTGCTGTACCCGACCCTTCATTAAAAAGCCATACGCCAAGAGCATTTGCACCATAGGCATGTTGCATATTTGCCTCGAACTGCTTGCCAGCGGCGATACGCGCTTTTTCTCGGGCAGCATTTACCGATGACATAACAATCGAAGCAAGAAGCGAGATGATCGAAATGACCACCAGAAGTTCTATGAGCGTGAATCCCCTGACACTTTTCATAACAAATTATTTGCCGGAGAGAAAAAGCTTCTGAATACGACGCCTGTGGCGCTCGTCGCTAGAAAACGGTGTAGAAAGCCACACCGTTACAGCATTCAGCGCATCAGTAGGCGCAAGAAAGCGCGCACCCAGAGACAATACATTTGCGTCGTTATGTTCGCGCGAGAGCCGTATGATATCCATGTTGCCTCCATAATACAAAGCCGCGCGCACGCCATAAAATTTGTTGGCGCAAATCGCTTCGCCCTGCCCCGAACCCCCTATAACAATACCACGCACACCCGATGGATTATGCGAAACTTCTTTTCCCACCAGTGACACATAATCAGGATAATCGTCATCTGCCTTAAATTCCTTCGGACCAAGATCACGAACATCATGCCCAGCTAATGAAAGCCTTTCTACAAGGTACTTCTTAAGCTCGAACCCTGCATGATCTGAGGAAATGAATATCTTCATATAAAGAATTATATCAGCGCCACGGGCTTTTCCCATTACTTGACACTATATACACAGAGGTGTTTAATGTGATCAGCATGTACTCCAGTACCCCCACCCAACCCCCGCCAGGAACAAAACTGAGTCGACAGACAGCGCGAGCGCTCCTCGCAACTGCTTGGGCAAAAAAGATCACCAGAGAAGACGCATTGCGCACCCTTGATCAGGTTGCCGCAGGACTTCTGCTCGAAGATCACTTCGATGTCGCTGTTGCCAAAGCACATCTTGGGAGCGAGTTCGAAACGTTACGACGATCCGCAGAGGAACGTTATCGCGCACAGGCACGAGCTGGCGATTGTATGCATCGCCGTGTCTCGGGCTCGTACGGCGCCGGAAAACGCCGATAATCAAATCGCCGATCGATAGATTCTATCGATCGGCGATTTTTCCTGATTTTTCCAGATTACTGTGCCAGAGTTTTTTCTTTTGGAGTTTCGACGTTGATCCAGATATCATCCGCATTACACCAGTACAATGTTCGGTCATACTTTTTACCATCTTTGTCGTTGTGACTAACATCTTTGTTCTTCACAATCATTTCTTTTTTACATTTTGGACAATTCATATTTTTAAATTAATTTTCCAGCACTTATAGTTAGTATGTAACAAAAATCGAAATATGTGGAACTTCTTAATACTTTGGAGGTGAAAGCTTATTATACATGTGGATAAATTAATCTTAATTTAAATAAATCTTGAACAAAATATCTAAAATAGGGCTAAAATAAATGTGATTTGAAACAGCCTGTTATTTATTGTATAACTTGCAACTGGCGGTGTTTTATGGTAGTATTAATTACATGGGCGTAAGCCCCGGGTTCGCCAACGTGAGCCGACAAAAAAGCCCCTCCAGGGGCCTTTTGTTTTATATATCAAAACAACTATATTTAATACCAAGTTGACGCCAAAGATTAGATGGTATTAAGGCATCAATAATTTTTTTGTTCTTAAAAAGAATTTGCCATAAATAGTAACCCGGGTCTCGTTTCCTCCTAACCATAGGATACAGATAAAGATCTGCGATCTGCATATAAGTACTGACTTTCTTTTTACGCTCAGGTTTCCCTTTTATTATTTTCCTGAAATCGTCAGATGTAAGTGATGAATAAGAACTCGAGGTATTAGGATCAAAAGGCATGCCGCTATTTACCAAATCCTTTGTATAGTTTTCAATATTCTCCTGCTCTTTCGTACCACATTCTTCAAATCTTATTCTAAGGTTCGAATCAGAACCAATATACTTACAGGCTCTCTCAATCAATATTGAATATACAGTTTTACACAAATGCCACCTATTTTTTCCATAGAGTGGTTGATACCTTTTATTGTATCCATCTCTGTGTATCACAGCAGCAAAACCAATCACTGGTATATCGACAAGAAAATCTGACAGATCCTTAAGAAACACTTTACCTTTTTCTCCCTTTACCCACCTGAAATTCTTTTTTCGATTTCTTATGTCAGTAGAGTGGAGAGGATATGTGATATTCCATTTACTGCAAAACTGATTAAATTTCTGAGCCACAGTGTCACGATCTCCTTTTTTGATTAACACTCCACCCAATGCGAAATAATTCGTCGGCCCCACAGAAGCAGGGTCATTAGTATCAGGTTGTCTTGTGCCTGAATCATCTATATACAAATAATACTCTTCCGCTCCCACGATTTCATCTACACCTGCCTATTCTTAATTTCTGGCTACATGCCAAGTGTTGCATATAGGAAGACCTGACCCGACGCTACCCCTACGCCTAGTTTAAGAAAAGGCTCTTGGGACAAACCAGCAAGTCAGAACGACTTACTAGCTGTCCCAAGAGTCTTTGAGCCTTTCCAACAGTTAATAAATTGTTCCGCCACTGATTTGTCCACCCGAAAGCCTTTTGCTTTAGGTAAGTTAAGTGTACTCCTGTACAAACCTTGACAACAAGGCCAGTGTTGTGTCGGATGTGCTCTACCACTTTGCCTGTAGCAATGACCAAAGATGGCTTCCAATTTTTGGTAAAATCATGCCTCCAACAAATCCAATGAAGGTTAGTGCGGTACCAATGAGGATATCCATGTTTTTAAAAATCAGGGATGTGAATGAGTACACTTCCCATCCACGATAATCGAGCCATATCTGCATCGAATAGCCGTTGATTCTGGGATCAAAACCGTCAGTCCTCCCAAATACTGCTTCCTGTTTAAACTGTTCTGTTAAATCACCAATTGTTTTGATTCTTTCTTCCCGATCCTTCGTTCCTAGAAAAAGCAACCAGTTAGATTTTCTCTTTAGAAGAAATTCTGTGAAATCATTTAGATATACGTGAATTCCTAATTTCCCTCCAGTGAATTTATAAAGACCTCGTGCAAGCGCAGATGGTTCTTAATCATGTAACCAATATTAGCAGAAATCTTTTCTCCATTTTGGGCAGAAAAATAGGTTGGTATCCTAACGAAGGTGAACCGGGGTTTGCCAACCTAGCAAAAACACCGGAAAAATGTCCGGTGTTCGTTGCGGAAGCTTTGTTGAGAGACGAATTAGAGTTCCTTTGCTGCTTTGATGACGTGTTGGGCTAACGTATGCGTATAACTTAGTTAGTTTTCGTTCCACGTTATTTCCATAACTTCAGGTTACCAGTAATTTTCTTTAGTTCGTCTTTCGAACCAAAGAGTCCTATTCCGAGTATATTCAATTTATCTGATTCGATCTGACTTAATGACCTTGCAAGTTCTTTATCATCAATCATGTCGATCATTTCTTGAACATACACTATCCAGGACAATACTGAGTTACGAAGCTGACCACTTAAATTCTTTAATTCTTCATTTGAAGCTTTTAGGGCAACAATTGCGAATTGAGAATTTCTTGGGATAGCCAGATTATCTTTAGTGACAAAGTTTTCTCCAGTATCGAACGGCTCCTCCATCTTGTTTCCAAGATAAGCCGCAATATGTCCAATCGTATTTGTAAGTTGCCAAGAAGCTAAATCTTCTCGCAATACGATTGTCATTTTTTTAGAGAAATCTTGTGTCACTTATTATAAGTTCTGACCGGCTTTAATTACGTGCTGAACGAGAGTATGCGTATACCCCATCTCATTGTCGTACCACGAAAGCACTTTGACCAGATCACCATCGACGACGCGAGTCATTTCAAGGTCGGCGATCGAGGCGTGCGGATTGCCTTTGATATCAGACGAGACAAGCGGTTCATCAGTAACAGCAAAGATACCCTTCCAGCGCGGATCATTGGCCGCATCGCGCAATATCTGATTCACCTCTTGGGCCGTCGTCTTCCTTTTTGCTAGGAACGTGACATCAACGATCGAACCAACCACAACCGGGACGCGAATAGAAATACCATCAAACTTTCCCGAGAGCTGCGGCAATGCCTTTGTTACGGCGATAGCTGCGCCTGTCGATGATGGAACGATATTTTGTGCCGCTGCCCTGCCCTCGCGTAGGTCTTTTTTAGATGGCCCGTCGACAATTGCTTGGCTTGCCGTATATGCATGCACCGTATTCAAGACTGCCTTTTGTATACCGATCTTTTCATCCAAGATCGCCATCAACGGAGACCCCGCATTCGTCGTGCACGATGCGTTCGACGTGATCTGGCAGCCCTTGAATCGCTCTTCGTTAAGGCCCATGAGAATGGTCGCGCCCATTGCTTCAGATGCAGCGTCACCCTTGGACGGTGCAGTGATGACCACTCGCTTGGCACCGGCATCGACATGCACCTTTGCTTTGGCGAAATCAGTAAAGAGTCCGGTCGACTCGACGACCACATCAATATCAAGAGCCTTCCACGGCAGCTTTGTCGGTTCTTTTTCCTGAATGAAAGCGATCTGCTTCCCGTCAACGATCAGTGACTTGCCATCTTCCGAAGCCGAAACATCGAATGGGCTTACACCATAGGCCGAGTCATACTTCAAAAGATACGCGAGGTTTTTCGCATTTCCCAAGTCGTTTACTGCTACTACGTCGATATCTCCGTGCTCAAGCGCAACCTTCAAGAATGCCCTGCCGATCCTGCCAAATCCGTTTATAGCGACTCTGATGTTCTTTGCCATGTTGGTTTATTCTATTGCTACAGTATAACGCATTATTCGGCTACAGCGACCGGTTCCGACGACGATGCAGTGTCAGTTGGTGCCGAAGAAGC
>JGI11643J12802_10020064_pt1 | contig 15921 bp, 29 predicted proteins | sample IowConreferecore_FD_12802 | JGI IMG/M metagenome (IMG submission 12802)
CCAATTCAATTCCATTCCTATTCCAATTACGCTCCGTATTCCCCGGTAATTCCAATTCACATTACTCTGTGTATTCTGGCAATACGAAATCCCCCGCTGAATTGATTTCAGCGAGGGATTCGTATTCCGATGCCCGAGGCAAACACCGGAGCTATTGAGCGGCGATTTCCCAAATGTTATTCGTCGCATCCCAAGAAAGCGTTACGGTTTCGCCTTCAATGGTTGTGGTCAGAATTGTAATCACCACATTTTCGGCAGCAGCTTGTACCTGCCAATCATTTGCAGCATTCACAAGATCCTGCAAGATATGAACGTCAGGGCTTTTCATATTCCATGATTCCCTTCCGCGCGGTTCCCTTTTCCTCGATTCCCTTTACCCGTGAAATCTGATCAGGATTCTCACGCAGGAACTTGATTACCACGTCAACGGTTTTGCCGACGGGATTGAATGCAAGCTTCTCAATCTCGGAACCGTCGATCAGCTCATATTCCGATTCAAATACAGCTTTCGGAATAACAGACGTCAAACCGTCGCGGTATACGAGATAGTCACCAGCCACAACATATGACGCGCCGTTCGTGGTGAACATCCTGCCACCGATCAGAATGCGTTCGGCACGGATTGTTCGCTTGGTTCGGTACTCGTGAATCTCGGCCATTTCGGTTACCTCGGAATCTTGATAACGTCGCCAACGCGCAGCATTACGTCTGCATTTGCTTCAACCAGCTCGGGCCATTTATTGCCGTCGCCCAAATACTTTTCAGCGAGTTTCCAAAGGGTATCCCCAGATTTCACCACGACAGTAAGCGTCTTGGGAGATGACTTCTTTTCAGCAGGTTTCTTTGCCGGGTGCAGCAAGTCGTGAACGTCATTTCGCACAGCGTTCATGTCCATAATCTTTCCCTTTGCGTAACCGGGGTCCCACTTCCAATCAGACCATTCGCCATGTCCGATTACGCTTTTCTCCGTCCACCCATGGAAGTCGCATACCGCAGCAGAGAGTTTCAGTGCGGAAACGTATTGTGCGTGCGACATACCATGGGTTCCGGCATACCCGATTTCCACACCGTAGAAATGCGCATTCCCGTCAACGGAGCCATTCTCTCCCTCGTGATAATGAGGATGCAGTACGCCGTTGTAGTTCTCTGCCACCACGTGTGCCAGTACGGCAGGGTCTCCCCCACCAGCATGGTTTGCGCGTCCCCAGCCGATCAGCCATACCAGACCAGCGGAGTCGATATGGAACTGGCACAGCGGTCCGGGGAGGGATGCGTCACCGTTGTACAGGTAGCTGCGCTGGTCGGTGCCGTCAGAGCCGGTGTGGTGCCACATGAAACCGTTCATGGTTCCCCATCCACCATGTCCGGCGCGATTGTGGTCCGACCAGTTTCCGTATTCCCGGTAACCGACTCCCCACTTCTTGAGTTGAGTAGTCAGTTCATGTGCGCTCATTGGTGCAGACATTTTATTCTCTCCTACTTGGTGTACGTGATTCGGATTTGCGGTTCCCCGCTCTGACCGTTTCCAGCGAAGTACCCGTAATAACTCTGTGAGTTACTGGGAGCCTGCCCGATCGCTATCCCTTTAGCGGTGTTGTCTCGCAAGTTGGTACCAATGGTATTGGACACCGTAAACCACTTACCCTGACCAACGCTGAATCCGGAACTGGATATGCGGTCGTTCAGTATTTGTGAACTGGAATGGTTTCCACTCAAGGTGGTTTGATTGTGCGTTCCGATATATACCGTCCCACCATCATTCTGGTACCAGTGGAGATTCTTTAGATATATCTCTACCTTGTTTACCGTCGCGCCGCTCAGTGTACTTCTGATATTCGCGTCATCGAAACCGACAAACGAGAATTGATTTCCATTGGTTCCCGAGTAGTACCCTTGGAACAGATGTCCAGAATCATATCCGGTACGGTTGGTACCGTCCGCAGCGTAACATCCGGATTCGTTGCTACTCCATGTTTTCACGTATTGCTGTGTGGGTGGTGGCGGTGGCGTGCTTCCTGCCGAAGTATCAGCGAGGAATGTGTTATAGGGTTTCACACTGCCGATATCTTCTGCCCATGCGCGCCCATAACTGGTTCCCTGGTACTTTGATCCAGACACCGACGCAAAGAAAGAGAAACACAGACTCAGATACGACCCCTGCTGCACACTGTTAGAGATGGTGTGTTCACCGTAGAATGCCCAATCCGTACCGCCGGTTTGCCCACCAAGTTGTACCTCAAACAAATCGGGGCTAGTTGGCGTGGCAATGGAATCCCACGCATAACTGCAAGTAACACCAATGTATGTCGGATTGCTGGCACCCTTGTCAATGCGTCCATTGACACAGATTCGGTATTGCCGGGTAGCGTCCCAATCCGGAATGGTGAGCATGTTGAATACGCGTGCATGGGTACCGTCGAATACTCCGCCATCCTGGCTACTGGTGGTGAGTGCAATAATTCCACGTGCCATGTTGGTTAGATCATCTTCGACGTTCATTCCATTAACCAGAATGGAATCAGCGTTCACGTTCTGAAATGACGCGTTACCGTTTTCGTCAATGAAATAATTCTGACTGCCAACAGTGAGATTATAGAATGTGGCTGCACCATCCCGAGCAATGCGCCATCCGGATACACCATTCTCGCCCGATTGGAAATCCTTACTCTTGATAGCGGATCGTATCAATTCCTCTTGCCCGATGATTGGGTTTCCAAATTCCATAATCTCACCTCCGAAGTTACACAGTGTGAGCAAATGCCCATGCCGGCCGTGACGCTATGTGATCTCACCTCCGCATGGTGATATTGTCGCCTTCAATCCGACACGTACAGATGGAACCGATATCAGCGTTGCTCCAAACGAATATCAGTTTGTCTCCTGCCGGTAGTTCGATTACCGATCCACCAGCACTGTCGTTATTGGCGGAGTAAGTGCTCATCACTTGTGCCGAATCAGATACGACACCCCGGTATATGCGTAGTTGGCATTCCACATTCGATGTGGTATTGCAGCTCATCAGTTGTATTGACCAGCGTTCACCATACCGTCGCGGGCCGATTTCAGCCTGACACGTACCAGTGATTCCAGTACCGTCGTCAACAGCGACAGCCTGCACATACTCCAACAGCGGATATTTCACAGCGTAACCGTGAATTCGTACAGTACAGCGACTTCTACAGTGTATGCGTCCCCCGCTCCGGCGGTTACCCATACTTCTTGGGTGGCATTGACCGGAACGATTTCTGCGCCGGGAGAGATTGGATATCCGGTATACGCGTTCACTGTTGAATTCGGACCGATGTACACCGGATTTGTGTCGTCAAGATTCTTGATTCGCAGACTCTTACGAGAGTCCAATCGTCCGATAAGCTGCTGTGCGTTCCCATTGGCGAGAAATCGAGTAACCCGGAATACATCGGTTTCGCGTGGTGATTCGTTGACGATTCGTACCGGAATAGGATCGTGTTCGACAATCTCCGGTAGATACGTTTCCTTATCAGTTTCCGGATCGTATTTGGTTTCCGGGTCGGAGTAGTCAATATTTGGGTCCGGTGCTACGCCGTGAGTCTCGATTCCTCGGTATGGAAAATTCACCCCAGCGTAATGCTCGGGAATTGGTGCAATCCTTTCCGGTTCCCGGTTAGGGCTGCTTGCCTGACCGGGCAGTTGCCTGTACGCCATTGTGTCACGCTGCCTTTCGCGCATTCTCATACAGCAGAATCAATACGGTGCACATTACTGCTGACACTACTACCGGTGCGGGGGAACCGGTGAAGTGTGAAAAGATTAGACCAGTTCCCATTGCTACCGTGACAGATGCGATTTCACCAAGCCGAATATCTTTGGTCATTCCAGTGTCACCAGGGTCAGCTTTGCTAACATCGGTGAACTTCGGAAGGAACGACATAAACACCGTAGTCGTTGTTCCGAGCGCCATGCTTGCAGGTCCCAAAGCGTCAGGGTTTGCCATGAACAACAGCCTTTCCAATAGCAGCGCTTTTCTCAAATCCCACAACAGCGATTCCCAGTAGGAGTGCACCGAGTATTACCATGCCGGTACGAAACCAATTGGTAGTGTCAGACAGCCATTGTGCGGCATGTGTGAGCGATGCTGGTATGTCGGTCAGCCCAACCGGTGTGGCGTTTCCGGTACTGTAGTCTGCCCTGGCTATTCCAGTGCCAACGTAGCGCATGCATTTGAACGCTCCGGTACTCGACATAAGGTTTTCCACGGAACCGGTACGTACGTTGACATGCGGTCGTTCCTGCCCGATGGCTGTGCTATTGGATGTGGCCAGTACCATATGGGTAACGTTGACACAGATATCGCCTGCCATGAGATCAGAGCGAGGAATCACTTGCCAATCTGGGGATGCCATAAACGCTGTTGTGGTCCCGCCACCCGGCGGGTACTTAATGCCGATTGCCTGCATGCCTTTGCAGATGAATGATGAGCAATCGCTGTATCCCGTTTCAAATCTGCGCGCTTGACTGTACGTGTCGTGGGCAAACAATTGCACCGCGCCGACCAGTTGCGGCAACCCAGCCATCCGGTTTCACCTCCGTTCACACAATGGGTCCGTTGTTAGGATTGGGATAGGTCCATGGCATATCACCAGGATGGTCGTTCGGATTCACTTTTGGTTGTTCTGTTTTTGCAGATCCCAATTTCTTGGGTTTCTTTCCACCAAGCCCGTACCGAATAACATCCCGTGGATCGTATCCCTTGATTCCCGAGTACAGTAGAACAATACCGGAACCGAGCATCACCACATTTACGAGACTGACTTTCATTTCGAGAATCCCAACTTCTTGCTAATTGGAATTACGTATGTCAGCGCAGCACCCACCAGTATTGCAGTGCCAAACTGGGACGCCAATTTCTCGTTACCATTACTCATTATCGACAGCATGACGGCAAGTACCATGCCACCGACAACGAGTTTTATGCTCGGCCCTTTGTTGTTCTTCGCCCATTGTCCGGTCACCACAATTACAGAAGTGGCAACTACAGATGTTGTGGTATCCAAGTCATGTCACCACCTTTGCAGCGTTCTTCAGAGCTTTTGTCTGCGGAACAGCGTCGGTAATGGTTCCGATAAGTTGATTCAATTGCTGAGTCTGTCCACCCAATGCAGCAAGTGCAATTGCCAGCATGATTCCACCAGCAACAACCATGCCAAATCGCATCCATGTGATCGGGTCGGTAACAAAATCAAAGAACGCGCCGACAGAATCCAGTCCAGACACTACACCGATTGGTTGAACAGACGGCGTATCCGGTGTCGTATCAGGATTACCCGCAGCCTTTGCGGCGCGTGGCATATAAGCCAAGTAGTCACCATAGAAGTATGTCGCCCATGGCATGAAATTTGTTCCGGCATTGGAAAGCGCATATGCAGCTCTGGCGTTTGTTGCTGGTTCCAGCAATTGGTCATTGGATGACAAACCCAAAGACTTCCTACGTGCCGGGCCGTTAGCGCCGTACATGTTGATTTGCCATAGTCCGTAGGAGTCGTCTGGTGGCTTTGTGTTGTGAGATGCAGGGTCACCGGATGATTCAGCCAAGGCGATTGCAACAGCTTTGACCAGAGCGCCACCAGTGAAACCGGCCGCACGTGCGTAACCGGCAATCTCGGCATCGCTGATTGTGTAATGCTGTTGAATAGCCATGTCCGGTGACCCTGCTTTCTCAGTGCAACATCTCACGCATATGCGGTGGCAACATAGCCTTGACCATCGGATGATTCAGTGCAGTAGCCAATCCGTCAATGAATGCGTGAATGTCGCTGACTTCCTGGCAGAGTTTCTGATACTGGTCATTCTGCGAGTCCACGCAATCGCAGTGCAGATGATGTTCACTCTCCGTCACGGCCGGCTGCGGGTTTTGCTCACTCGGTGTAGCGGTCATAGCCTCGGATTGCCTTTCCCTATTTCGGTACCCAAATACGGGTACCATCAAAGATGAGATTTGGTCCGCGCGATTTGAGAATTGCCCTAGTCGCTGCGGAGCGATATTTCAAATTGAAGTCCCAAGTCTCTTTCCATCCCTTGTGATGACGTGCTGCGATACTGGAAATCGAATCCCCACGATGTGCGATTTCCTCCCAGTACGGTGGGGTCTTGGTACTTGCCGGTTTCGGAGCGGGTGGCTTGTTTCCAATTACCGGTGGTGGTTTGGTGACCGGTCCGGGTGCATTAATCGGTCCGGGTACCGATACCGGCGGATTGACCGTGACCGGATACGGTGGTGATCCAAAATGCGTTAGCGCCAAACTCCAGAGCGACCATTCCTGAATCGACATTTTATTACCGCTGATATCGCTACCGCCATTGAGTGCCTTGGTGATAGCGCTTGACGCGATGCCGGGAGAATACCCTTGTGCAATCAGCCAATTGATTGCAGCCTGACCCCATGCCTCGTTCGTTTCATATGTGGCGTCACCAGAACTGTCAGCCGGAGGATTTACCGGCAGGAAATCACCAGTTCCGCCAACTCCGACCCCAGCGTCTCCGGAAGTGTCTTCAACCGGTATCGGTGCATCATTGCTGCCGTTCTTACGGTTCCATACCGCAATGCCGAGTCCACCACCCACCACGACAATCCATGCACCCAACGGCAGCGGACCGATTTGTTTTCCGAAATCAATTTTGGTTGCCATGCCGCATCACAGCCTGTATGCCGAGTTGCCATGATGCGGCAACTCGACAGCCTGAATTCGACCCTGCACCGATACTCCCATATCCTGCGCGGGCGGGACGTCGTACAAATCCATATCCCAAGGCGCAGGATCTACCCGGTAGGTATTGCGTCGCGGTGACCAGGGCTGCATACCCAGAATCTCGTAATCCCTACGATGATCCGCCATTGAGAAATGCTGTCCATTGAACTGACGCGCACCATTACCCTTGGTGCTCTGGTCGAACGGTCGGGTAAAGGCGTAATTAGCAGGGCTCATCTGTTCGGTGAGCCGAGTTTCAACCGGTGGATTCCAACGCGGATCGGGACCAATTTTGTAATGGTCCTTGCGTTCCGACCAACCATTCGCATTCTGATCTTCGACAGAATGCCGCTGTGCGTCGTCAGCGTCGTTAGGACGGTAATAACTCTCCGGTGACGCGTCGTCTTCCGGACGCACGGTACGAACCGGCATACTGCCGAGTCGCATCGCATCCGGAGTATTGCCAACCGATATTCTGGGAGTAGGTCCCCAGCCGAACGTATTCGTATAGGGCGCCGTGGTGTCGGACGGTACGGCATAAGCGGAATTCGTTTGCCCGGACTCGGCAGTATTCGCGTACTGTCCGGCATACTCGACAGTATTTACGGTGTACGGATTCTGTCGATTGGCATTGGGCATTGCTGCCTACTTCCCGAGTGCTGCGCGAATCGATCCAGCGAATGCGTCGCCCATACTCTTGATAACCTGCGCCGAAGTCGGGCGCGAAACAATTGTGGTCACCAGTGCAACCGTGACAATCGCACCCATGACATTGAAAATCCTGTCACCCATGGTCGGTGTCCTTTCCGTCATCCGGTGCGCTGTCCTGCGTCCCGCTGAGTGTCAGCGGATTGTCAGGTTCAGCGGCAATCTTTTCCAGAGCGCCGCGCACCAATGCTTCAATCCTGCCATTCCGCAAATCGTGCTTAACCTCTTCAGTGGCTTTGGTACCGAGAATCTGGGTGATTGCCACACCGACAAATCCCAGAATGGTGGTGACCATGGGCGCCGCGCTATCGGCGTGGGTCAGCATGATTCCAAAGCCGAATCCCGCGCCGATAGCGACCAACGCAACTACTCCTGCGATAGCAGTCTTGTTCATTTGAATTCAGGCTGCCTTTGACACCTTGGGTCGGTTCAGCGCTCCCAGAATGAGCGGAAGGACCCAGTAGACCAGCACGGCACCAACGATGAGCGACTTCAAATCCAGACCAAAAGGCATGTTACTTTCTCCTATTCAGTGCACACCGACGGAAACCCCACCGACACTCACGCCGTGGAATCCCCGGTTAATCATGTAAAGGAAAACCAACGAACCAATCACGATTACCGCAGCAGCATGCGGTGTACTCAGCATCGATCCGCTCTGATTGCTGTCATCCATCATTGGTCCTCCCAATCTCAGATAAAGACGTTGCCCGCAATGGCAACGTCATTGGTGAGCACCTTCAAAGTGCCCGCTGCCGACGAATTGAACTGCAGTTCAAGTCGGCTGGAACCCAGAGTCGGAAGCCAAAGATCACGATTCTCGTGACCATACGTGCCGTCGAATTCGTGCATGAAGTCATACACTCGAACACCATTCTCCAGAGCACGCGCCGAATCCTGCGCGGGAACCGTCGCACCAACCGCACCACCGAATCCAGAGCGGTTGTACATTTGCTCACGCCACGCATTCGGTTCGATGATGTCCAGCGGGCGGGTATCCAAGTACAGATACAGCGGGTCCGCATTGTTCCAGATAGTTTCACCAGCAGCGCGGGAACCACTGCCGTCCTGCATAATGAAAATCAGATTCCTGATGTAGTTGCCAACGCGTGTCAGCCGAATGGTATTGCTACCAGCATTCACGTTGTAGGTCTGGCTACTCCAGAACTGCGTGGTGTTCATTGCAGGCGGAGTGATCTGATTGGTGTGACCCTGCGCCGAAATCTCCGGCTGATCCCACGCTTCCAATCCAACGCGAACGCGAACAGTTGGGAGCGTAGTCGGCAGCGTGCCCGCCGCAATATCCGACACCTTTGACAGCGTCATGCGCAGCTTGAAAGTCGCAGCTGCATTCTGGTTCGGCAGCGATCCGAGACCATCGCGGAAGTTCAGTTCAACCGGAATTCGCAGGAGATACGAGAACCCAGCGAACGTGCCAGACGGCGCCGCATAGACCGGGGAAGCCTTGGGGTCGGCACCGAGAACATGATTATACCCGCCAAACTTGTTGGCATTGTACAGCTCATACGCAGTGTCAAACTGGTCAATCACAGCGCCATTCGGCTCGGTGAGATAAATATTCTTCAGTGCGGCGAGAACACTGTTCTGTGTGTAAGTCGCTGCCGGTGCGCCACCAGTTCCGCCGGACGCGGTGACCAGGATCACCAGATTGCGAACATACCCGTATGCGGGAATGTCCATTACGCCAAGATCCTGATCGGAAGCGGTCAGCACCCGTGAAACATCATTTCCGGTCGGCTCGCGATGCTTGGCGGACGCCCGGATGAAGGGAACAGTGGGCTGTACCTGCTGCGTGTTCTTGCCGGAATTCCGAGTCTGGGAATTCCCGCTCGGGCTCTGAGTAGCTGCGGTAGGCATGATTTGTATTCCTTTCTAAAGTGCAACAGCCATTGCGTCGCCAATGGGAGATCCCTTTTCGGCCAGCTTGGCTGCTGCCATACGCCAGAGAAAAGTAAAGATAACCATCATTGCGCCGACAATGAGAACATTCAATGCGGACGGTGTAACCATTCCAAACCCCTTTCTAGACTGTGATAACCGGTGCCTTGGTGCGGTACATCTCACCAGAGCGAGTATTCACATACAAAACTTCGAAACGGTCCAAATCCGCTACGATCAGCCGGATCAAATCGGCGGACCGGAACGATATACCGGACAACCGGCGGAGATTGTTTTCGTCATTGTCTCGAAAGAAGAACAAGTGCGTGCTCTGGTCGTACACTTCCAACGGCACCCAAGCGGGTCTCTGCGTCGCCAGTAGTACCGATATTCCGAGTGCCCGTGCTTGCAGCAAGTACATTTTCACATCCAAACTCAGATGCAAAATGTTGGCGACATACCACAACTCATCTATCGCAACCGTCCATGCACCCTCCCGGTATATCCGCTCAAATGCGTTGTGGAATACATTGGTCTGTTCGGTATTCGAATCCAGCGAAGTCGCGTCTGGCCAGAGCACACGTCGTGGGTATTTGTCCGGATCTAGTGAATGCCATCTTTTCAACGGGTAGTATCCACCATGCATGATGAGCCGCTGCATGGTGGCATCTCTTGGTTTGGTGGCGAATACACAAACGTACGGATGCAGCGGGAGAAGATTTGTCAGCAGATTTGTTTTGCCCTGACCGGTCGGACCGATCAGTGCGACATGTTCGCCAAATTCCCAAGCGAAGTAATGAACAATGAATTCGTCCCATGGAATACGCGGCGCAGTGACTGCCACCCGTGCCATGCGTATTTGCTCGGTCATTGTCGACTTGTTCCAGCTAGCCGTTTGACCGCCATGGTGCAATTTCATTTCTCGTTACCCTCCCCTCGGTTCGTGTTGGCGAACATCTCTGCCATGTCAGCTACCATCTTCTCTTGGCGCTCACGCAATGCCGGTACATGGTGCATAGCAAGTGCCATGAGAATTGGCGCATGTGCCATGATGACCGCACCCCAAGCGCTAGTGGTCACCAGGGAAAGCAATGCACGGCGTACCGCTGGATTCGTCTTGGCCAGATCATCCAAAGATTCTGCGCAGCGTTCCGCATTCTCCAGAATGATTTTCCCGCAACTCGGGTCGAACGGCATTACCGCCAGGGCGAATCCGGTGTACAACTGTGTCAGCGCGGGTTTCAATCCTCCGCGCGGCATGGTCGGCATCGGCTTGTTCTTGCCGCGCGACTTCTTTTCAGCGCGTGGCTTTGATTCCCACCACCGTTTCCGTTCGCGACCAGCTTTCGGATTCGGTGTCAATTTTGATTCCGCGGATATTGAATCCACAATTTCAGCATTGATATCAGAGAAATCAAACGGTTTACTGTCTACATTGTCTACAGGGTCCGGTTCGAAAACATTTTCGTTCATCCTCCGAACCACCATTGCGAGAACGACTTGCGGCCAGGGCTACCGGTCCTTGTCTCGCCATGCGTCTGGGAAGCGCTCTGTGCGGCGCTCTGGCGCTCTGTCTCACCGTTCCCGGTACCAGTGCCCACCGCAGCATTTCGCGGTTGCTGTGCGGGCTGTGTGGCTTCCCGCAGCGCGCGGACAATCTGTTCCGGCATGGACTGGATCGCGGTGAGGACTTCCCCGAAGTTGGGCATCCCCGCAGCGGCGTGCGCGGCTCCGGCAGCGCCGGAATTTCCCGCAGCGGGCATGCTTTGCTGCGGGGCGACGGGGGCCGAATTCCCAATACTGTTCTGATTGCTTTGCTGTGAATTTCCGGACGTTGTCACGGTTCCCGTGCCCGCAGACCCGTTATTACTCTGCGCTACGGCCGGCGGCGGGTTTTGGTTACCCAGAGTGCTGTTCGCTTCCGGCATAACTGATCATGAGCCTTTCTCGGCATTCTTGCAGGTCAGAGCGATATCATGGACACATGGTGATAGGGCATCACCCGAAAGGGTGAAGCACCGACCGGTGTTGACCGGTCGTCATCCCTTTGCGATCGATAGGACCATCATATCGACCGCACCCCCTATCGGCGCGATGAGTATTCGCACTGGAAAGGTGAAATCAATGCCCGCGAAGAAAGCCACCAGCAATGAGATCGTAATGCCCGGCGCGAAGTTCGACCCGGACAAACTGGCAGCGATCACGTCCTTTGAGGACGCGCTGTCGCTGGTGACGGAGGTGATGGGCGAACAGAATGTCGCCCGCGCCAGCGAGGAAATCGGTGACGGTTTCAAGCTGGTTGACAACAAGGACACCCTTATTGGTGTCGCAATGCTGCTGATCACGTGGGATTTCCACATGGGAGACCATGGGGAATTCGTCAGCGTCAAGCTGGTGACCAAGGACAATCGGAAGCTGATCGTGAATGACGGTTCATCCGGCATTCGCGACCAGCTCATGAGCTACACCGCAAAGAAGAACCGGCAGGGTGGGCTCTTCTGTGACAAGGGCTTCCGCCGGTCGGATTACAAGTACACCGACGAAAAGGGTGAGGAGAAGCCTGCCACGACGTACTATCTCGACACGTCGGTCTGATTCCCGTCGGGAATTCCAATAAGAGATCCCCGCTTTCCGTATTCACGGGGAGCGGGGATTTCTTGCGTCACCGAGGCATGAAACATAGGTGGTGGGATTCCGAATGGCAGGGATGGATGACTGGTCGGAAATTGAATTCGGATTGTTCGATTCAATGGTCGGTCATAGTGCCGAAATATACGGTGACCAATGGATGCAAACGCTGTACGACACGGCTCTGTTTGAACACGATATCTCGGCCGATGACCGTGCGGCCGTACTGTCCGCGTTGAGAGATTATCTCTGGGATAATTACGGCGTGGACTTTGACGACGTATTCGATTGGGAAGGGTATCGGGAGGCTTACGACAATGCCCAAGTATGAGATTTCGGGTTACAAAGGCGGCTTTACTGTTGAAATTCTGGACAGCCAGATCGAGACAATGCCCGCCCAAATGACCCGGACTCAGCGTGATACTCCGCTTGAAAAGCGACGGATCATTGCTTGGGACGGAGAGGGAATGAAACTCTCCGGAAATGATAAACCGCAGCACTACGTAATGTTCGGCTGCTCCGCAGAACCAGAATGGGTGTTGGTCAATCAGGATCTATCAACAATGCAGATTCTTGAATACATCATCGCTGTTGGACAGCGATATCCTAACGCGGTGCATGTCGGATACGGTTTCCGATACGACTGCAATATGATTATCAAAGGACTGCCGGACAAACATTTGCGTGCTATCAAACAGCATGGCGAAGTCTCGTTCAAACTCGGTTCGGTACGTTGGCGTATTGCGATGATTCCCGGAAAGACATTCCGAGTGACAAAGCGCTGGAGTAGCGGTCGTACGAATACGGGCAAGCGAAGTGGCGACGGATACGTATCTGTCAAGATCGACGATATGGTGTCGTTCTTCGCTTGCCCGTTCCTGACCGCGTGCGAAAGCATTTTGGCAGAAACACTGACCGAAGAGGACCGGGAAGTCATCCGGTATGGCAAGTCGGCTCGCAAAGATAATCTGTGGGCTGATCTACCAGACGTGGAAAAATACTGGACAGCAGAGATCAGGCTTATGCAACAGATGGCAGAGACATTCCGCGATGTGATGTTTGCTGCCGGAATCCGATTGAAGCAATGGTACGGACCGGGTGCTATCGCTTCCTATCTGATCTCCTCACACAAATTGAGAAATCATTTGCAGAACACTCCGGAAATCAGAGCTGTGCACAATGCCAGCAAGATTGCCTATGCTGGTGGCAGATTTGAATTGTTCCGGGTCGGTCGTATCACAGGACCTATTTACAGCTATGATCTGAATTCTGCGTATCCGGCTGCACTGGCAAAAGCGCCAAGTCTCGGGCTTGATCATGGACAATGGGTATGGGTTGAGAATCCCACCACAATTGAAGAATTCGGTGTGTACCGGATCACGTACAATCATCTAGGAAAAGCGCGTGCCGTGGAATTCGCAGCAATGCCGCTGTTCCATCGGGACATGAAAGGTTCGATATCATTTCCGCAATTCGTATCCGGTTGGTACTGGTCACCGGAAGCAGCAGCAGTACGCGAAATCGGATTGCGATATCCGGGAAGTGTCACGATACATGAAGGTTGGGTATGGCGCCACGACGGTACCCGACCATTCGGATTTCTACAGGAAATGTTCGACGAAAGAATCAGACTTGGTAAGAAGAATATCGTATCGATGCCGTACAAACTTGGTCCAAATTCCATGTACGGAAAACTAGCACAGCGGGTAGGCTGGGACGAAAAGAACCATCTCCCGCCAAAGTCGCACTGTCTCCCATTGGCAGGGTGGGTCACGTCTAACTGCCGGGCCGCTTTGTACCGGGTCATGGTTCAGATTCCCATGCACAAATTGATTGCGGTGGAAACGGATGGAATTTATACCACAATGTCCCCGGAACGACTCCGAATGGAAATTGGTGACCGACTCGGTGAATGGGGCATGGACACTTACGACGAAATGCTGTATTTGCAGAACGGTGTTTATCATAGAAGAACCGGGAACGCTTGGCTTCCTCCAAAGGCAAGGGGATTGGATATCGCGTCGGTGTCCAAAGAAATTGTTGAGAACTATTTCCGGAACTGTAGTGCCGGAGCATTCCCCGTGCTCACAGTTGCCATGCGGGAACGATTCGTCGGATTGAACGCTGCATATGTAAGAGGACGCGGTATTCATGTCAAGGAACATCTTGGCAAATGGGAGGCAGGCACGCGCGACATGGAGCCTGGCGGGAAAGGAAAGAGAGCACATATTCCCGGAATGTGTACGGAATGTAATCTCGGGCTCAGTGCATGGGAGTCACCACACCGGCTGGCCATTCGCACCCGGTCCATGGGAGAGATGAGTACAGCTCACTCGTTGCCTTGGGAGAACACAGCAGTACCAGTCGAAATGCAATTGGCACGCGACATGGATGCAGTAGCGGAAGGAATGCTCACCAATGAGTAAAACACCTAGGTCAAGACGTGGGACATGTCCAGTCTGCGGAAAGCGGTATCAAATCAAAGAGAATGGTTTCATTCGACGGCACCATTCCAAATTGCAGGTATCGGAAGGAAGAATTGTTCGCTGGGACTGGGAGAAATGTTTCCAAGATGACTTGCTGCCTAGGGAAATCCTAGGTGCGGTAATCGTCATTGCACGAATGGACGTGACCGACAATGAGCGAGAGAATCACATTCATCATCACGCTTGACTGCTGGCACAGCAGCGTGTTCAAAGATCCGGCACCGGTGATCGGTGATCAGATTTGGTGTATGAAATGTCAAGCGTATCAAGTGGTGCGGTCGGCTCCGGCCGAATACAGGATTCGCTGTCAGAAATGCACATACAGCCGCACGTTCGGCACATCCCAAATCAATGCTGAAATCGCCGCTGCCAAACACAGAATGAAACGAAACAGTCACACAGTGCTACTGATGAACGGGCGCCGAGTGGTCAAGCGGTACCAAACCGACCCGGCAAGCGCGCTGACACTCGGTAGCGAAACACCCCCGCCGGCCGTCGCACAGTGTGACCAGACTCCGAAAACTAACAGAACGTAATCGAATCCGGCGGCCGGCATGAACGCTGAGTGACGAAACCGTAATCATTTCGTTACCGGAAATAGGCCGAATCGACACCAACAGGTACCCGAAAGAGGCTAAGCTGATCCCAGATCAAATGAGCACGGCACGAGGGCAGTTGAGTCGCGGTCAACACGACGCGGTGTCAGACCCCGAATGAACCGGACGTACCTTGAGAACTGAACAGCGGAGAAACGCAAGATATTTGAGCCGTAGAATGCGAGCACGTCACACCGAAAGTGACAGCCTCTTGTGCGGACAGACTCCCGGTGAAACGGGAAGGAACATAAACGTTTCGAATCTCAAAATCTCAATCCTCGGTTTGGTTCGCGAAATCACCTTCGCGAACCTTACAATCAATTCAGAACCCACTGAATTGGTTGTTTGGTTCACGGAAGGGAAAGACAATGGGCGAAGAAATGATCCCTCGGATCGTAGTACCTGATGCGGACGACGCTAGCTTGCTGGTGGCCGCACTCATCGGGTTTGCGCACGATGCGATCGACTCTGTCGTACATACGGCGAATCTGATTCAAATGACGGAAAACGTCAAAAGGGCGTTGGACCTGGTCGAAATCATAAATGATCAGGTTCTTCGGTCAATGCTGACCAAGCGCTTTGGCGATACGCTTACTGCAAGCGAAATCGAAAAGGCACTCAGCAGGATGCGTCGAAACCTTGGCGCTGTCAACACCGAAATCCGGGACGCAATAAACACCCTTAAATGCCAAGCCGCTGACTCAGAAGTCAGTGACAGCGACTTGGCAGCGGAGCTGGATAACTGGCTGCGTAACTTGGGTAACTCCCCGGACGCCTGATAGAATCAGAGCATACCGACCCGCTCCGGTCCTTGACCGACCAGAGCGGGTCGGTACCCAACGGACTTCCCAACCACCGCACAAATTCGAGGAGAAAAAA
>JGI11643J12802_10007810_pt1 | contig 15219 bp, 14 predicted proteins | sample IowConreferecore_FD_12802 | JGI IMG/M metagenome (IMG submission 12802)
GCGAGCCTGCGGCGGGTGGACCAGGATGACATGAGGCAATTATAGCAAAGAAAAGGGGCCGCACCCGTACGGGTGCGGCCCTCTATCACATCGGAATGCCCAAAAACGAGCAACCGGCGGCCCAGTCGCCACGTGTCGGGACAAGGTTCGCTCCACGTCGATAGCTGAAATCCTGAATGACGAGCGCATACGGCGCCCTTTTGAAACGCTTGTCATCGACGTACTCTATGACCGTTCCCAGAGCAATAAGCGGAAGCAGAAAAGGCTCATTCGGCCTGTCTGCCGAATAGTGAAGAAGATCATAGGCAGTTGCGGGACGATGTGCCTCTTCAAGCATCGCTTTGCCGACACGATCAGTCGAAAGCTTTCGATCGAACGCGAACACTTTCGGCGATGACGAGATCGGCGTCGTGTGGGCCTCAGGAAATATCAGATCATTCACCGCTTCGTGAATAAATCCGTACCTGACGCTTGCCAGGAGCTCTTTTATACTCAGCGGACTGGATAGTACTGTAGTTGGCATATGACAAAATTCTAAATTCACGCTACTTGTAAACTATTTATTTGTCAATAACAGCCAGAGAAAAGCCGCACCTTGCGGTGCGGCTTTTCTTAGATCGAACTCTCTGTTCTGGCGACTACCTACTTTCGCCCTTACGGACTATCATCGGCAGTACGGCGTTTAACTTCTCTGTTCGGGATGGGAAGAGGTGGTGCCACCGCCTTAAATCACCAGAACAGAGAGCTCGATCGAGCTGTAATTTTCTATATCAAAGTATTGAATGTAGGAGTTTCAAGAAAGCCCACAGATCAAATCTGTGTGATTCATAGATTTCCTAATAGGATCGGGCAATTAGTACTTCTCGGCTCAACACATCACTGTGCGTACACCTAAAGCCTATCAACCTGGTAGTCTTCCAGGGCCCTATAACGATTCCTCATCTTGGAGTGGGCTTCCCGCTTAGATGCTTTCAGCGGTTATCCCTTCCGGACATAGCTACTCTGCGTTCCACCTGGCGGTAGAGCAGATAGACCAGCGGTCCGTTCACTTCGGTCCTCTCGTACTAGAAGCAAAGCTCCTCAAGAATCAACGCCTGCAGTAGATAGGAGACCAACCTGTCTCACGACGGTCTGAACCCAGCTCACGTGCCTTTTTAATTGGCGAACAGCCAAACCCTTGGGACCTTCTCCAGCCCCAGGATAAGACGAGCCGACATCGCTGTCATTGACCGACACTTTCTTCCGTTACCGGAAGGATTGGACTATATCTTCACCCTCTTTCGAGGGGTTGGCGTCTTAGCAGTCGCTCCGCGCGACTACTCCGTCCCTTTTCGGGACAAGTCTCTACGGGGTCACAACTCTTGCGAGTTGGACTTCCCTCGGTATTGTCCATATAACCTGTTCGATTTACATGGAGTCCACCGATATAAGCCAAATTTTTAATCTTGCCTGACAAGCTCCTATGCTTGCGTGACAAGACGACTCATGCAATTGCTTGCATGGCACCCCGATTTGTTAAGGTGCCGAACTCCGCCGTCGATATGAACTCTTAGGCGGAACGAGCCTGTTATCCCTAGAGTAGCTTTTGTCAGATGAGCTCCGGACGCATCTAATGCGATCCGTCGGATCACTTAGCTCTGCTTTCGCATCTGCTCGACACTTACGTCTTACAGTTAAGCTGGTTTGTGCCCATACACTATCACCACGGTTTCCATTCGCGGTTAACCAACCTTAATAGGCTCCTCCGTTACTTTTTGGGAGGATAGCGCCCCACTAAAACTACCCACCAGATACTGTCTCCCGCTGTTTTTTGACCATCGGGGTTAGAACATGCAACGGCGAAGACGGCTGTTTCATTGGCGACTCTGGACTGCCCGAAAGCGTCCTTCAACGTCTCACCGCTACGCTACGCATCGCAATCGCATGCTCAATATCAAGCTGTAGTAAAGCTTCTAGGGTCTTTTCGTCTAACTGCAGGTACCCGGCATCTTCACCGGGATTGTATTTTCACCGAGCTGTCCTCCGAGACAGTTGCCCAGACGTTACACTATTCAACGCGTCAGAACTTACCTGACAAGGAATTGCGCTACCTTAGGACGGTTATAGTTACCGCCGACATTCACCAGGGCTTACAACGGTCAGCTTGATATAATCGCACCGCCATTGGTTGACCTTCTGGCATTGGTCAAGTGTCACCCCCTATACATCCTCTTACGAGTTCGCAGGGAGCTGTGTTTTTGATAAACAGTCGCCAGGCATACTTTCGCTGCGGCCTTCGATAAATCGAAGGCAGGCCTTATCGCTAACTTACGGCCGCTTTTTTGCCGAGTTCCTTGGAGGACCTTCACTCGTTCGCCTTGCTCTTCTCGAGCCGATCACCTGTTTCGGATTTCGGTACGGATCACTCGTGGTTATGCTTAGAGACTTTTCTCGAGAGCCCGATCTATGTTCTTCGCCGTAGTAAACTACGGTTTCGAGAATGCATCTTCAGACTCGCAATTAAATGCAGACTGCCGGATTTTCCTGGCAATCGTCCTTATGCACCCTGCCCCAATCCAATAAGGGGCGACATATACTGTGCTCCGTCATCCCATCGCACCACGCGTGAGTCACGGAATATTAACCGTGTGTCCATCAGGTACGGCTTTCGCCATCCCCTTAGGCCCGACTAACCCTTCGCTGAAGTCCATTGCGAAGGAAACCTTGATCTTCCGGCGTGGGGGTATCTCACCCCCATTGTGGTTACTTGTGCCAACATTCTTGCTTCCACACGCTCCAGAGTGGGTCACCCCTTCTCCTTCAGCGCAGAGTGGAATACTCTCCTACCGCAACGCATTTCCGAAGAAACGCGCAGCCCTCAGTTTCGGTATCATGCTTTAACCCCGATCATCTGCGGCGCAGACCCTCTAAGTGAGTGAGCTGTTACGCTTTCTTTAAATGATGGCTGCTTCTAAGCCAACATCCTCACCGTCAGAGAAGATCCACCACCTCCCTTGTACTTAGCATGAATTTTGGGACCTTAAATTGAGATTCGGGCTGTTTCCCTTTTGTCCTGTGGAGCTTAGCCCCCACGGACTTACTGCCGTATTTTTAACCAGAGGTATTCGGAGTTTGATAGGTCTCGCGATATTTCTACCTGTCGAGATCTTCCAGTGCTCTACCCCCTCTGGGAACATACGACGCTATGCCTAAACATATTTCGGAGAGAACCAGCTATTACCGAGTTCGATGAGCTTATCACTCCGTACCACATGTCATCGCAGAGTATTGCACGTCTCTAGCGTTCGGTCCTTCCGCAGCCTTTCGGCTGCGTTCAACCTGCACATGGCAAGCTCACCCGGCTTCGGGTCTGATACGTACTACTGTGTCGCGCTATTCACGCTCGGTTTCCCTACGGCTCCGGGCTTTCAAGCCCTTAGCCTTGCAGCACGCATCAACTCGTTGGCTCATTCTTCAATAGGCACGCCGTGACGGATCTTGCGACCCGCTCCGACTCCTTGTAGGCATATGGTTTCAGTTCTATTTCACCTCCCTCTCCGGGATGCTTTTCACCTTTCCCTCACGGTACTAGTTCACTATCGGTCTTCTGGAATATTTAGCCTTAGCGGTTAGTTCCGCCGGATTCCCTCAAGCTATTCGTGTCCTGAGGTACTCAAGAATAGAGACGAAAGAGATGCTGTTGTTTTCACATAAGGGGCTATCACCCTCTAGGGCTGTTCTTTCCAGAACATTCTGTTAACAAAGCACTTTGTAACTCTTCTCACTATAAATAGTGACGTCTCTACCTTACTACCCCCGATCTTAATCGCGTTCTACGTCTTTCGACATAACCCGCGATTAAGATCGAGTTTGGGCTGTTTCGCTTTCGCTCGCCGCTACTAACGAAATGTGCTGCACATACGTACAGCTTGTTTTCTCTTCCTCCTGGTACTGAAATGTTTTACTTCCCAGGGTGCGCTCATTAACGTCAAGCGTTAATGTCTCTTATATCGCTATAAGAGGAGTTTCCTCATTCGGAGACGGACGGATCGAAGCCTGCTCGGCGGCTCCCCGTCCATATCGTCGCTACGCAACGTCCTTCATCGCTTCTCAGAAGCCAAGGCATCCACCATATGCCCTTAGATTCCCATTAGGAAATCTAAGAACCACTTTCAACTTTCTCTCAGTTCCTACAATTCTTTACCTTGACTGCGTTCCCTTTCCCGGGGAACGCAGGTTTTCCCCGACACGATCTAACGTATCGAGGAGCCACCTCATCGCTCTTGAAAAGACCTGATGGCCGCACCTGTAACAGTGTGGCCAAAAAGACTAACGAGGGTGGGATTCTATTGTCAAACAACAGCTCCCTTCGAAATGAAAATCCGCTCTTTCGAGCGGAACCGAAACAGGCCAACTGAATGGCTTATTTGGTTCTCGCTTTACTTGAAGTGAATACCATATTCGGAGGTATCGGTAAGTATACTCATGAGGAGAAAAGAGTCAAGGGCCTTCCGGCAGACCCTCGAAAAGTCCGCGTCGGCGTTACTGCGCCGCGCTTCTCTCGGGCTCTCGCCCTGCGAGGAGACTTTTCTCGAGGCCTATCCGGAGAGCCTTTATTGAGCCACATCCACAATACTTACCTACTAAGAAAAGCACCAAAGACTTGGTCTCTGGTGCTTTTCATTTAAAGACTTTCGAGAGATAAACTCGGGAGAATCGAATTTATACCATCGGTACCTCCGACGACTTCTTCCCCATCTTTGTGCCCAGTGCCCATGCGCCAGCACCGCCAGCGATAATGCCCAAGAGAGCAGCAAAGATCGCAAGAAGCGGCAGCTCGCCCTGGAAGAAACCCATCGAGCGGCTATACCACATTGCACCCAAGATGATGATAGCGAGTCCAAGCGACGCGAGTTCGGTCCAAAGACCGAGCACAAGCGCAAGACCACCAAGTACTTCCGCATACGAGACGATGTACGCGATCGTCGCCGGAAGACCCATCTGTCCGAAGAAGCCGGCCGTAGCTGCCATATCAGAGACCTTCGCCCAGCCGGTCGCGATGAAGATGAAGCCGACAATCAGACGAACGATCAGCTTGATGTAGTCGTTTCGCATGCTAGCCCTGATGATGGTCGCGAATCTCGTGCTTGGTCTTTTCAATCCACTTCGCAGCTGCATCCTGTCCGCCCAAGCCGAAGGCAAGGCCGAACGCGAGCGAAAGTGCTACGACGACACCCGTAAAGAGAGTCTGGATGAACGAGACTGCAATCTGAAGCTGAACCAAAGCAGCGAGGACCGCGAAGACCAGGATCGCCCACTTGGTAACCGTACCCAAGAAGTTCGCCGAGCGGACCTCTGCAGCCTTTGCCGAACCGACAACGATCTTCGAGAGAACGTCAGCGATAACGACCGAGACCAAGAGAATAAGAACCGCGACGATGACCTGCGGCAAGTAGAGAAGAACTACCTGCTGGAGGAACATGTTCACCTGCGAGAGTCCCAGGATGTCGAACGATGCGACCAGGAACGCAACGATAATGAACCACTTGACCAAGCCGCCAATGAAAGCGCCCGAGTTAAGCTGCATGCCTGCGCGGCGTACCACGTTGCCAAAGCCAGCCTGTTCCAGAGCATTGTCGAGCTTAACCGCCTTGATCAAATGAGCGACCAGCCTGCCAATAAGGGAGCCAACAATCCAGCCAATGATGAAGATCACCAACGCTGCAAGGAGGCTTGGAACGAACGATGCGAAGCCGCCCCAAAGTCCCTGGAACGAGTTCGTGAGCGTATCGCCCCACGTTTGAAGTACCATAATAATGCTGCTAACTGATAAATCTGCTGACCTTTCGATTATATCAAGTTAGGCATTAAAAATTCCGATCTTGTCCACAAGTACGGTATGAGGATAGTCCCGAACGTCCCGCACAAGCTTGTCATTCATAGTGGCGCGGTATGCGTAATCAGCTGAAGAAAGAACGGCATAGCGCACATCTCGGCCCAAGTCTGCTTCGATGCCTTTGACGATACGATCTACAACATTGGAATTAAGACCTTCGCCGACAATGAAGAGATCCAAGCTTGATTCAGCATCGCGCATAAAGATACCCGAGACTACAATCGCCTTGATGCGACCCGCCTTCTCCAGACGCTTCACAATATCTTTGTGATTGAGCGACTGCGCTGCGATCAAAAACTGCGCCAAAGGTTCAGTGATAGCAAGCTTCGGTGCAAGTGCCCACGTCGGAATGCGAACTTTCTTTGTGACTATTTTCTTTCCTTTTTTCTTTTCGACAATCTTCGACACCTTCCCTGCTTTCGCCAAACCAATCTTTGTAAGTGCCGTCGCTTCCTTTTCTACGTCGCTCTGTTTGGCACCAAACTTCGCCGCAATAATATCAACGTCAAACTGAACCAGCGGATTAAAAATAAATAGACGAACAAGCTTCAGGCGCAGCGGGGATCCAAACAGATGTGACAGGGTGTCTTTCATGACGATGGGTTAAGTGCCTGCAAGTATATAGGAAGCGGTATGGAATGCAAAAACCACCGTGTGGTGGTTTTTGTTTTCGAACCAATCGGGGCTGGGAGCTATTTGAGCTCGACCTTGCCACCTGCTGCTTCGATGTCCTTCTTGAGCTTCTCTGCGTCCTCCTTCTTAAGACCTTCCTTCAAAACCTTCGGAGCGCCATCAACGAGGTCCTTCGCTTCCTTGAGACCAAGGCCAAGAGCTTCCTTCACAACCTTGATGACGTTGATCTTCGATGCACCACCGTCTTTCAATTCAACGGTGAACGCCGACTTCTCTTCAGCTGCTGCGCCAGCGCCCGCTGCCGGTGCTGCTGCAACTGCTGCTGCCGAGACGCCGAACTTCTCCTCGAGGTGCTTTACCAATTCGTGAAGGTCGAGAACCGACATGGTGTCGAGAGCGTCGACGATCGTCTTAAACTTTGCTGGGGTTTCTGCCATATGATTAATGTTAGTAGTTGGTTAATTATGCTGCCGGTGCTGCCGCTGGGGCTACCTCTTTCTTCTTGGCGATTTCCGACGCTGCGATAACGAAGCGCTGGATCGGCGAGTTGATGAGGTTTACCACCTGTGCGTAAAGGGTCTTCTGATCCGGGATCGATGCGTACGAGAGAACGTCAGCCTTGCTGATGAACTTTCCCTCGAAGATGCCGCCCAAGACCGAAAGCTTCTCTTTATTCTTCTTCAAGAATGCTCCGACTTCGCGAGCGGTTGCGAGATTGTCCGCCGAATAGGCGATCGCAACTTCAGCATCCATGGCCGGCTGAGTGCCTTCAACCTTCGCTGCTGTAAGCGAGCGATTAAGAAGTGTCTTCTTGGCTACGAGGAATCCAACGCCCTGAGCCTTGAAGCCCTTTCGCATCGCATTCGCCTCGTTAACCTTGAGGCCCTTGAAGCCGACGAAGACGGCGCCCTTTGAATCCTTGAGGACTGCATCAAGCTCTGCTACGAGCTCTTTCTTTTTGTCTTTTGAGAGTGCCATTTCCGATTATTGTGCTGATAAAAATAAAACGACCTTTACAAGGGCCGCGTGAGATGTGACAAAAACGGTATTCCGCCTTTATCGCCTCGGCAGGAGCTTATTCCGTAAGGATGCCTGCTGTCTGTGGCCTTGTGGGCTACAAGATATCACGTTTTAGAGATTTTGCAATGTTCCCCTATTTTGGCGGATTGAGAACCAGACTCTGGACCGTCTTGGCTAGTCCGGGTGTCTTTAGACGGTTTGCAAGCAACGCTTTCCAAGAAGCATCATCGATCGAAACATCCGGATCCACTCCCCTGCCTTCAACCGGTTCGTTATCATCGCGCAGTGTAATGCTGTGAACCAAAAGCATAAGATAGGACTCTTTAGGATCAATCTGGGTTTCTAGCGGGAAGGTGTTTTCAACGGTTCCCCAACCGCGCGTCGCTGTACCCACGACTGTGCCAAGCTTAAAACGTTTGAACGCAGCGGCGGTCACCTCGGCCGTCGATTGGGTCATGTTGTTGGTAAGAAGTACTACTTCTTTGTAACGTGACAATTCCGGAAACTTTGGCTGGGTCGTGCGCTGGGCTTCATAATTTCCCTGATGATAGAAATCATAGGCAAATTGATTCTGGCCCAAGAAAAGTCCCAGAAAGCCATTGGCGAAATCAAGCGCTCCGCCCAAATTTCCGCGCAGATCGATAACCATACTGTCGAGCTTTGGCGTAGTTGAAGCACCATCGACTCTGCGAACAAATTCCAAAAGAGTCGTCGGAGCAATACGATCCATCTTTATATAGAGCGTCGTTCCAAAGATATCTGTCTGGGCGGTTGGTTCAATCTTGCCGGCGTTATAGATATCCTTGGTCACCGGATCGGTCAGGACATCGGATGCATACGCAATCTTTTCAAGTTCCGCTTTTGCTTCGGCGGTCCCCTCTTTTTTAAGTTCAGCTGACTTCTTTTCATAGGCCACACGCACATCTTCGTCGCTCGCTCCTTTCTCGAGCCCGAGGTCGTGATACAGATCTTTCGATTCGTCCACATTCGCCACTCCCTCGCGAAAGGCGCTCTCCTGTGTTTGGGAAAGCAGGCCGTTGCGGCCAATCGGCTGAAGGTTATACAAAGCAACGTTCAAGATGCCCAGCGACAGCGCCTTACGTCCTTCGGTAGAAGTCGCGGTTGCCAGAGCCGCTGCAACACTTCGTGCTGCTGCATCGCGATTCATGACAGGCTCAGCGGTTACTACAGGCTCAATACCTGCATTCTCGAGCGCGCGTTTGATCGACAGATCGAAATGCCCAGCAAGATCCGACTCCGTAAGAGCATTCCAGTACTCTTTCTTGATCGTGTCGAAACCTTCCATCACAAAGTGAACATATACATCTTTTTCTTCAGGCGTCTTGGTTTCGGCAGCCAAAGACCTGTTGGTCGCAAATCGATACGCGGCAAAGCTTCCTCCTGCAAGGATAATTATTATGACAACAGTGGCAAGGACTTTACGCACGAATGTATCCAATTAACGCATAATCCGATCTGCCTCGATCGTGACCGAAACCGGGAACGATTCGTCAACACTCGCAACGAACGGAATATTTGGAATGGTCAGACCAAAGTCAGATCGCTTGATCGTAGTGGTAGCCATGCCGGTAACTTTTTCATCCGTAACCGTCATCGTGACGTGGAATGTCGTCGGCTTTGTTACACCGGAAATCGTAAGGTCGCCCGAAAGATCAAAGGAGACCGGTGTTCCCAATGCGACTGGACCCGCAAAACCTTGCGATGGGTTAAAGAGAACGAATTCGTTACCCTCTGTGCCTGTTCTCAGGATAAGCCTCTGCATTGCGCCATTGCGGTTTGAATTATCCGTATGAAGTGTTTTTGCATCCAAACGCAGCTCACCGAATTTGATACCAGAATCATCAACCGAAATTTCACCAGCAATCTGGGTGGTCGTACCAATAACTAGTTTCGGCTTTCCGTTCAAAAGCTCGTTCATGCGGAATTCGGCAAGCGAACCGGTTTGCGAGATAAGATAGACAGGAGACGTAGCGCTTCCTGCCGGAAGCTTGCCCAACGCATCATTGATGTTTCCTGTCGGAGCAGCGACCGGGCGCGTCACATACGCATAAGCACCAACGACGACAATTGCGAGCACGATAATAGTCCAGATTGCTTTGTTCATGTGTATTAGTGTTACCTCAGAGCTCTACGATTGTACCATCTAGATTTGGTGCACCCCTTCCGCTCTCTTCAGTTTGATCGATTTCGTGATGAGAATTATGAGACTGATCAATATTAAAAGTACTCCAGTTACCCGAGCAACATCATCCCTTTGAATCCCCACAATGCCGTTTGCAAATATTGGTGATTCAAAGATAAGAAATAGGCTAACTATTGTCCAAAGAATGCCAAACTTGATCCAGGCTATGAAAACTTTTTTGTTGAAAAAGATAAGTAGAATTGATGTTATTAATAGACAAACGGCAAAAATTTGGAGTGGTTTGCCCATCCCCAAAATTGAACTATCAACACACGTCTCTTTATTATTAAATAAATATGCTTTTTCACAGACTCCAAAATCCAAAGGATTCCTAATAATATATGCAGCCACATTCCCAAGAACGGCAATCAACAGAATAGTAATCGGCAATACTTTATTTTTCATCGTTTAAATAGATTAGCCACAATGTGGAACCATGACTTTATTGTAGCAGTGAACTTTCTAAATATGGAGCGACCAACTAGATCATCTGCCGCATTGAATACTGATGCGGTTTGAACAGAGGCTTCGTGAACAATCGGTGTCTGTTCTACCCTACTTACTAAGGGCTTCTCAACTGACTCAACGACAATTTTTGGTACCACCGTTTCAACAGTTTTGTTTATAGGTTTTGTGACTATATTTTTGATTGCAGGAACACTTCTGTGTTGAGACCCCCTACTTGAATGTCTTTCTGGTTCATTAATAGAAACTATTGGAGCCACTTCCACTGACTCCTCTATCGGAGTTGGTTCAGCATATATTTCTCCGGGTTCAACAGTGATATCAGTGACACCATCTGCGTTCTGATCTGTTTCCAGATTAGGTAAATCTTCAATTGATTCAGGGATATCTAAAGTCGCAACAAATTCTTCTGTCGCTGGAATATCCACGTATGCTGTTGAAGAGGCAACCACATCTCCAATACTTTCCTGAACAACGACGGTGTACGATCCAACATTATCAGGATCATTCATTTCCTCTTCTAAGATTTGTTCCGAAGTACTGGGATTACTGACAGTAATATGAACCGAAGAGGATCTGCCCTGGTGCGGAGGCGAAGATTGGTTAATCAAGACTATTGTATCGATTGGGACACTTATATATTTCACATCACCAAATTGACGATAACTGGTACCGGGTATATTTTCTTCAATCTGACCGGTCGATGTGGATATGCCCGTGTGATTTCCTTCATCGTCGAACATATCGAAAGCATAGACGGGAGAAATCAAAGAGAATTTGAGTTTCTTGATAGGATTTGTAGAAGGTGGTGTTGAAGTTGAAAAATCCTCACCATCAAGAATGCTTCGATTTTTTATAATTTGTTTAATACCATTCTCTAGCTCAGGTATTTCAAGAATATTTTTATGTTGAGGGGTTCTTCGAAAGAAACCTGAACCAACAAGTTGAAGATCCAACCAATACCTCTCCACATTCGCGGTCGATGTTGCTATGGCAAGTGCGCTGGGAACAACGACCGTGTTATCTCCATCTTCGGTTGTTAGAACGTCATACTGTATAACCGGTTTACCCTTACGTACGCCCTGGAAATAACGAATGCCTTTCACCGTATCCACTCCCCACCCCGCGATCTGGATCACATGCACGGACGAAGGCGGTGTCCACGCATCAAGACGATCATGCAGATTTTTTGCATAAGCAAGCAAACCCGCATTCAATACTTGCGGCGACATAATGTCAGCATACACCGCTGCGTTACGGCCTTCGGCGCCGCGCAGGAAATCAAAGAACGAGTCACGACCAAAGATCGCGGCGCCGAATTGGCGAGTAGCCGCCGACAATTCGGGTAAGGTCGAAGTGGCCGGAAATGTGGCAATCGGATCGGAAACCAAGGTGAAATACAGGTCAGACGGCAACAGTCCATACGCGCCCGACATGTTCCTTCCTAACTCACGCGCCACTTTCGGTGACATGATAAAGTCGACACCGTCTGTGGGCATACCTTGATCAAAACCATGAAGAAGTGCTCCAGCCGCCTGCGGAGTTCCCACCTGAGGCACTGCTACAAGAACCATTTTGTCGACCAGATTTTCCAATCCCATCTCTTCAAGTCGCATCATCAATGCCTTAGCAAGCAAGCCTCCATTTGAATGCGCTACGATCGTTACCTTTCCAGACTTTGATCCCGCCGCAAGTCTTTCTAATTCTTGAACAATGTACGGCGTCGATGTCGCTTGAAGGTACGAGATACCAAACACGGTTTTCACACCACTTGAAAGTATGTCGTCGATAGACAGACGCCAGTCATACGGTATCGCCTCCCAGTCTGTGATCGCGCCCTCTTCTTTCAATCCATCCATCATACGGATAAACGACTTATAGATATTCGGTCCCGCTATCGGCACAATACCTTCGTCGATTACATCGCGCGTATAAATATCATCTCGAAGAGATTTCCCGTTTTCATCAAGATACAGTTGCGGAATAAGGCTGCTTAACAATGTCTTCGGCTCCCAAAGCTGTGCTTCGCCCTCATCGTCTTCAAGTGAGTCCACATACAGCCGCGAAGCTTCAAGTCCCGGCAAAAACATAACGCTCGAAAAGCAATCAGCCGCACAAGAGGTCGTCGCAGCTTCATCGCTTAGAGCCTCCCCTGTTCCAGCCCCAGCGTCGAATGGTTCGAGACTCCACGGTTCATACAAAACATGTTCCGTCGCAAATGACCCTATCCCGGCAAGGTTTGTTGTCTGTCGTGGCCCAGATGCATCTCCCCACCAGTTATCTGCAGCATCAACATTTTCGACACCCAAGTTTTCAATGGCGTGATTACCCTGAATATTTGAGTGGCGAATCGATACGCCGGAACCTGTATTGCCATAGACGCCGAAATTCACATCAGATATATCAGAGTCTTCGATCGTTGTTGTACCCAATCCACCCGCCGCGATCGCAATCGTCGCATGCGTAAAGGTGGAACGATGAATCGACAACACTCCATTACCGTTCTCTACCATGGCATAACGGACACAACCATATATACATTGGTCCAAACCTCCATATCGGAATATGGCATTACGGATATCACCCTGTGAGCCGGATTCGAACGTGAAAGGTTTACGCCAATCCTGTGCAGCAGGCACCGTCGTGGAACCATTCGCATTGGTATCTCCACCAACATCATCATGCAAGGAAGTTACAATAACTGGATCGCTACCGATCTCGCCCATAGAAAGCGTACCGAAAATGTGAACACCACCTCCATAACTGTCTCCCATTTTGATAACCGTGCCCGGCTTTATAGAAAGAGAAACTCCTAGAGGAACCACAAGCCCATCGAAACGATAAGGCAAAGACAGAGGATATAACTGTGTCGAAGTAGCAAGAGATCCTGTAAGCAAAATTCCGGATACCCCTGAAATCGAGGTGTTGTCACCTTCATCTGTAAAGGATGCGCTTGATAGTATCACCGCAGCCCTACTTGTTCCTGAAAATGAATTCTTTCCAAACACCACTTCTCCACCGGTGGCAAAGATTCCATCAATTCCACCCTGAATGTCATTCTCGACAATTCGCGACGTACCCGCAGTGATGCGGACACCTTGGCTTTCCATGTGTTGAATCGTGTTTCCAGAAAATTCCGCCGTACCGCCCAACTGCACAAAACCATAGGTCGATGTTGAAAGTGTGGAGTCGGTCACCTCGAGCGTTCCGTCAATTTGACGCACTGGCGCATACTGCGCATTCGTAAAAGTAGAGTGTCTAATCGAAACTGTACCCGCACTATCGATCATTCCTTCATACCTGCATCCATACACGCAATTATCAAGCCCGCCGTAACGAACGACAACATTATCAAATGTCCCAGAAGATCCTGTCTCGAAAGAAAGCGCGTGGACCCAGTCGCCCGCCGCCGGTGTAGTCGCATCCGCGTCACCGTTTGTGTCACCTCCAGCACTATCGTCTTTATAAGAAGTGATGATGACTGGATCTCCATCCGAGCTACCAACAGACAATGCTCCAAACACATGGATTCCCCCAGGATTCAAAAATCCATTCGATTGCAGTTTTACAATAACTCCCGGCTCGATCGTAAGTGTTACGTCATGGTCGACGGTCATTCCCCGCGACGATACAACATAAGGACTTTCCTCGACGGTCCACACGGTGTCCTGCGAGATCGCCTGCGGTGCGATCGTCGCCGCATACAATGTCTCTAAAAATCCGACGGAAAATACGCTTCCAAAAAACGCGAAAATCGTACTAACGCGCAGAAGCAGTCTGAACGTCTTCTGGCGCCGTGCCGATATGTCCCGAAACATAGATCGCCGCAAGGCTCGCCAATACAATTGCCGCAAATCCAAGGGCGAATTTGAAGAAAGTCTTATCAAACATAGCTTCAGCATAGCACGCTTCATTGTTCGCGAAATAATCCAATAAAAGCATTCCACAGACCACGACGTTCGCGTTCAGGAACTGCAAATATGACCGATGCAGTTTCGGTAGTTGTAGAAATCGGATCTGGCACAGAAGCAAAGGTTGTTGTCGCAATAACTTCTGTGTCGGCGACAGCAACTTGCGTCGGTTTTTGTGCCAGAACCTGGGTTGGAGTTTGCGCCAGTGCGGCAACCGCACGGGCGCGCACCGCCTCTTCACTCATTCCAGGAGATATATCGAGCAACGTGGTTGCCGCTACCGAAATAGATCCGGATGACATGGTCGATGCCATCACTGCACCCGACGGCACTGCGATTCGGACGGCGCCTTCTGAAAACGAAAGTCTGGTCGCACGAGCTGGGAGTTTGATCGAAGATTTTCCGGCAATGATAGTGTCGGTTGGAATAATGAATCGCCCACCATCAGATTCGATCACCCACGAACCAATGTTCACTTCGTGCTCGTCACGATTAGAAATCTCGATATAGTCAGCGTTTGCAGAAATAATGTCGACCTGGGGCGCAACAATCTTCACGGTCACTCGCGATACAGCATCTGCACCGCCATATCCCGAATTCAACACCACCATGTAGTCACCCGGATAATCGTATGCATGCGAGACGAACTGTCCCGAAAGCTGCGTACCATCGCCCATAGACCAGACATGTGAGGCTGCATTTCCTGCGGAAATGTTTTTTGCCGATTTAATTTTTGCCTCGAATTCCAACGGAACTCCGACAAAACCGAAACGGGCACGACCGCTTGAAACCTGTAATTCCGGTGCATCATAGGAAACATTTGCCACTTGTTGGCTGTGATGGGACGAATAAGTCTGTATATTCACATTGGACGATCCTTCCGATTCAGATTGCGAACCGGAATCATCCGAAGTCGAATCCGATCCATCTGAAGATGAGTCTTGCGACACAGAAGTAGATTCTGTTGCGGTCGTAGCAGAACCAGGTGTCGGCGCCGCAGCGATCCATGAAAGAGCAGCGCTCTTTTGGAGAGTGTTGCCATCACCGGCGCCACCTATGGAAACATCGTACGAAAATGAATCTGTATCGGTATCGGCAGCGTCTCGCAGTCC
>JGI11643J12802_10089539_pt1 | contig 15210 bp, 16 predicted proteins | sample IowConreferecore_FD_12802 | JGI IMG/M metagenome (IMG submission 12802)
GCGCGGCCGCCGCGAAAAGCGAAATAAAATCGGCAAACTTCGAAGTGAAAAAGATCGCAGACCCCGAGGCTCGCGCTTTTCTCTCGCCTGAATTTTTTGCAGCAGCCCAAACAACAGCACATTATTATGCAGGCACGGTCGGTTCAGCCCTTTTCGAATTGGTTCCCGCACCGATCCTTGCCTCATTTGACGCACTCCCTGAACCAAAGCCGCGCATTGTCCGTAAAAAACCACGCGAATCATACGCCCTACAAAAACCCGATGATGATCGTTCCGGACATTATAAAAGTCTGGTCCGTGAACGCTTTGCCCGCAAAGAGTCGGTCTTCATGGTCCTACCTACGGTTGAAGACATCAAAAAAGCTACCGAAACATTTGAAAAAGGCATCAGCCAATACACATACATCTTGCACGGCGGACTTTCCAAGACCGAAATCATCAAACGCTGGAAAGCCGCACTCGACGATCCCCACCCAATCGTCATCGTCGCTACCGGTGCCTTCCTTTCGCTTCCTCGCCATGACATCGGACTTATCTTAGTCGAGCGAGAAAACTCCCGCGGCTATAAACTTTCCGCACGACCATTCCTCGACATCAGATTCTTTGCTGAAAAGTTCGCCCGCGAGATCGGCGCAGATCTCATCTTCGGCGACTTGAATCTTTCAGTCGAAACACTGTGGCGTCATGACGAAGGCACCCTCACCGAATACGCGCCGCTTTCCATGCGTTCGCTTTCAACGGCCAAGGATGAGCTTATCGACATGAAAACTTACAAGCGACCAGGCGGCTCGCTTCATGGTTTGGGTATTCGCCTGCTTTCTGACGAACTTCTTTCCATGATCCAAAAAACGCATGAAGAGTCCGGGCTTTTGTTTGTCTTTGCTGGCCGCAAGGGTCTAGCTCCACAAACCATCTGCAGCGACTGCGAGACGGTCGTCACCTGCGACCACTGTTCGGCGCCACTGGTTTTGTATGGCAAAGATGAGCGTCGTTTTTTCTTGTGCAATCGCTGCGGCAAACGCGAAGATGCCCACATGACGTGCCGCACCTGCAATAGCTGGCGTTTGGTCACGTTGGGTATCGGCACCGAACGTATCGAAGAAGAGATCCGCGACACAATGCGCGGCACCACGGTTCTGCGTCTCGACAAAACCTCCGCACCCACACACAAAAGAGCACTGGAGATCACCGAAGAATGGTATTCATCGCCCGGGAGCGTGCTGGTCGGTACGGAACTAGCACTTCTTTATATGGACAAGCCTGTCGAGCGCACAGCGGTAGCATCTCTTGATTCCCTGTTCGCCATTCCAGATTTCAAAATCAACGAGAAAGTTTTTTCTATCATCGCCCGCCTGCGCGCCGCAGCCCAAAAACAATTCCTGCTTCAAACGCGACACCCCGAAGCGTCGGTACTAACGCATGCCGTCAAAGGCAACATTATCGATTTCTATCGTGAAGAGATCGAAGCGCGCAAAACATTCGACTTTCCTCCCTTTTCAACTTTCATCAAAATTTCATACGCCGGCAGCCGAGACGATACCCTTGCGGCCATGGAGCAGCTAAAAGTGGCACTTGAAGGATTCACCGTCGATGTTTTTCCTGCCTTTGTCGCCACAGTACGCGGAGACTTCGTCATGCATGCTTTGGTAAAAGTGCCACGCAAGGATTGGCCGCACCTAGAACTTATCTCTCGCTTGCGCCAATTACCGCCGTCGTATGCGGTCAATGTCGATCCAGAATCCATTTTATAGACCTAATTTTAAAGCCTTTCGGTCTATTGACTTTCTCATCATTAAGGTGTATAATATAAAGTAGAGATTGTAACTTGCCATGCATTCTCTCGATCAAGACGCGGGCCGGAAGCCTTGCGTAGCCTCTCCGCTTTCGCGGAATCAGGTAATGGGCCGGAAGTCCTTTGATCGCCAACCACGGCATACAGGAGTTCGTTACAATGAAAAAGTCAGTCAAACCATCCATCGATCCGACACTACTCTACTCGCTCACGAATGAGTGGTCGTTTGAAAGAATGAATGCCATGGAGCTGCGCAATATCGGCAAAGCCGAAAGGGGTTCCGGTTGGCTTGCGGTGGTTTGCACCATCGCTTGCCTCCTTGCCCCTTTCGTCGCACCGGCTACGGGCAGCGACCTCATCATGCTCTCTGTCATCATGTTTCCTCTTACTGGATTCTTCGCCTTTTGCTCGGTGATCACCTTTAAAAAGGAACGTGAACGCGACGAAGAGTGGAATTGTCTTCTAAGAGAACATCGCGATAATTGCGCTGCGCTCGGACTTGATCCTGAAGATACCATCGAAAACATGGTCAAACAGCTGAAGGAGCAACTTGTGAGCTGTGCTGTCGTCCAACTCGAGGTAACAAAGAGCAATCACCACCCGGACTACATCAAAAAAGAGATTGCGAACATCAAGGAGAATATCCGATTTCTCGTTGATACGGGACACGATACACTGAAGCGCCACTTCGCTCCGAGCGGGATGCTCTACCAAGAGATCTACGCCGAGGCGGAAAAGCGCTTCGCGGCAGGTTCCTTGACCAATTGAACCTTCGGGTTCGCGAGCGGCAGATCGAAAGATCTGCCGCTTTTTTGTTCCCTTTTGCCTTTTAGGCGATTTTATATAGACTTATGTCAATATGGTAACCATCCTCCAGAAAGACGCGCCGGTCCTTCGTGAAAAGGCCAAGTCCGTGCCCGAAAGCATGTTTGGCACCAAGAAGCTTTCCCAGATCATTGCCGACATGAAGACAGCCATCGCGTCGCAAGACGATGCGGTCGCTATCGCCGCACCGCAGATCGGCATCCCCTACCGCATATTCGTCGTTGCCGGACGCGCCATCGACATGACCATGGACGAGCCCGAAGATGCAACTGAGAGCACACCGAAGTCCGATGATCAGATCTTCATCAATCCCGAAATCGTCAAACTTTCGCGTGACCGTGAAGAAATGGAAGAAGGCTGCCTGTCCGTTCGATATCTTTATGGCCGGGTCTCGCGCGCGACCAAAGCACGCGTTCGCGCCCAAGACGAAGAAGGTGTTTGGTTCGAAGCTGGAGGTTCGGGCCTTGTTGCACAAATTTTCCAGCACGAAATCGACCATCTCGACGGCGTACTCTTTATTGATAAAGCGACAGATTTGCATGATGCCCCACCAGAAGAATAAAATCGCCTTTTTCGGCACGCCGGATTTCGCGGTATGGGTATTAGACGCGCTTCTTAAGCGCGGTATCCTACCCGACCTTATCGTGGCCGCGCCCGATGCGCCCAAAGGCCGTAAGCTTGTCATGACCCCTCCACCTGCGAAAGTCTGGGCACAGGCACACGCTGTTCCTGTCATCCAACCCGAGAAAATTCGCACTCCGGAATTCGAAACAGAACTTCGTAATCTTGCAGGTGCGGATGGATGGGATCTTTTCATCGTCGCTGCATACGGAAAGATTATGCCGGAAAATATTCTGAACATACCGGCGCGCAAAACCATCAATGTCCATCCGTCGCTCCTTCCCCTTTTGCGTGGATCATCGCCTATTCAGTCGGCAATCCTTGCTGATATGCGCGAAACTGGAGTCACAATCATGCGCCTTGACGCGCTTATGGATCACGGACCGATTCTGGCCCAGAAAAAAGCGAACCTGCATTCATGGCCGGTTGATCAGGAAACCCTGGGCAAGCTCCTTGCAATCGAAGGCGGCACCATGATCGCCGATCTCTTAGAAAAATTCCCTGACCCCGCCCTGTTTCCCGAAACCGAGCAAGATCACAGCAAAGCAACGCTCACCAAAAAAATTACCAAAGAAGACGGGCTTCTGGATCTTTCGGCAGATTCGTATCAAAACTGGCTTCGCTATAACGCCTTTAAAGGCTGGCCTGGTTCGTACTTTTTCCAAGATACACCCAAAGGCAAACAGCGCATCGTCATTTCAGACGCCACATTCGAAAACGGTACATTCGTCATCAAAAAAGTTATTCCCGAAGGCAAGAAAGAAATTGCCTGGAAAGAGTTTACTCGGCCGTAGCCGAAGCTGACGGTGAAGCGGTCTGGTTCAAGTCGTCCAAATATATCTCGATATCCCTGTTCTGCTTTGACTGCTGCATCGAGTCACGGCTTTTAAACGCCACTGACACCAGATATGACAGGCTGCCTACGAACAAAAGTGCCAACGCACAGAATGTAATCAGTCGCTTGTTGAGGTGTGCCCAGTCTATTTTTTTCTCTAAGTTCGTCTCCATGGCAAGCCCTTCAGCATGTTTTTAACCGCCAACCCCGAACGTCGGATAAAATCCGTTCGTTTACCTTTCTTGGCATTCAATGCTTCGATCAGTTCATCTTTGACGATCGAAAGTGCCATATACAGATCTTCTTTTTCGGCTTCTGCACGGATAAGACCCAGTCGTGATTGGAAGTTCGCTTCAGCGCGGAAGATATCGCCCGAGCGGTGATGGTTAGTTGTACGCGAGACTTCGATTTCAACCATCGCACCACTGTCATCCGGCGCAACATAACGATCCAACGCCATAACAATTTTATCCACGGCAACATTGATCGCTTCAGTCAATTCGATATGCGTCCCCTTTACAATCTTTTTGATCATACGTTTTTTATTATAGCAGACAATCTGAAAGCAAAATCCGCCCCACCACGCCTGTGGAGAGCGGATTTCGCTATCTACTTTTCCCTGTTATGTTCGATTACCACATATCTTCGCTCCTTCGGTACGCGAAGGCCGAGGTCAGTCCGTAACCGATAAGCCCAACCAGGGCGACCGTCGTTGCGACCGCTACCCACGCCTTGCCAGTACCCAAGGTCAGGATCGAGCCAACCGCAGCCAAAGCGCCTGCCTTGCCCGAATCCGTGTCAGCAACCGTCGGTACCGTAAACACTCCATTATTGTTGAATGCCACAGCATCCGATGGACTTACTGCACCATCTGCAGAAGCAGATCCGTTTGCCACGCCTGTGCCTGCACCACCATTAAGACCCTGCAGATACGCCTCGAGCTCTGGATCGTAACCGCCGCCCACGCCGAGATCGGATCCGCCCGAAGTATCACTCACGAGCGTAATGCCGCCCGTACCTCCTGTGCTACTTACACCGCCTGAACCTCCACCTACTGCATGGCGGTGACCGCCCAAACTCCTACCGCCCCTGTCTTCGGTCGAGGTAACCATTGAACCATCAGAAGATTCCTGTCCATTGTTCGAACCATTCGAGCCGCCCGCGTTTTCATCTGTCATCGCAAACGTTCCAATGATCGATCCGTCCGAATAAGTCCAGGTTCCATCTGGAGTTTCCGACACCGTTTCGTCTTCAGATGTCTGGATGCCATAGTATGTACCGTACGAACCGTCCGCGCTGCCTTCCGGAATTTGCATTTCAACTTGAAGTGCAATCTGCTTGCCCGGAGTGCTTGGATCCAAATCTCCCGTGATGGTCATCGGATCCGAATAGACACCCGCTGCAGTCAGTGTGAACGGAGTGGTCGTCGCCGCTTGATCTGACCACACGCGCATGTTGTTTTCCATCTGGATCGTGGTCGAAGCATCACCTGCCTTCGTCCAATCACCAAACTTCACATGCAGGACCGGTTGGTCATCCGGAACAGTGATGTTGAAGGTCCATGCCCAACCCGCCGAGAATGAGTCGGTCGATGTTGCGGTATCGCGCGTCTGATTGATTGAATCAATTGCAAGCACTGCCGGAGTCGAGGTCGAAGGAGTGGTTGTGCCGTTGTCCTCCGGTGTAGTCGTGGCCGTGCCGTCGTCCATAACATCAATTGCCGTGGTGTTACCGTCAGTGAATGCCGAGACCTGAGTCGTCGTACCAGAGCCGTTCTGGATAAGACACGAAACTGGGATCGTACCAGCACTTCGATCAGCGTCACTGGTGCCAATTGTATAGTCGACGCGATAGAAACCGCCACCCATATTCTCTAACGGACCGACCGAGACATTGTTTACCGTACATGCACCACCCAAGGAAAGATCATTCATCTGGTGCGATTCTTGGAATTGGACGAACAGATGTGCACCTTGATGAAGCGTTCCCGAGCCTGGCTGTGCCGTAACCGCAAGTGTAATCGGAGTTGTAGATGATATCTGGCTTTCTCCACCGGTGTTACCACCAGTAGTGCCGCCGTTATCTCCTCCCGTGTTATCGCCGGTGTTATCGCCGCCAGGCGGAGTGGTCGTGCCGTTGTCATTACCACCGTTGTCACCACCCGTCGGAGCAATATCAATCGACGTGCTGTTGCCATCTGTGAATGCCGACGCGGTCGCATTCGAACCATCCTTGCCCACAATACAATTCACTGGAATCTGGCCCGCCGCGCGATTCGAGTCGTTTGTATCGACCGTGTAACTTACCTTGTAAAAGCCACTTGTCAGATTCGTGAACGTACCCGAGACATCAACATTATTCACCGTACATGCGCCAGCAAGCGTCATGTTATCCGCGCCGCTATTTTCGTGCATATAGACTTCAAGCAAATCACCTACGTCCAAAGCACCGAAGTTGGGATTCGCCGATACTTGATTGATCGAGTACGAGGCCGAAGGCGTCGTGGTGCCGTTGTCGTCACCAGGCGGAGTGGTTGTGCCGTTGTCATTACCACCGTTGTCACCACCCGTATTGCCGCCGTTATCTCCTCCTATGGTCGGATCGATTGCTACCGAGTTCGCAACCGTGAATGCCGAAACCGTCGTAGTTGCACCTGATCCATTCTGGAAGTTACAGAGTACCGGAACCGTGCCCGCTGCACGCGCCGTATCACTTGCACCGACAGTATAGATCGTGCGGTACTGGCCATCTGTCAGATTCGCAAAACTTCCCGAGACATCGACGCCATTGACCGTACATGCACCGTTCAGGGTCAGATCGTTCTGTTGCGGATCCGTGTAGAAGTGGATTTCAAGATTCTGACCAACACCAAGCGTTCCCGTCTCTGGAACTGCATTTACTGTACCAAACCACGAACCATTGGTCGGAGGTGTGGTTGTGCCTGTGCCGCCTTCATCTCCACCTGATGGAGTCGACGAACCAGTCGGTTCAATCGCTACCGTGTTGTTGTCAGTAAAGGTGTGCAGATGGACCGAGCCGGTCGAATTCTGCAAAGTACATGCAATCGGAGTCTCTCCGGCTGCGCGCGGCGTATCGCTTGCTCCAACGGTATACGAAACGGTGTACAAGCCATTACCCTGATACGCATAACTTCCTGCAACATTAACGCCATTAACCAGACATCCTTCAGATCCAATGACTACATCGCCCGATGGAAGCGGATCCTGCATCGAAACCTGCATACTGTCACCATCATGAAGCGTGCCCGAAGACGGATTTGCCATAACCGTGAAGCCCAGCATATTTTCTCCGTTGTCGATGGTTCCATCTCCGTTCGTGTCAACCGCCAAGGTATTACCATCCGTCCATGGGTGGTGAACCAAGAAAGTGCCATCATCATTACCCAAGGTACAATCGATCGGCAGTATGCCAGCCGGACGCTCGCCATCAGACGGGTCGACAGTATAGGTAAGCGTGTATGAACCGTTGCCCAAACTCTGCAACGTCGAACCAACATCGCGAACATTCACTTTACATGAGCCCGCTACAGAAAGGTCGGTCAATCCGTTGGTCTCGACAATCGTAATGGTTGCCGTATCGCCCGCATGAATCGAGCCTGTCGAAGGCGAAACCGAGAAGCCGGCCAATGTCGGGGTCGAACCGCCACCAACTTCCCCGCCCGGAGGCGTCGTTGTTCCCGTGCCATCCGTGCCCGCATCAATTGCAACATCGCTTTGATCGAAGCTTGTTACCGTAACTGAACCTGTCTGTGCCAATGTACAGTTGATCGGAACTTGGCCTGCCGCACGATCAGTATCACTTTCACCTACGGTATAGGTGAACTTGAAGTGACCATCGGTTCCTGAAGTGAGATTCGTGAACGTGTTTGCTACATCGACTCCATTCACCAGACACGACGGTGAAGTGACCGGATTAGTATCGTTTGCATCAAGCGCAACTTCCATGTGCACTTCCATAGACTGTCCAGGCGTAAGCGTACCCGAACCTGGAACAGAATAAGTAGCGATGCCATCAGCACCCGGAGTCACCGTGCCGCCAGTGTCATCACCTGTGCCGCCTGTATCACCTCCTTCGTCTCCACCCGTAGAATCAGGAACAGCGTCGATAGCAACTGTATTGCCATCATCAAATCCAGTGATCGTCACAGTGCCTGTCTGATGCAAAGTACAATCAATCGGAACCTGTCCGGCAGCACGATCAGTATCACTCTCGCCTACGTTGTAGGTGAACCTAAAGTGACCATCGGTTCCCGAAGTAAGATTCGTAAACGTGTTCGCTACATCGACTCCGTTTATAAGACATGACGGTGAAGTAATCGGATTGGTGTCATTCGGATCAAGAGAAACAGTCATGTCGACCGTGAGCGCGTCACCGGCCGAAAGCGTGCCCGTATTCGGAGTTACTGAAACAGCAATTCCGTTATTCGCGTACGCAATCGGGATCGATAATCCCAAAGGCGCGCCGCCCGCGGCAAACAGAAAGAGAGCAAGAATCGAGACTGCGGAAAGTCCCTTTCTTGCCGCCCGAAAGGGCGCAGAAGAAAAAATGTGGTACATAAAAAGTTGATATGGTTGAAAGCTGGTAAGCTCATAACCATATACGCTCCCTCTCTATTCCTTGTTCTCATCTGCCTTTTCGTGAGCCTGATCGGCACGAGTCTGCGCTTCATCAGCACGTGCTTCTTTTGCACCCTGCTCTGCGTCGTCAGCCTTTTCTTCTGAATCGCGTACGTCTTTATCAGTTATAGCCATGATTTTGAAATATATAAGAACCACAGATAATCCCATCACGGCTATTACGCAAAAACCGGCTCTGGCGTATTCAGAATCTAATTGAAAAGCTCCTGGGCCAACGACACGATGATGCCGCCCGGACCTCGCATATAACAAAGCCGATACATGTTTTCATACTGAACTATTTCGCCAACAAGTTCGGCGCCATGTGCACGCATATGCGCAACCGTGTCGTCCACATTTTCAACCGTAAACATGACACTGCGAAGTCCCAGCGCATTAGGCGGTGCGACCACCGGATCAATCTTTACCAGTTTTGGATTGCGGAATTTTGTAAGCTCGAGTCGTCCGTGTCCGTCCGGAGTAATCATCATGACGATATCAACCTGAACACCCTCGATATTGTTGATGCGATCCACCCACGGACCTTCGACCGATGTCTTGCCTTCCTCACGCAGACCAAGCTCGGTGAAAAAAGCGATAGCCGCTTCAAGATCTTCAACGACAACACTGACGTGGTCCATTCTTTTGATTGCCATTGTTTAAATATAGCTGAGCTATTGAGCAGCCGAGAATTCAATCATCCACTCGATGCCGTATTTGTCTCTGAGCATGCCAAAATATGCGCCCCATCCCCCTTCGCTCATCGGAGCCTCGACTTCTCCTCCTTCTGAAAGACCGTTGAAGATAGCATCTGCTTCTTCTTTGGTTTCAGCATTAACCAGGATCTTGCTTCGATTCTCATGTTCATTTGTCTTGCCCATGAATGAAGGCACGTCGTTTGCAAACAGCATGCCATTCTTCCCGATCGGCAAGGCGATCCGCATGAGTTTCTCCGCATCTGCATCCGATACTGGCAACTGTGAGCTTGCGAGATCTTTGAAGCGGACAATTTTCGTGCATTCGCCGCCGAATATCGATTTATAAAACGTAAACGCTTCTTCGGCGTTACCGTTGAAGTTGATCCAAGAATGTATTGTTGCCATGCGGTAAGTATATCAAAAATGAAAAGACATCCTTTGAAGGATGTCTTTTCATTTTTGGCTTATTGTGTCAGTTGGGCTCCGCGTGGTGGACGAAATAACAACTTATTTCCGCACCACAAGTGAATATCATTATATCCCAAACTTGAAAGATGGGATCTACAAATTTGGTCAGGCCGATAACTGTTTAGAAAATAAAAAAGTCCCCGTCCCGTGGTTGGTCCACGAAACGGGGCTTTGTGTTGAGCGTCACTTCAAGAGCTCCAGAGCTTTGACGAGATAGGCACCTGCCATATCCCAATCAATCGGATCGAGGGCATTTCCGCTCGGCCGGAGTTTTCCTTGGGCGTCGATCGAGAGATCAGGAAACTCTTTGACGAGGGGTTCGACCAGACCGATGCTGTCGGGCCCGAGGCCGCCTGCAGCGACGAGACCAAGGTTCGGAAACCGTTCCTTGATCGCCCGTGCAAACGGAATGAGGCCGACTGCATCCATGCCGAGGCCACGTCCCATGCTCTTGTCGAGAAGCACACGATGGATCACTCCTTCGTAATCTTCCAGACGACGCACGACTTCCGCAGGATCGTCGTTGGCTTCCTCGATGGACCGCTTGCCGACCTGGAGGATGACTTCGATCTGCTTGCGCGACGTGTGAACGCCACTTGCAACCACTCCAGGATCAGGCCAAGGCATGTCGAGTTGGACGGCATTGACCCATGGTCCGGCGTATTCGATCCCTCGCGCCAAGTCTGTGAACTTGGTGTCGTGATCGTAGTCGGCGTAGTGCAGGCAGTAGTAGAGATCGTCAGCGTCGTCGGTCAGACCGAAGATGCTAGCAATCGTTTCCTTTGGCGGGAAGGCCTTCGACCACTTGGTCTCGATGCCATTGAGCGTCTTGTAGCTCATCATGACACCGATGTGAAGCTGTCGCTTGGAATCCGGCTGTCTGTGTCTCCGGAACACCTCGAGCATTTTTGTCACCTGCTCGAAACTGGTGAAGTCGGTGATACCGACGTACGGGCGTGTGTTCATGTGTTCTCCTTTTTGTTTTTGAAGATTCGACCAGAGAGGATGAAGCTCAGAATGGAAATGACCACTGTGAGAATCATCTGGGCTCCGATGTACCACATGTGCAGATACTGCACCATGAGATACAGAAAGACTGTGTTGCCGATGAGGAAGGAAATCGTCATGAGGACATACAGCACGAGCTGCCGTCCAACCATCCCAGTCTCTTTGTTCTGGAACGTCCAGAATTTTTGAAGTGTAAAGTTCAATCCGGTGTTCAGGATGAACCCGATTACTGCCGAAGCGACGTACCAAACTCCCAGATATTCCGTAAGTCCGTACAAAGCTCCGTAGTAGGCGATGACACCGGCGGCTCCTGCAATGCAGAACCGCACGGCTTGTTTAAAGCGCGAGGTTTGCATTGTTGGCTCCTTTTGTTTGTTCTGGTTCGAATATTACTCAAAAATGGCTAAAAGGCAATAAAATTGATAAAATGACAATATTATGAAAATTACTAAATTAGGCCATTGTTGCCTCCTGATTGAAACAAAAGGAAAGAGAGTTCTCACTGACCCTGGAAGCTATACAGTTGAATCACACTCCAAACTTGAGGACATTGATTACATTCTTTTTACTCATGAACACCAAGACCACTACCATCTTGAATCACTCAAGGTAATTTTGGAGAAAAATCCTCAAGCAATTATTTATACAAATAATTCTGTAAGTGAACTCCTTACAAAAGAAGGTATAAAACATACCCAGGTTAATCATGGAGATAAAGTGATGCTCGGAGAGATTTCAGTTGATGGTATTGGTGAGAAGCATGCACAAATGCATAGCACTATCCCGCTCTCTTCAAACCTCGGTTTCTTTATTGAAAACAAACTCTGGTATCCAGGTGATGCCTTCACCAATCCGGAAAGATCAGTAGAAGTTTTAGCACTGCCGGTATCTGGTCCTTGGATGAAATTGAGTGAGGCAATTGATTATGCACTTTTACTTAAACCAAAGAAGGCTTTTCCTGTACACGATGGTACTCGTTTCGGGTCAGCTCATGTACTGCCAGCAAAAGTGCTAGAGCCCCAAGGAATTGAATTTGTGGTTATGATTGAGGGAGACTCTAGAGAGTTTTAAATATATGAAGAATGCTGTTGCAACTCAGACGGATGTCTTGATTGTCGGAGCTGGTGCCTCGGGACTAATGGCGGCCCGAGAACTTGCTAAGACCGGAAAGAAAATAATTATCCTAGAAGCCCGAGATCGAATCGGAGGTAGAATCATGCCACTTAGCGAGGCGGATTTTGGCTATCCAGCTCAAGGAGGTGGTGAATTCGTTCATGGTGAAGCTCCAGTTACCAAAGCTCTGATACAAGAAGCCGGACTTACATTCGTGCCCGAATCAGAGGATGGAGAGGTGTGGGCTACACGCAATGGTCCGCTTGCACTGCACAAATCTTTTATTGAAGGAAATCAAATACTTAAGGAAAAACTCGAGAAATTAGAGAGTGATGTTTCCATTGCTGAATTTCTTGAAACTCATTTTGGAACAGAAGAATATGCAAGTCTTAGAAACTCTATTTTAAAGATGGTGGAGGGTTATGAGGCAGCAGATCCTCGCAGGGTAAGTACTTTCACCCTAAAGAGCGTTTGGTTTGGTAAAAAGTATCATGCTGACGGTTGGATAAAGGAAGGCTATGGAGCTCTTCTCAACTTTCTCAAGAAAGAGATTGAAGGAAATAATGGAGAAATTATTTTTAATAGCCCAGTAGTATCAATTGAATCCACTATAGGAAAAGTTATTGTAAAAACTTCTAATAAATCTTTTGAAGCCGCTAAGGTCATAGTTACTGTACCTTTGCCGGTCCTTAAAAGCATCGAATTCACCCCTGATATTTCAGAGAAAATAGCTCTTGCTCCTAAGATCGGCTATGGATCAGCAATTAAGTTGCTTATCAAATTCAAAAGTCAGTGGTGGAAGAAAGCCACCCCTAATGATCTCTCAAAACTTTCTTTTGCCCTCTGTAATGACGACTTCACCGCTTGGTGGACTCAATATCCTATCGAAACAAATGTAATGGTGGGTTGGATGGCAGGACCAAATGTAGAAAAGAATAAGAACTTATCTGATGACGAGCTACTTGACTTGGGTATTTTGGCTCTCGCAAACACGTTTACTGTCGATAAGGAATTTTTGAGAAACCAAATTGAGACTTGGAAAATAATCAACTGGTCCAATGACCCTTATGCTCTCGGTGCCTACAGCTACACAGCAATGGATACAGCAGATGCTTATGAGAGACTTGCAGAGCCGGTAGATAACACTGTTTTCTTTGCGGGCGAAGCGATGTATACAGGAGAAGAAACAGCAACTGTTGAAGGTGCTCTTGGAAGTGGTAAGGAGGTTGCAGGAAGTATCCGAGCAGTGGGCTGAACTTTCAGAACAAACATTTGATTTTGCCTGCTACGCCTACATTTGGTACGCAAATGGTGATGAAAAGACTAAACGAGCGATACTCGCATGTCTTGGCTCGAACCTCACCATTTCTAACAAAATACTTAAGGTTTCCTACACTTCTTACTTCTTGAGCCTCATCAAGGCACGTGAAGCAATCGAGAAAGAAATCGAGTACGCTCGAACCTCTAAAAAGCCAATATTTACAAAACAAAACAGGCACTTTATGCCTGTTTTGTCAGTTGGGCTCCGGGAGCAGGGATCGAACCTGCGACCAATCGCTTAACAGGCGACTGCTCTACCGCTGAGCTATCCCGGAATGTACGGCCGCCCTGCGGATGCGGGCGGTACCCCAAAATATAGCAAAAAACCGGAGAAACACAACAGAAAGGATAGCAGGAAAGATGAATGCCCTCTCGAACGTATTATAATGAGAGCGATGGCAACAGACCGCGAAACTTCGCAGAAAGAGGACGCCGCGCTGGTCGCTGCGGCTCTTTCTCGTCCAGACGATTTCGGGAACATCATCCTGAAATACCAAGCTCCTTTGCGCCGCTATATCCGCCGAGTCGCCCGCCCTGCCCCAGACGAACTCGACATGATCCTACAGGACGTCTTTATCAAGGCGTACGAGAATTTGAACGACTTCGACCAGACCTTGCAGTTCTCGTCGTGGATCTATCGCATTGCGCATAACGAATCGGTAGATGCTTTGCGCCGGCGCAAACGCGCCGGCGCCTCGCTCGACGATCCATCCGGTTCAGACGACGATTCGGTTGCTTTGGCTGAAACGATCGCGGCCGATGGCGATATCGCAGCTGACGCTGATCGCAGCTTTGTGAAAGCCTCGATCGAAGCGGTCCTCGACGAGCTCGAACCGAAATACCGCTCGGTCTTGGTACTGAAGTTTTTGGAAGACAAAGATTACGCGGAAATCTCGGATATTTTAAAGAAACCTCCCGGCACCGTCGCAACCCTGATCCACCGAGCCAAAAAAGAGTTCCGGCGACAGGCGCAAGAGAAAGGTATGCACTTGGGCGAGCTATGACGAAGAAAACAACGATATGAAAACAGACATGACATTAGAAAAACAGATTCTGGAGCGGATCAAAACCCGCGGTCTGAAGCCCGTGCCCAAGGGCGTCTTTCAAATGCGCGATTTCATACTGTGGACGCTTCTGGGCGTTTTAGCCGCCGCGCTTTCGGTTGGCATCGGCATGATCATCTTTATGGTCGCAGGAGCGGACTTCCAGCTTTTCGAGAAACTGGGGCTTTCGTCATCTGAAAAGATTGCTTACTCGATCCCCTATTTCTGGATCATCGCAACACTTGTCATCGCTGTTGTGGCATACGTGAACTTCCGTCAAACACGCCGAGGCTACCGCATTGCGACCAGACAAGTCATCATGATCGCGGGATTGGTGGCGGCTGGATTGGGCACAGCCGCGTATGCTTTCGGTATCGCTGACAAAGTCGATAAAGCGGCTTCTGAAAATATTCCTCTTTACAACGCAGTGACACCTTTGAACACCAACGCATGGCTTGATCCAACACACGGTCTTCTTTCCGGTACAGTGCGCGAGAAAGATTCCGAAGAATCCTTCACCCTGCGCGACGCTGATTCTGTGTTGTGGACCGTGGACGCGTCAGATGCCGCTCGTCCTGAAGGCTTTGAATTCCATCCCGGTGATCGCATGAAGCTGATCGGCACCAAAACGGGCGATGACCAGTTTAAAGCAGTAGAAATCGGACCAAGATAACGACTAGTTCTGACTGTTTTCTTTATGGCGTCACCGTCGCATCAGAGATCGGACCTGAAGATGTGGACGTTGCGGTTTCGGTCGAAGCGTCAGCAGTCTGGGTCTCAACCGTTTCTGCCGGAGGAGTTTCTGTCGAAGGCGTAGATGAAGCAACCGTGTCCGTATCAACCGCCGGTG
>JGI11643J12802_10201018_pt1 | contig 15193 bp, 11 predicted proteins | sample IowConreferecore_FD_12802 | JGI IMG/M metagenome (IMG submission 12802)
GGCGGCGGCGATCATATTCTTCGGTCGCTCGATCTGGCAGTTCTTTACCGGTGCTCCCACCGAAAGCGCTCCCACAGTTAACAACATCGCATCAACTACCCCCGAGATGAAAAATATCTCAACCACGCAAGGACTCGAAATTTATGATGAACAGGTTGGTACCGGTGCAGAAGCAATTTCTGGCAAAACCGTGACCGCACATTATGTTGGCGTGCTTACGAACGGACAGAAATTCGATTCCTCAATCGATCGCGGAGAGCCGTTTTCCTTCACCTTGGGAGCTGGCCGCGTTATCCGCGGTTGGGATCTGGGTATCGCCGGCATGAAGGTTGGAGGTGTTCGCAGACTTGTTATTTCGCCTGATCTTGGCTATGGAGCACAGCCGATCGGTTCGATCCCAGCAAACTCCACACTTATCTTCGAAGTACAGCTTTTGGACGTTAAGTAAGCAGCAAATTATACAAAAACAGCCCCGGACCGGGGCTGTTTTTTATTGGAAGATATCTGACGGACACACGCAAAGCCGCCCTTCCGGGCGGCTCTTTTTTATACTAATAGTTCTTCAACTGGTTGATCCTCTCGTGCTGTCTGATCTTCTCGTGCGCTTTAGCTTCGATCTGCCTGATGCGCTCGCGAGTAACACCGAACTCTTTGCCCACTTCTTCCAAAGTATGAGTAATGCCATCATTCAAACCGTGACGCATTTCCAGAATCTTTCGCTCCTTTGGCGAAAGGTCTGACAAAATATTGCGAACCTGGTCAGACAAAATGCGACGGGACGATTCTTGATCCGGTGACAAGATTTTGTCGTCCGAAAGAAAGTCTCCTAACGTGGATTTATCTTCGCCTTCGTCGCCGACCGGGTTTTCAAGCGACACAGTATCTTGATCGATTTTCTCGATCTGATAGACCTTTTCAACTTCAAGGCCCATTTCCGTCGCTATTTCATCCGGCAGTGGGTCGCGGCCCAAATCCTGGGACAGACGACGGACTACCTGCTTGTATTTAGCGATGGTTTCAACCATGTGGACTGGTACACGAATGGTGCGAGACTGATCTGCCAAAGCGCGCGTAATGGCCTGGCGGATCCACCAGGTAGCGTAGGTCGAGAACTTATATCCCTTGGTCCAATCGAACTTATCGACCGCTTTGAAAAGGCCCAAATTTCCTTCCTGAATAAGGTCAAGAAGCGTCAAATCCGCCGAGCGGCCCACATATTTCTTGGCAATGGAAACAACCAGACGCAAGTTTGCCTTGGCCAAAAGACCTTTAGCTTCATCATCGCCCGCTTCAATGCGTTTCGCCAATTCTTTTTCGGTCGCAGCAGAAACCAGCGAATACTGACCAATCTCTTTCAAATACATCTGGATCGAATCGTATGATCCTTCGCCTGAACGGCCCATACCATATTTAGAACCTTTGGCATCTTTCTGAGGCTCCAAATCAAGCATGCCGCCAGATTCAAGCACATCGACACCTGCCGTCGACAGTTTCAAATACAAATCATCAAGGAACATGATGTCATCCTCAATGGTCGGGAATTCTTTCAGAATTTCGTCATAGGTAACGAAGCCGCGCTCTTTACCCTTCTGAATCAAACGATCGGCTTTCTTGGCCGCCTCGCGGGCTTTTTCACGAACTTTCTGAGCACGCTTGTCGAGAGGCTTCTTTGCAGCTTTAATTTTGGTCGCCTTTTTAGACGCCTTTGGTGCCGCTTTTTTCGGTTTTTTGTCCTTCTTGGCCATGGTCGATATTCTATAATGTTACGCTTCTGTTGTCAGCCGCTTCAATTCTTGGATCCGTTTCGATATTGTCTGGATCTCTTTCATTAATTCCGCCGTGTCCGCCTTCGATTTTTCTGCCCGATTCACCTCTATCACCAATTCTTCTAACCGCTCTTTGGCATATTCCTCTTCCAGATGATAGAGGAGGAGCGTCCACTCTTTGCCTATATCCATTTCTCCGTACGTCACCTCGGCTTCCAGTGTAAGGGCCGAGAGATCTTCCAGAGAAAGCGCCTTGAACTGTTTCATCCGTTCGGCTCCGACAATCTTTTCGAGTTCCCCTTCTTTGGTCTGATCGCTTTTGTGATAACGGGGCGAATAAAGGATGCCCAGAATTTTGCGTTCGATCGATTCCAATCGTCCCCCTGTTTTCGGTACGGATCGAACCGGGGCATTGTTCGCTCCACCCGGACTTGTACCAACTGCACCGCTTACTGGATTGGTGCGGACATAGTCCTGAAGATCCTTCCATAATGCATCTTCACGGAGGCCCAGACGATCCGCGATGCGGCGAATGGCATTTGCGCGCGCTGTGTCACCTTGGATCGCACGAACGTACGGGAAGATATCAGTGCGCACCTGCTTACCGATAAGAGTTGCGTTTGCTTTGGAATCAACCAGAACATCGACCAAAAAATCAACGAAATCTTTTTTCACTTCAAGCATCTTGGCCCACGCTTTCGGGTCTTCTTTGATGATATCGGCCGGATCCTTTCCGCCCTTAATATCAACAATCTTCACGTTCATGCCCAATGAAATTGCCGGTACGATACGGCGGACCGCTTTCTGTCCCGCTGCGTCCGAGTCAAAGGCAAGCACGATATTTTCCGAAAGGCGCGTCAAAAGCCCGAACGCCGAGTCCGCACCATCATCTTCAGTGAAAGCTGTACCCGAAGCAGCAACTGTATTGGTGAAGCCTGCTTGATGCGACATAACCAAATCCATTTGTCCTTCCACCAGAATCGAATAGTCTCGCTTACGGATATCCATTTTGGCACGATCAATACCGTACAACGATTTCGATTTTCGATACAGTGCCGTTTCCGGCGAATTTAAGTACTTGGGAGACTTACCATCGTCCACAATGATGCGACCTGAGAATGCCACAACCCGGCCTGAAGGATCCGAGATCGGAAAGACAATGCGTCCGCGGAAGACATCGTAATACGGATCTGCACCCGGCTTGTCCGTCTTTTTGATGAGCCCCACTGCCTCGACATCCGCATCCGAATAGCCTTTGCCCTTCAGGAAATTTCGCAGTTGTCGCCAGTCTGCAGGAGCGAAACCGACGCGAAAGTCCGTAATGGTCTTTTCTGAAAGGCCGCGGCCCAAAATGTACGCCTTCGCTGCATCATCTTTGGCCAGGTTTTCCTCGAACCAGCTTGTTGCGTCTTCAAGAATCTGGTACAGACGTTCTTTTCGGTTATCCGCTCCCCTATCCTGCGGACGCAATTCGATACCTGCACGCGCAGCCAACGTCTTCAGCGCGCCCATAAAGTCCGTACCTTCGAACTTTTCAACAAAGGTGAAGATATCGCCTTTCACCCCGCAACCGAAGCAATAGAAACTGCCACGATCTGGAGACACATAGAAAGACGGTGTCTTCTCGTTGTGGAACGGACACCGTGCTTTCCAGTTCGCGCCCGACTTATCGAGCTTCACGTACGAACCAACCACGTCAACTATATTGAGGCGTTCCTTGATGTCTTGGACGTGTGTACTCATGCGATATGAAGGTTTTCTTTCGAGAACATCTCCCAATCCAACAAGTTTTTTTCTACCGATCCCTTCCTCAAAACCCTTGTCTTGAGATCAAGAACCTCCACCTTCATTTTTTTAGCCCAATCTTTAGCTTGCAGAAGTTCAAGAGTTGCCAGCAGACTGTCAATCGCTTTCAAAGCCTCAGATTGGCGACTCAACTTAAGATAGCTGTAAGCAAGCGCTTGCAATACGTATGGGTCAGACCCGTTAAGCTTTTCAGCTAATTTAATGAACTCAGTGACAGACTCAGTGTTTCCAAGAAATGGTACTGCTTCAGTACGGATAACTTCATCCAAGCCCGACAGCTCCTTATCTAATTTCCATCGCTTTCCTTTGGCCAATCGTTCACCAAATGTAAAGCTGACATGGGAGGTTGGAATGAAGAGCGGTAAAGCAAATACCCAGACATAGAAACCTTCCTTGTCTAATCCCGACTCCTCAAAATACAGGCCCCTCAGTAACCCATCAGCAGAACAATGACAAAACATTGATCCAGTCTGAGCAAACTCAGGCAGTATCGTTGTTACCGTGCGATTAATCTCCTTAGATATTTTCACGAGAGATCAGTTTATCCAACGCTTCTGCGCTTTCCGCGCGGTCCTGCCTACTCAAACCCTACTACCGGCTCGTCCTTCGGCTGCACCTTCGAGATCATTTCGTTCTTTGGGCTGCCCTTATAACCAGTACCAGCCGGGATAAGACGACCGATGATAACGTTTTCCTTGAGTCCCTGGAGCCTGTCTTCGGTACCACGAATAGCGGCCGAGATAAAGATCCTGGTCGTGTGCTGGAACGACGCCGCCGAAAGGAACGACTGACGCGAGAGCGACACTTCCGTGATGCCCATGACCACGTTCTCGGCTTCGGCTGGAGTTTTGCCCGCAGCCTTAGCCTTCTCGTTTTCCATGTTTACATCGGCCGCATCAGCAACATCGTCGACCGAGAAGCGGGTCTCGCCTGCATCTGTGATGCGGCGGCGCGAGAACATCTGCTTGACGATGATTTCAATGTGCTTGCGCGACACCGTTTCACCCTGCAATTCGTAGATCTTTCCGATCTCACGAATGATGTAATCCATCGCCTTCTCGCGGCCAGCGAATTCGAAGATTTCGTCGATATCAGCCGAACCGTCGGTCAAAAGCTGACCCTTCGCGACCTTGTCGCCAACCTTCACAAGCGGCATACGCTTGTAATTGAAGACGTATTCGATCTCTGATGCGCCCTTCTTTGTCTTACCCTTGTCTTCCAAATCCGGCACGACGGCGATCATCTTTTCCTTACCCATGTCTTTGACAGCAGAAACAGTACCCGACACCGTCGCGACGACAGCCGGATTCTTCGGCCTGCGCTTTTCGAAGACTTCTTCGACGCGAGGGAGACCCTGGGTGATGTCGCCACCGACGGAAGCCGTACCACCGGCGTGGAACGTACGCATCGTAAGCTGAGTACCCGGTTCACCGATTGCCTGTGCGGCAACGGTACCAACCGCTTCACCGATATCGATCAAGTGGTTTTTGCCCAAGTCCTTGCCGTAACACTGCTTACATACGCCATGAAGCGTCTTGCACGAGAGCGGCGAGCGAACCTTTACTTCGTTGACGCCAGCGGCTTCAATCGCGAAAGCATCCTGCTTGGAAAGAAGTGCGCCCTTCTTGAACGAGACAGAGCCAGCCTTCACATCTTCTGCCAATACGCGGCCACGAATATTCTTGCCGATCGAAACTTCGATACCACCGGCGTTTTCCTTGCGGATAACAATCGAGTCTTTGGTACCACAGTCGTCTTCAGTGACCATGACATCCTGTGCGACGTCGAAGAGGCGGCGCGTAAGGTAGCCTGCACGTGCGGTGTTAAGTGCCGTGTCGGTAAGACCCTTACGTGCACCGTGAGTAGTAATGAAGTACTCGATCGGAGTAAGACCATCCTTCATGCCCGAGATAATCGGGAATTCAATCGTCTCGCCCGAAGTCGAGGTGATAAGACCCTTCATACCTACCATCTGAGTAATGTTACCGACGGAACCGCGGGCTCCAGACTTCACCATGTCGGTGACCGGACCGTTCGCGTCAAGCGACTCAGGGATGAGCTTTTCGATATCCGACTTTGCCTTGTGCCAAATCTCGATGTTCTTCCTGATGCGCTCTTCTTCCGAGAGAAGACCGTCGTTGTACTGCTCGTTAACCTTGTCCGACTCGGCCTTAGACTTGGTGATGACAGCACCCTTGCCTGCTGGCGTTTTAACGTCATCAAGTCCCCAGGTCACGCCCGAGTAGGTCGTGTAGTGGAAACCGAACTTCTTAATGCGGTCCAAGATAGCCGGAACTTTTTCTACACCGTATTTGACGATAAGGTCGTCCATGACACCCGCCATGGTCTTGCGCTCGACTTCCTTGTTGATGAACGGATAGTCGTCAGGCAACACATTGTTGAACATGATGCGGCCGATCGTGGTTTCAAAGACCTTGCCGTCGAACTGCGCATACTTCGCATTTTTCGGAGCAAGAACCTTTACCATCGCTCGGTACGACACTTCGTTGAAGTCCGATGCCAAGACAGCAGCTTCAGGAGATTCGAAGATCTTGCCTTCGCCCTTGTCTCCCTTGATTGCTTTGGTCATCCAATACACGCCCAAGATGATATCGAGCATCTTCGAGGTAAGCGTCGGATCTCCCGAACCTGGCTTCAAGATGTTCTTGTCGGAAGCCATGATTTCCTTTGCTTCAAGCTGCGCTTCCGGAGAAAGCGGAACGTGAACAGCCATCTGGTCGCCGTCGAAGTCTGCGTTGAACGCAGTACAAACAAGCGGGTGAACCTGGATCGCGTTACCTTCGATCAGTTTCGGACGGAAAGCCTGGATACCAAGGCGGTGAAGGGTCGGCGCGCGGTTCAAAAGCACGTACTTGCCTTCGATGACACCTTCAAGAATCGCCCATACTTCTGGAATACCGTCTTCAATGAGTCGCGATGCGCCACGAATGTTGTATGCCAATTCGCGAGCAAGAAGCTGGTTGATAACAAACGGCTTGAAGAGTTCGAGCGCCATGTGCTTCGGAAGACCACACTGATCAAGCGCGAGATCCGGACCAACGACGATCACCGAGCGACCCGAGTAGTCAACGCGCTTACCGAGCAGGTTTCCACGAAGGAGACCGCGCTTGCCTTTCAGGTTGTCAGCAAGCGATTTCAAAGCGCGCTTCGAAGCGAGCGATCCGGCGGCCGTAGTCGAGTTACCGTGGCGGATCGAGTTATCGATCAACGCATCGACTGCTTCCTGAAGGATGCGCTTTTCGTTGCGCAAAATGACATCCGGTGCATTGATTTCGCGAAGCTTCTTTAAGCGGTTGTTGCGGTTGATGACGCGGCGGTACAAATCGTTTACATCCGAAGTTGCGTAGCGGCCACCGTCCAATGGAACCATTGGGCGCAATGCCGGCGGAATAACCGGAATATCGATGATGAACATCCATTCTGGGCGGATACCCGACTTGATCATCGAACGAACAAGCGACAAGCGACGATTTAGCTTCTCGCGATCAAGCGAGTTCGCCTTTTCAAGGCGTGCAGCCAATTCGCCTTCCAATTTCTTAAGGTCAATCTGCTTGCAGATATTGAAGATCGCCTCGGCGCCGATTGCAGCGTCAAACAGCGTCGAATACTTCATAGCGAACTTGCCGTATTCGATTTCATCCAAGACCGCGCCAAGCTCGATCGAATCGATCTCTTTCTTGGCAGCCGTGTACATAGTCTTCAAAGCGTCCTTGGTCTTCTCGTCCTGTGCAGTCTTTACCTTTGACTTATATTCCGATTCCAAATCGCGCATGATTTCGGCGCGAGCGGCTTCGTGAACAGCCGTAACGATGTATCCAGCGAAATAGATAACCTTTTCCAGGTCTGCAGTCGTCATGCCCAGGATCAAACCGAGGCGCGACGGCATCGAGCGAAGGAACCAGATGTGCGAAACCGGCGTAGCCAGTTCAATGTGGCCCATGCGCTCGCGGCGGACAATCGAGCGAGTGATTTCAACACCACATTTTTCACAGACAATGCCCTTGTAGCGGATACCGCGGTACTTTCCACAGTAACATTCATAGTCTTTGTCGGGACCGAAGATCTTTTCATCGAAGAGACCAGCCTTTTCCGAACGCTGGGTACGATAGTTGATCGTTTCCGGTTTGGTTACTTCGCCGAACGACCATTCCTTGATGCGTTCCGGCGATGCCAGGCGCAGTGCGACCGAGTCGAAGTCGATGGTCTCTGCCTTTGGTTTTGGTGCGTATGCCATGGTGGTGTGGATTAATAATTAGGATTAGGGTTGTTCTTCGCTGACTTTCTGTTCTCTACCCTGCCGTCCTTGCGAAGCTCGACATCGAGCGCAAGACCGCGGAGCGAGTTAAGAAGCACGTTGAATGATGCTGGCAGGTTCGGAGGCTGAAGGCGCTCGCCCTTGACGATCGAGTCGAAGGCAGCAGAGCGACCCTGGATATCGTCTGACTTAATGGTAAGAATTTCGCGCAGGGTATGAGCCACTCCGTGACCGAGGAGCGCCCAGACTTCCATTTCACCGAAGCGCTGACCACCACCCTGTGCCTTACCGCCCAAAGGCTGCTGAGTAATGAGCGAGTATGGACCAATCGAGCGCATGTGGATCTTGTCTTCGACCATGTGGTGAAGTTTCAAGATGTACATGTAGCCGACCGAAATGTCCTGCTGGAATTTGTCGCCTGTGCGTCCATCGAAGAGCGGAATCTTACCCGACTCTGGAAGACCAGCCTTCTTCAATTCAGCCTTGATCTCTTCACCGGTAGCGCCCGCAAACGGCGGAACGACTGCCTGGTAATTCAAGGTATTTGCCGCAAGACCCAGGTGAAGTTCCAGGATCTGGCCGAGGTTCATACGAGACGGAACGCCGAGCGGTGTAAGGATAACGTCAATCGGAGTACCGTCAGCCATGTATGGCATATCCTCTTCCGGCAGGATGCGCGAGATGACACCCTTGTTTCCGTGACGACCTGCAAGCTTGTCGCCTACCGATACCGTACGGAGCTGAGCCACTTCGACGTGGATGCGCTTGATGATGCCCGATTCGAGCTTGTCGCCCTTCTCGCGAGAGAAGACTTTGACCGAGATAACGCGACCGCGCTTGCCACCTTCCATGCGCTTGGATGTATCTTTAACGTCGCGAGCCTTCTCACCGAAAATCGAACGCAAGAGGCGCTCCTCAGGAGTGAGCTGAGTTTCACCCTTCGGCGTGATCTTGCCGACCAGGATATCGCCCGAACGGACTTCTGCACCGACGCGAACGATGCCGTCTTCGTCAAGATTCCTGAGTTTGGTTTCGCCGACGTTCGGAATGTCATGAGTCGTTACTTCCGGACCAAGCTTGGTATCACGAACGTTGACCACGAACTCTTCGATGTGGATCGAGGTGAACTTCGAGTTCTTGACGACTCGTTCCGAGATGATGATTGCGTCTTCGTAATTCGCACCCGACCACGACATAAAGGCGACCAGCATGTTCTGGCCCAAGGCGATCTGACCACCGTCAGACGACGATGCGTCGACCAGGACCTGGCCCTTCTTTACCTTTTCATTCAATGACACCATTGGGCGCTGGTGATAACAGGTGAAGCCGTTGGTGCGCTCGAACGATACGAGTTTGTAGGTCTTCTCCTTGCCCTTTGCACCCTTGAAGACAACCTTCGATGCGTCGACTGCGGTGATGACTCCATCTTCAGGAGCCAAAACAATGCGGCCGGTGTATTCAGCAGCCTTGCCTTCGATACCCGTAGCAACCAGCGGAGCTTCAGGGATGATACACGGCGTTGCCTGCTTCTGCATGTTCGAACCCATCAGTGCGCGGTTTGCGTCATCGTGGTTCAAGAAAGGAATCATGTTCGTCGCGATCGAGAACGGCTGATTCGTCGATACATCGATGAAATCAACTTCGGAAGGCTTTGCCAAAGACGGCGTACCGTTCTGACGGATTTCAACAGCCTCTTCGGTGATCTTGCCGTCTTTGTCGTATGCGGTCGCAGCGTGTGCAATCTTGTAGTTCTCTTCTTCAAGAGCGTTCAAGTAAACGATTTCCTTGGTGACCTTGCCTGCCTTAACCTTGGCATACGGCGTTTCGATCATGCCGAAGTCGTTCAAACGAGCGTATGTCGAAAGGCGAAGCACGAGACCAATGTTCGGACCTTCAGGGGTGTGGATCGGGCACAGGCGGCCGTAGTGAGACGGATGAACGTCGCGCACTTCGAAGCCAGCGCGTTCGCGGGTAAGACCGCCCGGACCAAGAGCCGACAGAGTGCGCAAATGTTCAAGCTCGGCCAGGATATTTTCCTGGAGCATGAACTGCGAAAGCTGGTTCGTGGTGAAGAATTCCTTCAAACGAGCCTGAAGCGGACGCGGAGAAACGAAGGTCAAAGGCTGGGTCGTGTCCGGCTCGATGGTCGACATCCTGTCCTGGATGTTGCGCTTCATCTGAGAAAGACCGACGCGCAGCTTCTGCTGCATCAATTCGCCGCAGTAACGGACACGGCGCGAACCAAGATGATCAATATCATCTTCGATCGCGTCGAGCTTATTGTTCAAATGAACAATATGACCAAGGATCGTCGCCAAATCATCGGCATCGATGGTCTTGCGCTCCAAAGCCTTCTCGTCCATAGACTTGCCGAAGCGCTTGTTAAAGCGGAAGCGTCCGACATTCGAGAGATCATAACGATCCTTGCTGAAAAGACCCGTAACAAATTCACGGGCATTATCAGCGGTCGCCAAATCACCATCGCGAAGGCGTTTATGGATCTCCATATATGCTTCAGGAACGGTCTTTGCAGTGTCCTTCGCCAGGGTCGCGGCGATGACTTTCTGCGCAGCTTCGTCGCCTTTGAAGTACGCCATGATTTTCTCGTCCGTATCAGCACCAAGAACACGCAGAAGCGAGGTAACCATGAATTTACGCTTGCGGTCGATGCGGGCATACAAGGTGCCATCGGTGTCCGTCTCGATCTCGAGCCATACACCGCGAGCAGGTATTACCTTGGCGCCGAAAACGGTCTTGGTTTTTACCTCATCAGAAGTGAAGAAAACACCGAATGAACGCGCAAGCTGGGGAACAATGACGCGTTCAATGCCGTTAATGATGAAGGTACCGTGATAGGTCATAAGCGGGAAATCAGCAAGGAAAAGTTCCTGCTCCTTCTCGCTGTTGAACATTTTGTTCTTGAGCTTGATGCGGACCTTAAGCGGTGCTTCGTAAGAAAGCTTGTTCGACTTCGCAAAGTGCTCGTCGTTCTTCGGCTCGCCCAATTCGAAACCAGTGAAGGAAAGTTCGAACTTCTTGTCCGAGTAGTCCTTGATCGGCGAAAACTCCTGGAAAAGGTCAGAGAGACCTTTTTCAACGAGCCATTTGAAGGACTCGGTCTGTGCTTCTACCAGGTTCGGGATATCGGCAAGCGCTTCCTTGAAGCGGCCGAAATATTTCTGTTGTCGCATGCGGTGGTTGTATAAAACTGCCCTTTCTTCCCTTTTCTTCAGACTGCAATAGACGATGAAAACGCAAAAATGGCCAGAGCTGTGGCCAAAATCGATTCTCGGTGGTTTATGCGAGAGTCAGCAAGAAAAGAGTTGAAAAACCCTTGTAAATAACCGGCAATACTTCGTGTTTCCCCCGTAACACAATCTTGCTCGAAGTGGGGATAAGTATACTTGCAAAGAGAATAAAGTCAATACAGAGAAAAAGCCCCGCCGAAGCGGGGCTTGTTTATCGATAACAGTGCGAAACGACACAACCACCATTGGCAAGTTCGTCAGGATATCCGGTCTGACACGCCGACAAATGCAAGACATGTTGGTACCAGAACGCAGTGATGACTCTCAAAACGTTTTGGACATCATGAGAATAGAAACGGTACCAAAACGTCCGATCCAGTCGCGGCAAAACTTCCCATATATGCGCCAATTGAAGTCCAAGGTTTCCTTCCCCTATCCTGTCACGGATTTCTGCATCAGTCGTATACGGTATGTAGCTTCGTTCAGGAACGTGGATCAGTTTCGAAACCATCACACGTACGGCAGGAACTTCAGTCTCAACTTTTCGAGAAAACCAGGCGCGAAACTGCTCATCAGCACGGACCTCTCGGACTTCAAGAACCGAGCGGCTTAAAAGCAACAGTCTATCAAGAGTAACGCACGGCCACCCGCGTATGTACATCATCGATATCGGTTGCAAAAGGGATTGCCTCCTTTCCTTTCGTGTCACTTCAAGAGCGATTCCCAGTTGAGCGTTTTTTGAAACCAGCAATTTTACGAAATCCTTATTTCGTCTGATCCATTCAATTTCTTCTTCAGAAAGTTCTTCAATGATCATAAAATGGAGATCTGTAAACAAAATACTGACCGATCAACGAAATGTCAATATTTCCCTGATATATAATGCCACTATGTACAAAAAGGCCTTGACCCATTTCAAAAAGATAGATCCGAAACTTCATGCCCTGGCCCAGGAGTATGAAATTGCGGATCTGAAGCCGTCCACAGACCTTTTTCGCGATATTGCCTGGACAATCATGGGCCAACAGCTTTCAGGCAAGGCAGCCGACACTATTTTCTCCCGGTTCGAAGCACTTTTCACCAGAAAGCTGATTACGCCTCAGGAAATCCTGAAACTTTCCGACGAAACGATGCGTTCCGCCGGACTGTCTGGCGCAAAGGCTCGCGCCATCCGAAGTCTTGCAGATGCTGTTATGGTAGGCACATTGAATCTGACCCAACTCCCCTCTCTTTCCGATACAGATGTCACTGAAGAACTCATGAAAGTGAAAGGCATCGGACCGTGGACCGCGGAAATGATCCTTATTTTCTCATTAGGTCGACCGGACGTCTTTTCTATGGGAGATCTGGCCCTACGCAAAGAAATCATGGCCCTTCATGGTTGGAAAAAGCTGCCCAGCGAAAAGCGCCTTTCCAATGTGCTAAAGAGTTGGTCTCCGTACCGCACTTATGCGGCGCGCATCTTGTGGAAAGCGGCCGATGCTAAGAAATCCAAACAGCCTAGAAAACGATAAAAGCCTGGCGTTCGCCAGGCTTTTATTACATATCAAACCTATATATCAAATCTTGGCCCCTCGATCGGTGAACCGATGAAGATATATGACTTTTTGGCACTGTCAGACGTGCGGTAACCCGTCAATTCATCGATAACAACTTTGAAATCTCCCTTGGATGGAAGCGAACCGTTAACCAAGAAGGTGATGTCGGTATTAGCCGGACGGCCAACCAATGAAATAGAGGTCTTGTCGTTCACTGTCGATACGTCTTTAACCGGCAAGCCGCCCACAGCAACCGAGAAAATAACATCGCCCGAGCGCAGACGATCAGAAACAATGTGATACACCATGCGGTCGATCTGCCATGCCGAACCGCCATTATCCGAACCAGGCTTGAGCGACATGACAACCTGTCCGTTCTTCACTTCACGAGGAGCGATAAATTGCGCAGATGTAAATGCCGGATCAAGGGCATAGATCGGGACCTCGACCTGTGATTCAATGACAGAAACCGGAGCGGTCGGCAATACTTTCGGAGCGACGGCTGGCCGTGCGGACGAAGTAGCGTTCGTCGCAGGAGCAGCAAAACGCTGGATTTGCTGGGTCTGAACCGGCATGACAGATTTCACCTCTGCTTCCGAATTCAATTGCGCGTTCATAGGGGCAACCTGCGCCCGAAATGTTGTATCAGCAGGGACTTGAACGGACTCTTCTTTGAACCACGACAACGGGTTCCACCAGGCTGCATCAGCCATCTGTGGCGCTATAAACGCCAAAGATACGGCCAAAAAGAGCACTTTTATGTATTTCATGCCTAGATTATATCTCAAAAACCGGCTTTTGGCACGGGGATATCAACAGTTTGGATACGGACAAATTCGATAAGGCCCTTAATCGTCCACAAGAGAAAGGCGGATCCCGCAACCAGCGCAAGCTGAACAATCATCTGCGTATGCGCGAACGCAGATGCAAAGAATGCAACGACGGCTTTCAGGTCGAAAACAGCCGGCATATTGGCTATGACATGCGATACGGAAACGGTCGACAACACCATGACAACGGCAGCAAGAAGGAATACAAGAGGTACCGCGGCTCGGCGTAGAAGGAAAATCCGATTTACTCTCTTCATTACTTCGTTCATAACGATAGCCATACTGGTTAGTACGTTAGATCTTTGCTAATCTTTCGCATTTCTTCGCGAGCACGATGCATGCGAGTCTTCACTGCCCCTTCGCTTGTGCCTTCTTGCGCCGCGATCTCTTTGTAATCCTTTCCTGTCGTCACATATAACCGCAGAATACGGGCAAAGGTTTCGGGCAACCGTGCGAACATCGATTCCAAATAGTCCCGATCCAGCTTCTCTTCGATCGCAGAGCTATCATCTGCTGGTAATGCCGCTTCCAGATCGTCATCCAAAACGGCAAAAAAGTCTTTCTCACGCTTTATTTTCTTATACCAGTTGAAACAGACATTCATAAGCACTTTATAGGCCCAAGACGAGAATTTCGCCCCGTCAACCGGCTTGAATCTTTTGCCGTAGAGGTAGATTTTGACAAAGGTATCCTGGACGATGTCGCGGGCGGCTTCGTCATCGTGGATAATGTGCTTGGCTTTGCGCAAAAAAGCGGCTTCATAACGCTCGACCAGCAATTCGAAAAGGTAAGGGTATTTAAAAGACGCCCAAAGCACCTCTTCGTCCGAGCGGTTTCTGAATTCTTCTTTATGCTCCTGAGAGTTCACGCGGTAACTATAACCCAAAAGGCAGCCTGGTGGTTACCTTTCTATTGCCTGTTCTTGCGCCATTCGTCGATTTTGGCGTGATTACCAGAAAGCAGGATTTTTGGCACACGGTATTTCCTTTTCTTATATTCGACGACTTCCGGCCTGGTATAGACGTCCGGCGAAGCAACTCGCTCTTCTTCGCGGGAATCGAAATTGCCCAACACGCCCGGAACTTGGCGCGAGACCGAATCCATGACGATCATGGCTGGCAATTCTCCGCCGGTAAGGACAAACGGCCCGACCGAAATATCCTCCATCTTGAACATTTTTTTAACACGAGCGTCAATGCCTTCATAGCGACCGCAGACAAAGATAGTGTGATCGTATTTCGCAGCTATCGTTTTGGCATACGTAGTATCAAACTGTTTTCCAGCTGGCGAGAAGAAAATGATCTTGGTCTTGCCTTTTCCACACGCTTTCTTTGCCTTCTCAATAGCTTTGGCGACCGGAATAGCCTGGATAACCATGCCTGGACCACCCCCGTATGGTTTCTGATCCACACGGTCCCATTTATCCATGGCAAAATCGCGCGGGTTATAGAATTTGACCCGGATTTTTTTGTCTTCGATGGCGCGCTTCAAGATCGATTCGCCAAGGTACGAATCGAAAGCGCCCGGAAATAGCGTCACGACGTGAAATGTCATACTGTACAGAATACGTTTTTTATGGTTTTTTGCAAGAATATTGAATTTCCAAGAAAAAACCGGGCTCTCGGCCCGGCTTTTTCTTTTTGAAACCAAATTTAGAGATCCAGATCGGCCATCGCTTCGTCCACGGTCTTTGAAGCTTTGCCGTCGCGAGCGCCCGCAGCCGCTGTGG
>JGI11643J12802_10212747_pt1 | contig 14736 bp, 29 predicted proteins | sample IowConreferecore_FD_12802 | JGI IMG/M metagenome (IMG submission 12802)
CCGCCTGCCTCCCCATGAATTTTAGCTTGTACGACATAGTTGTCGTGCCGGACATTCGCTCCCCAGTATGGCATTTCAACTACCTACCGTGGCTCGGTAGCGCTTTTGGCCACCAACGTCTAGTGCGTACACCATGTTGCGTTGCATCATTGTGCCGAAAATAATGTCGGCACGGCGCACATCGAGCATGAACAGAGTCATAAGCTCTGCCCTCGAAGCACCTGAGTCATTCTTGCGTACGTATGTCATGATTTGGTCGATTAGCCGCTCGTCGAAGGTCTTGCCGATACCATTAACAATCTCGCTGGCATACTCGCGCCAACGCTGTGCGTAGTAAATGGCATGGATAATGTCAATTTCTTCGACAACCAAACCTTCCTCGCGCTTACGCGAAGCTGCTAGAAGCACAGCGGCTTTGAGGGTTGATGTTGCAAGACGCTCATGCACTGGGATTAGGTAAGCACGGCCGGTGCTGAATGCCGTTTGCCGCATCTGATCTTCGAAGACGTTGTAGCGTGCCCATGCCTGCTGCGTCATCGTAGCAGCGAATTGAGTCGGCATCGAGCCGACCATTCGACCATCCCGAATAACTGGGGTGGGCTGGGAATAGTGCGCGTACATCTCCATCAGTTCGTTGATCAGGAATTCACGTTCGTCTTGATCTTGGATCGGGGTCGGTGGTCCGGTAGGTCGGATGTTGGCTGGATCTCCATCGGCTGTAATGAAGATAAACCGAGGAATGAATCCGCTCATCACGTGTTCTTCAGTAAGAAGCATTTGAGTTTTCTCTTTAATACCACCTGCAAAGATAATGAAACGAGGGTCCTTCACGTGAATTACTTCTTTGCGGAGCAGTCGCTTGATATCGTCGCCGTCGTACAGCTTGGTTAGTTGTTCACCGAAACCGGCCATATACTCTTTGTGCGCAATTGCGTCGAGCAGGCCGGTGAACTCGTCTTTATGGAAGATTGATGGTTTCCCAGGACGATCCCGCAGACCAACCAGAATACCTTCAGGTGAACCATCAGTGGCCATCTCCGCATCACTGTCAATCTCACGGAGGAGATCAAAAGCGATTCGCATTGCCGTCGACTTTCGAGTGACAGTAGTTCCAGCCAAAATCATGAACCACAGGTTCGGATAGATTCGACTGTGCGAAGTGGGCAGATGGATACTGCCGGACAACAAAGCCGACAGAATAGTGAAGGCTCCAGCCTGGTGATACTGGCGGGGTGCGTCGGTCTTTTTTCCGGCCCACTCCATATAGCGCTCGATGAAAGACGGCCGTGCTTGGACACGACGAGTCTCAGCATCAGTCAGCAGCTCAGGAATTTCGGCATTGGTAGTGGGCGCCAGTTGGAGCTTTTCAATTTGTTTAACGTACAACCGTAGAACGTCCTGCCAGAGTTCAGTTTCTGGCCGACCGTCCCGAGCGTACTTATTACACTTTGCGTCCCTCGCGACAATGAATGTTTCTTCGCGCTTTAGTCCCGCTTCCATACACAAGCTCATCATGTGCCACAGTGGCTCAGACCATGATGGTTGTTCTGGCTCACGATCATACAAAGGATAGAAGATGGTTGGCAGCACTGCTCGGTATCGAGCGATTACTGCGTTGCCATCCTCGGAAGGCAAGTCGGGCAGTTCGTCTTTAGCATCAAGGAACTTCAGTGCAACTACGTTTGGGTAGGCAGCAAAATCACTAATGCGGTAACGTCCAGGTCGAACGCTGATAATGCCGACAACCGGCGCAGTTTCGATGTCGCCGTGTTTGTAGTTTGGTGTGTACGGAATCCGCATCAGGTGCCCGGCATCATGGCACATGTCTGCGCCTTGATCCTTGTGATAATAAGCAATGCGACGATTCACATCTTCAGCTTCTGCCGGATGTACGGGGTGTTCCAATACCCAATACGCTTGGAACCTGCCCGGCGAAGACTGAACGAGAACAGAGGGTTCTACCAACAGCAACCGAGGATCACAAGAATCCAGGTCGCAGTGAATGATGGTAGAGACCTTTGCGTGTTGCTTCTCCCTGCTGTTCTTCCCATCATGGGTGTCATACAGCGCCGTGGAGAAGTAGAAGTGCGCAAGACGCTTGGAGTGCTCCGAGATGGATACCAGCATTTCTTCAAGTTGAGTTGGATACTCAAACCAGAGTTGCTGCATCTTGCGCGTAGTGTGCTCAAGAAACGCTATGCATGCATAGCCGGTAGCTTCAGGGCCGAAAATCAGCTTGAAGAACGTCCGACGTTGTTCCTCGGTACCTTCAACGATTTCCCTGAAAGCGCCTGTAGACAAAGAACGCCTCCCGGAATATAGAAAGCAAAAACCCACCCAAGGAAACCTTGCAATCTTCCCGAGATTAGCGCAGTTTCCTGGGTGGGTTTTTACATTACACGATCAGCACACTTACGGAAGCATGGAGTTCGAGGTGTTCTTAGTTGTCGAGACGTCCATCTTCTTGTATGCGTTCACGTTGAAGCGCTCAGGCAGTTCCTTGCCAGTCTTCTTGTCCGGACCTGCGGGAAGCTTGCGACCAACGATGGTCAGCGTCTTACCCTGGATTTCGTCATTGTCCGGGATCTCGAACTCACCGGGGGTGATTTCGTAGCCGAGTGCCTTCAGGAACTGGGAGAGAGTTGACAGCGTACCAGACTTCTCCGTGCTGAACAGCATGATGTTCGCGAAGACGGAGTTACCGGCGTACTTGTTGCCGTCCTGGACTACAAAGCGGATGCTCCAGTAAGGCTTACCCACGTTTGCGCTGCCGGGCTTCACTTCACGCGTTTCCACGTCCACGATCGCAACCGGGTAAGCTCCGGTTGGAAGTACCTCGCGTGCGGTGGATTCAGCCTCGTCCTGGCTGAAATTAACCTTGAGACCCATGGTGCTCCTCAGTTGTCTTGTTCAAGATTTGCCAGATGTCATTCATGGTAGGTTCTTCCATGGTCATTGGCAATTTGTTCGTCCGGTCCTTGGCGATGGTGGTCTCTGTTTGACTGCACAGCAGAACTCGTTTGTTTTCGCCGTCAATCTCCTTTGCGTACAGATAGACAACAATGTCCAAGAAGCCACTGACTTCGTCGGCAAGCTTCCCAGAAAGCGAAGGCTTTCGCTTCACTGTACCCGTACGTTGGTCTTTGTCTGTTTTTGCGAGTGCGGTGAAGATTGTGTTCATGGGCAAGTCTCGGAAAGCACGAACGAACTTTCGAGTCTGTTCAAGGTTAATGTTCCACTCTCGCAGCCCTGGTACTTCAGCGCTTCGATCATCATATTCCTCAACGAGCTTCCGCATGATGCCGTCCATCGACATCTTTTGGATTTCCGTGAGTGAGTCAATGATGACTGTGGTGAAATCATGCTTGCCGTCGAAGAGTGCATCGTACACGGACTGCATTTCGGCCCAAGACCGAACACGCACAGACTCAATATCCGGGTACAGATCCCGGAGAGTAAGCGTGCCACCTTCAACGTCAATGAACAAAGTTCGGCGCATGTCTGGAACACCGTCGGCCGAACCGGCGAGTCGCGTTTTCCCAATCCCGCTTTCGCCGTAAATCAGCATATTCACTCGTGGAGTGTTTTCACTGACTTTGGCAATTGGAAGTCCAGCGATTTTAAGCAGACTCATCTACCCTCTTAGTTTTGATTTGAGGTGAGAAATATCTTGTGTAGCCGAGTCTAGCCGATCACGACGGATGTCGTCAATGAGACATTTGGGACATCTTGGACATAGATGAAATTGAATTAGTGCAGTTCAGCACTGATGTTCCGAACTAACTCTACAAGATTTATTGCGAAGATCGGCGCGCCACATCTTCATTAAGCCTTCAAGTTCCCATGCCTGTAGGGACGTTCGCGATTGTAGGCGATCTTCTCTTTGATTGCTGTTTCGATATCAATGTTGTAGTAAGCACACAGATCGAGGATACGAATGATGATGTCTGCGAATTCGATTGGGATGCCATCAGGCTTATTGCGGATAACCTTATCGCCGTCCCAATTCTCCTTCCAGTGAATAACGTTGAGTTCGCGGCCTTTGCGCCAATCTTCAAGAACCTCGGAAACTTCCGAATGAATCAGCGCAAGTGATTCGCCGAAGTTCCGATCAGTTTCCCACCAACCGTGTTCAACTGCGATCTCGTGAACTTCCTTGGCAAGCTCATTCAGCATTGTGATCGTCTCCGCAGTGTACTTGACCCAGTGACCATTGACTATACATCCAGCCGCGATCTACCTTACCATGCGCGAACCATGGTGTTGTGTCCTCGCGGAAGACCTTCATCCCGTTGTCGTACTCATGCCATTCTTGAACGAGGGCATCCAGGATGCCCTCGCTATCAAGCAATTGCAAGGCCCCACAGGGGGCACAGCACTTTGGGCAGCAGCCTTCTTTGTCCATCCACAATTCATTCAGCGCGTGATGCGCCAGCATTGCGTATGCGGTTACTCTCTTTGTCACGTTCCCTTGCCTCTGCGTAGGCCAACTCTGCTATTACGACGTTGGCATACATTGAGGTTAGTTCTCGATAGAACTGCTCGTTGCCAACCATCGTTTTACTAACTTCATCTTGATTGGCTCGTTGCGTTGCAGTTTGGTTGAGTGCACCGTGTGTTTGGCGATTGGTTTTGATGTAGGCACGCTTGAATGCTTCAGTGATTTCGTGGCGTCTTTCGGTAACCGCGCTGCGCGTTCGTTCTTCCATCCGTTGGAAGAATCGCATCCAACGGATGGCATGTTCAACGGTGTTAGGCAACGACATCAGAATCGTCCTCGTCAATGAGGTACGGGGCAAGATCTGTCTTACCCATCCAGTTCAACAACTTGACCAGCGAATCCACACTCAATGCCTTGAAGATGTGCTTGTCTGGTTCCTCGAACTGCTTGACGAACATGCTCAGACCTGAGGTAGTAACCCCTGCTCTTATACCTACCTTATGCCAGGCAATGCCCCGCCGCTTGCGATGTATATTAAGATCTTCGTAAAGTCTACGATAGTTGAAGATCTTGGTCATTACGATTCTCCATCGTCATATAGATATTTTCCGACGTCTGTGTCTCCTAAGAAGTCTAACAGTCGAGCCAGCGTCGTTACAGTGATGTCTGAAATTTTTCCGGTAAGTAGATTGTATAGGGTGCTAGTGTGCAGACCCATACGTCGAGCTGCCCGTAACATGCTAATTTTGCGTCGTTTCCTGGCTTTCTCAACGTCAGCCATCAAGAGTTGACTGTTAAATCTTATAGTCATTGATGTTTAGTCCCTGGCTTTGGTGGGTAAGGTGACCTGTACCGAGTTTAGGAGGAGTCATGACTAATCCGCAACGTGCGGAAGACGACAAGGTTCTGGTCAATCCTGCAACAGGAATGCCAGAAACCCGTGAAGAGCGGGATCGTCGCGAAGAGCAGTTGAAGAATGCCGCTGAGGCGGAAAAGAACAACAAGTAGTTACTTCGGGAAGCCCCGGGCAGCGGCACGATATACGGCGATGATCTCCCGCAGCTCGGGGCAACCTGTCTTTTCACTACTCTTTACATTTGTGCCATATCCTAATCCGTACTTGCAATCACAAGATGAACCGTTGGTCGGATAGGGACACAATCTGCGCCTTGCTACTTCTATATGATTCGCGATGTACTCGAATTCGATCGCCACAATCGGTGCAGTCGCCACAACGTCTTCCGTCGCAAGACGTGCACGGATTGCCTTCTCTGCACTGCTCGCATCGTTCATCCACAATCATCCGCCCACGTCGAAGTATTCTTGGCCAACTTTGCTCTGTGCCATATCGATGTGCAGAACCTTGAGTAAGTCTTCTACGACGAGCTTTTCTGCCCAACAATCTTCACAGATAACGTACTTGTCGTTATCGAAGAATCGGTAGCCTGCACCCTTCGGGAGATCCCGATATAGTCCATGGGCAGGATAATCGCAGAGGACTTGGTAGTAGGCTACTTTACGGCGTCCCATTTTCGTTTTCAAATCCTTCGCTATATTCTACGTTTACCCAGAACGGCCAGAAGTTGAAGCCTATGTATCCGTAACAACGGTGCCAGTTGATACCCCAACTTGGGCAGCTCCAGTCAATACCGGCAGCAAATTTCACGATTCAACTTCTCCTTCATCTTTCTTTACCTTTTGTATGGAATTCGTTTGACCGATAAGGCGAAGCACCGACTCAGCTGTTATAACGTTTTCCCAGCAGTTTTCACATACTACAACGCTTTTGCCACTTTCATGGTATAGTAGATGGAACGCTTCACCGGCGGGCAACAAAAGGTTACCGACGTGAATAGGAACGTCACATCGTACTGTTATTACCGTTCGCTTATTGATTCCCATTGCTTTTGTCCAGAATGTGTCGGAGCTGTTGCCAGCCTTTGAAGTTGCCCTTGGGCGTTTTAGTCGGGTGCTGATAGGGTGTTGCTACATGTTCAAATGGTGACCAATGTGGTGGACTTGCGTCACGAAGTCGGAAGTATAGTGCACAATCCTTTTGAAGCTCCCGGGTTTTCCCGAGCCGGTTGTAGCTGACTCCTGCCACCCGAGCCACAGAAATTGCCTTCTGGTCTCCAACGTTGAGCAGTTGACGATCCTCTTCGTCAATATACGGCAAGTGCCAACCGCCGTAGCCAACCCGCTGTGGGACCGAAGCTTCAAGAGCCTCGCTCATTCGATATGCCAGAGCAACAATTTCTGGTTGCGCACTTTCTGTCATCCGCTGGATGAAGAAGTTCTCGTAGTCTGTGGCAGAGACAACGACGGTATGCCACATGTATGGCTCAAGGATGCGGTTAACAATGGACTTGTGTACGCCCTTTTGCATGTAGTAGTCCGCAAGCTCACCGGCACGTTGTGCGTCCGAGGCCCACGAACGGCGCAGTTCGTCTTGGAAGTCAAGCACTTCGCCACCCGACATACCTGGTTGTTCTCGCCGGAACACTACAGGAATTGCTGGATCAAGCGTAACCTGTGCGATGGTTTTGGTAATCGGTATAGCTCGTGAGCTTGCCGAATTCCGGGAGAATGCACGGTGCGTATTGAACTCACTCAGGATAAATCGGTGGAACGTACATTCGAGGGTAGTGAGTCTATCGCCTTCAGGGCTGATAGAATCAGCTATTACCTTCGCTTGGATGGGCATACCGTGAAGTCCCCCAGTAGCAGTTCTCTTTAAAAAAGCCTGCGCTTGTTACCTTGCGACAAAAACGATGCCGCTTCGATGGGCGTGGTCCCATGTCGTCAAAGAATGCTTCGTACGATTCTTCCCAACGTGGATCAATGTAACACGGACCGCCGCTGTTGGCTCTAAGACCTTTAGCACTGCTCTTCAGCGTTCTCCAGGTGGCGTATTCCAATTCGTGTGATCGGCCACTGATTGCGCGTTTCGCCGCTGACTCCAACAGAAGACAACCGCAACTTCTGGTATGATTTTGTAGAAGGTTTCGACGTAGTACGAACGTTTCCTTACCACAGTCACAAATGCAACGCCACTTGAGTCTGCCCTTGTGTGGTACGTATTCTTTAGCAGTCAACTTAGTGAAACGCTGACCAGTGAGATCGCTTGCCATTATTCTTCGTCCTTATTTAGGGTGTCGCGGTCTTCCCAGGTTGCTTTTTCGTGTCCAAGTTCAAGTTGTAGGTGGCGGCAGTAAACGTTACCTAAGTAAAACTTCCGGTACTTTCCGTACTTACCGCCGTCAGGATTGTAGCAGTTTCCTTCAACGCATAGGGTAATAAAGTCCGGACAGTTCATACACACGCTATTCCTCCTGCGGAACCCCGAGATCGTTTGCGGCGTCACCGAAGATGTAGGAAATACCACGTAGCGCAGCTACAGGAATCATAACTTTGTACGTCACTGGCAATCTGCTGTCAATGCCGTACTGACCGTCCATCCTTACCATGACCGCTGGAACAGGAAGGAAATCGCCAGTGAGTTCTTCCACCGGCATGATCCTAATTTGCGTCAAGTAAAGGACTTCGTTGCCATCCTGCAAACCTTCCGGAATTTCGTCAATATTCGTCATTTAGATTACCCTACTCTGTTGACCTTTTCTGCTCTTGTGCCTCGTCAACCAGTTCCCAATAATGCTTCGTACGTTTCTCAAACATTGAGTCCAAGGTATAAATGTAGTCCTCACCTTGGTTCATCCCAATACATGGCTGCTTGAACAAACAGGTGTTGCAGGAGAAGCGACCTGGTTGTGGATAGATTCGCGGGTCTTGAGTCATGTCTTGTGCTTCAAGCCAGATGTTGTATCCAGCCATTTCTACTTCTTTATCATTCTTGTGAATCTGGTGGCGCTGGTGGAACTTTGGACCCTCCGACTTGAGCCAGCCGATGTGGTCATCATACAACCCCTGCGCATAGGCAAGCGGATCGTTCTCTGAAACAAATAGCATATACTGCTCAGGTGTAGAGAACTCGGTTTTGCTGGTGGAGAATTTGCGGCCTCGATACAATCGAGAAAGTTCTTTAGGGGGTGACGGAAAAGCTTTGCGGATTTCGACATACACAAAACCAACTACGTTCAAACCCAAACTCCGAAGAGCCCAGATGTATGACGAGACTTGATCGTCAAGCGTGAGGAATGAGGATTCTGCATCCTCGTCCAAGATTCGCGACGTCGTCTTCCAGTCATAAATCCAGTACCTACCAAGATCATCCATGGCAAGCATGTCCAGCCGTCCGCCGTAGGTAACCGGCAGACCTTTCCAGTCTTGCTTCCAATAATCCTCAGTACTACCCTCTGCGGCGTCTTTGTATTCTTTCTTAATCCAATTGTAGTAGCGCTGCCAGCAGTGATCGCACTTACACCAAATCGGTTCGCCTTCTGGCGAAAGGATAGCAATCTCAAATGGCACTTCGACCTCGACTGGGGTAAAGCCGACATCGGTGTAACGTGAAACATTTTCGGTGTAGTACTTAATCATGTGCAAGCCTAGGGTGAGCCGGTTCTCATACTCTTCCTGCTTTGCGAGTTCCAGCTCACCATTCATCCGCTTGTAGTTCTTGATCTGCTCGTCGCAGGTGCCCTTGAACTGCATCATTGCTAGGCTTTGCTTGATCTTGAGATCCATGTGCCACGTACGCGGATCGTAGAACTTCTCCATGGCTGCGTGAAAGGCGACCCCAAACTCCAGCGGTGCAGGAGTTGTCTTGGGGTAGTACATTTGCTTCTCAGTCCAGTACCACCTACGCCGACAACTCCTAAAAGATTTGCGGCCAGACGTATGGATAGAATGGACGATCTTGAGATCGATGTACTCTTTCAGCTCCATGGACTTACGCTCCTACTAGTCAGGCTCAGCAATGACTTTTTGTAGGTTTTTGATAATTATGATCGTAAGTTCATGGTTGTTTAGGTAGAAGTCTCGTTTGATGTCTTGCAGTTCCTTATAGATTGCACGTTCAGCCTGAGTGAGATTTTCTTCGCTACTCATCTTCTTCCTCGATACTATCGAGGTAGTTTTTCATTACTCGGCCGAAACACTTAAAGGATACCTGCATCATCTGCACTGGAGTAAGGCCCAACTTGGTTGGAATTCTACGCAGCTCCATACTGAGCCAAGACTCAGCGAGGTCCATAAGTTCGGCATCCGACATATCATGAATCTCAGTCATCTGGAACCTCCTGAGTTTCTACAGTCTTGCTTGGTCTCAGGTTGTCCATGGTGTCAGCAAGATCGCCCAGAGTGATCCAACCATTCACCAATGCCACCGAAAGTGCATGGTGTCGGTTCTTCGCTCGCACAACACTGTAGAACTTCTTCATCCGAGTGCGAATAGTGTCTGCCGACAAGAAAAGCTTCTCGCTAATTTGCTTGTCAGTATAGCCTGATGCTGAAAGCACCAGAACTTCCAGACCGTTGCGGATCTGCGAACGCAGCGCACTCCTACTCATTCGTCGGGTCCCAACAACTTGTCCCAGGTTTCAGTCTGTGCAATCTTGTTGAGATCATCACGCGTCATGATAACGGTGTTATCGTTTTTGACGTTTACTTGCTGTACGGGCTTTGCCACTGCAACTGCTCTGCCTTCCAACATTTCCTTGAAAGCCGTGGCTCCCACAGCGTTGAAGACTTCGAGCATATCCAGTTCAGTCAAATCGTGGATCACGCGGAGACGGTTTAGGTAAACCAACAATGCGGCCCGGACTTCCTGCTTTGCTTGGGTTGGATTGGTCATCGTCATCGTAGAGTTTTCCTTCAAGCATGAGTTGGAAGAGTTGATGGATTTCTTCGACAAAGTAGCGTCGGTGTCCACCGATGGTGGTAAGGACCTGGACGTTGCGTTGCTCGAACTCTCCGCCCGGCTTTGACCAGCGGAGTACAGTCTTCGTACTGACGCGGAAAATATTCGCCACGTCCTGGCCAGAGTAAAGCTTTTCTTCCACATACTCTGGAGTCTCTGCCTCTTCTGCATCACTCATTCGATGATACTCCAGACCGCTACCGTCTGCTCAGGCGACCCAGCAATCTCTTCCAGCCCCGAGTTCCCGGATTCGTAGTCATCTCGATCGAACGGCAACGCATCCTCGATCGACTTGATTCCGTTCTCTCGGTAATCAAAGCCTTCAAGATCCGGCACGTATCGGTACGTTTTGGTTACTACGACTTGAATTACTTGGCCCATACAACACCTCTTAGATGTGGATCGTACCGACCCGATGACCATTGTTGTGATAGCGGGAAATTGAACGCACTCGACTCAACTTGCTTACAGCCATCAGCGATCGAACAAAATCAGGAGTCTTTTCCAGATCCTGGCAGTCCATGCAGTTAGAGTTTGGGATTCGGTTTCGAGTTGTCATGTGAAAAACATTCCTATTACACAAAGAGTGAGGGACACCCCCAGAGATATCCCTACACAAAGGCCAATGATTAGATAGGTGTACCGTTGTTGCACGGTGCTTCGTGCTCCCTGGTGTTTGTGCAGTACCCACAACGACCGTCAGTCAACGGTCGGACTGGACGAGCACAACAGTTGCAAGCGTACCCACACCACTGCGAATGATTTTTTGTTTGTGGGAAGTCACAGAGACGGTGACAGTACCACTCACCAGTCAGTATCATTCAATTCATCCTCATCATATTCAAAGTCAATCACACCGTCTTCGATATCGGTGTCATCACCGATCAGCTTCCTAATCCAGGCCCAGGCGAGATTGATCTTTCGGATTCGCTTGTTGTCGAGGGTTTCCCGGGAGATGATGTCGATGATCTGTACTGCGTTCTTCTGACCGATTCGGTGGCAGCGGTCTTCCGCTTGGATGTTGAGGCTAGCAGACCACGAACGATCAATGAATACCACAGTTGACGCCGATGTGAGGGTGATACCGATGCCACCTGCTGCAATAGTCCCAGCAAATACGCGTAGTCGTCCGGCTTGGAAGTTCTTGATGATGGCTTTTCGTTGGTCTGAGGGGGTTGCCCCGATAAAGATTCCATTAGGAATCCCTGCCTTATCCAGACGTTTCGCCAAAAGCTCAATAACCTGCGAGAACTGACTAAACACCACGATCTGCTCGGCTGTGGAACCGATGATATCCATGACCGCATCGAGCTTCGTCGATGGCTCAGAAAGCTTCATTCGGATACCTTGACGAGTCATGTACGTTCCGGCTGGAATAAACACGCTATCGTCAGCTATCTGAGGTTCGGCAATCCGTTTGATAAGGCCATCTTCGATGAGCTTTTCATAAACATCAACCGACAGGAACGCATCGTTCTTTGTCTTCTCGCGGTAGGTAAAGTGCTCCAACTCTCCATATGCATCGGAGAACTGCTGCATCCGAGTGAGTTGTGCAATCACTGCGGGTGCGACAACGGGCTCATCTTCATGCTCGCCAACCCAAGAGAGCATGTCTTTCTTCATTTGCTGGTACGCTCGTTTTTGTTTCGGGTCGAGATCAACTACCACTTCAGTGTAATACTTGTCGGGTAGATCCAGCAGCACTTCTTGTTTTCTCCGTCGAATGTAGAAGCCACGCATCTCTTCTTGCAACTTCTCTACATTGTTGACGCCAACGACTACGCGATAGCCGTTGTTCTCCACGAACAATACGTGCTCGTTGAAATAGCGCCAGAACGAAGTATAATACTTCGGGTACAGCCAATTCAAGATAGACCAGAGATCATCTGGCTTGTCATAAGCTGGTGTACCCGACAGTCCTGTTTTATAGTACGTTCGAATTTTCTTAGCAGCTAAGGTTTGTTTGGATTTCCGATTTTGTAGAGCGTGACACTCATCGCCGATGATGTGGAACCACTCGATCTCGGCGAGTTCTGGCATAAGTCGGAGTACTTGCCAGTGTACGACGTACACATCGTGGCTGTCGGAAAAAAGGGAAAGAAGGAAGTCTCGGCGATTTCGCGGGTTTAGGCAGATAACACGGAGATCGGTTTCATTTTCAAACGTCTCCACCCAAGACGAGAAGATCCCAATGTAGGTGATGACGAGCGTCTTTGGCCGCTTTACCAGATTTGGGTTCTTCTCGCGTCGCTGTTTATCCAAGGTTACTGCTTGAATACTCTTACCCAATCCCATCTCATCACCGATGAGGACTGACTTCTTATCAACAAGAAAGTCAACGGCATATTGCTGGAATGGGAAAAGCTTAAGAGGGGCCATGCTACTCCATCGACCTGCGAAGCTCAGCGTCTGCGGCCTCTTGGACCCGTGAAGTCATGTCTGGCATACTTGGGTATGCCTTACGGTGGGGTCGTACAGGAGGCACAGAACCATCGGGATTTGTATCAACTAGCCAGTTGATACCAAACCAGCGGCAACGCTCATTCCGACAGGTAATGCTATACGTCCTCGCCCTGTCCCGATGCACCGTTGCGATCGTTACTTCCCCCGGAAGCTGACACTTCGGACACATCGTTCGATCCTCGAAGGAGTCCTCGTTCATAATTGAACCTATCACTTTCTACGTAGTTGACCCAGTACACATGCTTGGCACTCTTACCCTCAAGCACGGTGCCCAAGTAGTAACCCTCCACATTTTCGCCAGTTTCAAAAATTCGCATAGTTGCGTAATCTAGAGGCAATGATTCATCGTCGTCTTCTTCGACATAGATATAGAGGCTACCCTCGGGAGAGGGTGTTACATAGAAGTTGTCGCCACCACGGAAAATGATCTCAAGTTCGGTATCACCTGCGGGCATTACGTATCGCATCATACGTCGAGACACGTCGCTTTAGCCTTTCCACTTCGTCTTCGAGCGCACTCACTCGGTTAACCAGTTTGGTAATCGAATCTTGCAGCCGCTGCTCAGGAGTGAGCGTTTTGAATCGGCCAGTAAGGTGATTGCGCTCCTGCATTTGCATGAATTTGTTTTGGTCTGGGGATTCAATGAGTTGGTAGATACTAGGATGCCCATGAGAACCTTTGTAAACTCGGCGAATTGATTCACCGTAGTTGAGATTCACCATGGCTTGATCGACCAGATGTTTCTTGATATTCAATGCCTCCGCGATGTCTTTGACAAAACCGCGCCAGACGGAGATGAACTCAACGTCTTGAGGTACATCGAATTTAAAATATTCAAGCGCTCTTTCGGAGGTCGCTTGACTCATCATGAACTGGTAGATTTCGATCATTCGAGTGAATGGCAGAGTTTGCTTTTCCATCGCGTCCATACAAGAAATAGTACAATGATGTCCTGCTGATTCCAACAGTTCGCGCGACTTCAGTCATACTCATATTCGTATTTAGCAGCTTTATGGCAATGGTACGGATTTCTTCCTTTGCCACTTCTCGATCTTTCCATCGTTGGGCTGCTATTTGGGCAGCTTCCTCCAAATTTTCCATACTCGTGCTCCTATAAGCTGTCGGATATCGACAGTCTATCATGCGGTATTCCGCTGATCAAGAGTATGGAAGCAATCATCGTCATCTATGTCCGTTTTGGCCTTCCTGGACTGCGGTCCCACAGGCGGATGAACTCGTGCAGATCATGCAAAAGCCAGTATTCTCCAGTGGAAGTGACCGCATAAGGTATTGGAAACTCCGGTTTCCGAACGATGACATATGCGCGTTGTCGACTGATGCCTGCGAGTTCAGCGAAATCCTGAACTCCGTACAACCGCTTAGGCTGCCTGCGGCCGGTCACGTCGGTCTTCCAGAAACTCAATGGTCCGCTTGGCCAACTCTGGAGGCATAACCTCTTCCAGATACTTCGGCCGATGCACGTTTGTCAACTCGCCAATCAGACCATTGATACGTCGTGCAGTTTCCCAAGCAATGTCCATGTCATTCGTACTGCTGTGAAAATTGCCATTGCTGTAGGTAACGACGAAGATCCGCAGATCTGCTCCGTTCGCGTCCTTATCAGTCATGTCTTCCTCCAAGATCATTTCCATTCGACGACTGAGGGGGACCCGAAGGTCCCCCTCAACGTTTGTTACTTGTTGTCGAAGCTCGGGAAGTAGAACTTCGGCAGGTCCTCCACCTTGGAACGGAAGCTCAGAACCTTGACACTATGTCCCTGAGCGAACTTGTTCCACGCCTTGATGAACAAGCCGAGGTGGATGTATGCGGAGCGACCCTGGTGGCTGTTCGGAGAAAGCATGTACCGGCGCAAGGCCAGCCGTGCATCTTCGGCACCAAGCTCAACACCGTTCTTCAGACCATCCAGGAACTCGGTGACAAACACGTTGTCAAATCCGAGAACCTTCCACAGTCGGAAGATTGCAGTTGCGGCAGCCGTGGAGTTGACCCGGT
>JGI11643J12802_10014585_pt1 | contig 14520 bp, 11 predicted proteins | sample IowConreferecore_FD_12802 | JGI IMG/M metagenome (IMG submission 12802)
GCCTCGGCACCCTTTTTCTTCAAAATGACCAGGGCTTTTTCCTTGTCGCCACCCGCCTCTTCGAGGGCCTTTTTGCACTGCATGACGGAAACGCCAGTTGCGTCGCGGAGCTCTTTGATGAGATCAGTGGTAACCATAGGAAAAATAACGATTATGGAATAAGGGTCGTGAAGACCTTAGTATAGCATTAAGCCCTTGCCTCTGGCTTCAAGACCTTGCCTTCGGCATAAGCATGGGCCAATTCGTCGAGGAAATAGGCCGCCGACGATGCCGACGCGTCGTTTGCCGGGATAGCATAGTTTACAAGTGAGTGATCGCAGTCAGACGATGCAATAGCAACAACTGGAACGCCCATCTGGCGAGCCTCTTCGACAGCGATAAACTCTTTCTTCGGATCAACGACGATCATGACACCCGGCTTCTCCTTCATGGAAACAATACCGCCGAACATGAGTTCAAGCTTTGCGATTTCACGGTCAATAAGAAGGCGCTCTTTCTTGGTGTACTTTGCAAGCTCACCCTTCTCACGCTCCTTCAAGCGATTCTCGTAGATATCGATGCGCTTCCTGATCTGACCAAAGTTAGTGAGCGTACCACCGATCCAGCGACCTGCAACCATCGGCACGCCTGCCTTTGATGCTGCTGCACGAACAGCCGGGATAACTTCGCTCTTACCACCTACAAAAAGTGCCTGCTTACCTGAAGCTGCGACCGATGCAACAAATTTCTTTGCTTTTTCCAAAGCTTCAGCAGTCATTTCGAGATCAAAAATCTCGATACCATTTTTCTGGCCAAAAATAGCCGTTTTTGCCGTTGGGTGGCGGCGCGATTTCGAGACGCCGAAGTGAGCGCCTGCCTTGAACATCGATTCGAGGGTTGGTTTTTGTGCGGTTGCCATAATGAATATAGGTTCGGAAAGCTTACCAAATATGGCTTAAAAAGGCAAGCTTCCCGGCTATTCTGCGACAAAAGATCCCGATTGGATCAAGGAGCGGGTCAAAGGACCGAAATAACCCGTAGACGGAAGGCCGTTTGCCTTCTGAAACTTTTTCAGCGCAGCCTGTGTTGAAGGGCCAAAGAAGCGTGTTTCTTGACCAACCGATCCTGGTCCCGAGACAGCTACACTGTAGCCCTGAGCATTTAGGAACGCCTGAAGACGCACAACCTCGTCAGACAAGACACCAATGGACAAGTCACGGGAAAATGACGGAACTTTCTGAGCCGGAGAAACAAGATAGCTCTGAAGCGCTTCTATGGTCTTGGAATCTAGTTGGCCATTCACCAAGGAACCCGGCAGTAGGCCTGCAAACACGAGCACGCGCTGAAGCGCCTTTACGGCTTCGGTTTTGCCATTCAAGAGTGCCGCGATCGGGGCAACAGCCGAAGATGTAATGGTCTTCTGAGTAATCATAGATACACGATGGGATGAACCATTCTTGCGCGCGGGCGTAGATGCCTGCGACGAAGCTTCGTTGTCACTATTCGGAGTAAGCTCGGTTTCCTCTTGGTCGCCATCGGATCCCGTTCCTGTATTGCCCACCAACACGAAGTCCGAGAATCCGGTTGTAGTACATGTCACCACTTTGTCATTGGTGTCGACCGAACAGTCGTCGAGCGCGGTCCAGGCCGAGTCGTGATAGCGATAGATAACGAAAGTGGACTCATCCAGTTCGCCGATGTCACTCTCGTCATAGCTCATGGATATTTCGATCGGCTTATCGAAAGAGGATACGAAATCCGAGGTGCCCGACAAGGCTCTGAGGTTAAAGACCTTATTCCCTACCTTCTCTTTACCTGTCGGAAGCCCTGCCGCCGCAAAGAATTTCGCCGAATCAATGTTCTTCGCCTGGAATGCGAGCGAAGCATCACTTGATATGAAATTGGCAGGCACAGTCGCTACAATAGACCCACCAAAAGCACCAGTAACCGAGATTGTACCGCCCGTTGAACGCGCAATAGAAGCTTCTTCGGTTAGGAATAGATCCGCATCACCCACACAGCCCAAGGTCGACAGGACGCGGTCAGAGCTCACTCCTTCAACATCCGATCCATCAACCGACTTTGCGCGGTAATGATAAACGGTACATGGCGCAAGACCTTGGATCGAATCAGTATGATCAGTGACCAAGACGACTGAATCGGCAAGAGGCGTAGTCGATCCGTACGATGATAACGGACCAAATTCGATCTGTGTGGATGCAGCACGATTGGTTGACCAGGTGAAGGAAGCAGATGATGTGCCGACGCTCGTGACCGAGAACGGGCTGATGATGAGCGCCACATCATTCTCGTCGCCGACCGTGAAGACCGACGAGGCGCTGCTGCGCACCGCGTCCAAGGCGTTCACCGCGCGCACGTACCATGCATGCGAACCGAAAGAGAGCGGAGCAGTTACCGTAGTAGACGTACCATGAATGCCGTCCTTCACCAGTTGACCATCAATATATAACTGATATTTCGATATACCACTTGTATCGGTTGATTCAGTCCACGAGAATGTCGGAGTCATGTCGGTCGTCGTCGTACCAGATTCCGGACTCACAAGCGAGAAGTCGCTCGGATAGCCCGTGATTGTAAAGACAGTCGGCGTCGTCGAACCGATAAGCGCCGAATCCTTGTACGCCCTCACGGACCAGGTGTGGGAACCGACAGAGAGACTCGACGTGAGGTTGTAACCGGGATCGGTTATTCCGTCTTGATACAGAGAACCATCAATATAGAGGTCGTACTCGACCGGGCTCTGGTCGTAGACGGCAGCCTGCGGCCACAGAAACGCCAAGTTCATTGAGGTGGTAGTGCCATAGCCGCTCACCGGCAAGATCGGCTTCGGGCTCATGAAGGCGCCCCTGATATTGGTTTTCGGGTCTCCGACGACAACGTCCTTCCACTTGATCCTCTCGGACGCACTATAGAAGCTGTCCGCAAGGTTGAATCCGGCTGTGTAGTGATCAAAGAGAATATCAGGATGAGCAACGGCATTCAAGAATGGCTCTGACACATAACCCTTTGCACCCGAGACGCCTTCGGCGATTAGGTCAGCAATGAGCGATTGCCCGTAGACCGGCGGATACCCGAAACTGCGCCCAGACGTAGAGACCGCCGTCTCTGCGATAGCGCCGTTCACATACGTATTACCTGGCTTGCCATAGAGCGCAGGGCTTGAGTCATTGCTTCCCCAGCTGGAATAACCCAGGACATTCGTCTGGCCCGTGAGGAAAGTCGAGGTCTGGTCCAGCGTTACGTCAAAGCCACGACCCTCGAGTATCGGTGCTGCTGCCTTCAGCCACTGGTTGAATATGTCATAGCCGCCGCCCTTGTTTGGGTCGACGTCAAGCACAAACGTGCCAGCGGATGTCGTGGTCGCGTTATGGGATCGATCGATAAGGCCGTAGATATCAGAAAGCGTGTAACCATCGAGACGGGTCACACCATAGATGCCGGTGACGCCACTCGAAATCGGACCAATAGATCCGAGATATGGGTTGAAAGCACCAGAATATGTTGGACACGAGGACCTACCGAGACAATAGGCCAGTTCAGAATCGACCGAATTGGTATAGTCGGTTACAACCATCGGGACACCCTTGGTCAGAACGACATAATTAATATTAAGACCGTTGGACTCGATAAATGACTTTATAGGTGCCAATACAAGGCTCTCGAAATCAGACCTGGATATATGGTCGTCTCCGCCATAGCTTGTATGCACAACATACGCATCATCAATGCCACGCGATGCTTTGAAATAATCGCCAATCGCAGTCGAAGTGGCCGAATTATCGTTCACCACAAGCAAGACATCGGAATAGCCGAAGTAGTCCTGGCGAGAGCTGCCGTAGGCCGTCACGCAGGGCGGCGTCGTGAAGGTTTTGTCTGACGAATATCCCGTGCCGAGGGAGTTCGTGGCAAAGGCGCGGTAGTGGTACGTCGTGGCACAGGAAAGACCAGCGGCGGTTTTGAAGAACGGACCCAAATCAATCGACCCTGATGTCTGAATAGTTGAGCCATAAGCTGCGGTTGAACCGTATTGGAAACCAACCGCTGTCGTGGATGCAATACCAAAACCAGACAGCACGCCTGTAAACATCGTCGACGTGCTTGTCAGATTTGTCGCCGATGTATAGGAAATCGATGGAAAATCCGTCTGGTCCGGGCAAGCAGACGTCGTGAATGTAGCGTCAGAAGAAGTACCCGTGCCGCCCGTGTTCACAGCAAATGCGCGGTAGTGGTACGTCGTGGCACAGACGAGACCAGAAAGATTTGTGCTGAACGTCGAGCCAAGACCGAACGAGCCTGTTGTCGAAGCAGTAGTCCCGTAACTTTCGGTCGTACCGTAATCGAAGCCAGCCTCGGTAGATGACGCATTGCCAGAATTTGTGATTGACGCTGAAATGCTGGCCGCTGACGAGGTGACGTTCGACGCCGACAGCGACCCGACAGATGGCGCAGAAACAGCTTCGCCCACGGTCACTGTAATCGACGTCGATGTGGCATAGTTGCCCGACGGATCATGCGTCACCACATAGAGCGTGTGGCTGCCAAATGTCGCCGACGACGTGTCCCAGTCGAATTCGTAAGGCGACGACACGTCCTCCGAGCCAAGCGCCTCCGAATCGACGTAAAGCGAGACACCGGATACCGAATCCTCATCCGTCGCGGTCACGCTCACCGTTGTCACACCCGAGACGGTTGCGCCTGTAGTCGGGCTCGTAATCGATACAGATGGTCCCGTCGTATCATTCAGCAAGAGCGAAACGCGGTTAAGGCCTCTGTCAGTGATTGCAATCATGCCATCGCTCGACACGGCGATACCAGATGGCAGATGATACTCATTATCATCCACACCTGGAATACCCCATTTGGCAAGAAAATTTCCCGACGAATCGAACTTTTGGATGCGTTTACTACCCGTGTCGGTCACGTAGATATTATTATCTGCATCAACGGCGATAGCATATGCGGTTGTAAACTGACCATCACCAGTGCCTGAACTTCCCCATTGAGTAATATATGTTCCCGACGAATCGAACTTCTGGATGCGCTTGTTTCCAGAGTCGACAACATACACATTATTCAATGAATCGGTAGCAATGCCCGATATATAGGCCAAGCCTCCACCGATACTAAACTGCCCGTTGCCAGAGCCAATGCTTCCCCATTTTGTGATGAAATTGCCCGAAGAATCGAACTTCTGGATGCGCTTATTGTTTGGATCACCAACATAGACATTACCAGCTGTATCTACAGCTATAGGAAAATAATTAATGCCGTTAGTGAATACGGGCTGGAATTGTCCATCACCACTGCCAGCGCTTCCCCATTTGGTGACAAAGCTCCCCGAAGAATCGAATTTTTGAATACGCTTGTTGCCATATTCCGCTACATATATATTGTCAAGCGAATCAATCGCTATGCCAACCGCCGTACTAAACTGACCGTTACCAGTACCAGCAGAGCCGAATTTGCTAACAAAATTTCCCGACGAATCGAACTTTTGGATGCGACTATTGGACGAATCAACAACATAGAAGTTACCAAGAGAGTCGAAAGCGGTTCCGTACGGCGTTTTGAACATGCCATCACCCGAACCTGAACTTATATAGCGATTGACCAGGGATCCGGATGTCGTGTATTTGCTGTATGTTGCCTGAGTCGTGTTTGAAACATATAGGACTGAAGAATCCGCGACAATATTCATTACCCCAACGAAAGACCAGCTCGTAATAACGTTTCCCGCTAAATCAAGTTTAATGATTTTGTTCGTAACGATATCGCCAATATAAACGTTATCAGAGGGATCAATATAGAGACTGAGGGCAAAATAGTCAGCCCATTGGGTAATGTATGTTCCTGACGAATCAAATACTTGGATACGAACATTTCCCGAATCAGCAACAAAAATATTGCCGTTAGAATCAACCCCGATACCCGAAAGCGAAGAAAACTGTCCATCACCACTGCCAGCGCTTCCCCATTTGGTAATGAAGTTACCCGATGAATCGAACTTCTGGATGCGGTTATTGGAACCATCAGAGACATAAACGTCGCCAGATGGACTGACGGCGATGCCACGGACGTTTGTACCGAACTGCCCATCTCCAGAACCACTACTTCCCCATTTGGTGACAAAGTTTCCAGATGCATCGAATTTCTCGATACAAGAATTATCACCATCTACAATATAAATATCACCGGAAGGACCGATGGCGATACCCCCGAATGTCGTACCAAATTGACCATCTCCGGTACCAGCATTACCGAACTCCAACAAAAAATTACCGCTGGAATCATATTTTCTCACCTGGCTCAAAACCCCGTCTGCGACATACAGATTACCCGAGCTGTCGAGGGCGAGCTTCACCGCTTCACCCATGAACGCCAGCACATCGGTGCCCGTTTTCGGCGCGGCGATCTGATCAAGAAAGACTGGCAAGGTAGAAGACGATGCGCGCAAAAGCGACGGAAAGATTGTCAAAGACAAAAGAAGGAATGCAGCGCTTGCGCGCGCGAAGCGTATCGATGTACGTCTCATAGAATTGTCACAATTATAACATGTGACCTTCTACTCTCGACGCGTTTTTCCTGCGTTAGACCACTTATTCTTCGTCGTCGCCACCTTCCGCTACCTCACCCTTGAAATTAGCCAGAGTCTCGATGATGTCGCTAAGCTTTTCGCCCGACAAAATGGTTTCTATATTGTGCCAATTCTCGCGAATGCGGTGATCAGTGATGCGATCTTGTGGAAAATTGTATGTACGAATCTTTTCAGAACGATTACCAGTGCCAAGCTGTCCTTTTTTATTGGCAGCAAACTTTTTCGCTTCTTCTTCTTCGATCTGAGCCTGAACTTTGGCCGTGAGCATGATCATAGCTTTCTCGCGATTCTTCAACTGGCTGCGTTCAGAGGTGACGCGCACATCAAGACCGGTCGGCTTGTGGACCAAACGCACCGCAGTTTCAACTTTATTCACATTCTGGCCACCCTTGCCGCCAGCACGCGAGAATTCCATCTCCAAATCCGCAGGATTAAGTACAAATGAAAGCTTTTTGCGGATCGGCAAAATAGCGATGGAGACTGTTGATGTATGCACACGGCCCATTTTTTCGGTCGCCGGTACACGCTGGACACGGTGAACGCCTGTTTCGTAGCGAAGTTTCTTGTACACATCACGGCCATGGATCTCCATCGACACTTCCTTGTAGCCACCGACATCTGCCTTTGATTCATCAAGCATATAAACCTTCCAACCCTGTGCGACAGCATAGTTTCTGTACATGGTGGCAAGCTCCTCTGCAAAAAGTGCCGCCTCATCGCCGCCCGCACCTGCACGAATTTCCATAATGAGCTCGTTCGGGAATTCCTCTTCTTCTTTTTCTGCCGCCTCGATCGCTTCAACTTGGCGGACAATATCTTTCTTTTGCAGATCGATGTTTTCCAGATCCGCCTTGCCCATTTCAGCCATGGACGCATCAGCCTGCATAAGCGTCTTCAATTCTTCCTCGTCATGCAAAAGCTTCTCGTACATGTCGGCGAGATATGATGTCTTATGGTCTTTTTTGTATTTGGCGATATCCATGGATTACGACAATTGCGCTTCAGTATATAGCAAAAAGGAGCGGCGAGCCCCGCTCCTTTCGCGAACTTCGTTACTTCTTCGAAGCTGCCTTCTTTGCACCAGACTTAGTTGCGCGAGCCTTGAACTTCTCGACGCGACCTGCGGTGTCGATAACCGTCTCGTTACCCGTGTAGAACGGATGCGATGCTGACGAGATTTCAACCGTGTACAAAGGATATTCCTTACCATCATCCCAGGTAGCCTTCTCCTTGGTATTTACCGTGGAATTGATCAAAAAGCGCGTCTTCGACGAGTTATCGAGAAAGATGACCGGGCGATAGTTCTTTGGATGAAGTTCCTTTTTCATGAGGACACCACTATAGCTTAAGGGCCTAAAAAAGGCAAGGATTAGCGGCTTAGATACCCAAAGCACAGGCTCTGCCCAGGCGCGTCGGCAAATGTCGCTTCCCGGTTCGTAAGGTATTCGAAGCCGTAGCAGATCGGCTTGGTCGCCTCGAATTCCTGGTACGCTTCGGCCGAGACAAATCCCGGCGAAGACTGGAATTTTTTCGGCCACAAGACTGCAACCAACGCAATAATGACAAGAATAAGAATAATTTTCTTCATAATGGCTTAATACGTTACTTTCCTAATATCGGATCGATCATTTCTTCTTGGACCTTAGCCACCCATTTCATAACACTTGTACCGTAGGTGTTGCCGTCCGTCGATGATGCACATCGCTTGCCCGAATAATACGAGCACGCCGCATTCTTTTCAGCAGAATACGTTTGTAACCCTGCACCCAGATCACCAAGGTACAAAGACGCAGCCATGATAGCGTGTTCCGGATTCCATGGGTTTGCCTGATCCGCTGCGATACCAAAGGCTTTGCCAATACGGTTCTGATAGAGCTTCCATGTTGAGGGAATAAATTGTGCTGCGCCCATGGCTCCTCCCCATCCATAGGGCAGCCCCTTTGAATATGCCGTGATCCAACACGAGACGCGCGCATTCTGCCAATCAAAGCCAAGCGAGTTCGCAATATCAATGAACACTGGAACATCGCGTGTCGGGTGCATGACACGCATTTTCGCAGCACCCGTCGTGGCACTTACTCCGTCACCCGTCTGCTGATTACGCACATAACAGGATCCTACATTCTGGCCAAAACCACCTCCTGCGTCATAGCTCGACTCTTGCATAAGAATACCGAGAACAAACGCAGGACGGACGCCCGTTACCTTTGAAGCTTCAACGGCATAATCGTAAGCATTACCGAATGGAATACCTTCACCGTCTTGGAATTTGAATAGACGAGAACGAATCTGCGCCACTTTCTGCTTTTGGTCATTAAGAATTTTCTGCGCCACATTGTATTCGCTCGTCTTCAAGGCAAGAATCTCTGCTTTCTCGGCTTTTTTTCGATCAATAAGCCGACGGTCCGCCTCGATAGCTGCTTTGATATCAGATTCTTTGTCTTTGCGATCTTCAAGCGAAGCACGCTCGTTTTCGGTCTGTGCTTTCGATTCCCTCACGTCAGCAACAATATCGACCAATTGGCCGTTAAGAAGCTGGAACTGATCTATCTCGGTATAGAAATCTGAAAGCTCTCCATTACCTGCAAAGATCTCGATCGGCGAAACGGAATCACGTAAGCTTAGCCTGCGGATGATATCCGTCATGATGTGTGTTTGACGCTCCAGATCCGACTCAAGTCCTTGAACAACTTTGTTCTTTGCGCCAATGTCAGTCGAAAGCTTGGCTATGATCGTGTTCTGAAGCTTGATCTTCTGTTCGGCAAGCTTGATTTCCGAGTTGATTTGATCGATAGCAGCTTGGGCAGCGTCCTTTTCTGTCTTTTTGCTGTTAGCGGCCGTAAGTGTCGACTGGTAATCCGCACACTGCTGACGCGCTTCAGCATCCGCCTGGGCGGTCGGAGTGGCGCAGAAGTCCGCGATCGGGTCAATCGCAGCAAAAGCGCCTTCGGGTCGAAGGCCAACAATCACCAGAGCCGCACACAAGACAAGAAGCCTTCGATACATGGGCTTCTATTATACCAAACAAGAAAAAACCCGCCGAATGGCGGGACTTTTTCGTATCAAACTTACTTCTTGGCTTACTTTGCCGGGGCTTCGGCACCTTCTGCACCAGCTTCACCCTCCTTGGCTTCCTTACCTTTCTTTTCGACTTCAATTGCCGAAAGATCAATCGGAGCGGTCGGCTCTTCGATTTCCGCCTTCGGCTCTGCCGCCGATGCGACAATGTCGTCAGGATTAATAGCAAGCTTCACGCCAGCCGGAAGTTTGATGTCGCCAGCCTTAACGGTGGACTTGAAGTCCGCAAGACCTGCGATATCAACCTCGATTTTATGAGGAAGATCCTTCGGAAGCGCCTCGATTTCGATATCGTGAAGCACCTTAACAAGCGTACCACCCAATTCTTTGACTGCCGGAGCAACACCAACGAATTCCAAAGGAACAGAAACTTTGATCGGCTTGCCCTTTTCGAAGACATAGAAGTCCGCATGAAGAGGCTTGCCCGTGACCGGGTGCAAGTCGATGTCATGAATGAGCGATTCAACTTCGATGCCTTCGCCCTTTAAGATAACGACCGTCGATTCACCAGCTTGCTTATACGCTTTGGCAAAATCCATAAGACCGATAGAGATCGGGGTGGATGCTTCCTTTTTGCCGTAAAACACAGCCGGAATGCGGCCAGATTTGCGCAAGGCTTCGACGTCGGCCTTGAGATCGCGCTTCGCTACGTTGAGGGTGATTGCCATAGGTCTACCAGTATATACAGAAAGCGAGAATTGTAAAGGCTTTAGCTACTCTTCTTATTTGATGAAAAAAAAGATCGCCAACCCGAAGAAAACCAACGAACAGATGATCTGGATTACGTTTGCGCCCTTCTCGTCCTTGGCCAAACCTTTCGAGATGAGCCAGGCAGCAAACTTAGGCGTCGTGTTAACGCCATAATTACGCGGAGTGAAATTATTTTCTTCGAATTGTACGTTCATGTCTTATCATTCGTTATTTTTTTATTCTACCTCCCTGTCGCGATGTGCGCCAGCATATATTTCTTAGTTCCACCAACTTTTTTACCCGGATTGAATATATTTTTCGGATCAAAAGCATCTTTCACAGCTTGGAAAAGTTCCATCATGTGAGCACCAAACATTTTCGGCAAATAAGGGGTACGTACGATACCATCGTTATGTTCACCAGTAAGAGAACCGCCAAATGAAAGAACTAAGTCATAAACTTTGTCAGAAACTTCGTCGATGGCTTTGACATTTTTCGGATCCTCCATATCCATCAAAGGAATGATGTGGAAATTACCATTGCCTGCATGGCCAGCAATCGTGTACAGAAGTCCGTATTCATCCAAAATAGCGCGCATTTTGGGCAAAAATTGCGGCATAGATTCAACCGGCACGACTACATCATCAACAAAGGGTGCCGTACGACGACCATGAACATGGCTGCGCAACAGATTGAAACTTTCGCGGCGAATCGTCCAATATTTTTCCGAGTCGAATTCATTCTTTGCACGGCGCATTTTGAAACCATAGGGCTTTAACTTCTCTTTCAGCGCATTCATACACGATTCAATTTCAGCATCAGTGTCGCCAGAAAATTCGACAAGCAAAACAAGCTTCGGAAATCCTCCAGTGAGAGCCATCCATGCTTCCGGAATAAAACTCCACATAAGACGCAGGAAATTCAGTTTCATCGTCTTCAGCATCGAAGGCATGAACTTTACCGCCAAAGACATAGTCGAGTCATCGTAGGATTCAAGACTTTCTGGTTTGAACGGCAGAATATCATTCACGATATCGCCCAAACGATCAATCGATGGCATGAAGACCACGAACAATTTTGAAAGCGGTCGCATCGGTACCAAACGCACCGTGGCCTCTGTCACGACACCAAGCGTTCCCTGCGACCCAACAATCGCCTTGGATAGATCAAATACACCAGCGCCGCCATTTCCATTCGGATCCCACACATCCCAGAGATGGTATCCAGCAGAGTTCTTCGAGACTTTGGGCCGAGCTGCGGTGATCGCCTCTGTATTCTTCGATACGATATCCCAGATTTTTTTATACAGCGCTCCTTCGAAATCATTCTGGGCAATTTTTTGGTCGAGTTCGGCTTTGGAAAGCGGTCGAACTTCGTACTCATTGCCGTCTTCAAACACCATCTTCAAAGACTTCACATAGCGATTGGTCTTGCCGTACAAAAGTGTTTTTTCGCCTGCCGAATCATTCGCCACCATACCTCCTAATGTATTAAGGTTTTTTGAGGCCGTATATGAAGGCAGCATGACGCCAAGCTTTGCCGCCTCGGGCTCGAAATCACGATAAAAAGTGCCCGGCAAAACGGTTGCTTCGGTTTCCGAGAGTGATTTGATGCCGCGTATGTGACGCGAGACATCGACAATAATCGAGTCGTTCAGCGGTCCACCGGTCATATCGGTACCTGCCGAACGCACGGTAAGAGAGAGTTCTGGATGTGCCTGTTTATTGTCACGAACAAAACGGACAACTGCTTTTATATCTTCAACATCTTTTGGAAACACAACCACCTTCGGAACAACTTTAAACAAACTTGCGTCCAAAGACGCCGCAGAAAGTGCTTCAGGCGATGCATCCACCTCGCCCTTCATGATTTCTTTCAATTCTTTCACAAGATCCATGGCGACAGTATACCAGACGGATCTGCAACAGCTTTGCGAACCCTTCGCCGCTTGCCTTTCGTAGCGAAAGTGAGGGCCACACACGGATCGGCCCGTGAACGGCAGACATCATTACAAATGACATTAGTAGATAACTTAGAAACTTATGGCACAGAGAAAACGATTCGCGCTTTTCGCCGCACTCGCGGCAGGAGTGCTGACTCTAGTTACTGCCTCCAACGCGCTCGCACAGTCTGTGACGGTAAGCTCTGACAATGGCCAGAGCACAAATACACCCACAAGCACTGACACGTTCACGAACGGCGCAGGCATGGGCCAATACATCACCGCAACAACCACGACCGGAACAACAAACAACGTGTCTAACACGTCGTCAGATAACAACTTTACAAACAATGGCTCCGGTGGATCGAATGTAGCCGCAACACCCGAGGAGATCGCACTCATAAATGACACTACTGGCCTTACGACCGGCTCGTCTGGCCAAGATGTCACGACACTGCAAGGCTTCCTCGCAGAACTTGGATTTCTGGATCTTTCGGGAATTGGCGGACCAACCGGCTATTACGGTCCAATGACCCAAGAGGCTGTTGCCCGCTATCAGGCCGCAGTCGGCGCCCCGTCGACCGGATACTTTGGTCCGATCACAAGAGAATCGATGGCATACCACTTCGTCCGCAATAACTGGCTCGACAATCTTTCAAGCATCAACGGTATGGAAGGAGCGAACGGAGCTGGCGGCTCAGTCTCGGGTAACGCAGGAGTAAACACAGGCGGTGCAGAAGTCGACCTCTCTGGTCCCTTCGCCGCAACAAACCCTGGCTCCTATTGGTACGGAGTTTGGTATCCAAACACGGTAGATTTGTCAGTCACCGCATCAAATGCTTCATCGAATGAATCTTCGGAAAGCACCGAAACAACCGGAAGCGGAACCATTGATAATGCAAGCGGAACCATTGATAATGCAAGCGGAACCATTGAATCCACAGACGGAGCAGATAGTGTAAATAGTACGGATAACAGTGGCTACGACTACATGGGTCCGTAGCAAAGAATGGGAACTGGATATGAAAAAAGAGCGCTCAGGCGCTCTTTTTATTTAGGCAAGCTTGTTAAAGATACGAAGTTTTTCCTCAATCACCTTCTGCATGGCTTCAACCGAAGGCTTCATGATCCTGTACGGCGCAACCTGATCCGGTTCGTGCTGAATCTGTGCTTTCAAAGCATCGCGGTATGCCACACGGATTTCAGTATTCACATGAATAATAGCAACACCTGCATCGATAGCTGCTTTGAAGTCTTCAGCCGAGTTACCCGAGCCGCCATGAAGGACCAGTGGGATACGCTTACCACTTGCTGCCAAAGCGTCCGAAATTTCCTTAATGCGCGTAATGTTAAGCGCTGGATCCTTGCCACCAGAAAGCATGCCGTGGATATTTCCCACTGCCGGAGCCAACATATCAACGCCGGTCGCAAGGACGAAACGGACCGCTTCGTCGGGTTTAGTTAGAAATTCTTCAGAAATCTGGACGCCTTCAGGAATTTTGTCGAGCACCTTTGATGATTTGCCGATAAAACCAATTTCGGCTTCGATGAGAAGTCCTTTGTCATGAGCATACTGCGCACATTTTTTGGTCGCGGCCACATTATCATCAAATGATTGTTCGGTGCCGTCATAGATCACCGAATCAAAGCCAGCATCGACTGCCTCACAAACGCGTTCGATTGAATATGTATGGTCAGCATTCAAAAAGATTGGACGACCTTCGGCTTTCAATGTATCAACCAAGGCTTTGACCTGTTTTACACCGATAAAATCCCTCTCGCCTTCCGAGACGCCGATAATGACCGGTAGATTCAGAACTTTTGCCGCGTTCGCCACCGCCCAGAACCCTTCGATATTGGAAATATTAAAATGCCCGATAGCAACTTTGCGCTTCATCACATCTTCCACATGCCATCGCAACGAATGGGTGCCAGCTTTCTTGAATAGATTAAACATAAAGAAAGTATAGCAGATTCATCTGATATAATTTCTTCATGTTTTCAAAGCAAACTGATTTCCTTGCCATCGGCGATACGGTGGTCGACGACTTTATCCGATTGAAAGAAGCTCATGTTACCTGTTCTATTAACCATGCGGATTGCGAAATCTGCATGAAATTTGGCGACAAGATTCCGTTCGAATCTGCAAGGGCGGTACCAGCTGTTGGTAATTCTGCCAACGCAGCCGTAGCGGCAGCAAAACTTGGTTTGCGTT
>JGI11643J12802_10075408_pt1 | contig 14394 bp, 15 predicted proteins | sample IowConreferecore_FD_12802 | JGI IMG/M metagenome (IMG submission 12802)
GGAAAAAATAAACAATCAAATACAAATTCTCCTGCCGCAGCTGGAACTCTTACAAAGCGCCCGCCGGTAGTTGCAGTCCTTGGCCATATCGACCACGGCAAATCGACCTTGCTCGACTATATCCGCAAGACGAACATCGTTGAAAAAGAAGCTGGCGGCATCACTCAGGCAATTTCTGCATACGAAGTCGAGCGCAACGGTCAGAAAATCACTTTTATCGATACGCCTGGTCACGAAGCCTTTTCAGGCATGCGCGAACGCGGCGCAACCACAGCAGACGTCGCCATACTGGTAGTCTCGGGCGAAGATGGAGTAAAGCCGCAGACCGTAGACGCATATAACGAAATCCAGAAAGCCAAAGCGCCGTTCGTCGTAGCGATCAATAAGATCGACAAGCCGAACGCCGACATCGATCGAACTAAAGTCTCACTTGCCGAGGCAGGCATCTATGTAGAAGGCTTCGGCGGCAATATTTCATTCGCACCCATCTCGGCAAAAACGGGTCAAGGTGTCGACGAGCTTCTGGATCTGGTACTTCTCACTGCCGATCTTTTGGATCTGAAAGGCGATTCATCGAAAACTGCCACCGGCTCGGTCATCGAAGCTCATCGCGATCCCAAGAAAGGTATTTCAGCCATGATTGTGATCAAAGACGGCACGATCGGCGCCGGACAGTTCATAGTTGCCGGAGATGCGTACTCTCCTACCCGCATTCTGGAAGATTTCACAGGCAAGAAACTTTCTCAAGCTTCCTTTTCGTCCCCAGTACGCGTTGTCGGTTGGAACAAGGCTCCGCAGGTCGGCGCATCGTTCATTACCTTGTCATCGAAGAAAGAGCTCGAAGCACACCTTGAAGAAATTGCATCGGAAGCCCGTGCGAACAAAGGTAAAGCAGCTGGTAATCAAGGAACTGGCATACGCGCAGAGTCCGAAGACAAACTTATTATTCCGATCATCGTCAAAGCTGATGTTGCTGGATCACTGGAAGCCATCGAACACGAGATCGCCAAGATAAAAAGTGATCGTGTTATTTTGAAGGTGATCCTTGCCTCCATCGGAGACATCACCGAATCAGATATCAAAGTCGCAGGTTCTGGATCCCAAGCCATCGTTGTTGGCTTCAATGTTAAAACCGACAGCCAGGCAAAAGCCATGATCGAACGGCTGGGCCTTGAAACTGCTACGTTCGATATCATTTATAAATTGATGGAATGGATCGAATCTCGCGTCGCAATCCGCACACCGAAGGTCCAGGTCGAGGAGGTCATGGGCAAAGCCAAGATCCTTAAGTTTTTCAGCCGTTCAAAAGACAAGCAGATCGTCGGCGGCAAGGTCATAGATCGTTCCGTATCAGTCGGACATCGCGTCCGCATTCTGCGCCGCGACACCGTGATCGGCGACGGCACTATTCGCGAACTCCAGCAAACCAAGGTCCGCACCCAGACGGTAGAAGAAGGCTTCGAATTCGGCGCCATGGTCGAAGCAAAAATAGAACTTGCTCCGGGCGATGTCATCGAAGATGTCGTCATGGTCGAAAAATAATTTTGCGCATACCTTTATGTCATTTAAAAAAGAGCGCCTTGAAGAAATAGTTCGGGACTATGCTGCCCGCTTCTTTTCTCTGTATTCGAACCGCACGTCGATGATCACCGTGACGCGTGTTGCTGCAAACGATAAGGGAAATCTTGCCACGGTCTATCTCACCGTCTTTCCCGAAACCCAGGAAGAGGCCGCGATCGATTTCGCCAAACGAAACCGCTCGGATTTTCGTGCCTTTGTTCGCTACAACGCGAAATTGATGCGGACACCGTTCTTCGACTTTGAAATCGATCGCGGCGAGAAGGCTCGCCAGAAATTAGACGCGACGCTGTAAATATCGGCGCACTTATCCTATACTGGTACAGCCTTCGTAACAGGGCCACGTAGAAAAGTGGTAATTCGTCCCTCTGCAAAAGGGATATGCGGGAGTTCGATTCTCCCCGTGGCCTCCGTCGGAAAATGCCCGGGTGGTGTAATTGGTAGCCACAGGAGACTTAAAATTTCCCGACCGCAAGGTCATGTGGGTTCGAGTCCCACCCCGGGCACAACATAATATCGCTACGCCGTTGCGAAAACGGCCAATCCCTGATATATTTTTCCTCATCCCGCCCTTAGCTCAGTTGGTAGAGCAGATCCCTCTTAAGGATAAGGTCGTAGGTTCGATCCCTACAGGGCGGACAAGCAAGAGAGAAACCGGAGCGAGATTCCTTTTGCTCCGGTTTTTCTTTGGCGAAGACGGGCGGATGGCGAAATGGCAGACGCACTTGCCTTAGGAGCAAGCGCCGCAAGGCATGGGGGTTCAAGTCCCCCTCCGCCCACATATTTGACTGTTAGTAAATATATAGGTATAATACTTATTAGAGCAGTACCAGGAAGGCTTTTCGCCTTCCCTGCCTGAAATACGTGAATTTCACGATAGAACAACCAAAGGAGACCTCAACGTGCAGAAAATAAAGAAAGGGAAACGGTGGATGACAGGTATACCCGAAGGGACCTGCATCATGACCAAAGTAGATGGATCCGATCCGCAGTTCATTCTGGCCTACCAAGACCACGCTCTGGATAAAGACAATAACCTTGTCGATATCAAGGACTGGGCTTGGAATGACCACCGCTGGGACGACCTCGGCATCAAGCCGATCACGTTAAGCGAAGCAGTGCTTAGAAAGTTGCTAGGACAACACTGGATCGGCTTGCCGCCGCGCCAAGTTGAGCACTGGCGAATGGCGTGGTCTGAATGGAGCCATGTTACTGAAGAAAGCGCCGAGGATAAAAAGGGCAAGGAACGAAAGAAATCGCACGATCTCTTGATCCGCACACGGGTCGAGGACACATGCTATTTTCTCATGAAGCGCTTTGGCTACGCCTTTTACATGAAAGGCGTCGAGACATGCGAAGGAATCAAGATTGACATAAAGTTCACTATCTTCATCGAGGGACACAATCCCGAGATCGCGTTAGTGGATAATGAAGACTGGTTCCTCACATTCGAAGGACTTGTCCGCGAACAAGCTCGAAAATACGTTCGCGGAAAGAGCCTGATCCAGCTTCTTGCCAAAGATGCGAAATCTCCGGAAGTGGTCACACGATTCCTCGGCCTGCCCGAATATCTCGCAAAAATGCGTGAGGAAGCTGGGATAAAAGCCTCGAGTCAAGGCGAGACCATACGCGATGATTTCGATGAGTTCATGTTCGCGATCAGGGGCAAGAAGAAAAAGGATCCTCGAGGAGAGCCGTACCCACAACCAGAGGACGCTCCGCTTCGCGAAGCCTTGGGTATCCGCATTGTTGACGCTACGTTCGAAGAGCTCGACGTCGACGAAAACGATCCGATTGTGAAGGTGTTCTCTTTGAATCTTCGGACCGCAATGGAAAACGCCTCCTCGGAACAAAAGAACAAAACCGCCAATGAAAACCTCGAACGCACTGCGGTGAGTAAGGCAAAAGCCTACAAGATGCAGACCGAGGTAAAGGCGGATCGTCTTCAGCGCGTTGAAATGCCCGTGCTCCAGGTACAGGTCAAGATGCAAGAGCTCGCCACTCAAGCGAAGCTGAGCGAGGCAGCAGCTGTCGAAAAGAATCCCAATCTCCGGACGGTATTCTTTTCGAGCATGGGTACCAACATTCCCAACATCCAGCCCGCCATATCCCTCACGTCAAATGACGATGACTATGACGATGGATCAAAGGGCTCACGTGATAGGTCTTCGGCACCGACCACTCCAGCTGACAATCCTCCTAAAGCTGAAAAGCCTAAAGAGGAGAAAAGTGGATCGTAATTCATGACAGACAAGGACCGTTTCCAGACGGTCCTTTTTACTTGACAAGTTCTGTTATATATGTATAGTATTTTCAGAATCCCTTTATTCATGAACCAGTTCATTACATCGCTCATCATCGGCGTCGCAATAATTGTGATCGCCTCGCTTATCATCTATATCGTTCGGCAATTTCGCCAAATCTACCCCAGTCTCATTCCATTGCTTCCCGGAGAACAGCGGCTGAAAAAAACAACTGGCCGAGTGAAAGATTTCTTCAAAGCACTCTTTTCCCAAAAAATCTCCCGAGGTCTTTTGGAAAAGTGGTTCAAAGGAGGACCACGGGTGAGGATTGCCTCGAGTGATTTCGCTGTTTCTCTTCTGACAACTGTTATCGCGCTATTTATTCTCGGTCTAGTGTTTGGAATTATAGTCCTGCTTGGAATGGGAGTTATCCGGTGTATCTCTGTCGTTCTGCGACATCCCGTAGATTCACTCGCTGCAGCTCTCATCATTCTCGGCTTCACCTACTTCTTCTTCAGGTACCGTAAAACTGATGATGATAAGGAAGACAAGAACAAAGGTAAGCGCGCTCAGGTATGGTTCGCATTCACGTGGACCATCGTCATGTTCATCCTGAACGTGATTCTCTGGCACCTGGACAGTCAATGGTGGCTCGACCTTCGGAACTACAAAGATTCGACATCGCTCTTCTGGTTTGTCATGGTCGTTCTCACCGTTTCGGTGTGGGTCCTGGCGAATGTAAAAGACAGCAAGCTAAAATTCTGTGGTTTCGTAGCGATGGCGATTGCTTGTGCTGCCTGGGGCACAATTATCTTCTCGGACACACGAGTACTTCAGGCTGGCCGTTGGACGAAATTCGAAATTCCGTTCGGCAAGGAGATTAAAGTCCACACCGAGTACGGCATCCCATTCGAGGTCATGGCCAACAATGACCCATCAACGCGTCGCGAAAGCGGGCCGAATGGCGAATGGGTACAACTACCCCGAATGAAAATCTCGTCACTCAGCTTCAAACCGAGCATGGATACTCGGGCACGAATCGAGTATTTGGATGCAAGGCCATAATACAAAGGAGCAGGGCTTTCGCCCCGCTCCTTTTTTCTTGCTTAGACTTCCCTGTTGCTACACGTTGATCGTCTTCTTGATCACTGCGATGATTCCCCAAACCGAGATCATAATGAAGAGACCGACCGTGCTCCAAAGAATGTGATTGGCACCTGTTATCCGTTCCGCAGAATCATCCGATTTACGAATGAATGTGAACACTCCGTAAATGAAGTACAAGATCGCCGCAGCAAATAGAATTTGAAGAGCCGGATCAAGGACGACCTCGAAGAACTTCTGAACTTGCGGGATCTTCAGGATGTCCATTGGAAACTATAACTAAATACCAAGATTGGTCGGAAGCTGATTTATGACTTCTGCTCCTCTATTTGTCCTATCAAGACCAAGTGAGTTGTAAAGAATGTTGACGAGACCCCAAATGGACACCATAAGGAAGATTGCAACCACGCCCCACAAAGCATTCGTCTTTGCCTTTGTCTTCTTATCATCATCGCCAGCAAGGAAGACCTGAAACATGCTCCATACGAACCACACAACCGCAGCAGCGATGATAAGCGGAAGTGCTGTATTGAGAAGCCCTTTGACGAAGATGATGATGTTATTCAGGCTGCTTACATTCTGGGTCACCTGAGCAGCCACCGAGAACGGAAGCGCCAGGATCGAAGCCGCCAAGATGCCAAACTTTTTCATAGATAATACTAAGAGAATAATACTGCTAAGAATACCGCCTGATTATACCAGGAAAAAAACGTTTTCGGGAGCGTCTGGGGATAAATAAGCCTGCTATTTGGCCGTGGCAATCTGAGTTATGACGGTCTTCAAGACTCCGGCGATAAGCTGCGCCCCAATCACAAGCAGTGCACCAATGATGGTGCCATAAAACATGTGCTTCGCATCGTTCAGTTTGTCGGTACTTCCCTGAGCTGTAATGAATTTAAAGCCCGAAAGGACAATAAAGATCGCCACAACAATGTATGCCAAACCGATCACAAAGCCAAAAATCTTGTTGAAAAGACCATACAAACTGTTCACGCCTTTTTCACCACCAACTGGATTTGGAAGACCAAAATTAACCTTTGCTGCCGGCGCACCATTGCCTGCACCAGCTCCTGCGGCGGGATTTCCTGCACCTGCGCCAGTGTCCTGCGGGTCAGCATGCACAAACACCGGTGAAAGCATCACCATCGAAACCAGAACGAAAGCGAGTATTTTTTTCATACTTATTGATTTATCCCCGACGGAACAATATCGGACTTCTTTACCTCACCAATCTGATCGGCAAGCAGTTTGTCGAGCACAGTATAGACCAGAACCCAAGCGGCGAAGATAAGGATAATTCCGATCACGATCGGCGTGAGCATCCTCTTTGCATCGGCAAGCATATTCACATCGCCTTGCGCCGTCATGTATTTGAAGCCGGTATAAGCAATCATGACGATCACGATCGGCGTGAGCGCGAACAAAGCAAGCTGGATGATGCGACGAGCCATAAGAAGGAGCTGATCCAGATCGCATTCTTTTTCATGTGCATCGGTGCGCGGATCATCAACACCTTTGCAGGTAACGATCTGGAAGGAGTCTTTCGTCGGGTCACCGGAGCCTAATCCGCCATCCTGGTCGACCGCCTGTCCTGTGGGATCTCCGCCGGGAAACTGATTTGGTGCGAATCCATCTGCCGCGTGTGTGACTGGTGCAATACCAAACACCAGAACAATCGCCGCCAAAAATACAAAAATCTTTTTCATTTAAATCTGTGATTGAAGAAGGGTGTCCAATTCCCCACTTGCCTGAGTCACTGATTCCGAAACGCGCATGCGGCCGCTGGTTACGTTATCAACCATCCTCTGGAAAAGACCAGCAGAAGCCTGCGGTCCCGGCTCGAGCCAACCCTGGGCGATAAGAGCGCTTTTGTACGAGATCGCCTTCAGCGCATCGCCCGGAATCTGGACCAGCATGTCGCGGCGAACCGGTGGCAATCCCGACACAGCGATCCATGCCGATTGCGCCTGGGCATTGGTCATGGTCACAGCTGCCTGGAACGCCGACGCCAGATTCGGCGAAGATTTAAGCAGAGCAACTGCATTTATCCTGCCAAAGGTAAGAGTGCGTCCGCCGGACTGCGCGTCCGTCTGGGGTACAAGAGCGACATCAAAATCAAGATTCGGATTAGCTGCGCGAATCTGTCCCGCTTCGCTCGCGTATCCGAAATATACAGCTAATTTACCTCCCACAAACAAGGCGCGGTCATTAGGAAGAGACCTATTCCACGAATACGATGTCTTCACCGGATTCGAGAACTCGGTAAAGAATGACAGAGCTTCTTCTGCTGGTGCGAATGATCCAATGCGCGCGGTCAATGCACTTTGGAACGCACCTTGATTACGCCACACGACCGGCGTCCCAGCCTGCAAGGCAAGAAGCGAGAGCATGTCATCAGCATGGGTCACATTGCGTGTCTCACCAAAAGCAACAAGTGACTGAACGATGTTACCGTTCGCATCTTTCTTCACAAGCTTCGGCGCCAATGCATAGAATTCAACCCACGACACAGGCGGCTTTGCGATGCCTGCATCCGTAAGCAAAGTGCGATTCCAGTACATAACCACAGGATCAAGCGAAAACGGCAGACCCATCACGCCCGACGGTGTCAAAAACAGTTCACCTTCTTGCACAAACGAGTCACGGAATGTGCGTTCGGAATAATTCTCGAACGGCATCACATAGAACTTGTCAGACTGCGGCACAACCAGATCCTGTGGCAACAGAATAAGATCCGGGCCCTGTCCGCGAGCAAGTGCTGAAACCAGTTCCGTCTCCATACTTACAGCATTTTTCTCGACATACGACACATTGACCGCATTTCCTGTCTGTTGATTCAATTCCGACAGGAATGATGTTACCTGCCCTGACGGCAAAGCACCCCACAGCGTAAGGTGGACAGCGCCCTGCGATGTACTGTGATTCTTTGAAACCGCAAACAAGATCGCGCCACCCACGCCCAAAAAGACCAGGATGGTCGTAAAGATGATCTGGAATCGGGACATACTAGCCATTGCGGAATATCATACCATAATGATGAGCGCCCGCCGCGATCTCTCGCTCGAATGTGAAGCCGTTTGCACGAGCAAGCTTCATCGCCTCTTCTTTGTACACAATGTGATCCGCATGGGGACCCATTTGCGAGAACGAACCAGACCAATCAACCAACAAGAGCCGGCCCTTCGGCTTTAAGATGCGTCGCGCCTCGGCCAGAAAAGTTTTCTTGTCTTCGATCATGAAAAGCACGTTGGCAACCATGACGACATCACATGATGCTTCACGAATCTTGGTGCCACCAAGACGTTCGATATCGCCAGAGAGCGTTTCGATGCCGCGAACATGCAAACGTCGCGCCTCGTTTTTAAGACGATCCAAAAGATCCTTTTGCACATCGATCGCATAGACGCGACCGGTGGGTGCCACCGCCTTTGCGGCTTCCATCGTATAGAAACCAGAGCCCGCACCCAAATCCGCAACGACAAGACCGTCCGAAAGACCCAATTGCTCGATGTTGTGTGCGGGATCGGAGAACATGAGTAAATTATACGCCTAATAAAGCTTCGTCAACAGCACTTGACATTATAACTATGTAGGTGTATAATAGTACTGTATGTTGTTCTTTGTCAGTGTGAGGCCATGTTGAGAACTTCTTTACAGAAACGGTGGTGCCTATTAGGTCTTACCGCTTCTGTAAAGAAAACAATCAACATTCAACCTCCCATATCATGAGTCAGCAAAACATACCGACACCCGTCCCGCCCGCACCGACAACCGAAGAAGAAATGATCTCGCACATGAGCGCAATCCGTTCTCTGTTGTCCAAGTTGCACCTCGCCTTGCTCGTGTGCCTACTGATCGGCGCTGGCATCGCTGTGATCATTTGGTTCAAAAGTAATCAAGTATCGTGCGCGATCAACCAGCACCAACAAAGCATCGAAAAGGAAGCGTCGAACATCAAAACCACCGTCAATGACACCATAAAAGATGTTGGCACTATCGTGATCGAGAGCGCCAAGGTCTTGAAAAACTCGATCGAGGCCGAGGCATCAAAAACCCGAGGTCAGATTCTTTCATCACGAACAGCTGCGAGCAAGGACATCGTGAATTCCTCCGAAAAAATCATCACAGCACTTTCTGTGCTAGAAGATTTGAAGAAGAATTCAATCGAAGATCTCGAGGTCGCCAAGCGAACTGAAAAGGCTCAGCAAAAAGCTGCTGAGGAAGCCCGGCTTAAGGCTGAGGCAGATACAAAAGCTGTCACCGACCTTATAAAAACCATCAATAAGCCGACACCGACCGATACACCCCAGACGTCCTCTCCTCAGCAGAGTTCAGGCTCAGGCACACAAGGCGCATCAGTTATCAGTCAGCCCCCAGCAACGATGCGAGAGTTCCCGGTTAAAGCAAAAACCTTCTCTCATCGTACGTTCTCGAAAGAAGAAATCGAGAGCGGACGAGTCCGATTCACGGACGGAGTGAAGGTCAGGGCACGACTATACTTCAAACCAGGAACACTGTTCTTCAAGGACTCAATCGATGTCGACTGCCCACTGCCAGAGAAACTGCCTTACGAGGCAACCTCGGCGCGGTTCACAGCTGACGTAGACTTCACTGTCTATCTCATCGAAAAATGACATGTGGTTTACCCACATACAAAGAGCCCGATCTTTCGGGCTCTTTTTTCTTGATTCATTCCAGCAACCAAGAACGGTTATTTAGAACGGCACGATCTTTACGTCATTCAGGACATCGGAAGCATTCGTTTTAAGTTTGAATGTGTTGTTCAAAATATTAACAAAGCCCCAAATCGAGATCATGACAAACAATCCGATGATTCCCCAAATAACCGTTTGACGTCCGCTCGCTCGCTTTTCTTCGCTGTAAATCATCTGGAACGCACCCCAAACGATGACAACCACGGAAGCAGCCATTAGAAAGTTAACTGCAGATCCAAAAAGTCCTCCCACACAATTAGCAATACCCTTGATGCCTTCTGTTTTGAATGTTGAACATGCATCTACCGCTATTTTGGGAGCATTCGCAGCGGTTGCTGGCTGAGACTGAGCCAGTACATAAACAGGTGCGACAGCAATGCTTGCAAACGCAACAAACAGAGCGGCAAAAAGTGCTTTTTTCATGTGGGAATGATTATGTCGCCAGTATAGCACTACAAGCAAACCGCCGAAGCGAGACTATCCCCATCGCGCAGCTTCATGACTCGCACACCCTGGGTCGAGCGGCCCAGAACCGGAATCTCGGAAAGAGCGATGCGGACCACCTGTGATTTCTTGGACATCGCGACCAATTCTGAATCGTCTTCGCTAATAACCTTTGCTGCAATGACCGGACCGGTCTTGTCGGTGACGTTCATGGTAAGGATGCCCGAACCGCCGCGGCCCTGAGTCTTATATTCCTCCATCTTGGTCGTCTTGCCATAGCCGTTTTTCGAGATGACCATCAGCCGCGCGCTTTTTGCGCCTGGCTTGACCACATCAGCGCTGATGACGCTGTCTCCTTTGCCCAAATTGATACCGCGCACGCCCATGGCCGAGCGGCCCATTTCGCGCACATCGCTTTCTTCGAAGCGGATCGACTGGCCTTCGGCCGTGACGATAGAAACATCGTCGCCCTTCGAACAGAACGAAACAGAAACCAGCGCGTCACCACCTTCAAGTGTGATAGCGATCAGGCCCGAACGACGGACATCGTGGAAGCTTTCGGCCTTAACCTTCTTTACCGTACCTTCCTTTGTCACCATAACAAGCGAGAGCGCAGCCATTTCCTTTGCTGCCTTTGGCATCGGCAAGATCGACGTCACTTTTTCATCATCAGAAAGCGACAAGAAATTCACCAGCGCCTTGCCCTTGGTTGCACGGCGTCCTTCCGGCAATTCATACATCTTGATTTGATACGCCTTGCCCTTGTCCGTGAAGAACAAAATGTCCGCATGGGTATTGGCGGTGACCAGGTTCGTCACAAAATCCTCTTCCTTGGTATCAAGGTCGATGACACCGACACCTCCGCGCTTTTGCCTGCGGTATTCGTCCGGCACAGTGCGCTTCACATAACCACCCTGGGTAAGCACAAGCACATTCTCGACATCCGGAATTAGATCTTCATCTGAAAGCGCTTTGACGCCCGAACGAACAACCTTGGTGCGGCGCTCGTCGCCATACTTGGCCTTAATATCGACCAACTCCTGCTTGATAACACCCAAAATTTTCTTCGGCGAGGCGAGCAGTTCCTTCAATTCCTTGATCAAAGCCTGAACCGCATTCAATTCATCTTCAATTTTCTTACGTTCAAGACCGGCCAACTTCTGAAGACGCATATCCAAGATGGCCTGGGCCTGAAGGTCCGAGAATTTAAACGTCTTCATAAGACCCGTCTTGGCATCCTCGACCGTTTTGGATTTCTTGATAAGAGCAATGATCTCGTCGATATGATCGAGCGCCTTTTTAAGGCCAAGCAAGATGTGCTCGCGCGCTTCAGCAATGCGCAGGTCGTATTGAGTGCGGCGCTTGACCACTTCGACGCGATGTTCGACGAAAGATTCGAGGATCGACTTAAGACCAAGCGTCTCTGGACGGCCTTTGACAAGCGCCACGATATTCAAATGGAAGGTATCTTCAAGTTGGGTGTGCTTGTATAAAAAGTTCAAAACCTTCTGAGGGTGAGCACCCTGTTTCAGGTCGATGACGATGCGGATGTCTTTAGCCGATTCGTCGCGCAGACCTTTAATGCCTTCGATCTTTTTCTCACGGACCAAGTCGGCGATGGCGACGATAAGATCTGCCTTAACCACACGATACGGGATCGAGGTGATAACAATCTGGTATTGTCCGGCTTTATTCTCGATAATTTCTGCATCACCGCGACAGACGACGCCACCCTTGCCGGTGGAATAAGCGTGATGGATATCCTTCTCACTATAAATAGTGCCGCCCGTCGGGAAGTCGGGGCCCTTGACGTATTTCAAAAGATCTTCAGAAGTGGCATCTTTGTCGTCGATCAGATGCGTAGTGGCATCGATGATCTCACCCAAATTATGCGGCGGAATGTTCGTCGCCATACCGACGGCGATGCCCAGCGTTCCGTTCAAAAGAAGGTTCGGGACGGCAGTCGGTAGGACCGACGGCTCTTTGCGCGTGTTGTCATAATTCGGGCGGAAGTCGACCGTTTCTTTATCAATGTCGCGAAGCAATTCACCTGCCAAACGCGACATCTTCGCTTCGGTATAACGATACGCTGCGGCGCCATCACCGTCGATCGAACCGAAGTTACCTTGGCCGATGACAAGCGGGTAACGCGTCGAGAAATCCTGTGCCAATTTCACCATCGCTTCATACACCGATGCGTCGCCGTGCGGATGGTACTTACCAAGCACGTCACCGACGATCGTTGCGGATTTTTTGGTCTTTGCCGAAGCGGTGAGCCCGATATCCTGCATCGCAAAAAGAATGCGTCGATGCACCGGCTTCAAACCATCACGAACGTCAGGAAGTGCACGCGAAGTAATAACCGACATCGCGTAGTCAAGATACGACTCGCGCATTTCGGTCACGATCGAACGCGGGACGATGCCCTTGTCTTCAAACGGAAGTTTCTCTTCTGGCGAGGCTGGTTTTGGGCTCATAGTGTTGAAATCATACCATTTTTAGGGCTTTTCAAGTACTTGACACCTTGATTTAATGAGGTGCTGTTACTTTTCCACAGCGTCCGCATCGTATGTCACTCCGCCCGAGAAGATACTCTTCATTCGATCTGAGAACGTTGAAAAGGTGTCAGAAAGACTTGGTACAGAAGCTTCCTCACTTTCTTTTGGTATCGAAAAATCCATGCCACGGATGCGAACGGTCGTCATAAAGACCCAAACCACAACAATAATAATGGTGACTGCCACAGAAATTCCCAAGACCGCTTTGCGTCGATCTGGTTCGGGCTTTTTTCGCAATCGATCGAGATATTCGAACATGTGATTTCGCCGCGCGCCTTCGGCGCGCGGCCGTCTTATGCCTGGGCCTCCAACACCATCACGTCACCCTCCTTCCCTTCCAAATCTTTTTTCTTGATGGTGAGCTTGTCCTGAGACTTCTGAGCTTCTTCGCCAGACTCCTTCAAGAAAGCCTTCAATGCCGCGTTGTCGCCGAAATAGACCGGAATGACAAGCTTCGGTTCAAGCTTTACCGCAAGCTTGGCCGCGTCTGCTGGCAACAATGTTCCCGGTGCACCGATGGGCACGAACAAAATATCGATGTCATCGATCGATTCAGCGACCTCCGAAGGAAGTTCTTTGGTCGACAAGGCGCCCAAGAAGCACAAATTCATGCCTTCGAGCGAGACGGTATAGATCGTATTGATACGCGACTCATCGTCCGGCATACCGTATTTTGTTTCGGACTTGAAGCCCTTGATGAATACATCTTTCACTTCATATTCGCCCGGACCCTGCGCGATAAATGCCTGCTTTTCACCGAAAGAAACCTGATCCACACCGTTCATGTCCGGATCATTGGCCGAAACCAGCGCCACATCAGCACCAAAGCGCGAAGCCTTGAACTTTTTCGAGTCTTTCGAAACAGGATTGACGGCCAGCGTAATATCGCCGAACTGTACTTTAAAAAATGCGCCGCCTTGGTAGGTGATGATCATAGCTGTAGGTTGATGGAAAGAGTATATATGAGCGGCGTGCATAAAAAAAGCCCGCTCACACGGCGGGCTTCCACAGTACTGCGGGCATCATGTGACGCTAGTCGTTACCAATCCAGCACCAAACGATCTCGAACGGTTGTTCGCATAAGCACGGAACGCAGAGATCCGACCCTCGAAATATGATCGGCTCATAGTCCACACGAACAAGTGTCCGGAAGCCTGACAGAACAAGCCCTGCAAAGTATTTATGAAAGAAATCGATGCCGCGAGCATGAATAGCTTGAATTTCGCGTAAACTCAAGCACCTCTGCAACATTCCACTTTCCCTGAGGTGCTCTCGCAACACAATTCCCGACAAACTTCCTGTCCGCTGCGATGGATGAAGCCAGGGCTCTAGATCCGCTGGATGAAAGCTTTTTGGACCAACAAGTTCCGGAGAGCGATCCGAGACCTTATTGGTCTTGGCCGGATAACGCAGAGGTTTAGTCGAATCCACTGTGATCACGTCTTCAATATTTTGTTCAATCATAAAGAAAATCTTTGCCCATCAAACACAAAAATAGATTGGACCGCAAGCATCTTTGTGTAAAAGCAAATAAAATTTTCTGTATTTTTTAATAAAATTTTGTGTGTTCTTTACAGCCCAGACTTGCATTCGCAATGGCTCAGTTTTCGTGCGTCAGGTCACTAAATCCTGGAGCTTCTCTGTAAGCGATTTCTCGCGTTACCAAAAAATACGCCACCCCGATGCCGGAGTGGCGGCTACTTAATGGTTGGACAGGGCCCATCACCTAACTCGCTTTCGCAAGGGTGGGTT
>JGI11643J12802_10050378_pt1 | contig 14078 bp, 15 predicted proteins | sample IowConreferecore_FD_12802 | JGI IMG/M metagenome (IMG submission 12802)
GGGGCCTCTATTGGCCTGGATCGGCTCTTGGCAGCCCTTGAAGAACTGAAACTGATAAAGACCGAGACTACGGTTTCCAAGGCTCTGATCGTCAATTTTGACGAAGCCCTGCAAAACGAATACCTGAAAATGGCATCGGATCTGCGCACTGCGGACATAAACACCGTTCTGTATTTCGAAACAGCGGATCTCAAAAAACAGCTCTCTTATGCTTCTGATAAAGGCATCCGTTATGCAATCATGTACGGCACCAACGAAGCAAAGGAAGGAAAAGTTATAGTGAAAGATTTAGAGAAGGGAACACAAGAGAAAGTTTCCCCTGCTGACGTTGCAGCTGTGCTGAAATAGTTATGAAAACAATCGAGAAAAAAGTTTTTCCTGAATACTTTCAGCAAATACTCGATAATAAGAAAACATTTGAATTAAGGTTGAACGATTTTGATATTGCCGAAGGCGACAACTTGTTATTGAAAGAATGGGATCCGAACACAAAGTCGTATGCAGGTCGCGAAATCAAAAAAAGAGTCGGATACGTTGGCAAATGGAAATTGAACGATCTTACTCGATTTTGGCCGCAAGAAGAGATAGACAAACACGGCCTTCAGCTTATTTCGCTTAAAGATTAATGGCCTATCAACGTAGAATAATTTTCATCACTGGAGCATCAGGATCAGGAAAAACCAGTACACTAAAAAAGATCGAAATAAATGGTAAAAATCTTTATCACTTCTGCTACTTCGATCATTTTGGCGTACCATCCGAGTCAGAGGTACTGAAGGAGTTTGGCGGTTGGGAAAATTGGCAGAAGACTATCGCCCATAAATGGTTGGATATCATCGAAAAGCAATCCGATGAACTACCAACTCTATTTGAAGGACAATTACCTCCAGCTTATATCGAGCAACTTTGCAGGGAACGAGAAATCAACAATTATTCCGTCATTCTCATCGATTGTTCTGAAGATGAGCGTAGATATCGTCTTATCCAACGAAAACAGCCTGGGCTTGCAAACAAGCACATGATGAATTGGGCACGTTTTTTGAGGAGTGAAACGGAAAAAAGAGGCTGGGAGATAGTCGATAATACTAAACTCAACGAAAATGAGGGTCTCGTAGCCTTAGAAGAAACTCTCAAAAGGTTAACTTGATGCACATGAGAAAAATCGTCTACATCATTCCAGGATATGAAGTATATAAGCCCGCGTCTGAACTCGAAAACATATTCAAAAAAGAGGGATTCGAGCCTATTTTCGTGCCAATACGCTGGGATCGGAAAAGACCCGCGCAGTTTAAAGAATTTGTGCAGGATTTTTTGAAGGTATACAGGACCAAGCCAAAGGGAGTATGTATATACGTCTTTGGATTCTCGCTTGGGGCACTTGTCGCATTTTTAGCAGCAGGAAAAATCAGACCTGATGGGCTGATCCTGGCTTCTTTGTCTTCGTGGTTTGCTGAAGATTTAGAAACTCTAGATCAATCCTGGTCAGAATGGTGGCAGAAGAATTTTTCTGACAAGCCTTTCTCTTTCCAAAAGCTTGTGCCGCGAATCAAATCTAAAACTGTTGTACTTGTAGGAAGCACCGAAGATAAAGATATGATAAACCGAGCACGCGAGACTGCGAAGAGAATTCCTCATACCAAGTTGATCACGGTCAAAGGTGTCGGACACAAAATTCTTCACAAGGACTATTTGAATGCTGTGAAAAAGGCGATATTATATCTTGTATGAAAAAACCTCTCTACATTCTTGTTTTCATTATCGTTCTTGTCGTTTTGTACGTATTCATACACCACATTCCAACCCAAGCAGACTACAAAACCGGTACATATCTTTTGGTAGAGCGTCAGGTAACATTGGGTGCAGGTGAAGCAACATATTTCGGTAATGAAGTCCGTGGTGATTTCGACAAAGATGGCAGGGAAGACGCTGCATTCGTGATCCAGGATCAACCAGGAGGTTCGGGCACGTTCTATTACATCGCACTTGCTTTGGGTACCGATTCAGGTCTTGTTCCGGCAAACGCATTACTTCTGGGAGACCGCATCGCTCCGCAAACGACCGAATTCAAAGACGGGAAGATTATCGTCAATTACATGGACCGCAAACCAACCGAACCAATGTCCGCACCTGTTTCAGTGGGAGTGACAGCGAATTTCGAAGTACGGGATGGAAAGCTCGTTGCTGCAGAGAAATAGCACACAACCTGCTTTTGTTGTACTCTAGAGCCATGGAAAAGAAAGTACTCCTTTCGGGCGTCCAGCCTTCCGGCAGACCGCATATCGGCAATTATTTCGGCGCCATGAAGCAATTTGTGGATCTTTTGAACACCGGAACATACGAATGCTTCATCATGCTTGCGGATTACCATGCTTTGAACTCGGTCCAGAACGCAGAGCAGATGCGTCAAAATATTCTTGACCTGGCCTTGGACTATCTTGCCATCGGCCTTGATCCGAAAAAATGCACGCTCTTCAAGCAATCCGATGTCCCTGCTCACACTGAGCTCGCGTGGATATTCGACACAATCACGTCGATGCCATACCTTATGCGCGCACACGCCTTCAAAGACGCTGAAGCAAAGAATCAGGAAATTTCTGTCGGCAAGTTCAATTATCCGGTCCTTATGGCCGCAGACATTCTGTTATACGGAACAGATATTGTGCCGGTTGGAGCGGATCAGAAGCAGCACATCGAATACACTCGCGACATTGCACAAAAGTTTAATAACACGTTCGGAGAGACGTTTAAACTTCCAGCGGATTTCATCATGGAAGGCGTTGGCACCGTACCTGGCACTGATGGCCGCAAAATGTCCAAATCGTACGGAAATACCATTCCTCTTTTCTCCACCGACGACGAGATCAAAAAAACGGTTATGTCGATCGTCACAGATTCTGGCTCTGGCGTTCCCACGAACGTCCGCGCTATCCACGAATTGTTCCGCGATAAAGAATATTTGGACAGGCTTTATGCCGAAAAAGCAGGTAAATATAAGGATTTAAAGGAAGCTTTGGCTGCTGACATTCAGGCATTCATCCGCCCGATGCGCGAACGCCGCGAGAAGCTGGCGAAGAATAAAAGGAAGGTGATCAAGATCCTCGAGAAGGGCGGCAAGAGGGCTGCAAAGAAAGCAGGGGAGACGATGGAGAAGATAAAAACCGCAGTTGGAGTGAAATTCTAAGCAAATGGCAAGCCTTAGGACGCCAGAAATGAAGCAGCGATATAAGGAATATCAGGCTTCGCATCCGGATAATGGCACCTGCGCGCTTTGTGATAAGAAACCGATTCAGGCTTTCAAATATTGGAAAGTGACGAGTAATGAATTTCCCTATGATCTTATTGCAAGCGAACATCACATGCTTGTGCCGATGCGGCATGTAACAGAAAAAGAACTTACCGCAGACGAACTTCATGAATTCTCCGAGATCAAATCTGCATACATAGCTTCAAAGTACGATTACATTATCGAGGCCACCCCAAAAAACAAATCGATTCCGACACATTTTCACCTTCATTTAATCATAGGAAAGTAAACAGCATGCTTAAAGCAGCAATATTCGATCTCAACGGCATCTTTCTTCAGTCTCCTAAGCTGAGCGACCGTTTTCAGAGTGATTTTGGTATTCCGGTTGCAACTTTTTTACCGAAACTTTCCTCAATTATGGATGCAGCACGCAAACCGAACGCGGGTAATTCGTTCAAATTGTGGGAACCTGCACTCAAGGAATGGAGAGTATCAATTTCAGAATCAGAGTTCTGGGATTACTGGTTCAAGGCAGAAAAAGTCTCTGAGAGCATGGTTTCATTTGCAAAAGAACTTCGGACCAAAGGGATAAAGGTATTTATCCTTTCGAACAATTTCAAAGAGCGGGCTGAATATTATGATCACTACCCGTGGGTGCACGATGCGGTCGATAAGATCTTTTTCTCCTGGCAAACAGGCTTTGTAAAACCAGATACACGAGCATGGACATCGATTCTTGAAGAACACGGCTTGAAAGCGGATCAGTGCGTTTATTTCGATGACCAGGAAAAGAATCTGAAAGCAGCCGAAAGCGTTGGAATCAAATCATATATGTTTACGGACGAAAAAGACTTAGAAAGGATTGTGAGAGGTTTGCTATAAGTATGATCATGCGATTAATGACCCCTGAAGAATATCGGAAGACTGAATGGCCAGCGCCATATATCTTGAAACTGAAGACGCCGACGGGCAATCTTTATTACTTTGGCGAAGAGCATTCATTCGACCCGAAAAATCCACAGTGGGAGAAAGTTAAATCTGTCTGGCAAGAATTCTTGAACGATCCATCACAAAAGAAGATTGTTTTTGTAGAAGGTGGAATCAGAAAACCTCGAAAAACAGAAGGGGAATCGATTCTGGATGAAGGCGGCATGGGTCTTATCTCACACCTCGCACATCAAGCAAAGATCGAAATACGTTCTCCAGAACCAGAAAGAGGGGAGGAGAGAAGGGCTCTGGAAAAGGAATTCAGCCGCGACGAGATCCAATACTATTATTTCGCGCGTATGGTGTATCAATGGATGAACAAAATTGATCCAAAGTCCGATTTCGAGCCTTACATCAAAGACTCGCTCGCTTATGACCGCATGGAAAGTGGTTGGAACGACTATGATTTCTCTCTTGATCACATGAAAAAGATCCACGAAAAGATTCTGGGTGTTCCATTCTCACTAAACAATGACAAAATCTTCTATGACGCAATTGATCCGATGAGCGAGCATCGTATTGCCGTAAATGATGTTTCTCTTATGTCTGGAGAAGTACGTGATGAATGCATCGTTAACACTATCGTTGAATACATCAAAAAGGGATACTGTGTCTTTGCCCAATTTGGATTAAGTCACGTTATCGTGCAGGAATCATCTTTAAGAAGCAAACTATCATGAAGCACGACACCCCGACAGAACGAGCATATACGTTCAAAGACTTCCGCAATGGTCTGGGAATGATGTATCGGACTACCGAAGGATATCGAAGCAGGCTGGCCGTCCTACTTTTGATCGTCGTCGGTATGGGTATCGCAAACGGTCTTTTCCCAATTGCCTTCGGCCACGTCGTTGACGCCGTAGCATCAGAAGCAGGGCAGAAAGAGACACTTAAAGCAATGATCGTGCTTGCCGCAGTGCTGTTCGGCACGCGTTTCCTTTCAAATGTCCAAGGTCGCATCCAAAATTTTGTCGACGAATCGATGCGGCTTTCATACATGCACGGCCTGTTTTCAAAAATGCTGCGTCTGCCCGTCTCGTTCCACAAGACCCATCGGCACGGCGAAGTGACCGAAAAGATTAACCGCGGCGTCCAAGCAATCCCGCAGTTCTGGTCCGAATATGTCTTCTCGCTTTTGCCGCAATTCGTCTTCATTGCCATCGCTTCGGTATACGTCTTTCAAAAGGAACAGACAATCGGATGGATTTTGGTCGGAGCGGCACTTTTGTACTCAGTCATTTCAATTTTATTCGTCCAGCCCTTTGCCAGACTTCAGCGTAAAGTTCAAAACGCTTACACCAAAGCCAGGGGAGTAGCCGGTGACGCCCTGTTCAATGTCCGCATGGTCAAAGAGGCAGCGTCCGAATCAAACGAGTCGGCGAAAATGCATAAAGCGTGGTTCGAAGATTCTCTTGGTCCGCGATTAAAGATGCTTTCAGCCCAAAGGAACCTGGCACTTTTTCAAGGCATCATCGAAAATTCCGCCCGCATAGCCGCGTTATGGATGGCGTATCTTGCTATTCGCAACGGCCTCATGACCATTGGTGCCTTCGCAGCGCTTGCGACATACGTTTCAAGCTTCTTCGAACCACTGCGCCAACTTTTTCGCCAGTGGCGCTTTATCCAGAACAGCCTTATCTCGATGGAGGATGCAGACAAACTTGCTCATGAGCAAGAAGAGCCGTACCGAGGCAAAGAATTGCCTCAGACCATGGGACAGATTGTTTTTGACCGTACCTCGTTCAGCTATGACGGCCAGACTCCGATTTTGAAAGATGTTTCATTCGAGGCTAAGGCAGGTGAAGTCGTTGCTTTCGTTGGAGAATCCGGCGTCGGCAAGTCGAGCCTTATCGACCTGGTTTCGGCATATTATCTGCCTGATTCAGGGTCAGTTTCGATCGACGGCATCGACACGCGCGAAATAGATTTGGGAAGTCTGCGCCGGGCCGTGGCGGTGGTATCGCAGGAAATTACACTCTTCAATTCGTCTATTCAGGAGAACATTCGATACGGCATACCTGACGTTTCGGACGAAAAAGTCCGCTGGGCCGCAGAAAAAGCCAAATGCGATTTTATCGAACGCCTTCCCAATAAGTGGGACCAACAGGTGGGCGAGCGCGGCATGAAATTGTCAGTGGGCCAAAAGCAAAGGATTGCTATCGCCCGTGCTTTTCTGCGTGATCCGAAAATTCTGGTTCTCGACGAGCCAACATCGGCATTGGATGCGGCATCTGAAGCGCACATCGTGCAATCTTTGGACGAGATCATGAAGGACCGTACGACATTGATCATTGCGCACCGCCTTTCGACCGTCCGCAAAGCCGACAAAATTCTGGTCTTCAAAGAGGGTAAGATCGTCGAACAGGGCACCTATCAAGAACTGGTGGAAAAGGGAGGTGAGTTCAAAAGGTTGAGGGATTTGCAGACACTAAACGAATAGATATTTACAACGACTGACAATCGCGCTACAGTATTTTCATCTGACGACCCGGCAGACACCGGCGAGGACGGGGAAGGAAAGCCTGCAAAGGCCGTAGAATCCCCCGGATGCCGCCCGATGCGGTATAAACAAGTTACAAGACAGGGTGGCACCGCGACTCTCTTTATTTTGAGGGCGCCCCTGCGAGAGCAAGCGAAAGCTTGTTTTCGGAGGGGCGCTTTTTTATATACACCCCGTCTCTTAACGAATTACAATGGAACGAACACTCATCAAAGACCTCGAATCAAAGAAAGGCGAGACTGTCATCATCAAAGGTTGGGTTGACGTCCGCCGCGACCAAGGCAAACTGATCTTTTTGGACTTCCGTGATATGACGGGCTACGTCCAAGGTGTTGTTTTGCCGAAGGCAGAGTCGATGGCGATCGCCCAGACTCTGCGCACGGAATGGGTAGTGGAAATCACCGGCAAGGTAAACCCGCGCCCGGAAAAGAACATTCAAAAAGATAAACAGAACGGCTCGATCGAGCTTGAAATTCTTGACATCAAAGTCCTGAACGAAGCCCAGACCACGCCCATCGACGTTCGTTCGGATGGCCGCGAGATCGGTGAAGAGCCGCGCCTTACATACCGATATTTGGACTTGCGCCGGCCGCGCCTTCAAAAGAATATCCGTACCCGCCACTCGGTCAACATGTTCGTGCGTAACTGGCTTACCAAAGAAGGCTTTGCCGAGATCGAAACACCGATGCTTACCAAATTCACTCATGATGGCGCCCGCGGCTTTCTGGTACCGTCGCGCCTCGAAAACGGCAAATTCTATGCACTGCCGCAGTCGCCCCAGCAGTATAAGCAGCTGTTGATGACGTCCGGCTTTGAACGCTACTTTCAAATTGCGCGCTGCATGCGTGATGAAGACACCCGTGGTGACCGCCAGCCGGAATTCACACAGCTCGATATGGAGATGAGCTTCGTCACTCGCGAAGATGTCATGGCATTGAACGAACGATTACTCATCGATCTGGTAAAGACCGTCGCCCCACATAAAAAGATCCAAGAAATTCCATTCCCGCGCCTTTCATATAAAGAAGCGATGGAAAAATACAATTCCGACAAGCCGGATTTGCGCACGGATAAAAATGACCCTGATCTGCTTGCATTCTGCTGGGTCGTGGACTTTCCGTTCTTCGAGAAAAACGACCAGGGCGGCTGGACTTTCACCCACAACCCGTTCTCGGCCCCGAAGCCAGAGCACATGGACATGCTCATGAAGAAGGAAAATATCGAGCAGATCCTGACCACCCAATACGACGTAGCGCTGAACGGCTTCGAGATCGGCGGCGGCTCGATCCGCAATCACAAGCCGGAAGCCTTGCGCAAAGTGCTTGAAGTCATGAATTATGACGAAGCGAAAATTCAGTCCGGTTTCGGTCACATGTTGGAAGCTTTCAGCTATGGCGCGCCTCCGCACGGCGGCATCGCCTGGGGCATGGACCGTTTAATGGCAATCCTCCAGAACGAACCAAACATCCGCGAGGTGATCGCCTTCGCCAAAACGGGCGAGGGAAGGGACCTTATGATGCAGTCGCCATCGGAGGTATCGAACAGTCAGCTCATGGAGTTGGGAATTACTGTCAAAAAGAAGGCTTAAGATATTGATAGTTCAGCAGAAAACCGGCTCCACAAGGTGCCGGTTTTCTTTGAAATTTTTGCCGCTTCTCAAACGTACTATTAGTGGAAGGATCGAGATAGTTTCTCTCCCTCCACAGCTCTTTCGCAAGAAAGTTCCGAGCGGAGTTTCCATGACAGCAGTCATCGATCTCCACATGGCGTCTATTGCCTTCAAACCCGCGCAATCCATAAGTCACTTTGGCATAAGGCCAACGCGAGAGGATCCATTCAGTTCTTTATTTCATTCCACCAGACCGCTCCCATTTTTTTGGAGAGCGGTTATCTTTTAATCAAAGTAGGTGACCAACATGCTACAATAGCCTCAATTGAAGCCATGTCATTCACCGTCAAACAGGAACATTTTGAAGGCCCGCTTGAGCTTCTTCTTGACCTCATCGAGAAGCGAAAACTGTTCGTAAACGATGTGTCTTTAGCAAAGGTCGCTGATGATTATATTGAATATGTAAAGACTCTTGGCGAATTTCCGGTCGCCGACAGCGCCCAATTCGTATTAGTTGCTTCAACGCTCCTGTTGATCAAATCAAAATCGCTTCTACCAACCCTGAATTTGACGACCGAGGAACAAGCGTCCATCGAAGACCTGGAACGCCGCCTGAAAGTCTACGAGCGCATGCGCACCTTGTCGCAGAAGATAAAGCCTTTGTTCGGCGCACAGGTTTTGTTTTCTCGCGGCGAGCGCCGCTTGGACCCGGTCTTTGCGCCGGATGCCGATATGACCTTGGCTAACTTGCTTGATGCTGCCAAACGCGTTCTGCAAAATCTGCCCAAGCGCGAATTTTTGCCGAAAGTGGTCGTGGACAAAGTCATAAGCCTGGAACAAATGATCGAAAGCCTGACCAAACGCGTATCCGAAAGCCTAAAGATGTCTTTCCGCGAATTTTCTGGCGGTCAAAAGGGAAATCCGACCGAAAAGGTAAATGTGATCGTTTCGTTTTTGGCTATGCTTGAATTAGTAAAGCAGGGCATCATTAATGTCTCGCAAGAACGACATTTCGACGATATCCATATGGAAACAGAGCAGGTAGGCGTGCCGCGATATTAAACCGAAAGCCGCCGGTCGATCGGCGGCTTTTTGAAGTGCTGTGAAAACGTTGGGAAGATGTGATTGGATTTACCCTCCACAACGGTGCCGTTATGAGCGGCATCTTGATTGAAGGCGGCAGGTATTACTGTCGCTTTATCTCGCTATTCGGTTGTGATTGCGCGGACATAACTTGATTTCCTGTGTTAACCCGCATAGATAGTACGAAGGTACATACCTTTACTTTCGCCAGAATCTTTTTATTTGTGTCGCAATATTTTTTATTTGGATTTATACTGGAACAATATGGCCATGGACCTAGAATCACAGCTTGAAGCCGTTCTATTTTGGAAAGGCGAGCCTTGGAAGAAGGCGAAAGTCGCGGCTGCTTTGGAATGCACGGCCGAAGAACTGGAAACGGCACTGACCAGCCTGGAACAAAAGCTTTCAATCCGTGGCCTGCGCATTGTACGCGCCAGCGATGAAATCGAGCTCCGTACCGCTCCAGAAGCAAGCGCTCTTATAGAAAAGCTGACCAAAGAAGAACTGTACCGAGATTTAGGCAAAGCTGGACTGGAAACGCTTACCATAATTTTGTACAAAGGACCGGTCCGCCGCTCTGATATTGATTATATTCGCGGCGTCAATTCGTCGTTCATCATTCGTAATCTGCTTGTCCGCGGATTAATTGAACGCACGACCGAAAAAGAAGGCCGAGGCTTTTCGTACAAACCGACGGTCGAACTTTTGTCACACGTAGGTGTCTCGCGCATTGAAGATTTGCCCGAGTTTACACAAGTGAAAGCAGAGCTCGAGGCATTCACCGCTGAACAGACGACTGCATAACCAAATATGGATCCACGAACTCGCGCATGGCTTGAAACAATAGCAGTGACGCTCCTACTGGGGCTGTTTTTGTGGTGGTCCTATCCAGGTCGAGAGCATAAGATTACAGAAGAGATCACTTCGACTTCAACACCGCTGTTTATCGCACCGGCGATTGAAGCGAAGGCCGCTATTGTGTATGACGCACAGACCGGGCGAACCATTTTTGAACATAATGCAGACGAATCGCTGCCGCTTGCTTCGCTTACAAAATTAATGACTGCTTATACGGCGTACGGAATCGTGCCACGTTATCTGTTGGTCCGGGTTACCGCCGATGACGTGCGCGAGGAAGGGGACACAGGGCTTTACACCGACGAGGAATGGGATTTGGGTTCTCTGATAGATTTCAGTCTGATCGTTTCTTCTAACGACGGAGCGCGCGCCATCGCTTCGGTTGCAGGCGCACAACTTATCGCCGCCGCAACATCGACTCCAATCGAATCGACACCAACTTCTGAATTTATCGAACACATGAATATACAAGCAACGAAGCTTGGACTTTCAAGTATGCATTTCTATAACTATTCTGGTCTCGATATAACCACAACCCAGGCCGGAGGATATGGTTCAGCGCGCGACGTAACAAAACTTTTGAAAAAAATCCTCGACAAAGATCCTCACATTGTCGAAGCAACTGCACTGAATGCGACCGTGATCGATTCAAAGATCGCGGCACACCCGGCAGGGAACACGAACAAGGCGCTGCCTGATATTCCTGGAGCAATCGCCTCGAAAACTGGTTACACAGATCTGTCCGGAGGAAACCTGACCGTTGCGTTCGATGCGGGGCTTGGACACCCTATTATCGTCACGGTACTTGGCTCGTCTTATGATGGACGATTTACGGATATGAGTGCTTTGGTAAAGGCAACTATCAATTACCTGGCCACAACGTCGCAGTCTGTGGCTCAATAGAGCAGATCGCTTGACAAATTCATAGGATCTGCTATACTAGCTTATAAGGTTGGTAAGTTCTTTGAACGCAACAAAGCGACGGCGCGAACGTCCATCACATCCCAACCAGGTACAAACATATGGTTTGCACCTGATGCCGCGGTCCCTCCAGGATCTGATGCTAACGACGACGAACGGTCTCTGTTGCGAATACTGAACGAAAACAACTAGGTTTCACCTTTGGATCAATCCAAAAGGGTTTCTCCCGGCTTACGTGTCTAACACGAACAGCCCAAAACAATGCCGCTTGGAATTATTCCGAGCGGTTTTTGTTTTCTGCGTGATATACTTTTTCATATGCGCATTCGCCGCGTTGATACTCCGCTCCTTGTATCGATCCTTGCCTTGGTCACAGCAGGATTTCTTATTTTTCTTTCTGCATCGCTTGGACTGTTAGCCCGAGATCAGGCACACATGAGTTCCATCGCCTGGAAGCAGGTGACCATTGGCCTTTTGCCTGGACTTGTAGCGCTGTGGGCATTCTCGCGCCTGGACTATCTGCGCCTGCGCACCTGGTCCTTCTGGGCATTTCTGGCTGCCATCGTTTTAAACCTGATCATTTTCATTCCCGGACTTGGACTTTCACATGGCGGCGCGACGCGATGGCTTTTGGTTGGATCGTTCTCATTTCAAGTATCCGAGGCGTTAAAGATTACGGCAGTCATCTGCTTTGCAGCCTGGCTTTCACTCGTGGGCGAGCGCATCAAAGACTGGCGACGAGGACTGGTGCCTTTGTGCGTAATGCTTGTTGTGGTTGGCATTCTATGTTTGCTTCAGCCTGACACAGACACATTGGCTGTCATTTCATGTTCGATCGTCGCCATGTATCTGGTGGCAGGAGGGAAGTGGAAACACATCTTTGCCGTAGGGGCGATCGGACTTGTCGCTTTGGCGGCACTTGCTGTATGGAGACCATACGTGCGCGCACGTATTGAAACGTTCATTCACCCGGCCGAAAAAAGCCAGACATCTGGATATCAGATAGAACAATCACTTATCGCCATCGGATCGGGACAAATAACCGGCCGCGGCTTCGGTCAGTCCATCCAAAAATTTGCATACCTGCCCGAGCCAGTGGGCGACTCGATCTTCGCTGTTGCTGCTGAAGAATTCGGTCTCATCGGATCCATTACCCTGATCGGTCTGTACGTCTTTTTTGCTCTGCGTACATTCCGCATCGCCGCACGAGCAAGCGACCCCTTTGGATCGCTTCTTGCGACCGGTATCGCCACGTTCGTAATTGCACAATCATTCGTGAACATCGGGGCCATGGCAGGTGTCCTGCCGCTTTCTGGCATCCCATTATTGTTCGTGTCGCAAGGAGGCACGGCGCTTTTCTTCGTCCTAGCAGAATGCGGCATGCTTTTGAATATTTCGAGGACGGCAAAAAGATAGGAGATTTCGTGTGCTAGAATTGCCGCATGAAAATCATCCTCACCGGAGGCGGCACGGGCGGTCATTTCTATCCCTTGCTTGCTGTCGCGGAATCGATCAATGATATCGTTAAACAGGAAAAGCTCCTTGATGCGCGGCTTTTTTACCTCGCTCCATCCCCGTATGACGAACGCGCCTTGTATGAACGCGGTATTACCTTCGAGAAAAGTTATGCGGGTAAAGTACGTCGCTATTTTTCGTTTCTAAATCTTGTAGACCTGTTCAAAACAGCAGCGGGCATCATACAGGCGGTTATAACCGTCTGGCGCATTTATCCTGATGTGGTTTTTGGCAAAGGCGGCTATGTTTCGTTTCCGGTTTTGTTTGCCGCGCGTCTTTTGCACATTCCAGTGGTGATCCATGAGTCCGACTCGCACCCGGGTCGCGTTAATTTGTGGGCAGGGAAGTTTGCACAAAGAATCGCTGTATCATATCCGCAGGCAGCCCAGTATTTTCCAAAAGGTAAAGTAGCCGAAACTGGCAATCCGGTACGCAGAGAAGTAATGGAGCCTTTAACCGAAGGGGCACGCGAATATCTGAAGCTCGAAAACGATGTGCCGGTCATTCTTATTCTGGGTGGTTCACAAGGTTCAAAACGCATCAACGATGCAATGATCGACATTCTGCCGGATCTGGTTTCGAAATATTCCGTGATCCATCAGACAGGCAAAGAAAATATCGACGAGATGACAAACACCGCCGCCGTCATTCTGCGCGAGAATCCGAACCAGAATCGTTACAAGCCTCATGCGTATCTGAATACGTTAACGTTGCGCATGGCTGCTGGAGCTGCCTCGGTAATCATTTCACGCGCTGGTTCCCAAATCTTCGAGATCGCTTTGTGGAAGAGACCGTCCATCATCATTCCTATTCCAGAATCGATAAGCCATGACCAAACTTCGAACGCTTTCGCATACGCCGCGGCCGGAGCGTGTTCGGTCATTGAAGAGTCGAACCTTTCGCCGCACGTATTGTCAGCTGAAATCGATCGCCTAGTCACAAACCCTGCCATTGCGCAAAAGATGAAGGAAGCCGCCGGAGCCTTTGCTCATAAAGACGCAGCAGATAAAATCGCTAGAGAAATCGTGAATATTGCGCTTTCGCACGTAAAGTAGAGTGGCCTGCGAAAACATCGGAAGTCGTGTATAATGGCCGCATTATGCTGCGCCGAATCAAGGGCCTGTTTTCCCGCAAGCCGAAGGTTGTGACGCGATTTGCACCGTCTCCGACCGGTCTTTTGCACGCCGGCAGCTATCGTACGGCAGTCTTTTCATATCTGTACGCCAAACAGCACAAAGGCACCTTCATCCTGCGCATCGAAGACACAGATAAAGCGCGCTCGAAAAAGGAATTCGAGAACAACATCGTTGAAAGTCTGAAGTGGCTCGAATTACCACACGACGAGTTTTACCGCCAGTCTG
>JGI11643J12802_10053064_pt1 | contig 13979 bp, 24 predicted proteins | sample IowConreferecore_FD_12802 | JGI IMG/M metagenome (IMG submission 12802)
AAGCCATAGACTCTGGGCTGTCTGTGGCAGGAATACAGTCCCTTGGCAGGACTATCGTTTGCGACGGTCTGGAATGGTTAGTTCCCTCCGCTCCTGGAGCATCTTTCGTTGTACTGCATTCAAATCCATCTGAAAATCCAGTTCGTTCTGGATGGCATTGATTAAGACTACTGCCAATATTGCCTCGACCAGGATTATAATAACCGCAAGAATAACAATACTTGTGACCATCATCATATACCCCTAAGTTATCTCCAGACCTATCTCGACCCCTCCTAGAACAGGAGGGGCATCTTTCATGTCTAATACAGAGTGAAACAGAATTTTCCAAAATCAGGCAACACTCTCTAGTTGCTCACCCAGAATACGTTGAATCTTTTGATTGTACAAAGTATCCAGGGAAGAGCTAACCTGTTTTGCAGCATTGAGACTCCGGGCCTGAAACTCCGAGAACCACTGTTCTTGATCCTGGGGAATAAAAATCCAGGCATTGCCAGCAGCCAGCCGACCTTGTGCAATGACTCTACCCAGTTTCTTGTTGAAATGATCTTTTCTGCTACAGACTGCAATAGCACATGCAACATTGTTGCCCACTCTCTCGTAGGCTACGGTCAGGCCCCCTTTGGGTAGGACTTGGCCCGACTTGAACCTGCGATAGTGTATATAACGAACTCCGGTATCTTTGCTCATTTTCAGTAGTCCTTGTCTAAATATTGAAAATCGAAGAAGTTCTCTCCTTCGTCTACGTCCATCAGGGATGGATTCCCTGCGACGGTCAACTGTGCTGCCTTGCAGCAACTGGCACACAGTCCAACATACTCATTTGTTATTAAATCCCTAACAGACATTTCATAATCTGTCAGGGGTTCATTACATGCATCACACCTACCAAAGCCATTGTGCCGCATTGGGATTACTGGCGAGTAACAGGGTTTTCTGCCGAACCGACCAACTCATTCGACACTTCAAACTCACCATAACACTCGTCCATGAGGTCATAGACGCTATTGAGAATCGTCTCAATTTTGTCCAGGAAAACTTTGTCTGGTGCTGCATCCAGACTCTTTTCAACAATGGCTATCCGAGCATCAATTGGAAATTGTCCCGTTTTTTTCAGAAAGTAGCCCAACACCAACACACCTTGGGCCAGGGCATGGATGGTTGAATTCCGGTCGAATTCACCCTCACTATTTTGTATGGCCCGGACTGCCAAACCCTCGGCCAGGATTGCTTGTAATGCCCATGTGACCGGCATTGCTTTGGTGAAAGCTGTATGCTCGAAAGCTTGCTCCATTTGATTATCTCCTGTAAAATGAAATGAAATTTAAAAAGAGCAAGGTTGCCCCTGCCCTTTTTGTTCAGCAACTGGTGTTAGTCAGAAAGGCTATCATCAGCCGTTAGCTCTACCGACTCGAACAGTTCCGGGTGAATCCGAGCAACCTCCTGGACTGCTGCTTCTGCACCCTGGTCATTGAAGATTTTGGCAACTTGGTCGCCCTCTTCAGCGGTCATGTCTTTCTGACTCAGGGAGTGATTCAGGGTGTCGCAGAATTCCTGCGCTATGAAGGTTGCGGAGAGGCTGGCAAAGAAGTCCTGAATGTCTTCTTCTTTGTCCAACACGGCTGGCGCTTCTTGCCGTTGGAGTTCAAAATAGCCAGCATTGTTTTTGAAAACGGTCGGGTTGGATTTGATAACATCGGTCATTTTGTTGCTCCTTAGTTAAGTAAATGGCTTACTGCACTGTATTGAGAAAAGGTCTTTCCAGCAAGGGTGTTTTTTACGTTCTCTGGTTTCGTATCCTCCCATAAAGTTAAAACAGGTTGTAATGAAGCATGACAATTTACAACAATATCGTCCATACTGTTCAATACCGAGTCCCGCTGGTCCGGGTCTGTACTGATTAATGCTGTCTCAATCATATTGTAGTTATCTACATACCGTTTGACTATAGAACGCATGTAGTTAATGGTACTCTGCTGCAATGCAATGATGGTCTCTGCCTCTGTCAATGTCATAAAGCTATACCTCCTTTAGACTCACCTGGATTTTTCTTGCCAATCAATTTTTTCAGTCTCTGGTAGGATGCTCTTTGGCATTCGGCCAGGATACAAATTGTACCCTTTCTGTCACGCTTGTACAGAGTTGTCTTGGTTAGTTGCATTCCTGCGACAAACTTCCGTAATTTCTTGGCTTTTTTCAGATTCAAAATACCCCCATCTTTAGAATTGGAAATTGACTTTCAAACCAATCTGCTGATTGTGTAGGATCGTCAGAACCTCCAGGGCAATCCATCCATATTGCCAGTATGGCCGGTACTCACTCGGTAAAGCCTTAGTGACTGCATAGTGCCCTAGACCCGCCAGGAGGAAATAATTCCGAATCCGAGCATCACTGGGATGCTGCCCCAGTATTGGATTTGTCTCATACATTCCTGGATGATTCTTAATGTCTAGTGTTTGATTGTAGTCTACTAGAAGAGTTCCAGCAAAAATCAATTCATTACGGATTTCTTTTTCCGAGAGGTCATACCTCCCCGGCAAGAGGTTCAGATCATCGGCACAGACTGACCCGAGACTACTTGCCAGGACCAAACCCAGGACCAACTTTTTCACAGTTCGATCCCCAGGAAGTCGAATTTCCCGTTTTGATCAAACAAGAATTTGACTTTACGAGTCTGCGTAGTGAAGTCCATGACATAGGCACGGCTGTCATTGTCCCAGACGAATTGTAAGCCAAGTCCAAATGACTTGAGCATATCGGCAAAACGATCCTGGTCCGTATAGGGAGTGGCTTGATCTTGGGAGTCGATCATCTGCCCCACTACATCCAGATTCTCTGGGCATGGTCCCCGAAGTCTCTGGAATGGACGAGACATTTCTTCTTCCGCTGCCTGATTGTTCAATTTATTCAGAATTTCGAGACAGAACATATTGTTCTCCTGGTTAATGTTTCCTGGTTACACTCAAAACCACAACTTCAAACTGTGATCTAGCAGCCATTTTACTGATTTGCTCTCTTGCCGATTGTTCATCCTCGGCTTGCAATTCAACATGAAACGTCATACTACCATCTACCGTATATTTCACCAAGTAAGTCGCCATACTTCTCCTTTCGTTTTATTAGATTATCCTTTCGATGTCTCGACTGGGATGTCCATCCAAGCCCCTCCAAGAGAAGTCTTGATCCAGACCTGGAGAACTCTAGCAGAGTCCGGGCCGAATTGCAAGGCGGCAGGATGATCTTCATCAACATCTGATGGGTTAAATTCATACCATCGAAATTCGACAAATCGCATGGCTACCTCCAGAAAGTTCCCTACTGTTACAAAATATCCGTAAGTTTATCTCATTGTTTCTTTGCTTGCGCAAAGGTTCAAAGAGGAAGTTCAAGAAAAAGTTCAAATTCTTTGAAACTTTTTACCTATTTTAGAGTCTAACCATATTTTAATGATTGTTGAACAACCTGTTCTTATGTTGTGAAACAATCTAATAGAGCTAGTTAGACTAGCGATAGTTATACTAGTTCAGTCTCAATTGTGAGTCAGACTCTACTATTTAATCCATATCCATAATATGGAAAGTAAGTATCTTTGGATTTCTCCTGAAAATCTTTGTAGAGTCTATCGGCATGTTTAGCCCGATCTACCATTTTCCTGAATTCTGGGTCAAACTCATAGGTGAAAGAGTAGTCTACTATGCCCTCGGCAGCAGCCTGGATCAATTCAACATGTTCCAGGGCCGATATGAGAGGATATTCAGTCGTCCCCTGAAAGTCTAAAGATTCTTTTGTATAGTATTCAATACCAAGTCTCTGATGGACTACCATAGACCTCTCATAGAGCCAATCTTCCATAAGGTTTTTCTGGCAACAAAACCCATTGCTCCTGGCCATGAACCCGTTTGGGGTGATTACCCAGATTCTACAATGGTGTCTTGTGGTGAAAATTAGGTCTTGTTTGGAGAATGAGACCTCTGTTGGATGGGAGTGCACAACGTCTATCTGGCCACCTTCGGCAGCCGCTTGGTGCATAGCGTCTATCTGACCCCTGCGGAATTGAATATAGCTATTGTTCCCATCTAATTCAAATAATACATGAAAATTGCACAACACAATGCCATACTCGGCACCATTGTGGGTTTCTGTGTAATGCTGGCACTTCATCATTGCATTGTGGATATTCGCGGAGTGGTCAAACATGTTAGCTCCTTATGGAGAGTTTAGATTGTCTTTCAAGATAATTAATAACAGTTCTTTCAAATGCCGATTCTGTGCCCTCACACTACTTTCAGGCACAGTCTCCTGCGCAGTTACAACCTTGGCACTCTTCGCCCAGGCGTACACCGTTGAGACCCCACACTTATAGGTCTCTGCAAGTTTGCTGGCAGGAGTGCCAGCATTGTATGCTTGCAGAATTTTGGTCTTCGTTTCTGGATCGAACTTTAGACGGTTTTGCATGATACTATCCTTTCAACAGTTTGGTATTCGACTACTCCGCGATCCGTAGAGTAGCCAAATACCTTTACACTGTCAAGGATTAGCTTAAAATAAGAGCCAGTTCAAAGGCCGATGTTTTAAGGGCGTCACCTTTGCCATACCAGGAATTGGCCAATTGATGATCTGGAGTCTTGCCTCTTTGTACATGGTCTACGTATTCTGTAACACCATTCACCCAGTCCCAGGCAGTTTCGCCCGAGTTGCCTTTACCTGATTCAAACAATGCCAGAATGTTATTGTATGCCTTGGAGGCAGTCACATCCTTGCGAGTGGTTCCTCCATTCTCCGTTAGGAGTTTGGTGGTAAGATCGGCAGCGGCAGCGCGAGTCAGGGACCGTCCGGCTAAGTCTCTGGCAGCATCAATGAAGGAATGGAAAGCGCCAGTGGCCAATCCGAGTCTCGCTTTTACGGCACGTTCATCAAAGGCGGTCCGATGACTGATTACTACATCCTTTGCCGATTTTGCTGATAGTGCCATTGACAAGGTATTGTTGCATACTACTCGAACACTGGTGAATTTGGCAGTTGTGGCCAATGTGCCATCGGCACTGGAAGACAATAATAGAAAACCATTGACTTGATCGTTTCCAGTAACAATAGCTCCGTCGCCGATGCTGGCCAGTGCCCAGAAACGTTTGCCACCAAACAACGTTCCAGCCGTATCCAGGGTGAACCCAACTGGCAGCAAGTCTCTGAAAAACTCCAAGACTTCAGTAGGTTGCACAACTTTGTACTTGCTGGAAACAATACCGAGCGGTTCCAGGTTGTCACCCCGATACAATACATGGCTGTCAGACACTGGAATGTTATAGCTCCAATCGGCGCTATTGGGGGAGAATTGAACTACTCCCCGTTTGATGCGCCATCCCATTCCGGCAGCTTCGACCCATTGGTCAATGTCCGCTCCAGGTTGCAGCTTGTTACCCAGTCCGTGCCAAGGTTCATTGCCAACATAGGCCATTTCCGCCTTGCCATTGGTAAAGGTCAGTTCATGTGCCATTTCTTGCTCCTTTTAAAGGTTTTCTAGCGGAAAAGTGCTAGAGAATGCCCAAACGGCATTCCTTAAAACTCTTGCCAGCATTGATAGGATAGGTTATCTAAACAGAAGTTCAAATCCTATTTTAAACACAAAACCAAACAACGGCGCAAGACACCATTGCTGATGTCAATAGGCACAACCTAAGTTGGAGCCAGGACACTTGCTGTTGAGAAAGTTTCATTGCAGCTACTCCTTGATGGCATGGTAGAAGAGAATACCCAGGAACAAAACACATTCCAAGGCAGCTATCCAACAGAGTATGAGTTCAATCATACAAAGATGCGATAGACAATTGGTAGATTGGCAAATTGGACCCGACACTGGAGTTCTTGCCGAAAGGCAAACTTGTTATCGGGTCGCAAGGTCTTAGACAAGGCCAGCATAAATACAATACCACTCATGGTTCTAACCCCTTTTCCAGTTTGATAACATAATCATTCTTGTCTTCATCCCAGACAGAAAGGATAACCCCATACAGAATATTAGGTTGATCCCAGGTGTCGAAATAGGGTTTAGCTTCGGCAAATGCCTCTTTAGCCTCTTCCCAGGAATTGCCCATATAAAGAATGGAGTTTATGCCACAAGGCACAACTACTGTCCGAGAAGAAACACGGTCTACGCGGTATTGATTGCTATAGTTGCTCATGGGAAATTCTCCAGGTTAAATGAATTCAGGTTCACCATTGACAGCCAGCAAGACAGCTTCTTGCTTGGCAGCTTGTTTATACTGGCGTGCGATGTGCTGCATGTCAATATAATCTTGATCTTTGGTCGAATAGACAGAAACAACCTTGACGGGTTCCGAATAAAGTTTCCCATTGTCATTCTTCCAATGACCGTCACCCTTGACTACTGTACAGCCTCCGAAGGAGTCAATGCATTGCCGAATGGCATGATTAGCTGCCTCCTTGTGTTCGATAGGCAGGTAGATTTCCAGTTTCATGATATAGCCTCCAGGTAGGTTAGATTACTTCCAATATCGCTCTTTGTAGTGCCGCTAGACAACTGTTAAAAATGTGTGCCTGATATACATATTGTCTCGGTAGCATGGTCATAGACCTTCACACCTTGGGGAATTGGGAGAACTATGTAGTTCTCCTTCCATTTCATTTCATCAATAGCGCCTTGCGCCAACTCGTGAGTTGGGTATGCTTCATAGCATACACCACCGTCTACTTCACAGAGTCTGGGGTTAGACCCTTCTTGTGCTACGTAATACACTCCAAAGTAAGCGCACATAGCATTCTCCATTTAAGATGATTGGGAACACCAGTATAGTTCATAGATTAGGTCATACAAGGAATATTCTTAATTATTTTCAGACAGTCTAATTGCTTCCCGGGTAGTGTAGTCAGACTGATAACATTATATTAAACACTTGGCTCATGTACCCTATTTCATAGGCATAGCTAATCGGCAATGATTGGGATAGAGAATGATGTAATGGTTACTCACCTTCGGACATTCTCCCCCAATCCCAGGAGTGATTCGATTCCAGGAGGCAAGCCTCTGCCTAACTTCGTATATCGGACCTTATGTCAAATAATTTTATTTCCATTGGTCAATAGGGGGGGGAGGTCTGATGGCCCAGGGGACATATGCGTTAATACCCCTCAATACATGAGAAGCAATTTTAGGAAAAAGGGAGGAAATAGATTACTTATCATAAAATCTACTGTCTGTCTACTGTGAGTCTAAGAATAGGAGGTAACAATTTGGGAATAGTGTTTAAATCGACGAGAAGGGGCCTACAAGCTGTTTTTGTATCAAGGTGGTAGGGTAGTAGCCACCCAATAAAAAAGAGGCTCCTAGAGCCTCTAATAGAATTGTCTTGACATTATGATAGATTTGTGTTACTATTCGCCTTGTCTTGATAGTTTGTATCTATTGGGATGCCCCTACTAAAAAAATTATAAGAGAGGCCATCATGGACATGGACGAATATCCAGATGAATTACTTGATCCCAAGAGGAACAGCACAATCAAAAAAGGGATAGTTAATTTATTGATCTGGTTGGATGTAAAAATCAATAAGTATTTGTTGTTTGGTAAGACCGAAACAATCTCTGCCAGGATGGGCAGAAGTATCCAGTCTGATCACCCTAATCCAATAGCTATTGTTGTTTGTGACTTCTTGGATGCTGTACAACTGGATCATTGTAAGAAAGCTTATCAATCTGCCTTGGACAGGCAAGCTGGTGTAGAGAATGATTTCAAAGGATAAGTTAAAGGGGGTGTGTCTACACCCCCAATACTCTCTACATATTAAACACTAATTATATATATTATATATATATATACTATACTATAACCCCCAAACAAGTGGGGGGAATTGTATCACATAATTCTGATCCTGTCAAGGAAAATCTGAATGACCGACAAAAAAGATCAAATGCGGGGGGTGAAACCCTACCAGTTCAAGCCAGGACAATCTGGCAATCCGAATGGTAGACCCAAGGGTAGCAAGAACAGAACCAAGCTTCTTGCAGAGGGTTTGATTGGGGACAAGGCAAAGCTGATTGTTAAAAAGGTAATCAGCATGGCCCTGGAGGGCAATGAAGCCTGTCTAAGAATGTGTATGGACCGTATTCTCCCTGCCCAACGGGCAGTGGATGGAGCAATAGGAGAAAAACAACAAGCCATTAACATCTTTATTGAGGCTGCGAAACAAGCGGTTCCGGTGCAACCTGAACCTATCACAATTGACATGGAGCTTCAAGTACATGAGACAAAGGATTAAATATGGCAAATATGCTGTTGTCGCTATGCTATTGTCTGGTTGCTCAACAATGGCAGGAATCTCACCAAGTGTACAAAACTGTAGTGACGTATATTACCTTCGGCACTATCAAGATGTAACTATCCAGATGCAGTGTACTCTCTGGACTGCTGACAAGGCCGTTCCTCAATGACAGATATTACTGTCAAGCTGCACCCCCAACAACTCGAAGTCTTTAACTCCCCTGCCCGATTTAAAGTTGTTGCAGCAGGTAGGCGATGGGGTAAGTCTCGGCTGGCTGCATGGTTGATGTTGATAGCTGCTTTGCAATCGACTTCCAAAGAAGTCTATTACGTAGCCCCTACCTTCCAGCAAGCCAAAGATACCATGTGGGACATGCTCAAGGAAATTGGTGCACCTGTCATTGCCCAAGCCCATGAGAATACGGCAGTCTTAACCCTGGTCAATGGTAGAAAGATTTATCTGAAAGGTTCAGATCGGCCTGAAACCCTACGGGGTGTCGGCCTGTGTTTCCTGGTCCTAGATGAATATGCCTCCATGAAGCCGAACGTCTGGGAGCAAATCTTGATGCCTACCTTGACAGACGTTCAAGGTCGGGCCTTGTTCATTGGTACTCCAGAAGGGAAAAACCATTTTTATGATCTGTATCTTGAAGGAATGGGTAGCCCGGATGAATGGGAATGCTGGTCGTTTAATTCTGTGGACAATCCATTCCTGCCCAAGGGCGAAGTGGAACGAGCCAGGAACCGGATGGGGGAGCAATCCTTCCGGCAAGAGTATGAAGCATCCTTTGAGTCATTCTCTGGCGGTATTTTTAAAGAGGAATGGCTCCTTTATTGTGAACCCGGCGACCCTATGCCTGATGGTGTCCATTATATTGCTGTCGATCTAGCAGGATTTGGTGATTTAAGCAATACCGATGCCAGCAAATTGAAGCGATTGGACCAAACTGCTATTTCTGTGGTCCATGTTTCCCAAAGTCAATGGCGAGTTCGGGAAATTGTCTGCGGACGGTGGAATGTCCGTGAGACTGCAATCAGAATTCTCCGTGCTTCACAACAATATCATGCTATCACAGTAGGAATTGAGCAAGGTTCTCTCAAAAATGCGGTCATGCCCTACCTAGAGGACACAATGCGGAGGTTGAATTGCTACCCTCACATTGAAACCCTGGTCCACGGTGGCCGGAAAAAGACCGAACGGATCGCCTGGGCACTCCAGGGCCGATTCCAGCATGGCAGAGTGGTGCTAGAACAGTCTGGGGACTGGATTCGCACCTTCAAAAATCAGTATATGGACTTCCCAAACCCCATGTCGCATGACGATTTGCTAGATAGTCTAGCATATATTGACCAAATTGCTATTTCAGACTATGGCCAATCAATTGTGACTGAACAATGGGAACCCCTAGACATAACTTCGGGCTATTAAACCATGCCAGTAATCAATACTCCAGAAAAAGAAAAAGAACAGAGTGCCAATTTGCTTGGCTGGCTCCAACCTAAGTTGGAAGCCTGGGAGCAATATCGGGACAATAATTTCAAGGAGAAATGGCACGAATATTACCGCCTCTGGCGTGGTATTTGGGTTGCTGAAGACAAAAATCGCAAATCCGAGCGGAGCCGCTTGATTGCCCCTGCTCTCCAACAGGCTATTGAAGCCTCTGTTTCGGAAATTGAAGAGGCAACCTTTAGCCGTGGTGTCTGGTTTGACATGGTGCCAACCAAAGGGGACTCCGATGATGACGAAATTGGAAAACTCCGTGCCAGATACAAGGAAGATTTGGAACGGGAAGGTGCTGTAGAAAACCTCTGTGAGATTATCCTCAATGCTGCCCTGTATGGGACAGGTATTGGGGAATTATTGGTTGAAGAAAAATTTGAATATCGGATTGTCCAGGAACCTGTTCCAGGGACATTTGCAACCCGTAGGACTGCTATTAAGATTCCTTATTTTTGTGTTCGATTGAATCCAGTTTCACCAAGTAACTTTTTAATAGACCCTTCCGCTACCAGAATCGACACAGGTTTGGGGTGTGCGGTACAGGACGTTATGCCTAAATATCAGGTTGTGAGTCTCATTGAGGATGGGACGTACAACAAAGTAGCACTAGGAACTTTCACTGATGTTGCTGATGGCCGGTCTATTGGGGAACACGATTCTCTGAACGACCAAGACGACAAGACAAAAGTTACCCGGTATTACGGGAAAATCCCTCGTATCTATCTGGATGAAGCCAGCGGTGCCAAGAAAGTGAAAGCTGCCCCGGCAGAGACTGGGGCAGAGGAGGAATACAAAGACCCAGAATGGGAATTGGTAGAGGCAATGGTAATCATCGCTAATGATAGCGTGATCCTGAAAGCTGCGGAGAATCCCTTCTTTATGAAGGATCGCCCAGTGATCGCGTTCCAATGGGATCGCGTGCCGAATCGTTTCCACGGCAGGGGTGTGGCAGAGAAGGGATACAACCCCCAGAAAGCCCTGGATGCGGAGCTACGGGCACGGATTGATGCTCTGGCTCTGATTAGCCATCCTATGGTGGCTATGGACGCCACACGGCTCCCTAGAGGCTCTACGTTCGACGTACACCCTGGGGCGTCTATTCTCACCACAGGCAACCCAAGCGAAGCAATCATGCCATTCAATTTTGGCAATCTGAATCCAGCTACCTTCAACCAATCGGGTGATATGGAACGCATGGTGCAGATGGCTACAGGGGCGATGGACTCTGCTTCTCCAATAGGCCAAAGCCCACGGAATGCTACCTCTGGTGGCATGAGCCAGATGAACGGGGCCATGATCAAACGGGCTAAACGGAATCTATTGAATTTCCAAAATAGTTTCCTGGTTCCTTTCGTTGAGAAAGCTTTCACTCGCTACGTCCAATTTGATCCTAAACGGTATCCAACTACCCAATTGAAATTCACGGCAGTTGGTACTCTCGGCATTATGGCCAGGGAGTTTGAACAGCAGTTGTTTATTCAGCTTCTGTCGGTCACTCCAAAAGAGTCTCCTGTTTTGCCAATCATCATTAAGGGCATTGTGGAGAATTCCAGTATCTCGGCCAGGGATGATTTGCTGGAAATGATTGAAGAAGCCTCTGCCCCAGACCCAGAGAAGCAGCAAATGGAAATGATGCAGAAGCAAATCGAACTGCAATACAAGCAAGCCCAGACGAACTATCTGAATGGGCAGCTACAAGGAATCAAGATGAAGTCCCAGTTGGATGCTATTAAACTCCAGCAGGAACATAGTCCTGATAAACCTGATCCTGAATTGCAGCTAGAGGCACAGAGGATCATGCTGGAGGATATAAACAAAAAAGAAGAATTAGCTCTACAAAGGCTGGATATTCAACAAAAACATCTAGTCGAGCTAGAGAAGTTGGCTCTTCTACGGAAGACCGCAAACCAATCTAAAGAAGGAGAATAAATGGCACTTGTGACAACCATTTATGGAGACATGGAGGAGGAGTTGTTGGTAAAGGAAGTTCTCTACGAGAGTTACCCGAATGTTGAAGTAACTATCACGAGATATACGTTAAATGGGGAAGAGGTTCACCGAAGCCCACATATAAAAATTTTAAAGTGGCCTGATGCCGCGATTGAACAAGGAGTATTAAAAAATGGCTAATTCTCAAGCAATGGCAACCAGTTTCAAGCAAGACCTCCTGAATGGCAAACACGCCTTTGGTTCGTCTGTAGTCCGTGCTTCGACTGCTGCTGATAGTTTTAAAGTGGCATTGTATTTGACCAGTGCCAGCCTGGGGGCGGCTACTGCGGCCTACTCGGCTACTGGTGAGGTCTCTGGTTCCGGCTATACCGCTGGTGGTGTTGGTGTGACTGCCTTTACTGCACCAACTACGTTTGGTACGGCTGCATACACTACGCCTGGAGGTAGCTTCACTTTTAGTGGTGTGACTCTGGAAACTGCCTTTGATGCTGTCCTGCTTTATAACGATACAGCGGCTGGTAAGAATGCGGTGGCAGTGTTCACCTTCGGTTCCCAGACTGTGACTGCGGGTACTCTGCTGTTGGATATGCCTACCAATGACAGCACGAATGCGCTGATCCGCATAGCCTAATTTCCTCCCATTCTTGGGGAGGGTTATCTAGCTGTAGCCCTCTCCCAAATTTATAGAGGAATTTAAATGGCTATCACATTCAATACCAAGACTAGTGCAGTATCGCCTTGGGACCCATCGCCGTATTCTACGGCGTCTGTCACGCCTACGGCGAACGCCCTTCAGCTTTTAGCTGTTGCTGGAGGGGGCAATGCTTCTTATACCCCCTTCCCGATTCCGACTTCGGTAACGGGTTGTGGTCTGACCTGGGTACTGGTCAATTCTGTTAGTTATAAAACCGAGTCTGCACCTTCACCAAAAGCTTCGGTTGCTGTTTATCGGGCGATGGGAGCCAGCCCAACAACTGGGCCTCTTACCATTACCTATTCCGGCAATAAGCCGGATGTGATCACCTGGAGTTTAGTTGAATTCGCAGGAGTGGATACCAGTGGAACCAATGGTTCTGGGGCCGTTCGCCAGTCGGTATCTGGCTTTGATAATACGCCTTGGCCTGTCTCTGGCCTGTCGCTTACCTTAGCTGCTTTAGGTAGCGCAAACAACGCTACCTACGGTGCGTTCCAGTCTGATTGGGATGCAGGAGGGACCTCTGGTCCTGTCACCCTAACTGCTGGTTCTGGCTATTCCATGCTGCATACCAATGGTGCAGATATGGTTTGGAGTGGAACGGAGTGGAAAGCTGCTGGTAGCACTACCGTCAATATCACAGGCTCTCCAACCTCTGGCATGTATGGTGGTGTGGCAGTTGAGATTAAAGCCTTAAGCACGGATGTGCACATAGCCATTACTGGTGTGTCAGGCACTGCCAGTCGGGGCAGTGTGACGAGCAAGCATAAAGCTGCCTTGTCTGGTGCAGAAGCTGTTTCTGCCCTGGGTGATGTGCAAGTCCCAGTAGTGCATGGAGTTGAGGGTGTGGGCCAAGTGGGGAACCTCTCGGTTCGGATCGCAACCTCTCTGCAAGTTACTGGGGTTGAGACTAGTACCGAAGTTGGTTCAGTTGGGGTTACTCGACATGCCGATGTCACGCAAGTTATGGCAACGGCTGATGAAGGTTCCCCTGTTGTTCATAGGAGTGCTGAAGCACAACTTACTGGGGTAGGTGCTACGGGTGGCCTGGGTTCTCTAGGCTTACGGATTCTCCACGATATTATGGAGCCTCCCCCGCCGCCTCCACGACCTAACAACAACGAGACCTCCAGGAAGCTTCTCAAACGTCCTGCTCCGGTTGACTATGCCTTGAATTGGGTATTGAGAACTATAGGTGGTTCAGACAATCCTCTAAATGCTGCGGTTCGAGCATATTACCCAACCATAGATGAAGATGTTCTATCGAATACTGTCACTAACATTATGACAGAAATGAACACCTTCTTAATTATGAAACGGGGTGAGTTGACCAAGAACCTAGTTGTGCAGAAGGAGAAGCAGCTAGTGAAATACTATGCCCTCAAGGCTATCCAGGAACATAACGCAGATGTGGTATTGGATGAAGATACCACTTATAAACCGGGACTATTAAGTTAATGGCTAATTTTCGTAATCCATATGTTCAACCATTTGCAATCAATAGCATTTGGAATACGCCAATCGGGAGTGGGGCAACCTTTGTAGCAGCCAACCTCTCC
>JGI11643J12802_10205468_pt1 | contig 13135 bp, 12 predicted proteins | sample IowConreferecore_FD_12802 | JGI IMG/M metagenome (IMG submission 12802)
AGGCTGCCTTCCATGGTGCCGTCATGGCTTCTCTCTTGGCTGGCCTTCCCCGAGAAAAGAACATTGTATTGGAATCAAAGGATGGCAATGTGCTTATCTCGACCTCAACCAATACCACACTTGTTAAAACCTTCTCTCCGGAAGATTTCCCTTCTATCCCTAAGCTTGAAGGAGTAAAGTCGATCGAAATTTCACCAAAGGCATTGGTGAAAGGTTTCAAATCAGTCGTCTATAGTGCTTCTGTATCGACAGTGAAGCCTGAATTGGCCTCTGTATACGTCTATAAGGACTCAGGAGAGCTGGTATTCGTCTCGACCGACTCTTTCCGCTTGGCAGAGAAGCGGGTCAAGGTGAAGGAATCTATGGACTTCCCGCCGGTTATCATCCCCGCAAAGAATGTAAGTGACATTATTCGTGTACTTGATGGTCTGTCGGATGATGTTCGTGTACATTTCGACAAAAACCAAATCGCTTTCGAAGGAAAGGATGTATACCTTATGTCTCGTGTCATTGATGCAACATTTCCGGACTACAAACAGATCATTCCAAAGATCTTTGTAACCGAAGTTGTTGTTTTGAAGCAGGATCTAGTCGATTCTTTGAAAACTTCGCATGTTTTCAGTGATAAATTTAATCAGGTGAACGTGAAAGCGTTGCCATCCAAGAAGTCTTTCACTATTGCAACCAAGAACAGCGATGTGGGCGAGTATACAAATTCCATTGATTCGTCGGTAACAGGCCAGGATTTGGATATAAACTTCAATCACAAATATCTTTCCGATTGTTTCCAGTCTATCGATGCGGATTCGATATCGATTTCTATCAGCGGGGCAAACAAGCCGCTTGTAATGAGAGGTGTGAGTGATAAATCGTTCACATATTTGGTGATGCCGATGAATCGGTAGTACAAAAAAGGCTTTTTGTTGTGCGTGATACAATCGCCTTAATACATGTTCAATATTGCTGACTATCTGAAGAAATTCGAGAAAATGGGGGATGATCTTGTCCAAGAGCGATCGTCTGTGGCTTTGGCAATAGAAAAAATCTGCGGTATCAAAGACGCACAGTTTAAGGTAAATAAGAGTATTTTGTATATCAATGTTCCTCCGGTGGCTAAATCGGCGATTTACATCAAAAAGAAAGCGCTCCTCGATGAATTAAAGAAGAGCGCTTCCGGAGCGAAGATTTATGATGTCCGCTAGCTACTGATCTAACGCCACGTTCAGATCTACGGTTACTTCGCGCTTGTCGAAGACGGAATCATAACCAATAATCTTGATCCTATTTTGTTCACGCAATCCCGGTAGATCTTTTGGTGAGAAGCGGAAGATGAATGGTTGACGATCTAATGTCTCGACGAATGTGTCATTCACATACAAGGTTGCCTTGGAAAGTTGGTATCGTCCGGACGAACCGACCAGGATCGACAGGGAATCGTTGATGCTGTACGTCTGGGACTGATTAATACCTGTCAGGGAAAGAGAGAATGAATTCGAAGCTGTGTGGACATCGTCGGTCTGTGTCGGTGCCATGGTAGGATCTTGGTCTAGATATCCTTTTTCTTCTGCCCATTTACGTACGGGCGTCTCCCAGCGTTCGAACTGAGAATCGTTCTCAGGATGCTCTGGCTTCGGTCCTAAAGGATTATTCTTGTCGACCCAGTACAAGATATCGTGAACGGATTGAATCGCTACTTCTTTGCGTGTTTCTGGTGGTGTGAATTCGGTTGCGAGTTTACCCGAGACTGTATCGATGGTGTATGTTTCGCCACCTTGCCAAATACCTTTCATAACTGGCTTAAGCGTCAGTGGATCAGGATAGACTGGTGGTACGAAGCGCTGATCCGGCAGGACATCCAAAGCTTGGTGCATGAACGAGCTCCACATTGGCGCGACGATTTGTCCGGCCACTTTTTTAACCATCGGTGCGTTGTTATTGTTGCCTGCCCAAACGCCCATGACCAAGTTTGGTGTATATCCAACTGTCCACGCATCGCGCGAGTCGTTGGTGGTACCCGTTTTTACAGCCACATCGCGGTTGGGGAAGTACAAGACCGAGTTGGGTCCGTAGGCTGGTGTACGTGCGACGTTATCTGAAAGTACGTCTGAAATTTCGCGAGCCACATTTTCCGGCAAGATTTTTGCCGGCTTGCCGTTCGAAGGAAGTTTCACTTCATTACCCTTCGAGTCAAAAACCTGGAGAACTGAACGATAGGGTACATGAGTGCCGTCGTTAGCAAAGGTTCCATAAGCTGACGTCATTTCAAGAAGTGAAATTTCACCCGAGCCAAGTACCAAGGACAGTCCGTACTGGTTCGCATCACCCAAAGATGTGATACCCATGTCTTTGGCAAGAGACAAAGCATCGGATACACCGGCCAGATAGAAAGTCTTAACTGCCGGTACGTTGATCGATTGGGCTAACGCATTGCGCAGCGTAATAGGACCGCGGAACTGATCATCATAGTTACCCGGCATGAAGCATTTTTCCGTTGATTCAGGATCAAGCGGTTTGCCCTCCAGATCGCAGGTGATCGAGAACGAAGTGGGGAGGTCAAAGACCACGGTTTCTGGTGTGTAGCCCTTCTTGAACGCCTCGGCATAGATGATGGGCTTCATAGTCGAGCCAGGCTGGCGATTATGCGCGACTGATACATTGAATTGACCGTCGATATCCTGGTCAAAGTAATCGCGCGAGCCAACCATGGTCATAATATCGCCTGTTTTCGGATCAAGAGCGACCAAGGCGGCATTTTCGGCCTCGAAATCGACTTTGTTTTTAAGCGCAGTTTGTTTAACCAAATCCTCAGCCTTTTCCTGAAGGTCCAAGTCGAGCGTGGTAATAACCTTGTATCCCGCATCTTCCAGATTATCGATGCCCAAGGTTTTTTCTAGATAGTCCTTTACGAAGAAAACGAAATGCGGCGCGCGAATGCCGTAGCTTGACTGCGGCTGGAACAAGACGCGTTCAGATTTAGCTGCATCGTATGTTGGCTTATCGATGAAATGAAGCTCGAGCATCTTTTCAAGAACCAGATTCTTGCGAGTCTCCAATTCTTTAAGGTGTGAACCATACGGAGAATAGTACGTCGATGCTTGCGGAATGGCGGACAAATACGCTGCTTCAGCCAAGGTCACATCTTTTGCAGACTTGCCGAAAAATTGTTGCGACGCTTCTTCGACGCCGTACATAGAACCGCCGTAAGGATTTTCATTGAGATAGCTTGTAAGAATCGCGTCTTTGGAAAGCGCTTTGTCCAATTTCCAGGCCAAGACCCATTCCTTCAGCTTGCGCGAAATATGTTTATCCGTGGTGAGGAGTGTGTTTTTCACCACCTGTTGAGTAATGGTCGAGCCGCCTTGGCTGAATCCACCAGTCTTTATATTTGCGAGCACAGCGCGCAGAAACGAAGAGACCTTGATGCCGTGGTGTTTGTAAAAATCTTCATCCTCGATTGCAACAGTGGCGTTTTTGATGAAAGGCGAAATCTCTTCAGACGACAAAATAGTGCGTTTAACCGTATCGTGAAGATCGTACAGCAAAACTTTGCCCGTTCGATCGTAAATTTTGGTCGATTCAGAGACCACGCGGTTATCGAAAGACGACAAATCGGGTAGTCGGAAGGATGAAATCCAGAATAAAATAAAACCGGCAAAAATACAGGCAAAGACACCGATAATCATGCCGATATCTTTCCAGGTGTGTGCCTTAATGTGACGCCAAAGTCGCGAATGTCGTCGGTGAGAGGAGCTTTTCTTCATATATAACTAGTACGATAGCAGGAAACTGCGACGCATGCTACAGTTTTTGCATGAACGATACGAACAGCGCTGAACAATTCCTTGCGCGTGGCATTGAAGCGGTCTATCCGTCCAAAGAAGCCTTTGTTGAGGCTTTGAAAAAGGGCAAGAAAATCAAAGTATATTTGGGCATTGACCCGACCGGTCCCACTTTGCACATGGGACATGCGATTCCGCTTATGAAATTGTCCCAGTTACAAAAAATGGGGCATGAAGTGACACTTCTTATCGGAGATTTCACAGCGATGATTGGTGACCCGACCGACAAATCGGCCGCACGCAAGCAATTGACTCGCCGCGAAGTCTTGAAAAATTGCCGCTTGTACAAAAAGCAGGCCTCAACCTTCCTTTCGTTTTGGGGCAGAAACCGCGCTAAAGTTGTTTATAACAGCACGTGGCTCGGTCGCATGAAGTTTGCCGATGTTGTAAATCTGGCCTCGAATATGACGGTCCAGCAGATGATCGAGCGAGATATGTTTGAGAAGCGCATCTCTGAAAAGAAACCAATTTTCCTTCACGAATTCTTATATCCTTTGATGCAGGGATATGATTCGGTCGCACTCGACACTGATGGCGAGATCGGCGGCAACGATCAAACTTTCAACATGTTGGCGGGCAGAACCCTTCTTAAATCGTTGCGAGGCAAAGACAAATTCGTCTTTGCGACCAAGCTTTTGGTCGACCCGACGGGTAAAAAGATGGGTAAGACCGAAGGAAATATCGTCGCCTTGTCAGATTCTCCGACAGAAATGTTCGGAAAAGTGATGAGCTGGCCCGACGGCATGATCGTTCCTGGTTTCGAATTGTGTACGCGCGTTTCAAGCGAAGAGATTGCGACTGAAAAAAGTAAACTTGATGGTGGTGCGAATCCGCGAGATTCCAAAGTGAAGCTTGCACATGCCGTTGTGGCGCTGTATCACGGCGACAAGGCAGCTGATGCGGCACGCGATGCATTCTTTAAGGCGTTTTCACAAGGTGGTATGCCGGACGATGCACCAGTGGCAACCGTCGCGAAGGGAAATGCGCTTTCGGAAGCACTCATGTCTACTGGGTTGATCGCATCAAAGACCGAGTGGCGCCGTTTGGTATCGGAAAAAGCGGTGACCGATCTTGCAACGGGCGCAAAGATCGAAAGCTTTGATGCAAAGGCCGAAATGGATATGGATATTAAAGTGGGGAAACACCGTTTTTTGAAAATTAAAGTTAAGTAAATAAAAAACAAGGGTCTTGCGACCCTTGTTTTTTTATTTGTCCATCATTCTTGAAAGTTCTACCTCTCCAAGTGGATGACGGGGAACGTCATCCTGATAAGAAATGCTGGTAATTTATTACCAGCTCTCTTCTTCGGTCATAAAATCATTCAGAGGATCTTCTTCATCGCCCTCCTCGTCGTCTTCACCACCGAAATCGTCGTCTGAATTAAGTTCGCCTTCGTGTTCGTCATCATCTGAAGCGACTTTTTTCGGGCTCGGATCGTCGTCTTCTTCCTTTTCTTCGTCTTCAGTCTCTGAATCAGATGGTGCTCGTTCTTCTCGTTCGTCTTCGCGTGGAACTTCTACTTTTTTATTCTCTTCTTTCTCTGGTTTCTTTCTCGGCATATCGTGATTTTTTCTAAGTGCTTCTATTTGTAACAAATAGTTTTTCCTTTGCAAGCGGGCAATCGTGTGGACAACTGGTTACCCAAAGCGTTCGGTCGCAAGGCAGGTTAATCCGACGGCGATCGCATCGTATTCGTCATCAAAACGGATCTTCTTTTCGATGCGGATAAGTTTCGGCACCATGGCAGTGACAGCGGATTTATCACTTTTTCCATAACCGGTGACGGCAACTTTGATTTCCATAGGGTTGTATTCGTAAATTTTCAGACCGGTGCGCGCCGCTGTATATAAAATGACGCCACGAACTTCAGCTACCTTGATGGCGGTGGTCTGGTTCTTAGAGAAATACAAAGACTCCAGACATAATGCTTCGGGTGTGTACTCTGTGATAACGCGCTCCAATTCGGATCCGATCAGACGGAGGCGTTCTGCGTGGGGAAGGGTTTTGGCCGTCTGAAAACAGTCTGAATATAAAAGTTGCTCCTTTTGCCGCGGTTCTTTTTCCAGGACAGCGATGCCAAGGCGTTCGTATCCGGGATCGATGGCCAAGAGTTTCATGCGGCAATGATAGCAGAAATGACAAAGAAAAAGCCGCCATTTTTTTGACAGCGGCTGTAGACCGAGATTTATGAAGCGAGCTTGAATCCGTTGATGACTTCTACTCCATCCAGAGGAGCAAGTTCGATTCGCGCTTTTTTATTGGGCGCGATTTGAAGCGAACTCATGTATTGATGTTTCATGCTGAGTTCCATCAGCCCTTCATACATGAAGAATGCCCCGTATCCGTTAGATACGCTCTTGCTTGCAAGTGCCGGATAGCGCTTGCTCCACTCAGCATGGACCGCTTCCTCATGGAAGCATATCGAGAAAGCGGGACTCCAACCGACCATGAATGCCGGTAAGTCTATCTGCCATGTCCCGACTCGAGCTTGCTGGTCACGACTCAATTTCTTGAGCACGTTTCCTTGTTCTTGGCCGAAGAACACGAAAGCGAAGGAACCACTAAGCAAAGACAACCTGAATGGCTCCAGCTCATGGCGATCTCCTCCGAGAACCCACGCCCAATTTGAGTCACCGAGCCGTATCGATCGCTCAAAGGTCTTGGGAAGCTCAGCGAGCACAGCTTCATAAGCATCAATGTATGTTGTGAAAACGGGCCAATTCTCCTCATGGTTTCTAGCCGCCGGAAGCAATTCGAGCAGCTTTTCCTGCGGTATGCCCGAACCAACAGTAAGTTCTAAGAGCTTGAGCGTCACCTCTGGTTCGAGCATGAGTATGGTGGCAGGAACTGTCTTCTCGAGCGGGATCGTCTCGCCGGAAATGAACTGGTTCCTGTTGCAGAGAGCGGACTTGAGGTCGTTCGCCTCCTCATTTCTTCCTTCTCGCCGTAGCTGTGCGAGTAGGAGCATCATTGACCTCACAGAGCTATACCACTGATCCAGCTGACGCGCGGTTTCAGTTACGGAACCTGCACCCTTGGTCGCCCTTTCGAGGACGTACTCGAGGTTGAGATGGAATGTGCCACGGCACATTCCAAACGCTTTGTTGCCTGCCAGTCGCATCGCGAGCGGCAGAGTTTCCCTGACTTCAGGCACTGTATTCATAAGATACCCTCTGAAGCGACATCTCATGGAGACATCGATCTGACATTGGAGCCGTTCTCGCGGAGAGCGACTAGACGTTAAAGAACACTTTCACCGTTGTGGCGAAAGTACGTCCGGAGCGAAGATTACTCCTTATTCCACGTTTGTAAACACTTCCTGCACTTCTTCGTTCGCTTCCAATTCTTCGACAAGCTTTTCAAGTATTTCCAGATCCGCGTCTTCAAGCGGCATAGTCGACGTGGGGATCCACGAAGTGCCTTCGCGTTTGAACGCCCATGATGCGCTGCCAGGGGTGGCCAGCTGGAAGCCGTGTTCCGACAAGATGTGCTTTACCTCTTGCGCTGCTTTGTTTTTGCTTGCGGTCAAAGCTTCGATCATCAATGCGCAGCCGCCGGGACCGTACGCTTCATAGGTGATCGATTCCAAGGTTGCACCTGGCTCGCTGGCTTTCTTTACGGCACGCTCGATCACTTCGTTAGTGACGTCTTCGGATTTGGCACGCTCGATGAGTGCGCGCAGGGAAGGAGAGTTCCTGTCTCCTTTAACTTTCTGAGCTTCGGCAGAAATCAGCTTGGAATACTTCGAATACAATTTCGACTTAGCGCCGTCGGTCTTCGCCTTCTTATGTTTTATCTGTGACCATTTATTGTGTCCGGACATGGCTACAATCCTAGATCATTCTTTCTAATATTCAAATGCCCCCACGCTTTTTCTGTCGCTTTGCGGCCGCGCGGGGTGCGCTCGATAAGACCGAGCTGGAGCAGGTAGGGTTCGTGGACTTCTTCAACAGTCGCTTCTTCTTCAGCGAGCGATGCGGCCAAGGTATTCAATCCGACCGGGCCGCCTTTGAACTTGTCGATAAGAGTTTTCAGGAGCTCTCGATCCGATTGAGTAAGGCCCAAGTGATCTATGCCGAGCATGGTAAGTGCGCGGTCGACGATTTCAGGCGTAACGCCAGTTTTTTCCACCTGGGCCAAGTCACGCACGCGTTTCAAGAGAAAGTTCGCGGTACGCGGTGTGAATCGGCTGCGTTCGGCGATCTTTTTTGACGACGCTGGATCGACTTCGAGCTTTAAGAGCTTTGCCGATCGGTGGATGATATCCTGAATTTCTTTCTCTGTATAAAATTCCAACTTGAACGTGCCACCCGAAAAACGCGAACGCAGCGGTGCAGACAGAAGAGCGATGCGCGTCGTTGCGGCAAGCAGAGTAAATGGCGGCAATTCTAACTGAATGGTGCGTGCCGACGGACCTTTGCCGATGACGATGTCGAGCGATCCCGACTCCATGGCAGGGTAGAGGACTTCTTCGATCGCTTTGTTCAGTCGATGAATCTCGTCGATGAACAACATATCGCCGGGCGACAGGTTAGTAAGGATCGACGCCAGGTCGCCGACTTTTTCGATAGCAGGGCCGCTTGTCACTTTCAATTGCGACGCGGTTTCTTTGGCGATAAGGTGCGCCAGGGTCGTTTTACCCAATCCGGGCGGTCCATAAAAAAGCATATGTTCTGGCGGATGTTTGCGTTCAGCGGCTGCACGCAAGAGGATCTTCAAATTTTCTTTAGTTCCTTTCTGTCCTACGTATTCATCCCAGGTTACGGGACGCAGGGTGGTATCCAAAAAGGTCTCGTCGCCAAAAGAGCCCTTGTTTTCGGCCTTTTTTTGCGTATCAGCTTCGTTCTGGCGAGACATACTTGACATTTTAAATGCTTTGTGCTAGCATACCCAATGAGAGTCGGTATTGAAACACCTGCCACATTATCTTCCAGGTCATAAATCTCTAAGCGATCAAACCTTTGGTTTGCTGGCTATCAATCCTGGGACGTTCTGGTTAGACGCCTTGTGCGTCTTTACTGGTGCTATCCCGCGACCTTAGCCTAGCTTTTGATGCACATCACAAAGTATCGCTTAGAGATTCATGCTCTGGAATCTCTCGAAGGGCCTGCGATGTTATGTCGCGGGCCTTTCTCTTTTCATTTCAATCCTTTTGCAATCGTACACCGCTTCTGTAGGCGCGCAAGGTCATTTTTTCAAGGGAGCACGGGCTTGCATGAGAGGCAAATACGTTTTCTGTCGTGATTACGCCGCGCGCTTCGCTCCTGCGGCACCAGATTGCGTCTGCGAGTGCTCTATACGAGTGAGTTCTTGTTGGAATTTCGTGATCTCGTCCTTGTGTCTGTTGTGTTCAAGGTTTGCTTTGGCGAATTCCGCTTCTAGTTTACGCAATTCCGCCGTTTCTTTCGGGCCCAGGGCGTTCAGTGTACTTATTTCTTGTCGTAGTTTCGACAAAGCAATCTCGGCCTGATGCAGGGCCTCTTCTTTTTGCTTCAGTTCCATCTTATGACTTTCGATTTTCGCCTTAAGTACGCCAATCTCTTCTTGATCTTTGCGCATTTCTGCCTCCTCGTGGCTCATCTCGTTACGCAGTTCGTTCAAATGTCCCATCGCCACGTTCTTGTCTTGCATGATTGTTTGATTACTCTTCGATGCTAATAACGCGTTGAAGTTCTTCGATGGACGTTACACCTTTCAATACTTTGATGACACCGTCCTGCGCCATCGACAGAAGTCCTTGTGTCGATGCGGCCTTTTCGATGTCAGCAGCATTGGCGCCGTACTGCAAAGATTTATCAATATCCGGCGTGGTGACAATGCCTTCATAGATACCGACGCGACCCCTATATCCAGTGTTGTTACACTTTGCGCAGCCAACCGGCTCCCATGCCGACGCAGTGTCTGTGGGAATCTGCGTCTTGTCGACAATCAAAGCCAGGGTTTTGTCGACCATTTCTTTCTGTGCTCCCGAGAGGGTGACTTTCTTTTTGCATTCAGGGCAGAGTGTGCGTACCAGGCGCTGTGCTAGGGTCAGATTCACGGCCGACGAAATGATGCGCGGGTTTACGCCCAGATCGATCAGGCGAGGAAAAGAACCGGCTGCGCTGTTGGTGTGAAGGGTAGAGAAGACCAGGTGGCCAGTGAGCGCCGAGTCGACGGCAATAGCCGCCGTTTCGTTATCGCGGATTTCACCCACCATCATTACATCAGGATCCTGGCGCAGGGCAGAACGCAGGCCAAGCGCGAAGGTGTAATTCTTTTCAGGATTCACCTGGGTCTGCACGATGCCGGGCAGGTGGTATTCGATCGGGTCCTCAATAGTAATGATTTTGACGTCCGGCGTATGGATCTTGCGGATAAAGGCATAAAGCGTTGTCGTTTTACCAGAGCCAGTCGGACCGGTGGTCAGTATCATGCCGTTAGGTTTTGCGATCTCTTTCATGATCACAGCCAAAAGCTTTTCGGGGATGCCTAATGATTCCAAAGGAACCTGGATCGATTTCGGGTTAAGAAGACGAAGTACGATCGATTCGGCATACGCGCCGGGGAGGATCGACGTACGGATTTCGATATCAATATCATTCAGTTTCACCGAGAAGCGTCCGTCCTGAGCTTCCGATTTGATGTTGAGCTTCAGTCCCGACAAAAGTTTGATACGCGAAATGAGCAGTCCAAACGTTTCGGTGTCGAATTGGATGATATCGGTAAGAACACCGTCGAGGCGGTAGCGCAGACGCACGTACGATTCTTCTGGTTCGATATGGACGTCCGAGGCATTCATGGCCAGGGCGCCAGATAAAACGATTTCCAAGATCTTCGAAATACGAAAACCCTTTTTCAGTTTCAGGATTTCTTCGATGGCCGCCTTCACTTCAGGGATGGAATGAAGTTTTTCCGTGAAGTCCTTGATATCTTCCGACGAAACGTCCAGTGCACCAGCTTTGGTTTCGGTGGCAAAGGTAAGGTCTGCATAGCGGGACCAGACCTTTTCAAGCGATATCTGCGATGCGATGGCGACCGTCACGTCGTATCCTTTGGCTGTGATGCGATCAAGTGCGATTTTGGTTTTATCGTTTTGGGGCGAAAGGACGGCGACTTTAACGCGTTTGCCTACAAGCGAAAACGGTGCAATTTTTCCTTCTTTCGCTTCGGCCTCCGGAATCAGACGAAGAGCGTCCATGTTGATAGGAACGGGAGCGAGATCCACGTATTCCAAACCCTCGCGCGCGGCGACAATTTGCGCGACGTCTTCTTGTTCCTTTCTGCGGAACTCCTCAAGTTTTTTTTCCTGTCGGTCTTCGTCGAATGAAACAGACATGGCGTAAGTTTACCACGCCCCTGGCACAGCCTCTCGAAAAGTCCGCGTCGGCCCTACTGGGCCGCGCTTCTCTCGGACTCGCGTCCTACGAGGAGGCTTTTCTCGAAGCTGTGCCAGGGGCGTGCTATTCTGTCGGCATGATTTCGAAGAGTGTTGAGGAAACAGGGAAGATCGCGCGGGGTATGGCCGCATCGCTGAAGGCGCAGTCAGCAAGCGCTACGGTTTTGGCACTTTCGGGGGATTTGGGCTCGGGTAAAACAACCTTCACAAAAGCCTTTGCCGCGGCGTACGGCGTACCGGAAGACGATATCACCAGTCCGACGTTCGTCATCATGAAAGGGTATGACGTTGATAAGAACGGGTTCAAGAAGCTTATACATATAGATGCGTACAGACTGGAAAAGCCGGAAGAAGCAGAGCAGATCGGCTGGAAAGCGTTAATTGCTGATCCAAACAACCTGATTCTGGTGGAATGGCCGGAAAAACTTGGTGATTTTCTTCCGAAAGCCGCGAAAAATATTTCATTTCGGTTTGTGGACGATGTCACGAGGCGTGTTGATTTTCAGTAAGAACCTGCTAATCTGCGCTTGGGCGCTCACAAAACCATCAGGATGAAGAACATCCGTGCGAGTAATACGTGGATACCAACTTGGCATGTTAGTAATTTCGGACCAGTTGCGTCGAGGTGAATGCTGCTAAGAGGGTTCGCGGCCTATTAGCTAGTTGGCGGAACGGGGAACAAGTAGCGGCGAGCGAAAAACCTCCGTTTATCCGGGTTCACCCGGGCGGGTAATGGCCCACCAAGGCTATGATGGGTAGCTGATCTGAGAAATGGTCAGCCGAAAGATGGTTATTATATCAATGATTGTGCCCACGGGGTCACGCTATCGATCAGAAATTCTAGATCAGTCGATGGTGTGGCCCCTTTTATGTTTTGTAAATAAAAAGCCCGCCGGAAGGCGGGCTGTAATGTTACGTTTTGCCTGCGGCAACGAGTTTTTGAAACTCGCTTTCGACGACCAAGTCGCGAGAGTCGGTCCGATCGAGGAACACGATACCGTCGAGGTGATCGAGTTCATGCAGAAAAATTTTGGCTAGAAATCCGTCGAATTCCTTCTGATGCCATTGTCCATGGCGATCTAAGTATCCGGCGACGATCTCTTTGCTTCGGGGCACTTGTCCTCGTATGCCGGGAATGCTGAGACAGCCTTCCCATCCTTTGGGGGTCACATCGCTCCAAGTAATAAGGAGGGGGTTGATCATGGCGGTCGGCTCCATCACTGGCGCATACGGATAGCGGGCGCTCGGTCTGGAAGCCATTACGAAGATTCTGAGCGGCTGAAAGACCTGCGGAGCAGAGATGCCGACACCGTCGACTTTATTACAGGTAAAGATCATGTCGTCGATCAGTTCTTGAATTTTCGTATCGTGGACGATCGACTGGTCGACAAATCTGACTTCCGATGCGCGTTCACGAAGTATTGATTCACCAAGCTGGGCGATAGGTAGCACCTTGGGCATAAGTTCTCCTTTTGTTGATGGTTGAATGAGCGACTGAACTTTTTTCACATTACATTTAAGGCAGAGTAGAGTCAAACAAAAAACCGACCGAGCGCAATGCGCGGGTCAGTTGTGAGACTTTAATTTAGACTGGTCGTGGTACAGCTTCGAACTCCGCTGTTGCGAAATACGGTAAACACATAAAGCCTTTAGAAGGGTGGCGCGGGCATTTTCCCCAGGTGGCGGTGACGCCTTCCATTACGTAGCCTTTGTCTCCGAATCTGATACCGAAATCGCCGCTTTCGGCTATTGGGAAAGATATAAGACAACCTTCGATTTGTATCTCGTTTGCGCTATGCTTAGCCCATGTCCGCCTCACATAAACGCCTTGTCCTTCTGGATACTCACGCCATCCTTCACCGGGCCTATCACGCCCTGCCTGATTTCGCGACAGCCGATGGCAAGCCGACGGGCGCTT
>JGI11643J12802_10007337_pt1 | contig 12653 bp, 27 predicted proteins | sample IowConreferecore_FD_12802 | JGI IMG/M metagenome (IMG submission 12802)
GTATGGCTTGTCGCCGCGATCCGCTGGGCATTCGACTAACTGGCCGATTTTCATGGCGAAGTCGCCACGTCCGCAGGCGTCCATGCGAAACCCGCGCCGGTAACGGCCGCTTTCATTTCCGCTTGCAAGGCGTCAAGGCGCGCAATCAGCAAAGCGCGCAATTCATCCGCAGGCAGGGAAAGCTGCTCATCGGTAGCTTCCGGCCAGTTGGCCGCACTGCGCGCTGAATCGAAGTCTCGCGCCTTGCCCTCGCCAACAATCCAGACGGGCTCCCATTCCGTCGTGAAGGTAGCGCCGGGTTTTGCGGCACTATCGAAAAAGGCGCGGCTTGTTACTTCCCGTCCGTCCGCGTCGCGCGTCACAACATGCCAGACGGGAAGCTTCGAACGGCCGTTTACCAGTTGCCGCCGCTCGCCTTCATGCAATCCGCGATGGTCTACGTTCCCCGCCAAATAAACGGTATTCGCTATGTAATGCATCGGGCTATCGGAGCTAGACAGGTGCCAACGGATCAAGGGCGCCAGCTCGGGGAAAGCTTTTGCTATATCGTCGTGACAGCATCCGCCAGCAATCCATGCGCTATCCCCATGCTTGCGTGGATTGCGAATGTCCGCAGTAATGGCGAATGAATTATGTCCGTTGCGGCAACTGTCGTCATAACGAATTTCGGCGCTAATGACGGCCGGCTCGCCATAGCCTGCCAGCGGGCGCGATTCGCTGCGCCACGTTTGCGTAGACCATAGCGTGTCCGACGCGTGCGGCCATGCGTGCGCATTTGCGAATCGGCCCGGAACGCCTAAGACCGTGCCGGCGTGTTCTTGGATTTCGTGACTCATATCTATATCCTCGCGTAATTAAACGGACGTCTAAACGCTTATCCGTATAAACGTTTTAGCGTCCGAAAAAGAAGAGCGCTGCCGCGACTCCGATTTGGATCGCGACCATGGTCAGAAGATACCGGACCCAGAACTGGCGCGCGCTCATGACTGTTCCCCGAAAATAGACGGCGCATTTTCAGCGTTCACCATTTCCCGTTGTCCGAAATAAAAGGAGTGTTCCGGACCGGCCGGCCAATGCATGACCGCAGTACGCGTGGAACGCTTCCGCCATATGTTGCCGTTGCTTGCGAAGAGCGCGCCGCGCGAAACCTGCGAGAATGGAATAGGCGGGCAACGTTTTGCCATGGCCGATGCTGGCGTTTCCATGGTGCCAGCGCTCATTTCGCGCGCTCCTTTGCCAGCGTGTCGCGAATGAATGCCTTGATCCCTGCCAACGTGTCGGCGCGGATGAATCGGCCGGCGCAATAGGACTCATATCGCAGGCCGGCACTATTCCGTGACGCTGGCGTAATGTCGCATCCGCGATAGGTGCGCGGCATGACGGGCTTGTCTTCGTTCACGCCGCAACCTCCCCGCTCAAGTATCGGTCTTCCGCAAGCCGCACCATCCGGCCGCGCTCGCGCAATGCGGCACGCTGCGCAGATTGGCGCTGCGCGTATCGGCGTTCACTGCGGTACAACCAAGCGCCGCGTTCCCCGCTAATGCAGACTTCTGCGCACCATGAACGCCATGCTCGCGAGCAATAATGGTGCGACACGTCCGCGTTACCTATTGCGACCATGGTTTGAACCTTTGCCCATGCTTCGCGCGCCAGCCGTATATAGTTCTTTGCATTCTGCGCGCGCTTGCGTGCCGCGTCCGGATTCAGTTCGGCGGTTCCCGTTAGCATGGTGCGCGCGCGCTCAAGACAGTCACGCGCGAAGACGACGAAACCGGCCGCAACTAGAGTGTTGTTCATGAATTACTCCTTGCCGCGCAGCACCGGCCGCGCTTTGCTGTAAAGATCGTCTGCCGCGTCGATGTCATCATTTGCAGCGTCAAGGGCGCACTGATTCGCGTCACAGAAGTCATGCATATGACAAACATGTGCGTTCGGCTCTTGCATGTTCGCGACCATGGCGGCGGCAAAGTCGGCGAGACTCATGGAATCCTGCAGTGCGCAGATGAACGCGTGCACGTCGGCCGGAATGTCGAATTCATCGGGGAACTCGCTGATTGCCCACGCATACAAAATGGGCTCAAGTTCGGCCAGCGTTTTAGCGCGGTATTCTTCGCGATAGAGCAAAAGGTAAAACGTGCCGTCGTCTTCGCTTTCAATGTAACAGTCACCCGCATACACGAAACCCGCACGCGGCGACTTGTCGAAATACTCTGTTCCGAAACGTGCGCCCAGATCGGCGCATGCTTCCCGTGCTGCAATGAAGTCGACTAGGGTTTTCATACGTTGAAAAACCGGGCGATGGCGTGAGCAATCGGAAGAGCGATTACGGCGCAGACTGCAAGGATGGCGAGAATCATAGCGGCAACTCCTAAGCGGTTCGGGTTTGTACGGATGTAGATGCTAGACGCGTGCCAAGCATGCGACCTTGGTGAAATTAATTTCAATCTTTTTTCGTCCATCCGAAACCCGTTAATTAATTGTTGCCGATGGCCGGCGCCTACCTGGGCGGCTAACCGCGCCGCTAAACGGTAATGATTCGCATCCGCATTCCAGGTATTTCCGGGCTACCGAATACCCAGGTCCAGGACGGACCAGGCGCACCTATGCCAGGGCAATAACCAGGCGGAGGGGTCGCGATAGAAACCGATTTCCGTTCGGTACTTTGGAACCTTGAACGCAGATATAAATTTTTCCAGGGAAAAATCCTGAAATGTTTTTCCAGGAATTGCCAAAATCCCAGGATTCCAGGTCGACGTTTCGAAATCTTTTTGGACGTCTAAACGCATAAACGTTTTAGCGTTTAGACGTCCATAGGGGCAGCCCGGAATTCGAACTTCTCGTCCTTACTTTGGACGCCCATGCGCAGATGAAATTTTTCCGGCCGGTAGTCCAAAACATATTTTCCGTGTCCCTGCAGGCCCTCATAAATACCCGCGTCACGGCTTACGTAAGTCCTTGATAGTGCGTATGTTCGCGAGGACGGAACGGAAAACTGTGGACAAGAAAAGAAAAACGCCATATTGTGTCCACGAACGGCGCTGCTATGCGGTTTGCCGGTTCCGAGAAATTCAACTTCACAGGGGACATACGCACATGCATCTGACGCAACCGCAACGCGACCTTCTTGCCGTCATGCAACGCCACCCTCACGGCATGCTGTTTGATCGTGATCTGGTGCCAAATCAACGTGCGGTCATGACGAATCTCCTCAAGAAGGGGGCCGTGATCAAGATGCTTGAAATCCCTCCTCGCATGCATTCCCGTCCTCAGGTGTGTTTCGTAGTTGTCGACTCCCAAGCGCCGCGACGGGTATTCCCAGCTTCCGCTGCCGCATCGGGGGACAGCCCGCAAGACCGCGCCGCCGAGTTGATACGTATCGCACTCGCCGATGTTCTGCGTGGCGATCGTGTCGATGCCCTGGATAGCCTGCGCATGGCAACGAACGTAATCCGTGGGTCGATGCCGCAGAATCAACCTCGTTTGATGCCTGATGTTGATAAGGAACAACTGAGAGTTCTTTCCGAATTCACGGATTACGTGAGACACCGTGTTAAGACAGCACGGCGATTGGGGCTCGATATTATTTGCGCGGAGCCGCATATCCGCTGCAACGTTCCACTCGCAAGCGACGTTACCGGCCAGATGCAACTGGAAGCCAGTTTCGATATTCACATTCAGAAGAAAGACGCATGACCCATAAGCCCCCCGTCGACGAACTCGGTCTTCCGATCAAGCGGCCACGCGGCCGTCCGATCAATCCCGAGAAGTTCAAAGGCACCTACCGCGTCAAGGCATACAAGCGCAAACGCGGGAGCTGGCCGGATCGCATCGAGAACATGCGTGTCGGCGATGCGGCGTCCAACAGTCAGCATTTCACGGCGGATAAATACGACCAGCGTGTCGCTCAAGCATGGTTCGAAAAAGAGTCCCATGCCATTCGCAAGGCGACGATGCGCGTGCGCCAACAGAAGCCAGAATACCGATTGCGCACCTTCGAAATCACGCGCAGCAAAACGGACGCGGCGCAGTTCGCCACGATCATCACCATCACGCTCACGAGGTTGTCATGAAATTCTGCAACGAGAAATACGAAATCACCCGTAGCCCCGAAGGCGTATTGCAGGCCACGACGACTGACCCAGATAATCTATTCGTCGGCGGAGAACTTATTGGAGCCATGTACGACCGCATCATCACCCTGGAAGCCAAGCTAAATGGCCTTCCGGAACAGAAGGCTGAACAGCCATGAAGGCACATCAGGTCAAGGAATGCGGGTATTACTGGGGGACGAGTCCCGCGAAGACGGACACGACAATTTTCCGCGTCACTGCCCCTACGGAAGGTTACGCGGATGGCTCGGCGCGTCTATATCTGAACAATTTCTACGGCCAGGAAGGCGGCAGCGCTTCCATGGTCTGGGACGGCTGGACGTTCAGCGGCCCGCTCGGTAAGCCGGCCATTGCAGGCGGCGGGGAGAAAGCCCCGAATCAAACATCGCCGTGGGAACAGTTGATCGAGCTGTGCGGCTATACGCAAAACGGCAGCGACACAACGGTCAAACTTTTTGAAGACGACGCGACGCACGACAAATTCATCTGCGTCGGTAACAAAACATACTGGGGTTCCTCTTTTAACGCTGCTTTGCGTGCGGCTGTTTCGGGGGATACCTCACACTGCTTCACGTCGCCCAGCAAACCGGCTGAACCTGCAGTCAAGAAAGGATGCCACTGCGCGACGTGTACTTGCTCCCCCGACATGACGCCTTCCGTGCGTTTCGATATGTCCGCTGCAAGCAAAGAAGGGCACGTCCGGAATTGCCTGATTCAAATGGGCTGGAAGCCGCCGGGTTCCTCTGTCGAAATCGTCCATATCCCGACAGAGGAAGAAGTCGAAGAATGCCTCAGCCGCAAACACGAAACGCTCCATTCCATCATGGAGACCAATGCGTGGCGTGCCGCACTCATCGGCCTTTGCGTCGCAACCAGGGAAGCGGACGTATCGACTCCGGAGAAAGCGGCGGCGAATATTCGGCAACGCTTGCAGAATCCCTACGACAAGCCGAGGAAGACGGAAATCACTGAAAGCTCGATGGCTCCCATTCCAGCTAACGTGTATTGGAATGCCGAGCATGAAAATTTCTACGGCATGTTCACCCGTCAGGGTATGGGTCAAGAATTCTTCGATACGTGGTTTCCACGGCGGGATGAGTTTCCGAAAAACGGGAAGAAATGACCATGGCTAAATTCATTGCGTTCTACATGGTGCAGGGCACTAGCCTGCCGTTCATCGGCCTGCCTTTCCAGGTCGGCTCTTCATCTGATCCTGACAGTTACATGAGAGATGACATAGTGAGGATCGCTGAAATAATGGCGCCTAATGGCTTTACCTATGTAGACGTCGAACCTGCCTACGACCAATAGGAAAATTCAGTATGTCCTACGACAAAGATTATTCGGATATCAAGGCTTCCCTGTTGACGAAGCGTAGTGTCGACGGAAAGGAGCGTACCGTTGCTTTCGCTCCTGAACTCGGTATGCCTTACGGAAGAGACGTGTTCGATACGACCGCCATAAGCGATACCGAAAGAAGGTTTTTCGTCATTGACAATCCGCGAATGAATCCCGATATTTACTCGGCGTTAACCGGCTCCCTCAAATTGAATTTCAATTTCGAAGTTTCTCCGGCATTCGACCGTCTTGCCGACGAACTAAAGAAGGCGGCATCAGCCATGAGGGCATTCGCGCCGATCGTCGATGGGATCAACCAGGCGCACAGCTTCCCTTCCAAGAAATTCGATCCCACGGCATTACCGGGTGCCCGTCGTTTCGGCAAGCGTTGGAACGCACCGGGCGGGATCAAGAAATGACCCGTCGTGAGTGCGACTTCATCCGCCCCAAGACCCACGAATTCTGCATGCGCGAAACCGATGGCGCATGGAGCAAAACCTGGTGGCAATGTTCTACGATCATGGCGAAAGCCTTACGTGCCGGTGATCCTGGTGTGCGCAAATTCCAGATTCGCGAAATCCCTCCTACGTCCGAAGAGAATCCGACATGAATAACGAAAACACGAAAGCCGCCGTATGGTTAATCACCCGGATATTCGAAGGGAGCCTCGTCTATTACACGAGCAATAGTTCTTTGTATTCCGGTTCGTTCAAATGGTCGAAAGACCCACATAAGGCCCATCAATTCGATACTCGGGAAGAGGCGGAATTGCATGCGAAGATGCATTCGATTACGGACTTCTATGTAATAGACGGAATGCAAAAAGGTCCGGACGAAGAAGACGGACCGTGGACCGAAGGACGGGCTGAACGTTCTGGGTTAGTGGACCAAACGGCGCAGGTGGATACTACTCCGCACTGCGCCGGGCACGCGTCATTTGAATACGACTGTATCGACTGTTCAGATGCCGGTGAGCGCATGCGCAGAGCCACTGCCGACCCTCTGCAGGAAAACGATACCCCACTGCAGAGCCGTCGTGCATTCGTTAGATCGTGGCGCTTGGAATTTTTTGGTGGCGGACACGATCTGATAGCGAACCGCAATACGGTGCGCCGTTTCATCAGCATTATCGACGACCTAACTGCCAAGGCTCGCGCAGTGCCGAACGACGACGAACTCGCAGCGGTAAAGAACGCCAGCCGGTACGCCGAATTTCGGCAACTCGCATGTTCAGCGACATGGGAAGAAAAGGAATCCAGCGGCAACGTGTTCGCGAGCAAACTCGACGGCATGGAACATCCGACTCATGAGGAATTCGATGCCGCGTTTGATGCCGCCGTTTCTTCCATCGCTCGGAAGGAAAAAGTCGCGCCCTCTCTCGACGCGTCGATCGAAAACGATAGCGAACCGAAGTCGAAATTTCCAATGACCTATACGCAGGTATATCAATGGATTGACGCATGCAATAGCGAATCAGCGCGTCAGGTCTTGCGTGACTACCTTCGCCTCCGTCAAATCGACCTCAATAACAGGAAGCCCAGGAAAGATACGCTAATGCTCGATTGGCTCGCATTGCACCCGCGCGGCGCACAGATCGTCATCGACGGTAAAACGCAGGACTGCATATTCTGGGGAATTTCCAGCGCTCCGAACAATACGCTTCGTGAGGCCATCATCGCCGCCATGGACGCAGGCAAGTCGTCATGATGGATGATCGCGAAAAACTCGCCCGAACCCTCGTCAGAATCTCCGGCAACGATCCGGATCAACTCGTGCCGCTGCAGCCGGGGGAGCTGACTCCGCTATGGGAGATAGCCGCGCGTTCGCTGGACAAATTGCCAGCGGCCTCCTTGCGCACGATGCTTGATCGGCAAGCCCGCGCGACCGGCAAAGAAACGCTCTCGGTATCAGGGTTCCGGAGAGCCTTCCTCGCCTTCAAACAGGCACTCCGGGGCGGCTGGATTTCGCCACGGGACGATCTTCCGCCGCGTTCGAAAGACGAGGATAGCGCGCTCTCCGAACCAGTCTTGGTCAAGCACTACGGCAGAGTAGAGGAGGCCCGGTTACTCTACGGCACGCCTGTCGGTTCGCACCGATGGATATTCGGCCCGCAAGAATTCGCCCATGTCCTGGATATCCAGGGATGGAAACACATCAAGAACAAGGACACCCCATGAACCGCACCGTCCGCACGCTCTCCTTTCTCATCGCCGCGCTACTTCTCTTGCCAGTTCTCTACGTCGTTTGTTTCCATTTCGGATGGGGCAACCCCCTGCATTCGATCCGTTGGATCGTCGGCTGCTATATCGCATCTCTCGTCTATGCCGTTGCACAGGCGGTCACGTTGTATTTCCTGCCAAGTAAAAACCGCAAGACGATTGCCGCGCTGACGCTGATGTATTACCTGTGGATGTTCACACTATCTTGTACGGCCATTATCTTCGGATGGGACATGCACCCGAAGTCCTGGACCGTGATCGTTCTGTGCTACTGCCTGGCGGCGTTCCTTCCGCCGTTCTCCGAGATAAGCCGGCAGTTGTTTTTCTGGCAAGAACGATCCGAGAAAGCCAGCGATCAGATCGACGTCCTGACGCGTCAACGCGATAACCTGCAAGTGAAATACGAAGCACTCCGACGCGCCGCCGAAGACACGCGCCGCAATACGCCGGAATCTTCCTACCGGCATCTGGCATCCGCCTTGAAGTTCGTGGACTCATTGGAGACAGGGGAATGAGCTTGGCCACCGTGCTTTCTATCGTGTTCCTGTGTTTCGTCATTTCTGGCTACATAATCTATTTGGTCTGGGTGGATGCGCCAAAAGAAGTCGCACCCGAAATCCTGGAATACCGAAACCGGGTCTTGAAGTTCATGAGCGAAACGTCGGGGGACGCTTACCGGGAACTCGCCGCGACGTTCGAAACCCCCATACCCATGGTGCTGTTCTGTCCGGGGTGCGGCGCCCAGCATATCGACGAGCCTGACGAGGATGCCGGGACCTATTCGGACGGCCGCGAAACGAAGTGGGCGAACCCGCCGCATCGAAGCCACCTATGCCAATACTGCCGTTGTGTGTGGCGCCCTGCAGATGTTCCGACGATCGGCGTACAGAGCATCAAGACGAGGGGGCAAAAGGATTGGCCTTTTCCCTACAAACGCATTGTTACGTGAATTAATTGTTGCACCGTCTATAATTCCGTGATACATAGAATTCCGTTGCACTAAATCCACTGCCAGGGGCACCCATGAAACAGGCTTACGGAAAAGCGCGTCGTCCGACGCGAGGAACGCTTTCGTTCATTCGCGAAATCAACACGATCATCGACGAATACCTCATCCAGGGATACGTCTTGACCGTCCGCCAGTTGTACTACCAGCTCGTGGCGCGCGGTGCGATCCCGAACAACCAGGCGGAATACAAGCGGACGGCAAATATCGTGTCCGAAGGGCGACTGGCCGGTCTGATTGACTGGGACGCCATCGAAGACCGCACGCGTGCTTTCCTCACGAACAGCCGGTGGGATAGCCCGAAACAAATCCTGCAGAGCGCCGCTGACGGCTTTCACATGGATATGTGGGCCACCCAGCCGTGCCGAGTGTTCTTAATCGTCGAGAAAGAGGCCCTGCAAGGCGTTTTCAGCCGCATATGCGCCCAGTACGACGTCCCGCAGCTCGCGGCGCGTGGTTACCCCTCTATCTCGGTCGTGCGGGAATTCGCCGAAGGCCCGTTGTCGGATGCCGCGATCAACAAAAGCGCACACATCCTGCATTTCGGCGATCACGATCCCAGCGGTATCGACATGAGCCGCGACCTGATTGATCGGCTGACCTTAATCCTGGGTCACGATCATTTCGACTTCACGCGTTGCGCGTTGAACATGGACCAGGTTCGCGAAGTCAAGCCGCCCGAGAACCCCGCGAAGTCGACCGATAGCCGGTTCAGTGGCTACGCGAAGAAATTCGGCACGTCGTCATGGGAACTCGACGCCTTGCCGCCGCAGTATTTGAACAACCTGGTCAAGACGCACGTCGACAAGCTGATCAACAAGAAGGCATGGAAAGCGCGCCTGGAAGAAATTCAGGGGCATAAGGATTCCATCGCCAAGATCGCAGCCAGCTACGGGAGAAAGAAATGAAGTATGCCGACCTCTGCCATTGCGCCGTCTGCACGGTAGCGCAGAAATACCAGGACGCCGGAGTCGATAATCAGATCATCAACGGCTTCATGGAACTGGCGGCGAAACGTGCGCTGGACCCTTTCCGTAAACAGATCGAATCCGCCAATGCGATCATCTTGGAAGAGGTACTTTCGGAACACGTTATCGCGATGCGCGCGGCCAATGACATGCTCAGCAAAGGCATGCTCACCATGAGGGAATTCGTCGAGACCGCCGCTGGCCCTACAGACGAGAAAAAGGTTTTCTGGGATCGCGTTATGCAGCATGCCAAAACGATGAAGGCCAATTGATCCCATGACCCGGTACTGGTATGCCCCCTTGCGCCGCAAAGGTCCGAACTTATTCACGACTCCGGGCATGTCCGATCCACGGAACAAGACCGATATGTTTCATCCGTCGTCCCTGCTCTATATCGGGGAGCTGACGGCAGAGTCCTACCATAAAATCAAGCGCAACCTCGATGCCGAGAATGAGGTACTGGACGAACTCGGTCTCCCGACTGCCGTCGATGAGCTGGGGCTCCCCCTATGAAGAAGTGGCTCATTGGTTGCGAACAATCTGGCGTAGTGACTGCGGCGTTTAGGGCACGAGGGCATGAAGCATACAGTTGCGATCTTCTTCCGGCTGATCCTGCGCATCCGTGTCCTGAGTTCCATCTTCAAATGGACGTCCGGAAGGCTTTACGGCTAAAAGCGTGGGACGGTTTTATCGTCCATCCGAATTGCCAATACCTCTGCAGCTCGGGGTTGCACTGGAACAAACGAATCCCCGGTCGACAGGAAGAGACGGAAGCGGCTTTGGTCTTCGTGCAGGAAATGCTCGATGCTCCGGTGAAGTTCATTGCATTGGAGAACCCTCGCGGGTGCATTGGTACGCGGATTCGCCCGTCGACTCAGATGATCCAGCCGCATCAGTTCGGAGATGATGCCAGCAAAGAGACGCATCTATGGCTCAAGAACCTCCCCCCCCTTTCTCCGACCAAAATGGTTCCCGGTCGGCGCGTCACCCTCCCCAACGGCAAAACGGTTTCTCGATGGGCCAACCAAACGGATAGCGGGCAAAACAGGCTAGGCCCTTCCGAAGACCGATGGAAACTGCGATCAAGGACCTACGATGGAATCGCTGATGCTTTCGCGGATCAATGGGGCCATCTGAATTTCACCGACGAACTAGGAATTCCACTGTGACCAACGTGACATTTCGCCAGATCAAATACACCGCCAAGCGCAAGGTTCGTTGCCCGGTTTGCGGCTTGCCCAAAACCCAGCAAAAGACCTTCATCTGCACAGTCAACCCGTTCAACACGAACGAAGATGGCTCAGTCAAAAATCCGACCGAAGTTCGCGATCAGGCGAAAGCCCAAGCGACGACCTGGCAGGAGGACAAGACAGGCGAATACACTTGCAATAAATGCATCGGACCGTGACCCATGAATACCCTCTTGTTGGTTCTTGGAATTGCTGCATATCTCGCTCTCGGCGTCGCCGTGGTCTATTTCGTTCTGTGTCTTGACCGACGCCCGAAAATCGGCGCGACCGTTCCTCTCGCCCCAGCGGCAACGCCTTCATTCCAGGTTTCCGAAAAATCGGATCGTCCGAATTTCTTGGTCATGGCGCGTTTCTACAAGACGCATCAAGGCGGAACGTTGATGGAATATGTTCGCGTATCCGATAGCCGTTTCAATGAAAAAGGCGACCTCCTCGTTTCACTGGACTACTGGCCGTCCGTGGCTCCATCCGCTTGGGACGAAGAGGCCATGGGAAACTTCCGTTCGAAGCTGCGCGGCTACATGCTGGCGAACGGTCGCGGCGTATCGCACCTGGACGCATTACTTGATTGCGCAGAATACGCTGCGCGCGAAACCCTGCACCCCCTCGCCACTATGGAGATTCCCGATGGCAACCGTTGATGCCCCGCGACCGCTGACCAAAAGCGAAACCCTGCAAGTGAAAGCAGAACTGGCGGTGAACATCTGGCTGGACGTGTTTATCCCCAACCTCAAGAAAGCGCACAAGGCAGTCAACATGCGCGACATTGGGCCGGGTCGACAGACCATGTTGGCGATGACGCCGAACCGCTTCACGACGGAATTCCGCGCGCTGCATTACGGCACGACGGAATCTATCAAATGCCGCATGCGCGACGCCGGATGCCTGACGTCGTTCCACTTCAAAATTGCCTGATGGACATGATCCTCCAACAGCTATTCGGGAAACACGCCATGTCTCGTTACCCCAAGCCCGCCGCACGTAAGTACGCTTCCATCTCGGAATACCGGGGATACTCGGTGGCGTTGTATCGCAGTCCGAACGGACCGGCTTTCACTTACGGGGATATCCCGCTCTACGACCTCTACTTCATCATCGACGACATGGGGGATATCGTGTTGCCGGTGGATATCCCGTTCGCATCGCCATTCGAAGCGTGCATGGCTATCGACTTGTTCCACTACCTGGATTCGAATCCCCGGTGGAAACTCGCCAACCCGACTGACTCCATCTGGGAATACTTGGTCGAGAACAAGTGCATGGAGCGCAACGTCTATCAGGTCATGGATATGTTGCGGAACCTGAAATTGGCGATGCAGGAATTCAATCCTGATCCTGATTTCGGGGACGATCCGATGGAGTTCATGAAGAACCAGGTCGCCTCCATCGACAAGATTCTTCATCAAATTCCCGGCTGGCGGAATATCCAAAACTACGATATTCCGGATTAACGAAATAATTGTTGCACGTCGAAACAAATCGTGAGATAAAGTCCACGGCATATCGCCAAACCACTGCAAAGAGGAACGAACAATGGCAACCGCCAAGAAGACCAAGATCAAGAAACCTGCCGTCAAGCGCGTATCGACGGCCCAGTTGGCGGCGGAAGCCGCAGCAAAAAAGTCCGTCAAGGCTGGGGTGGAAACCGCGAAATCCGCTGTCGTGTCCGATGGTGCGAACGCCGGCAAGCGCAAGCCCGGTCGTCCGCCCGGTAGCGGCAAGGGCAAGCCGGGTCGCAAGCCCGGCCAGAAGTCGGCGGGCCG
>JGI11643J12802_10176460_pt1 | contig 12629 bp, 11 predicted proteins | sample IowConreferecore_FD_12802 | JGI IMG/M metagenome (IMG submission 12802)
GCCGAAGAAAGAGGCCGCGAAAAAGCCCGCCGCTCGGCTCGTCAAGAAGAAAGGGGCAGCGAAATGACTGAAGCTGGTTTAGCAATAGTTCGAAGAGTCGTTCTGTGCGTCGGACTGCTGATTGGGACGCTGCTGTTTATATATCCGCATTGGAGTCGATTTTACTCAGTGGACGAAGGAGTCACATTTGTCTCGCATGACATCGGCCGGAATTTTATCACGGGTTCGCCCTTACCCATTCCCAGTCCGGACGCGTCCTCATGGGTGGAAGACAAGAAACCCGTCCGTATTTACCGTGTTCGGCAATTTGCGGAAGTCGCGATCGCGCTGCTGTTCACGTTCGGGTTGATGCGCGCGCTAAGGCTAAAGAAGCCCGAAGGAGACTGAAGCGGAATTGTCCGCAATAAAGCGGGTAAATAAGAAGGCGAAGTGATGACCGACGCGAGCCTACCCGTGAAGAAGAAAGGAGCGCGGACGAAAATGACCTGGAGTATTAGCTGGGTAGTAAACCTGGGCGCGGTCGCAAGGGTAATCATCGCAATAATCGTCGTCGCCCTTGCTTATCTCGTCTACAAGGAGTCGAAGAAGGGAAGCGCGAAATGATCACCTTTCGGACTCCATATTAAACCGAAAAACAAGAAAGGAAATTACAACCATGGCATTGGGATTAGGTGAATTACTGCTCTTTACGATCCTCTTGGGCCTGGCTATATATTTTTTCGTGAACAGGAGAACTAAAAAGACGAAGTAAGAACCGACGAAGCCGACACCCAAGCAGGGAAGGCCGACATAGCCAGGCTAAAAAGTCGGGATCAGGGAAGTGACCGGGGAGTGAAAGGTATGCGGTAGGAGTCGTTCGTCGGTCTCAAGTGAGGACGAATTCTTTTCTCCAGTTCCGGAGCATAAGCCTGAACCCACCGATAAATCGTCGTGTGATCGAGCGAGAGACCACGTTCATTCATCATTTCTTCGAGGTCGCGATAACTGAGGGCGTAGCGTAAATACCAGCGCACGCAGAGGAGGATGATCTCAGATTGATAGTGTCGCCATTTGAACGGATCGGATTTGGTCGGAGCAGCCCCCAATGATAATAGAATTGGGCCAGTCTACCAGCATTCAGGACCAGATTTCTGGTTTATTTGCAACAGAACCTAATTTTCGATCACCATTTTCAAATCTCGGTGATTGAGCTAACATTTCGCCGGCCGGGTGGCGAGAATCTATAATCCACTGAAAATAAGTCTCAGTATGCATGTCCCTTATCGATTGGGTGAACCCAGATGCCTGAAAAAATGGAGATGACACAGGAGGCATTTGATCGGCTTCTGGCCTGGCTCCATCCCGACCGCAATCTGGCCGGCGAAAAATACGAGGTCATTCGCCGAGGTCTGACTCAGTTTTTTGAGCGGCGTGGGTGTCTCGAACCCGCCGATTTGGCGGATAAAACAATCGACAGAGTAATCAAAAAGCTTCCTGAAATATATGATCAGTATACCGGCGAGCAGGCAAAATACTTTTACGGAGCCGCCCGTCATATCCACCAAGAGTACTTCAGTAGACCTCATATCATCCCTCCTGCTGCCGAACCCGATGATTCCATCATTCATGAAATGAAAGATCAATGTCGCCAGCGGTGTTTAGCCAAACTCTCAGATGACGACAGGCTGCTGATTACCGAATATTACCTGAAAGAGAAGCAAGAAAAGATCTGGCACCGCCGCAAATTGTCCATTCAACATAAAATTACCAGTAATGCTCTGACAGTGAGGGCCTTTCGAATCAGATCAGCCCTGAATAGATGTTTGGAAGAGTGTCTACAATTACTTTCCGATTCAGATGTAATAAATCAACTGCGGCGCTCATACGATAATGAGTGAGGCGATGACCGTGTGACCCGTTATGAACGACGTGCAAGAAAACGAAAACCCATTCTATCGTTTTTTGCTGGAAGACCTGTCGCCTATTGAACAGGAGCGGATTGAAATCCGATTGCTTGAAGATCTCGAGTCCCAAGAACTGATTCAAGCCGCGGAATTCGATTTGATTGATGATTACATTCAGGGAGATTTAACTGCCGAGGATGTCCGGAGATTCGAGCGGGTTTTTCTGAACTCTCCCGCGCGACGGCGCAAACTCGCAACGGCGCGTATTCTCACGAATTCAAACGCCGAGGTCGCTGAAGCAACTCCATCGGGCAAGATTATTGACCTGCCGCAACCGACATCTGGCAGGCGTCCAAAAAACATGCCCGCCTGGCGGTCGGCTGGTCGCCTGGCTGCGGCCGCCCTGCTGCTTGCAGGAGTCGGAGTGACCGGCTGGCGCGTCTTTCTGCCCTGGTGGCAAGTTCGACAGGGGGTGGCCATGCTGAACGAAGCTTATAGCCAGGGGCGTCCGATTGAAGGTCGCCTTTCAGGGTTCCGATATGCCTCCCGGGAAAAAGATCGCAGCGGTATTGAGCGACTAACTGACTATACGTTGCGCGATCAGGCCAGTCTAACATTGCTTGGCGTAGCCAGAACGCATCCCAACGCCCGGACCTATCAAGCCCTAGGCAGCAGCTATCTACTAAAACGCGAGATCAAGGAAGCGATCGATCAGTTCAATAAGGCGCTCACATCCGATCCATCCAACGCGCGCATTCATAATGATCTAGGCGCGGCATTAATGGAGCTTGCCGTCGATAAACAACGGCAACTCGACTCGCTAAAAGAGAAAGAGACTCAAGCTACCGAGCAACTCCCTGGCGAAATACTTTCAGACCTGAGCCTGGCGAATGAACATTTTTCGCAAGCGATGCAACAGGACAGCCGGTTGGCTGAAGCGCTGTTTAACCAGGCAGTATGCCTGGAGCATCTGGGGCTGATCGCCCAGGCGTTGGAGAGGTGGGAAAGCTATCTTCGACTGGATCCCGAAAGCGAGTGGGCTACAGAAGCCAGAGAAAGGATAGAGGCGCTGAAAAAACAGAAAGATAAGACTTTTTTTGATATAAGCAAGATTTTTCAAAATTTCCTCGCCGCATATGACTCAGGTGATCAGGAAAGCATCTGGCAGTCGTTCATATTGGGAAGTCAGGATAAAGGCAACATCATCACAGAACTTTTGCTCAATCGGTATCTGGAACTGTTTGCTCGAGGGCGGCGCGCTGAGGCGCAAAATAAGCTTGGTATGATTATCACGGCGGGGAGAATCGAAGCTCATAAGAGCGGTGACCTATATACCCGCGATCTGGCGGCTTTTTACCAAACGACCAGCTCCGAACAAGCAATCCTTCTGTTATCCGCTCACCGGATTATCGAGGAAGCGCGTGAGCAGAACAAAAAGTCGAAGCCGGAAGCGCTCGGCCTTTATCGGCAAGCGAGACAACTGTTCGTCCGCGCCGGGAGTGGCTGTGAAGTCGCGTTAGTGGATTTGATGATCGGAACATTTTACGCGCGTTCTGCGAAGTATCAATCAGCGGCGACAATTGCAGAGGCGCTCGCTCATTATGCAAAAGAAAAAAGTTATCTATGGCTCCTCGCCCATTCCCACATTTTGATTGCCGATCTTAACACTAGTCAGAATAGACCGGCCCAAGGGGTTGAATACGGTAAACTCGCCCTGTCAATCGCAGAACGGAAACAGGATTGGAACGAAAAGATCGGCCTCCTCGGGCAACTGGCCTCCGCATATCGACTCCTCGGCGCTAACGAAGAATCGATGAATTATGCTCGCCGGGCGCTTAACCTTGCCTGCATCTACCCGGTCGACCCGGCAATACTATGGCTGATTTACAGGGTGTCGGCTACTGCCACCAGTGACTTTTCCAGGCTCTTCACTTCCGCGGCCTTTGAAAAGCAAGCGCTCCTTCTGGCCATCGACATGAAACGTCCGCTCCAAATATCGCGATCCTACGGGGTTCTGAGCGAAATCTACGGAAAGTTGAAAAATTATCAAGATGCGACCATCTTGGCCAGAAAAGATCTGGAAATAGGCGATCAATATGGCGACAGCCCGACGGGATTGAACATCAAGGCTCATGCGCTGCTCAGGCTTGGACATTTATATCGAGAGACTGGCAGCCTGAATGAGTCGCTCAATGCGTATGATGACTGCCTCCGAATCACAGAATCGGCGGGGCTGTTTGTCGAGAGATTGAATGTTCACCGTGGCCGACTCATGGTTTATCTGGAGCAGCGCGATTACTCGTCAGCCAGAACGGAGTTGGAGAAGGCGCTCGAATTGTTTGAGCGGGACCATCGCAGTATTAACGACGATAAGCTGAGGACCAGTTTCTTTGAAACCGGACAGGATATCTATCGATTGGGTATCGAGTTATCCGTAACGGTACAGCAAGACTATCAACAAGCTTTTCGTTATTCCGAACTGGGTCGCGCCAGGTCCTTGCTCGACCTCATGCAGCCCACCAGCGAACCCTCTTTAAAAAGTATAGCCGATGTGGCGGCCAACCACCCTCTAACTTTATCGCAAATCAGGGATCAGATTCCCGCTTCAGCTCAGATTATTCAATATTCCGCTCTTGACCGATCGCTGTGTATTTGGGTGGTGTCCAATTCTGACTTTTTTGGAATCAGCCAACCCGTTCGCTCAGAGGATTTAGGTCGGAAAATCGATGAGTATCTCGAACGTCTCAAAGAGCCGAACCTGAGCGATCGAGCAGAGATCCTCTCCAGAGAGCTATATCAGCTTCTGATCAAGCCGATTGAGATGAGGCTAGATCCTGGCAAAGAGGTATTTATCGTCGCCGACAGGCCGTTCAACAATCTTCCGTTTGGAGCGCTCACCAACCCGGACACAGGTAAGTACTTGATTGAAAAATACATCATCTCTTTTTCTCCAAGCTCGACCGTCTTCATTCAATGCTCAGATATCGCCAGGCGGAAAGAGGAATTCTCCCTCGAACGCTGTCTGAGTGTCGGGGAATCGATATTTCGGCAACCAGCCCTGATGAATTCGCCGCTTCCTTCGACCATCAAGGAGGCCGAACAGGTCGCCGCCCTCTATGGGCGTAACTCGAAGCTGCTGCTCAATGGCGCGGCCACTGAAGGTTCTGTCAGACGCGAGATCGCGACCGCCGAAGTCATCCACATTGCGACGCACGGCCTGGTCAACATGTGGAAACCTGAATATTCAAGCCTGGCTTTATGGGCGAGGCCGGGGGAATCCCCCCCCGATGACGACGGGATGTTGCAAGCCGTGGAGGTTGGCAGGATGAAACTGCCGCGAGCACGGCTGGTCGTTTTATCGGCTTGTCAGACAGTGATCGGAGGCGACTATCACGGCGAAGGCATGGTCGGGTTGGCCCGCGCATTCATTGCGTCGGGAACGCCACTGGTCATAGCCAGCCTGTGGAATATCAATTCGCAGATGACGGCGAAGATGATGAATGACTTTCATCGTTACCGAACTCGTTCGAATCTGCCGACGGCCAGGGCCATTCGCCAGGCCCAACTCGACATGCTCCATCAAGACACAACAAATTATCGCCGGCCGTATTACTGGGCAGGATTTATGGTCGTGGGCGGAGCCGCCCGCTTTTGATTGCGCGACATCAATTTGTATAACTCTAGATAGGAGAAAGCATCCATGTTCCCATCGAATTCCCCTGACATTACTTTGGTCTTCAACGGTCTCTTCCTTATAGCGTTTGAAAAAGATAGGAAATTTTGCCAACTTAGCGTTATACAGGCGGAGAGGCATTGCTTGAAGATCAAGATCGAGACCCGGGCGGCTTCGTTGCGGGATGATCCAGAGCTTTCAATCAACGTTCCGAATGAAAATATCCACTTCGAAGTGACGCGCAGGGCAAGCGGTGTCGATACCTATGAGCCCGGTCCTTTTGAGCGCAACCTTCGGCACGACAGACGCGATTTCCGCTGGGTTTTGGACTTTGAAGGACGTGAACTCCATAACAATCAGCTTCCAGTCAGGGAAGGCGCAATCAAACGCAGCGTCTTCGTGTATAACGGCCTCTTCTATACTCTCGATACACAAGAGGTGATAATCAGGAGGCCCATGCAACATGTCGCTGGAAGGGTCGATGACGTGAGCCTGATACCGCAGTTCCAAACTGGCCTGATGTGCAAAAGTCTCGGATGCGATATCTACCTGAGCGATCGAGAGGAATTCCTGTTCAAATATGGTCCTGACGCCAATTACTCGATGAGACTTAAAAAAGAGCATTGCCTAAGCTATAAGATTTCGGTGACGAATCTCTGCGATGATGATGGGGAGCCGCCGCCGCCGGGCAGTAGTGATTTCGCCCTCTATTATGAGGTATTAGACGTGCCAGAGGGCCAGCAATTCGATGTCTTATCGGTTCCGGACCCCTCGCATAGAGACGATGTCAATCCCTGCAATCCCAGCCGCGTGAGCATCACCAAAGCCATTTTAGACTGAATGCCGGGCTGTATTTTCTCCGAACTCGTAAAGCTCACCCGAATTGAGATGGCGCCGGTTCGAGTCGTCGGCGCCCTCTGATCACCTCAGCCGCGCATGAGTTCGGGCCGGTGATAATCCGGCGAAAAGAAAATTTTCCCGGGTTCGACTTGTAATATCCCGTCCCCTTTTACATATCAAAGTGAGAAGACGAAGTTCAGCTACACAGGCGGGAGCCTGCTAATCGTCTTATTGCAATACTACAAGCGGGGTCCTCAGTCTTTTCTCGGCAAAAAGACTAACTATTGATGGTCGCGACTGAAAACTGAAAGTGAAGCGCAAAGAATGAGCATGCAAGGGTAAGGAGAAAAGGGAAGAGAGCCATAAACGAGAGGCAAGATCACGAAATCCGGGTTCGCAAAGTCGTCGAGTAGTGTTAAGGAACAGGTCTCGTAAGTGCAAGCGCCCAAAGGTCGGATGGGGTTTTCGGTATCTACAAGGCCAGATTCGAGTCGAATCTATTCATGATTGCTGCATAGGTTGGAGTCCGGGTCAGACGATTTATGTACCTACTCATTTTCGGTGGGCAGTAATATGACGGAAATTTCAGCAACTTCAACTCATGGCAGGAGAAGGCTTGGCCAGAATCGAAAGATTGACTGTCCGCATGTCGTAGAGCGCCAAGAGAAATCGGGCAACAAATATGATGTGGGCTTTGTTCCACGGTAAATTGTCAAGCAATTTTTGCTCAAGCGACCGAACGTCGGTCATCGTGCGATCTCCTTTCAGTTTTAGTCAGCCGAAAGTCTAATCGCACGATGGCCCGATCAGCTATGAACACAATTCAACGTCATTTTTGCCCTGTAGAGAAGCCGTCGTCTCAATGTCGCATGGCCTGGTTCAGGAAATAAACCGTCTATTCCTTAATCCCCCTAACGAGCAAAACCGGATCGAAAACGGAATCAGTCATTTAAACAGAATCAGTCATTTAAGAGGAGGGACAAGATGCCTGTCCAAGTAACGCACCCTGGCGTTTACGTTCAGGGAGTTCCATCTGGCGTCCGCACGTTCACAGGCGTATCGACGTCGATCGCAATGTTCATGGGGATGGCTAAACGCGGGCGCCTCAATGCGCCCGCGCGTGTGCTGAGACTGACTGATAATGAGCGCGCCTTCGGCTCGGACACGGCCATCGACGTTCAATCTGACCGTATTCCGCGAGGCGGTTGACGCTTTCGGGAAGATCGGGGCCGAGGTCCATGAGCAGTTCACAAGCCTTTCTATGAATCCGCAGGACGGCCAGTTTGTCGATTGCATTGTGGGCGGCCAATCCAGTCTTGTCGACGTCCAGGTCGACCCTTATATCGCCACGAACATCCCAGCCTTCCAAGGCTATTCATTGTCGCTATTATTGGTGCGGGCGTTAATAATTTGGGAGATGGTCGGCATGGGCATGTTATGGAGTGATCTTTGTATGGAGGCAGAAGACTATGAGCCATATTACTCAAAGTATACAAGGCGATGGGATTTGGTGCCCATTATGCCAAAGTCACACTAAATTCTTAAGAGTAGTAAATGCCGCAAAGATAACAGATGTTCACCGGCGGACAATCTATCGATACATAGATAGCGGGGCTGTACATGTGGTGAAGGTGATAGGGACAACTACCCGGGTTTGTAGCGGCTGTTTGCTTAACAAAAAGGAAGGCGGCCAAAACAATATTTGTGACAAACTGTGACATCTTGACTTGACGAATTCAGAGGAGATGAATATCTTCATGTCGGTTACGGCAAATGGTTTTATTACACAGAGTAGTTGTGTCTCAATGGCATTATCTCTGATAACTATAATAACGCAGTAAGCCATGAAATCATATTCAAGGTTTTTCTCATCGGCCACAGCCATGATACAGCTTAACTGATAGTTGCTTCGGCTCTGCCTCCACCTTGGCTTTTAACCTTTCTAACAGGCAGTCAGGGCTAATAAGAATAGCATCAATTCGGGCTTAGTCATCGATAGGTGAAGCTGCATTCTGTTTATTAGTGAAGATTTTTTACCTGGTGAGAGGGTATATCGTGATCGCCGCGATCTTAGTTACACGGATGCATTATTGAGATTCAGTTTATCAGCTTTACAATGATTGCCCATGTGGCAACCGAGTAAGCTAACTCCTGAGCAGATTGAAGAAAGACGGATGGAATGTGGTCGTCTTCTCCGCGAAGGCAACCTCTCCCATGCCGAGATCGCACGCCGCCTGGGTGTCGGCCGCAGCGCTGTCAGTCAGTGGGCGCAGCAAATAAAACAACGACGCCGCGGCGTGAAAAGATTGAAGCGAATCAAGGGACGGCGTGACGCGACGCCGTCCGGGCGTAGATCTGGCGCTCAATCTGCTTTGCCCGTCAGCCGAGATAAAGATCGAACGGAGCGCGCGGATGCGATTGCGACCGTGAGGCTTTGTTTGTGGGGCGGTTACCATTTTTCAACGTCGGGTAATAACGGCGATGTTGTAAAAGTCCCGCGCTCGTTGTTGGAGCGCTTAACTGATGCGGTCTGTTACGCCGCATGGATGGATAAAGTCGAGCTTAGTTTTTCACAAGCGACGCTGGAGAACAACTTTGGCGCAACATGCGGCAGTCTGTCTGTGGTCCTTCAAGCGGAGGGTTTCAATGAACAATCAGAGAGCCTGGAATGATCTTTGCTGGTATCTGGCGCAAACCCATCCCAGGCAGGAAGACCGGGCTGAGAGCAATCTGAAGTCCTTAAGAATAGAGACTCTCGTCCCCAAGTTTAAAGATCGCCGGCGTAATTTCTATACGGGAGAGGTGACTTTTAACGCAAAACCTCTCTTTACCAGCTACATTTTTGCCAAGTTCATAGCAAACGACCTGTACCAAAAGGTCCGCTATACTAGGGGTATCCGTCGAGTGGTCAGCTTTGGCGGTTCCCCGACCGTAGTGGACGAAGAAATTATCGCCATGATTCAATCCAGGATAAGCGAAGATGGTTTTGTCAGTATAGATGAATATCTCCAGCCAGGCGACAAGGTGATAATAAAGGAAGGCCCTCTTAGAACACTTGCTGGGGTTTTTGAACGGGGGATGAATAGCGCTGATCGGGTAAGGGTTCTCCTTCTGGCTGTGAGTTATCAGGCGCATGTTGAGATTGATAGAGCTCTTGTCAGGAAAGCCAATTAAGTTCTATGAGTCATCATCGATATTCACCGTATCGCCGGCTCATCATGAGATAGCTTACGCAGGAAAGCTCACCTCGAGATTCAATAGCAAACGATGAATGATTTATGCGACATGGAGTCTTGATTTTGACCGGTCAAGAAGTGTTACGTCTACTTGACCATCGAGAGTCGGAGATTGTCGATGTTGTGCGGAAGGCGTACGAGGCGCATGCTAGAGGTGAGACAGATTTGCCTCATTCCACATTCTTGCGATTTCCCGACGATCCTGTGAACCGAATCATCTCGTTACCCGCTTATGTCGGGGCAGACTTCAAAATTGCGGGAATCAAATGGATCGCTTCTTTCCCCGGAAACCTCGAACGAGGGTTGGATCGCGCCTCCGCCGTCATCGTCCTTAACTCCGTCGAAACAGGCAGGCCCCAAGCTATTCTTGAAGGTTCGATCATAAGCGCAAAGAGAACGGCTGCAAGCGCCGCCCTGGCCGCTCGGACGCTGCACCAAGATCATGAAACATCGGTGGTTGGGTTGATCGGGTGCGGTCTGATCAATTTTGAAATCGTGCGATTCTTGTCAACCGTATTTGAAGGGCTAAAATCACTGGTTATATATGATCGTAAGCCGGAGAAGGCGCGTCAGTTTAAAAACAAATGCCGAAACCTCCCGACCCGAATCAAAGTGAAGACCGTCGACAGAATGGAGACGGTATTCGAAAGTTGTTCGCTGATCTCAATCGCAACTACTGCCGTATCGCCGCATATTCTTGATCTGTCGTTGTGTGCGCCTGCGAGCACGATCCTACATGTCTCGTTGCGAGATCTAAGTCCCGAGATAATTCTTTCTTGCGACAACATTGTCGACGATCTCGATCATGTGCTCCGAGCTCAAACCTCAGTGCATCTGGCTGAGCAACTGGCGCGTCACCGTGGTTTTATCAGGTGTAATCTGACCGATATTCTCCTGGACAAAGCCCCCGCTCGCAAAGACAACGAAAGCATCGCCATTTTTAGCCCCTTCGGGTTGGGGATACTTGATCTTGCTCTGGCAAAAATGGCATGTGACCTTGCAGGGAAAGAAGGCAATGGAAGAATCATCGAACCCTTCTTACCGGACGCCTGGTAAACTGAGGGTTGTGCAAATAAAAGCCGATTAAAAGCAATCAGACTCTTTTACCATCATCGAAGCCTTCGAAGTTCGGCGGTCTCGACGCCGCGTCTCAGCTTTACATTGCGATTCTCCCCCAACCACACAACCGGCCGGGAGGTCACATCACAACATTACCGATATTACTAAATGGAGGAATGCTCATGTCACAAGTTGTTTCGCTTAAGACACAGGATGCCGCCACCACGATGGGCCGGCCTGAGGCGGCGCGGTTTCGTTCGGAGTACCTTATCGCCCTAATATCCTTTTTGATCCTGGGGTCCTTCATCTTCCTGAGTACTCTTGAAACCACTCCACCAGAGGCAGTACCTTCATCGGCCCCACTAACCGAGTTTTCCTCCGGGCGAGCAATGCAGAGTCTCGGCGTAATTGCTCAAAAGCCGCGCCCTTCCGGTTCGGCAGAACATTCGGCAGTCCGTGATTATATCGTCAGAGAGGTGACCGCGATGGGCCTTCAGCCGGAAATCCAAAAAACGGCTCAAAGCGTCGATCACAGCTCGCTGGTTCGGCGCTCTAATGGACGCAGGGCGACCATTTTAGGGGGGGTGGTCGAGAATATTGTCGTAAAGTTACCGGGGACGCGAACCGGCGACAAAGCTGTCTTATTGTCAGCTCATTATGATAGTGTCCAGTCTAGCGCCGGCGCCAGTGATGATGGATCAGGAGTCGCCACGTTACTCGAGACGCTGCGAAGTTTACGGGCCGGGCCGCCTTTGATCAATGATCTCATCTTTTTATTCACGGACGGCGAGGAGATCGGGCTTCTCGGCGCGAAAGCCTTTGTCGAGAAACATCCGTCGGCAAAAGATGTGAAGGTTGTACTCAACTTTGATGTTCTTGGAAAAAGCGGCGCCTCAATCATGTTTGAAACGACCAAGAACAACGGATGGGTCATCGGCGAGTTGGCCAAAGCAGCTCCCAAACCTGTCGCCAATTCTATTGCCGCGGAGATTTACAATTACATGCCGTATCTCAGCGATTTGGCGTTTCTCGCACGCGACGGCGCGCATGGACTCAATTTCGCTTACATCGACGGCATCTATGCGCATCACACCCAACTCGACAGCTTGGAGGCCATTGACGAACGCAGCATTCAACATAACGGGTCTTATTCGCTTGCCTTGGCCCGTCATTTTGGCAACATCAGCCTGGAACCCGGAAATAGTCGCGATGCGGTCTTTTTCAGTGTGCTGGGCTCGTTCCTGATCCATTACCCGACGAGCTGGGCCGTTGTGTTCGCCATTGCAATATTTGCGCTCTTTATTACAGTCGTGGTAATCGGTGTGAAGAGAAAGCGATTGACGGCTGGCAAAATGGTCCTGGGTTTCTTCGCCTTCCTGTTCAGCCTTATAGCTTCGGGAATCGTTGGAGCAGGCGTGCAAAAAGTGGCAGGTCTGATGCCCAAAGGTGGTCCGTCGATGGGCAATCCCGACCTCTACAATAGCTCACTCTACTTCTTAGGGCTTCTGGCCCTTGCCATTGCCGTAATCTCTGTCCTCTACATCTGGTTTATGACGAAGACGAGCATCGATAACCTTGCCGTGGGGGCAATGATTCCCTGGCTGATATTGATGATCTATACCAGCTTCGCGGTGCCCGGCGGAAGTTATTTTTTTACCTGGCCGCTGCTGTTCGTCCTGATTGCGCAAGGCGTCGACTTTGTCGCTAGGAAGACAGCGACGTCTCAGCTGAAGTTATCCGTCGGTCTTTCGCTTTCAACCTTTCCGGCCATCGCGCTGATTGTGCCGATAATCTATTTCTGTTTTCAAATCCTGAGCTTCCGCCTGTCTCCAAGAGTTACCGCAATCTTCATAGCCGTAACTCTCCTGCCGCTTGGTCTACTCATTTCGCAGCTTAGTGTTCTGTTGCGGCCCAGGAAATGGCTGCTGCCTGTAACGG